>Ga0210398_10000945_pt1 | contig 31463 bp, 15 predicted proteins | sample IncBWC4OmetaG_FD_161047 | JGI IMG/M metagenome (GOLD analysis project Ga0210398, IMG submission 161047) | Forest soil microbial communities from Barre Woods Harvard Forest LTER site, Petersham, Massachusetts, United States - Inc-BW-C-4-O | ecosystem: Environmental > Terrestrial > Soil >... | reverse complement strand
CCTACTTCACCGAGCTGATCGGGCGACGCCGGCACGAACCAGAGGACGACACCATCTCGCACCTGGTCGCGGCCGGAGTCGGCGCCGACGGCGACATCGCCGGCACGCTATCGGTGCTGGCGTTCACGTTCACGATGGTCACCGGCGGAAACGACACCACCACCGGCATGCTGGGCGGCTCGGTGCAACTGCTGCACCAGCGTCCCGACCAGCGGCGGGTGCTTGCCGAGAATCCGGACCTGATCGCGGATTCTGTCGACGAGCTGCTGCGGCTGACGTCACCGGTACAGGGTCTGACCCGCACCGCCACCCGCGACGTCACAATCGGCGGCACCACCGTCCCGGCCGGCCGCCGGGTATTGCTGCTGTACGGGTCGGCAAACCGCGACGAGCGGCAGTACGGACCCGACGCCGCAGACCTCGACGTGCGGCGCTGCCCACGCAACATCCTGACGTTCAGCCACGGCGCCCACCACTGCCTGGGCGCAGCCGCCGCCCGCATGCAGTCGCGGGTGGCGTTGACCGAATTGCTTTCGCGCTGCCCAGATTTCGACGTCGACGAGGCTGACATCGGGTGGGCGGGAGGAAGCTATGTGCGGCGTCCGCTGTCGGTCCCGTTCCGGGTGACATCCTGATGGCGGCCAATGACTGGCTCTCGGAGCGCCGCACCGAGGTGGCCGCCGATCGTATTCTCGACGCCGCCGAGGAACTGTTCACTTGCCACGATCCCGGCTCGGTGGGGATGAACGAGATCGCCAAGGCCGCAGGCTGTTCCCGCGCGACCCTGTACCGCTACTTCGAAAACCGCGACGTGTTGCGAAACGCGTACGTCCACCGCGAGACCTATCGGCTCTACGACGCGATCAAAGAGCAAATCAGCGGGATCGCCGACCCTCGCCGGCGGCTCAGCGCGGGCATCGCCACCACCCTTCGCCTGGTCCGCGAAAGCCCCGCGCTCGCCTCGTGGTTTGCCACCACACAGCCGCCGATCGGCGGTGAATTGGCCGAACAATCCGACGTGATCACCGCGCTGGCCGCGGCTTTCGTCAACTCGCTCGGCGCCGACGACCCGGCGATCGTCGAAAGCCGAGGTCGCTGGCTGGTCCGGGTCATCACCTCGCTGCTGATCTTCCCGGGCCGCGACGTGGCCGACGAGCAGGCGATGGTCGAGGAATTCGTCGTCCCGATCGTGGTGCCTGTAGAACAAACGGCGTCAGCTACGCACCCGGGTAAAGCGATGCAGTAACCATGCCAGCGGAATGGTGATCACCACCGTCGCCACAAACAGCCCAACCATCGAACCCGTGTAAACGTGATCCTGCATCACGTAAACCATCGCGAATTCCATTGTCACCAAATGGATCAAGAAGATCTCGTAGGAGATCTCCCCAAGCCACACCATCGGCCGGGTCGCGAGGAAACGGCAGTACCAGCCCTGGTTGCCCAGCGCCACCGGCGCCACCGTCAGCGCCGCAATCGCCGCGTAGAACACCGCTTTGTACAGCGCTTGCGACAGGCCAAGCGGCGATGTCGTCGGATCTCCCGCAATCGGCGTAGAAGCGATGAAGTAGCAGATTACGGCGAGCGGTAGCGCGACGAAGGCGTAACAGCGCACCCCCATTCTCTGCAACACCGTCAGGCTCATGCCGGCGAGAAACCAGATCAGGTAGGTGGGCAGCCACAGCCGAGCACCGTTGGGTACCGAGGTGGTGAGGTGCACCATGACCAGCCATGCCGGGGTGATCAGCGCCAGCGCGCCAATGCCCAACAACACCAGCCTCGGCCGCCATTGTCGCCGGCACAGGACCACCAACAGCAGGTAGGCCAGCAGCGGGAGCACCACGTAGAAGGCGGCTTCCACCGCCAGGCTCCACATCTGGGTCAGACCCTGATGCAAATACCCCCTCATGTAGTTGAAGGTGTAGATCTGCGTCAACGTCAGGTTGCGGAACAACCCAATCCAGGTGTGCCCGAAATTGGGCCCGGCCGTTCGGAAGTGATAGATCAGGTAGGCCAACAGCACGGTGACGACATACGCCGGCATGATGCGCCGTACCCGGTGCCAGGCGTAGCGACGCACGGACGGCTCCGGGCCGCCGGTAGCCGCCGATTTCACCCACGGCCGAAACAGCAGATAACCCGACAGCACAAAGAAGATCGGGACGCCCATCTCCATCCGGGAACAGAACAGGCCGAAATAGCCGTCGATGTACTTGCCGGTGGTGTACGCCGCGTGAGTCCCGACAACGAGAAGGGCAGCGACGGCGCGAATACCTGTCAGCGACGCGACCCGGTCCGGCCCGGCAACTTGTTCGAGCCCGCCCTGGTCGGCCGCAATCTCGGCTCGGGTCATCCCGTGCGTTCCCGCCGCTTCGCACCGCCATCACGATGCCGGGGTTTGTCTCGAGCTCGATCCGGCTGCAGGTTAATCAGCACGCCGGAAATACGAGTTTTTTCAAGAGCTTTGAGCGTTTCGCGAGATAGTTTGGCGGGTAACTCCACCAGTGAGAAGTCGGGTCCGATCGTGATGTGGCCGAAATCGCTACGGTGCAAGCCCCCTTCGTTCGCGATGGCGCCCACAATCGCGCCCGGGCCAATCTTGTGTCGCTTCCCGACAGCGATGCGGTAGGTGGCGAACCCCGCCTTCGGGCCCTCGCCCGCTTGGCGGGTGGTCTTGGCCGGCCTGTCCGGACGCTGTTTGGGACGGCGGTCGGGCGGTGGTTCCGGTGACATCAGAAAGGCTTCGCCGTCGCGCGATTGCACCGCGAGCGCCGCCGCAATGTCGGCCATCGGGACGTCGTGCTCGCGCTCGTAGTCTTCGACCAGGCGGCGGAACAGCTCGATGCCGGGTGCGCCGAGAGTGTCGGTGATGGAATCGACGAATTTCGCTACCCGCTGCGCGTTGACGTCTTCGACGCTGGGCAGCTCGGCCTCGGTGAGCTTTTGCCGCGTTGCTTTCTCAATCGACTTGAGCAGGTGGCGCTCGCGCGGCGAGACGAACAGCAGCGCCGCGCCCGACCGACCGGCCCTGCCGGTGCGCCCGATGCGGTGCACATACGACTCGGTGTCATGCGGGATGTCGTAGTTGAGCACATGCGATATCCGCTCGACGTCCAACCCTCGGGCGGCGACATCGGTGGCAACCAGGATGTCTAGTCCTTTCGCGCCGCCCTCCTTCAGCGCGGCGATGGTCCGCTCGCGCTGGCTCTGCGGCATATCGCCGTTGATAGCTGCTGCGGAAAATCCCCGGGCGCGAAGCCTTTCGGCCACTTCTTCGGTGGCTTGCTTGGTGCGGACGAAGACGATCATCGCCTCGAACGGCTCGACCTCCAGCACTCGGGTGAGCGCGTCCATCTTGCGCGGACCGGCGACCTGAATGTAACGCTGCGAAATATTCTCGGCGGTAGTGGTTTTCGCCTCGACCCTGACTTCGGTCGGGTCGTGTAGATACTTGGCCGTGAGTTTGCGGATCGCCGGCGGCATGGTCGCGGAGAACAACGCGACCTGTTTGTATTCGGGCGTCTCGGACAGAATCCGTTCGACGTCCTCGGCGAAGCCCATGTTGAGCATCTCGTCGGCCTCGTCGAGCACCAGGTAATCCACCCGGGACAGATCCAACGTTCCGCGTTCGAGGTGGTCGATGACTCGGCCGGGAGTTCCCACCACCACCTGCGCACCACGTTTTAGCCCAGCCAGTTGCACCGCGTACGAGGACCCGCCGTAGATCGGCAGCACGTTGATCTGGGGCAGGTGGGCGCCATACCGGCTGAACGCCTCCGCCACTTGCAGCGCCAGCTCGCGGGTCGGCGCCAGCACCAGCGCTTGCGTCGCCTTGCTGCTGGTGTCGATCTTGGACAGGATCGGCATCGCGAAAGCCGCTGTCTTGCCCGTCCCGGTCTGCGCCAGCCCCACCACGTCGGACCCGGCCATCAGCGCCGGAATCGTCGCCGCCTGAATCGCTGACGGCGACTCGTAACCGACGTCGACGACGGCCTGCAAGACCGAAGGGTGGATCTGCAGGTCGGCAAAGGTCACAGTGGCGCTGTCCGGTGAAGCCATTTGAAGACAAAGTCTAGGGCGTGGTGCGGCGCCGCGCGGCCACGCCTGCCACGTCGACAGGACCGCTCAAGGTACGGTGCGACCTTGTGTGGAGACGACACTGCGGTGTCCGGCGGCTGACTGGGCTGGCCGCGGCCGCACTGATCGCCAGCACCGGGAGTGGCTGCGGATCGGGCGACTCGACCGTCGCCAAGACACCGCAGGCCACGACGGCCGGAGCGACCGGCGCGCCGCAAGCACCGGGGCCGCCAGCCCCGAGCGCGGCCCCCACCAGCAGCTCCGCGGCGCCCGACCCCTGCGCGGTCAACCTCGCCGCGCCCGCGATCGCCAGAGGAGTGTCGGAGCTTCCGCGCGATCCCCGCAGCCAGCAGCCGTGGAACCCTGAGCCGTTGGCCGGCAACTACAACGAATGCGCGCAGCTGTCGGCGGTGATCGTCAAGGCCAACACCAACGCCGAGAGCCCGAACACCCGGGCGGTGATGTTTCACCTCGGCAAGTTGATACCGCCGCAGGGAGTGCCCGACACCTACGGATTCAACGGGATCGACACCTCGCAGTGCACCGGCGACACAATCGCGTTGACATACTCCGGCGGCATCGGCTTGCCGAGTGTGGTGAAGTTCCGCTGGAACGGCAACGGAGTGGAGCTCATCGCCAACGCAGGACACTGACGGAGCCCGCGCGAGCAGAGTCCCTGTCGGTGGGTCGGCCTACAGTTGCTGCTGTGTTCATGGCAGGCGACAGCATCATCTACAGCGCGTCCGATCTGGCGAAAGCCGCTCGCTGTGAGTACGCCCTGTTACGGGATTTCGACGCGAAGCTCGGCCGGGGTCCCGGCATCGTCGTCGAGGACGAATTACTAGCGCGCACCGCCGCTCTCGGTGACGAACACGAGCGGCGGCGCCTCGAGCAGCTGCGCGACGCATTCGGCGACGGGGTGGTGGTGATCGGCCGACCGGCATACACCGTCGCCGGTTTCGCCGCGGCCGCCGCGGCAACCCAACGGGCGATCGCCGGCAACGCGCCGGTGGTGTACCAGGCCACCATGTTCGACGGCCGCTTCGTCGGGTTCGCCGACTTCCTGGTGCGGGATGGCGGGCAGTACCGGGTTTCCGACACCAAGCTGGCCCGCTCGGAGAAGGTCACCGCACTGCTGCAGATCGCGGCCTATGCCGATACCCTGGGCCGCTCCGGCATTCCGTTATCGCCGGAAGCCGAGTTGGTGCTCGGCAACGGTAACGCGGTGCGCTACCGGATCGACGAGCTCATCCCGGTGTACTCCGAGCAGCGGGCGAGATTGCAGCGGCTGCTCGATGAGCACTACGCCGACGGCACACCGGTGCGCTGGGCGGACGAGCGGATACACGCATGCTTCCGATGCCCGGCCTGCGAGGAGCAGGTGCGCGCAACCGACGATCTGCTGCTGGTCGCGGGCATGCGGGTAAGTCAGCGCGCCAAGCTCGTCGACGCCGGAATCGGCACGCTCGCCGAACTGGCCGACCATGCCGGACCGGTTGCCGATCTATCGGCCCGCACGCTGGACAAGCTGGTAGCGCAGGCCAGACTGCAAGTCCGCCAACGTGATACCCGCACGCCGCAGTTCGAGGTGGCCGACCCGCAGCCGTTGGCGCTGCTGCCCAATCCCGATGACGGGGATCTGTTCTTCGACTTCGAGGGTGATCCGCTGTGGACGGCCGACGGCACCGACTGGGGATTGGAATATCTGTTCGGCGTGTTGGGGGGCGGCCGGTCGGGGGCTTTCCATCCGCTGTGGGCGCACGACCGCCGCGACGAGCGCAAGGCATTGATCGAATTCCTCGCGCTGGTGGCCAAGCGACGCAGGCGCTACCCGAAAATGCACATCTACCACTACGCCTCGTACGAGAAGACGGCGCTGCTGCGCCTCGCCGGACGCCACGGCGTCGGGGAAGACGAGGTGGACGAACTGCTCCGCAGCGGGACCCTGGTCGACCTGTATCCGATCGTGCGCAAGAGTATTCGCGTCGGCAGCGAATCTCTTGGCCTCAAGGCGCTGGAGCCGCTGTACATGGGGTCGCAGCTGCGCTCCGGCGATGTCACCACGGCCGCCGCCTCGATCACCCAGTACGCGCGATACTGCCAGCTCCGCGGCAACGGCCAGTCCGACGAGGCCGCAACAGTGCTGAAGGAGATCGAGGACTACAACCTCTACGACTGCCAATCCACCCGTGCACTGCGTGACTGGCTGCTGATGCGAGCATTCGAATCCGGTATCACACCAATTGGGGCCCAACCTGTTTCGGATGGCGAAAGCATCGAGCACCATGACCCACTGGCAGCCGCCCTGGAAAGGTTCACCGGAGATACAGACGACGGCGCGCGCACTCCTGAGCAGACGGCGGTTGCCCTGGTGTCCGCTGCGCGCGGCTATCATCGCCGCGAGGACAAGCCATTCTGGTGGGCGCATTTCGACCGGCTGAACTACCCGTCGGATGAATGGGCCAATGACACAGACGTCTTCATGATCAGTGACGCGACAGTCGCCGTCGATTGGGACAGGCCTCCGCGTGCGCGCAAATTACAGCGGCGGATACAACTGACGGGCGAATTGGCCCGCGGCGCACTCAACCGCGACGTCTTCGCGCTGTACGAGCCAACGGCCCCGTCCGGCTTGACCGACAACCCTGATCGACGGGCGGCCGGCCACGCCTCGGTCATCGAGGCCGATGACTGGACGGTGCCTACCGATCTGGTCGTCGTTGAGCGAACCCCTAAGGACGGCAATACTTTTGATCAATTGCCGTTCGCCCTCACCCCTGGTCCGCCGATTTCGACCACGTCGCTTCGGGACTCCATCGAATCGACGGCCACCGCCGTCGCCGCCGGACTGCCGCAACTTCCCCGCACCGCGCTGCTCGACATTCTGTTGCGCCGCCCGCCTCGAACCCGCAGCCGCACGGTCCTACCAACGAGCGGCGAAATAGTCGACGACATCACGGCCGCTCTGCTCGACTTGGACTCGTCGTATGTCGCGGTGCACGGACCGCCCGGAACCGGCAAGACGTATACCGCCGCGCGGGTCATCACGCGGTTGGTAGCCGAGCACGGCTGGCGCATCGGTGTCGTCGCGCAATCGCATGCCGTGGTGGAGAATCTGCTCGGCTGTGCGATCGATGCCGGCATCGATCCGCTGCGCGTGGCCAAGAAGCGATACGACCGCGAAGATGTCCGCTGGCAACAGATCGGCGAGCAGGAGTATGCGGGATTCATCACCGGCACCGCCGGATGCGTGATCGGCGGTACCGCATGGGATTTCGCCAACTCCGCTCGCGTTCCGCCCGGCAGTCTTGATCTGCTGGTTATCGACGAGGCCGGCCAATTCTGTTTGGCCAACACCATCGCCGTGGCATCGGCTGCGGCGAACCTGCTGTTGCTCGGCGACCCGCAACAGCTGCCTCAGGTCAGCCAAGGGACACATCCGGAGCCGGTTGACGGATCCGCGCTGGGCTGGCTGGTCGAAGATCACCGCACGTTGCCTGCCGAGCGTGGCTACTTCCTGGACCGCACGCACCGCATGCATCCGGCCGTTTGCGGACCCGTGTCGGCGCTGGCCTACGAAGGCCGATTGCGGTCGCGCGCCGAGCTCACCGCCGCACGTCACCTCGACGGATACCCGCCCGGGGTGCACGTCATTCCTGTCCGCCACGAGGGCAACTCAACCGAGAGCGCTGAGGAATCCGAGGCCATCGTTGCTCAGATCCTGCTACTGGTCGGCTCGGCATGGACCGATGAGCACGGCGCCCGGTCTTTGGGGCCGGCCGACGTGCTGGTGTTGGCACCCTACAACGCGCAGGTTGTCCTGCTGCGGCAGCGGCTGGCGGCCGCCCATCTCGGCGATGTCCGAGTCGGCACCGTCGACAAGTTTCAGGGCGCGCAAGCGCCGGTGGTTTTCATTTCGATGACGGCCTCCTCTGTCGCGGACATTCCACGCGGAATTCCGTTCCTACTCAATCGAAACCGGTTGAACGTGGCGGTCAGCCGCGCACAGTATGCCGCAGTGATCGTGCGTGCCGAGGCGCTGACCGACTACCTGCCCGCTGCACCCGCGGGTTTGGTGGAGCTGGGCGCATTCTTGGCCTTGACGGCCGCTGACACCGCGGCTGGGGTCGCTGCGCCAACCGGCTATTAATCCCGAAACGAATGTCGTCCATAGTCGGCTGTGTCGTCTGGATCCGAGCGGTAGTGCCTGTTGTGTGGCGCATCCCGTTCGCTTGAGCCGTCGCGCCGCTCATGCCGCGCCGGCGGGCGATAACCGCGCCGGTGCTCCCCGCGCGGAGCGGGGGGGCCAGAATGCGGTTCGCGGTCAACAGTTTCACCAACGCTGTCGGCGTCGTCAAAGGACTTCCTGTCACGTTCGCCGCGCGTGCCCGACTCGCGCTGCCGTGCCCAGAATTCCTCGATCGGCCGGAAATGCTCGTCGTCGACATGGAAACCATTGTGGGCGAATCCGATTGGCTCAGCCTCCGATGACGGCGCGGGATCATCGAGAAGACTGCGCCACGATTCGACCGGCGCGCTATGCCAGCTCTCGGCCGGAGCTGGTCGTAGATGCTCGGTGTGCAGGGGCAACGGTTCGGTCTTGTCATCATCGGCACGCGGCCGAGTCGGCGCGACGGCGCGCGGCCGCTCGGGTGAGGCACTGCGCGCGGGCGACAAGGTGTATTCGACGTAGTCGTCGTCATCGTCGAAGCCGTCCCGGAAGCCTTGGAAGGCATCGTCATGACCGACCAGATAACCAGCCCGCTGGTCACCTGAAATGTCTTGTGAAACGCTGGGCCGCACCCGAATCCGCCGAGTCCGCGACTCGGCACCATCCTGGTGACCGACACCGCCATCGCGCGCACCGGCGCGCGGCCGCTGGTCTTCGGCAGGCGCCGAGCGGACGAAGCCGACCATGAACAGCGCCGCCGCTACCCCGAACAGCGCGATGAACGCCGGCAGCAGCATCGACTGGGACATTGCCGCGGAGAATGGCTCGCGCAGGAACTCTGGCAGCTGCAACGCGACGCCCTTGCCGCCCTGCGGGCCGAGCGCCTCGCCGTCGGGCATCGGCGGCATTTGGGACCTGATCCTTGACGTCATGAACGAAGCCATGCCGGCGCTGCCCAACACGGCACCGACCTGACGGGTCGCGTTGTAGACGCCGGAACCGGCCCCGGCCAGGCGCGGCGGCAGGTTGCGGATCCCGGTGGCGGCCAGCGGCGCCCAGATGAACGCACTCCCCACACCCAGCGCAACAAATGGCAAGACCAACTGCCAGATCGGCGCCGACGGCGTCATCGCGATTGAGAGCCACGTGACTCCGATCGCCAATGCCGAAAACCCGAAACCGACCACCGATCGGGGGTGGGCTCGGTCGACGATCCTGCCGACGAGAGGAGCGAGCAGACCACTGGTGATCGCCATCGGCGCGGTCAGCAAGGCCGACCGGGTTGGCGACAATCCGCACACCGCCTGCGCGTAGAACATCAGCGGCAGCACCATCGCGGTCGCCGCAAACCCGACGACCCCACCGGCCAGATTGGACAGGCTGAAGTCGCGGTCACCGAAGATGTCCAGCGGGATCAGCGGCTCGTCGGTGCTGACCGACTGCCAGTAGACGAACGCGGTCATGAGCCCGACGCCGGCCACGAGCACCGCCCAGATCCACGGCGCCCAGCCGCTGGGCTGGCCCTCCTGCAGGGCGAAGACGATGAGGAACATCGCCACTCCGGACAACCCCACACCAACCAGGTCGAATCGGTGTTTGTGCGTGGGCAGGACCGGGATCAGCCAAACGGCCAGCCCCAGACCAATGATGCCGATCGGGACGTTGACGAAGAAGATCCATGCCCAGCCCAGCGCGTCCACCAGCACACCGCCGGCCAACGGTCCGACGAGCGTGGCGACGCCGGCGGTTGCACCCCACACGCTCATCGCCATCCCACGACGTTCCGGCGGGAAAATGCGGGTGATCACCGACAGCGTCTGGGGGGTCAGCACCCCGGCGCCGATGCCCTGCACCACCCGGGCGGCGATCAGCATCCCGATGGTCCCCGACAGGCCGCACCAAAGTGAGGCGGCAGTGAATACCGCGAGGCCGAGCACATAGAGGTTTTTCGGACCGAACCGGTCACCGAGTCGACCGGCGACCAGCAACGGAACCGCGTAAGCGAGCAGGTAGGCACTGGTCACCCAGATCACCGAGTCGTAACTGGTGCCGAGCTTGGCCATGATGCTCGGGTTGGCGACCGCCACGATGGTCGAGTCGAGCAGGATCATGAAGAAGCCGACCATCATCGCCCAGAGCGCGTCCCAAGGACTTGCAGAGTTCGTACGCTTGGTCCCCGCCGCGCCGCCAGGGCCTCGGGTGCCGCCGTCCGTTCGTCCGCGCGTCGGTCGCCCGCGAGCAGTCGCCGTGGTCATACCCCTCCCTCGCCTTGGCTCCGCACCTCGCCGGCCGCCCGCCTCGACTCCAGCTGGCCGGACCGCAGCGAGCTAGCGAACTCACGCAGCCACGCGAGCTCGGCCTGCATCATTGCCAGCAAGTAGTCCAATGCGACCAGATACCCACCCGGAGTGACACCAGCGTCGCGAAGCGCCATGATTTCGGCCGCCCGGGCCTCCAGCGCCCCAACACGGTCATCGACCGCGTTCGCCGCGGAATCGCCACCCAGGGTATTGACCTCGGCAAGTGCGACGACGAACTGCGGGAACTCATAGACCGGTATTGCGATCAGTTGGCACACCCGCTCAGCAAGCGCCTCGGCTCCTGCGTCGGTGATCTCGTAGATGACACGCTCGGGCCGCTTCCCATCCCTGGCCGTCGCCGCCCGCCGGATCAGTTTCTCCTCGGTCAACCGGTCGACGACGTGATACAGCGACCCGGGCCGGACCTTCACGATCCGGTCCGCGTTACGTTCGACGAGGGTCTGGAACATCTCGTAGCCGTGCATCGGGCGCTCCCGTAGCAGCGCCAACACCGAGATACCCAACGACGTCAGTTGGTAGGCCATCGACCATCCCCCAGCTTGGCGGGCTGCACCGGCTCTTCGTCGGGCTCGGCACTTCCCCGCATCGTCTCCAGGCGTTCGCAGCGGATTATTCCTGGTGGACTAATCACAATGACGCCCGCCCCACGTTTCGTGGCACCGGCGCTAGCCTGAAGGCAGGCCGCGGCCTCAGGAAAGAGCCGGGCACATCCACTTCGGAGGCACTTATGAGCGCCCGACGGACGCACACAGCGGACGACTCGCTGCCCGCCGCCACAAACGGCAAGCCCAAGGCATCCGCGCGCGCACTGGCGCAGATCATCGAACGGAGCTCGCGGATTCAGGGGCCGGCGGCCACGGCTTATGTGGAACGGCTGCGCCGTGCGAGCCCGGAGGCCGCGCCCGCCGTTATCACCGCCAAGCTGGAGAAGCGGTATCTGAGTGCCGTCACGGCCAGCGGCGCGGCAGTGGGTTCGGCCGCTTTGCTGCCGGGGGTCGGCACACTGGCTGCGCTGTCCGCGGCCGCCGGGGAGACGGCGGTGTTCCTGGAGGCCACCGCGTTCTTTGCGCTGGCGATCGCGGCGGTGCACGGTGTTCCGGCCGAAAATCGGGAACTGCGCCGCGCCCTGGTGCTGGCCGTACTGGTTGGCGATGACAGCAAGAACGCCGTCGGCGAACTGCTCGGTCCGGGCCGCACGAGCGGTGCGTGGTTGTCGGAGGGGGCGGCATCGCTGCCAATGCCCGCGTTGGCACAGTTGAATTCGCGGTTGCTCAAGCGCGCAGTCAGGCGGTTCACGCTGCGTCGCAGTGCGCTGCTGTTCGGCAAGATGCTGCCGATCGGTATCGGCGCCGTCATCGGCGCCATCGGCAACCGGTTGGTGGGCAAGAAGATCGTGCGCAATACGCGCAAGGCGTTCGGCACTCCCCCGGTTCGGTGGCCGGTCACGCTGCACCTGCTGCCCCCGGTTCACGACGCCACCTAGCGCGGCGACGATGCAGAGCGTCCCTGTCGCAGCGCGGACCAGGCTGGTCAGGACGCGTGGCGGATTGTCGGCAAAGGGTTAGCCTTTATGAGGCGGAAACGTCGGGGCCGCCGCAGGTGAGATGCGCCGACACCGTGTGCAGGAAGTGGCAAGCGTCACGTAGCGGGCTTGCCGGACAGAGGAATCGAGGCGAGCAGCTGCCGTGAGCACTACGAGTTCACCATTCGGCCAGAACGAATGGCTGGTCGAGGAGATGTACCGCAAGTTCCGCGAAGACCCCTCGTCGGTCGACCCGAGCTGGCATGAGTTTCTGGTCGACTACAACCCCGAGCCGACGGGCGACGGTTCGACGACAGCTGACGGGCCGCCCGCCTCGGCCCCGGCTGCCGGGGCCGTACCCGCCCCTGCCGCCGCGCCGTCACCTCCTGCTGTGACCACCGCCCCCGTCGGCAACGGCATGACCAGCGCACCGCCGGCCGTGGCGCCTGCGCGCCCCCTCGGCCCGGCGCCGGTCGACGGGGATGAAGTCCAGGTGCTGCGGGGTGCGGCCGCCGCCGTCGTGAAGAACATGTCGCTGTCGCTGGATCTGCCGACGGCGACCAGCGTTCGGGCCATCCCGGCCAAGCTGATGATCGACAACCGCACCGTCATCAACAACCAGCTCAAGCGCACCCGCGGCGGCAAGATCTCCTTCACCCATCTGCTGGGCTACGCGTTGGTGCAGGCGCTCAAAGCGTTCCCGAACATGAACCGGCACTACGCCGAGGTCGACGGCAAGCCCACCTCGGTCACGCCGGCTCACATCAATCTCGGCTTGGCGATTGACTTGCAGGGCAAGGACGGCAAGCGCTCGTTGGTGGTTGCGGGCATCAAAGGTTGCGAGACGATGCGATTCGCGCAGTTCGTCACCGCCTATGAAGACATCGTCCGCCGTGCCCGTGACGGCAAATTGACCGCCGAAGACTTTGCCGGCGTGACGGTTTCGTTGACCAACCCCGGCACCATCGGCACCGTGCACTCGGTGCCGCGGCTGATGGCGGGCCAGGGCGCGATTATCGGCGTGGGAGCCATGGAGTACCCGGCCGAATTCCAGGGCGCCAGTGCCGAACGCATCGCCGAACTGGGTATTGGCAAGCTGATCACGCTGACCTCGACCTACGACCACCGCATTATCCAGGGCGCCGAATCCGGTGACTTCCTGCGCACGATCCATGAGATGGTGCTGGCCGATGAGTTTTGGGACGAGATCTTCCGGGAGATGGGCGTCCCGTACTTGCCGATTCGGTGGAGCACCGACAACCCCGACTCGATCGTCGACAAGAACGCCCGCGTGATGGAGTTGATCGCGGCCTACCGCAACCGCGGCCATCTGATGGCCGACATCGACCCACTTCGGTTAGACAACACCCGCTTCCGCAGCCACCCGGATCTCGAAGTGCTGACCCACGGCCTGACGCTGTGGGATCTCGACCGGGTGTTCAAAGTCAACGGCTTCGCCGGCGCTGAGTACAAGAAGCTGCGGGACATTCTGGGCCTGTTGCGCGACGCCTACTGTCGCCACATCGGCGTGGAGTACACCCACATCCTCGATCCCGAGCAGCTGGAGTGGCTGGAAGAGCGCGTCGAGACCAAGCACGTCAAACCGACTGTGGCCCAACAGAAGTACGTTCTGAGCAAGCTCAATGCGGCCGAGGCATTCGAGACGTTCCTACAGACAAAGTACGTCGGGCAGAAGCGGTTCTCGCTGGAGGGCGCCGAAAGCACCATCCCGCTGATGGACGCGGCGATCGACCAGTGCGCCGAGCACGGGCTCGACGAGGTGGTCATCGCGATGCCGCACCGCGGCCGGCTCAATGTACTGGCCAACATCGTCGGCAAGCCCTACTCGCAGATCTTCTCGGAGTTCGAGGGCAATCTGAACCCCGCGCAGGCGCACGGCTCCGGTGACGTCAAATATCACCTCGGCGCCACCGGCCTGTATCTACAGATGTTCGGCGACAACGACATTCAAGTGTCGTTGACCGCCAACCCGTCGCACCTGGAAGCCGTGGACCCGGTGCTGGAGGGTCTGGTTCGGGCCAAGCAGGACCTGCTCGATAAGGGTGACGGTGAAGACGGCTTCTCGGTGATGCCGCTGATGCTGCACGGCGACGCCGCCTTCGCCGGCCAGGGCGTGGTCGCCGAGACGCTGAACCTGGCCACGCTGCCCGGCTACCGGGTCGGCGGCACCATACACATCATCGTCAACAACCAGATCGGGTTCACCACTTCGCCGGAATACTCCAAGTCCAGCGAATACTGCACCGACGTCGCGAAGATGATCGGAGCACCCATCTTCCACGTCAACGGCGACGACCCGGAGGCGTGCGTATGGGTGGCGCGCTTGGCCGTGGACTTCCGGCAGCAGTTCAAGAAAGACGTCGTCATCGACATGCTGTGCTACCGGCGGCGCGGGCACAACGAGGGCGACGACCCGTCGATGACCAACCCCGCCATGTACGACGTCGTCGACACCAAGCGAGGGGTGCGCAAGACCTACACCGAAGCGCTGATCGGTCGTGGCGACATCTCGATGAAAGAGGCCGAGGACGCGCTGCGCGACTACCAGGGTCAGCTTGAACGGGTCTTCAACGATGTCCGCGAACTGGAGAAGCACGGAGTGCAGCCGAGCGCATCGGTGGAGTCCAACCAGATGCTCGCGGCAGGGCTTGACACCGCGGTGGACAAGGCGTTGCTGGCCCGGATCGGCGACGCATTCCTCGCCCTCCCAGAGGGATTCACCGCGCATCCCCGAGTCACGCCAGTGCTGGAAAAGCGCCGCGAGATGGCCTACGAGGGCAAGGTCGACTGGGCGTTCGGTGAATTGCTGGCGTTGGGTTCGCTGGTGGCCGAAGGCAAGTTGGTGCGGCTATCCGGGCAGGACACTCGGCGCGGCACGTTCTCCCAGCGGCATTCGGTGCTTATCGATCGCCGCACCTGCGAGGAGTTCACGCCGCTGCGGCTGCTGATGACCGATCGGGACGGCAACCCGACCGGCGGCAAGTTCATGGTCTATGACTCGCCGCTGTCGGAGTACGCCGCCATCGGCTTCGAGTACGGCTACACCGTCGGCAATCCGGACGCACTTGTCTTGTGGGAGGGCCAGTTCGGCGATTTCGTCAATGGCGCCCAGTCAATCATCGACGAATTCATCAGCTCCGGAGAGGCGAAATGGGGCCAACTGTCCAGTGTCGTGCTGCTGCTGCCGCACGGACACGAAGGCCAGGGCCCTGATCACACCTCCGGCCGCATCGAGCGCTTCCTGCAGCTGTGGGCGGAAGGTTCGATGACGATCGCGGTGCCGTCGACGCCGGCCAACTACTTCCACTTGTTGCGTCGGCACGCCCTCGACGGTGTGCAGCGCCCACTGATCGTGTTCACGCCGAAGTCCATGCTGCGCAATAAAGCCGCGGTCAGCGACATCAGGGACTTCACCGAGACCAAGTTCCACTCCGTGCTCGAGGAACCCACCTATCAAGATGGCATCGGTGACCGCAGCAAGGCGACCCGAATGCTGCTGACCAGCGGCAAGATCTACTACGAGCTGGCGGCGCGCAAGGCCAAGGACGGTCGCGACGACGTCGCGATCGTGCGTATCGAACAGCTCGCGCCGCTGCCGTTCAAGCGGATCCGCGAAATGCTGGACCACTACCCGAACGTCAGCGAGTACTTCTGGGTGCAGGAAGAGCCCGCCAACCAGGGCGCCTGGCCCCGGTTCGGCTTGGAGCTACCCGAGCTGTTCCCAGGCAAACTAACTGGGATCAAACGCATTTCGCGGCGCGCCATGTCGGCACCGTCGTCGGGCTCGTCGAAGGTGCACGCCGTGGAACAGCAGGAGATCATCGACGAGGCATTCAGCTGAGCGAAGCGGAACGCCGCTCGCTCAGGCCGCCCGGACGGCGTCCACGTGCCCGCGCCGCGGTTCGCTGCGGTACCGGGACGGCTCGCCGTCGATCCTGCACATCCGCCACATCAGCCTTGCCGCCCAATTCATCAATCCAGTCTCGTCACAAAGCATTCGGACGTCGGCGAACATGTCGCGCAGCAACCGGCGTGATTCGGGCGCGCGGAAGAACACCTGCTTGCGCACCTTGCGCGGGATGCCGAATTCTCGCCAGAAGGCCTTCGGCGGCACCACCACCGCCAGGCCAAGCATACGCATGATCACCGGGATGTACAGGGACAGCAACAAGCGCTTCCACCAGGCCAGACCGGGAAGACGCTTACGCAGATACCCGTCGGCGAACGAAATATGGCGGGCCTCCTCGGCCACGTGGATGGCCATCACCCGTCCGACGATGGGGTGCGTCGTCTCGGCTTCGCGAAGGATGTTCCGCTGAATGTGGTCAAAGGGCTCCTCAACAGCGAGTACGCCGAAGAAGAACGCATTCGGCAGCGGACCCGCGAACATCGGGATAACCGGTAAGAGCCACCGCAGGTAACGCGGCACGCCGGGCACGTCGGCGCCGATGTGGTTCACCATCTCCTGGAACATCATGCTGTGGTGGCACTCTTCGGCCGCCTCGTGCAAGCAGTACCGGTACTCCGGTGACCCGTTGGGCACCCTCAACGTGTAGTTCATCAGGCCGCGGATCAGGACGTTCTCGAAATGCAAGCCGACCTTGGCGACATTGGACTGACGCCACATACCCATCTTGATTTGACGCTCCCGCGCCTGCGCCCGGTACCAGGGATGCCGACCCAGCGGGTCGGTCGACGGCAGAATCCAGCGCGGATCGTTGTCGGTCACCCCGAACTCGGGCGAGTTCCAGTCGATGTCGATGTACGGATTGAAATTGCGCCGCACCGACGCCTGGGAGAGTGTGGTGAGCATGTCGACGTACGGCGTGTCATCCAAAACGTCCGTATTGTGGCGGCGACGCCGCACCGTCGCGGTCTGAGCCGTCTTCTGGTTCACCTGGCCGCCTCCCCCCTGAACTTTTACATTGGATGTGTTGTGTCCAGCGGCACCTGCCGATAGTGCGGTACCGCCATTAAACCAGACCCCACACGACGGTAAAGGCCGACATCAGCCGGTATCGACGCGCTCGTTACCGTCGCGGTGCATAACCGTAAGCAGCGGGCGACCTCCGGCAAGACCAGTTCCGGCCAATGTCGGCAGTGACGAAGTGCGCGAGGCGTCATGCTATTGAGTAATCGCTCAACGGGAATCGGTCCTGCTCCTTGACGGCGCTGAGCACCGACGTCGGCCGGAAAAGCGGTGCCTCCCCGCTGTGGTTGAACCAGTACGACCGCGAGGTCGCACAGTTGCCGGCATAGAACACCGATTTGTCGAGCAGCTCGGTCATCCGGTCGAGGAAGCGGGCATTGGCCTGTTCGGTGACCTCGAAGGTGCGGGCACCGCGGCGCTGTAGTTCGCCGAACAGCCGATCCATGTGTCGCATCTGGTATTCCACCGTGTTAAACCACGACAGACCGACCCACGCGTAGGGGCTGGCCATCGACAAGAAGTTCGGGAAGTAGGGCACCGAGACGCCTTGATACGCCTGGAACCTGGTGTCCCGCCACCACTTTCCGAGGTCCCGGCCCTCCCGGCCGATCACCTCGATCGCCGGCATGTTGGCGTCCCACACGTCGTATCCAGTCGCCAGGACCAGGGTGTCGATAAACCGCTTGCTGCCGTCGCACGCGACGATGCCGTCGGGCTCGATCCGCTCGATGCCACTGGTTTCGAGATGCACGTGCGGCTTGGTGAATGCCCGGTAGTAGGAGTTGGACATGGTCGGCCGCTTGCAACCGAAGTCGTAATCCGGGTTCAGTTTGCGCCACAGCTGCGTGTCGCGCACCGACAGCAACCGATAGAGTTTGGACAGGTCTGCGACGGCGAAGTTGACTCGCTTGAAGTACCGGAATTTCCACATCGCGATTACCATCATGAACTCGATGGCGGTGTCGGTGATCCACCGCACAATGCGTTGCGCAACAGGCAGCCGGGCGAAAATCCGTTGCACCGCAGGCGAAAGCGCGACATCAGGCTTGGGCATCACCCAGATCGGCGTGCGCTGATACACGGTCAGCTCGGAAGCTTCGTTGGCCAACTCGGGAATCACCTGCACACCGGTGGAGCCGGTTCCGATGACCGCCGCCCGGCGTCCATTTACCGAGTAACTGTCGTCCCAGTCGGCGGTGTGGATGATGCGCCCAGCAAACGTGTCGATACCGGGGATATCCGGCAGGCGGGGCTGCGACAAGAACCCGGTCGCGGCGACCAGAAACTGTGCGTCCAGCGTCTCACCGCCGGCAAGCGCGACCCGCCAGAGCTGGGCATCGTCGTCCCACCGGGCACCTTCGACGGTCGTGTTGAACCGCATGTAGCGGCGCACGTTGTACTTGTCGGCCACATGCTCGGCGTAGCGCTTCAGTTCGGCGCCCGGAGCGAAGAGGCGCGACCAGTACGGGTTGGGCTCGAACCAGTAGGAATAGGTGGTCGACGGGACGTCGACGGTAAGCCCCGGATAGTGGTTGACGTGCCAGGTTCCGCCCAGGTCGTTCTCGCGTTCGACGATCACGATGTCGTCGTAGCCCAACCGGTTGAGTTGGATCGCCGCACCGATTCCACCGAAACCCGCGCCCACGATGACGACGTCGAACTGCTGGGTGCCCATAATCCGTAGACCGTACTCCACACGGCGCCGCCTTACAGCGCACTCAGCCGGTCGAGCAGCAGGTCAGACAGCGATTCAGTTGCCGTCAAGGACGCCTTGGGTGGTCTCGAATCGTTCGTGTGTGGCCGGCTGGGGACAGCCGTCACCGGCGTTGGGCGAGTAATCCTCGCGACAAGCTGGCCAATAACCGGGACAAGCGGTTGGTTCTCAGGTAATTTTTAGCCTCAACCGACTCGGTAGGGGGCCACTATGCACGCGTCCGCACGTCCTTGCGCCATCGCGGGGTCCGCCCTGCTGACGTCCGGCATGCTCGCTGTGATGCCGACCGTGCAGCCAGCCGGTCTCCGCGTCGACAACATGGACGTGCGCCTGGTGGACGCGGGCAGTTTGCTGACTGATGTGACCGGCGCGCTCGGCACTGTCGACCCGCTCACCAGCCTCGGTGGCCTCAGTCTCCCCGACCTCGGGAGCCTCGATCTTGGTGGCCTAAACCTTGGCGGCATCGAGAACATCCCGTACAACCTGTTCGCTGACATCGTCAATATCCCTGCGAACGAGATCACCGCCTTAGGAACCTATGCGGCGGCCCTCGGGCCGGCCGGCGAGAGCACTGTCGCCGATGTTCCCGGCTTATTACAAACCGTAGATCTTCCCGTGGGAGCCGACCACGCTATGGAGCCCGTGATCGAGGGTGCCGTCGGACCCGGCGGCGCTTGGGAGCCGCTCGGGATCGCGGGGACCGGCAGTTGGTACATGGAATCCATCGGCAACACGTGGGGTTGGGACGACGGCAACTTCGCGCAGGTGGACGCGATCTCTAACCTGCTGGTGCCGTTCCCAGCGTTCAGCACAGCCGTCGCCGACGAAGTGCAGGTCCTCACGCAGAGCGAGATCGTTGATGGAGCCGCAAACAATTGCGAGTTCGAATGCGCCAACGTCCTGGGTTGGTTCGGCAGCTGGTTCAACACACCGCTGACGCAGCTGCTTTCCGGCTTCTCGTTTGGGAACATCGTGGAGGACACCGTCGGGTCGAATAGCACGACGGGCGTAGTCAATATCCCGGGGGACACAATCTGGTCCCCCTCGGTCTTCGGCTCACCCACGACAGTGGTCCTGAACCCACTGTTGCCCTTCGAAAGTCTCGCCGATAATTTGACGGGGAGTCCGGCTTCGAACCCGATCGAGATGCCCAACGTTGAAACCCTGTTCACCAACCTGGGAAACGTCTCCACTGACTTCCAGACTGACTTCAATCCGTTTGAAACGGGCAGTTTCTTGTACTGGGGGGCCCCGACCGATTACAGCATCCCGGCCGCCTTGGCCGGCTTCGTCGAGGACTTCACGGGCATACCGAACCAATTCATCAACCCCGACATCAACCCCATCCCCGACATTGGCTGGCAACCGTTGGGCGCGGAGCCCATTACGGGGTACACCGACGGCCCGTCGTCGCTGCTGACGGGCCTGCCGGCGGGGTTCGAGTACCTGGTGCAGGGCCTAGTCGGATACCTGGACCCGAGCATCTACCTCGACGCGATAGAGAACGACGTCAGCGGACTGACCGGAGCCCTGGAGAACCCTGCTTCACTGCTGAGCGACATCCCCTTAGCAACGTTCTTGCTGGGCGACCCCAGCTCGCTGCTCGGACCGCTGGACCTAAGCTCGCTGGTCGGGTCGACCGATCCAGGCTCGCTGCTCGGGTCTACCGACCTAAGCTCGCTGCTCGGGTCGGTCGATCCAAGCTCGCTGCTCGGGTCGTTCGACCCAAGCACACTGGCCGGCGACCTCAGCACACTTCTGGCGTCCGGTGCAGCCAACACGGCTATAACGACTATCCCCGACCTAGCACTGCAGCTGCTCACGTCCTTCTGAGGTCGGAACCACAGCGGGGGCAGGCATCCTTCCCGCACGGACACCCGTGCGGGAAGGATGCCTGTTTGTCGGGCAACATACGAACGCCGTCAGTGTGGTCTTGGTCATGACCACGACCATCCGCTGCGCGGCCGGATCGCGCTGCAGCAAAGCACGATTCGTCAATCGTGCGAATGACGGCGTTTCGCTTGGGCAATTCTCCGCGACCTGTCTGATCGCGCTAAGGCGACTCGCGCACGGCAGCAACATGACGCCTAGAAAGGCTGCCGCTCAAGGGATTCAGGCCAGTCCGGGTGTTGTTCACCCTTCGGGCGCATCGTGACGCTGCACACTGCTCAGAGCGCTGCTACTGCTGCCAACTGTCGCGGACGGGCCGAAGCGCTCGGGTGGTTCCCCGTACTGCGGCTTCGTGAGAAGGTCGTGTCGTGCTGCAGGCAATCGCTCGACTCGCCATCGCCGTGCCGCGCCGGATCATCGCCGTTACCCTGCTGGTGATGACCGGTACCGCGATCTTCGGCGTTCCGGTCGTCACGGCACTGTCGGCCGGCGGGATGCGCGATCCTGGCGCCGAGTCGTCACAGGCGGCCGCCGTGCTCTCACAGAAGTTTGACCAGGGCGACATGGAATTGCTGATCACGGTCAGCTCCGACCAAGGCGCGTGGGGATCCCAGGCCACGGCGGTCGGCACCGACCTGGTTCGGCGATTGCAGAACTCGGCCAACGTCGGGAGAGTGGTGTCGGCGTGGACCGCGCCGCCGTCAGCGGCGCCCTCGTTCATCAGCAGGGATGGCAAATCGGGACTGATCATTGCCGGTATCTCCGGCGGCGAGACCGATGCGCAGAGAAACGCCGAGCGACTGGCGGACGAGTTCGTGCACGACCGCGATGGCGTCACCGTGCGGACCGGCGGAGAAGCCGGCATCTACTGGCAGATCAACGACCAAACGCAGAAAGACCTGTTGCTCGCCGAGTCGCTGGCGATGCCGCTGAGTTTTGTAGCGCTGGTGTGGGTTTTCGGCGGTTTGGTTGCGGCGGCGCTGCCGCTGGCCGTCGGCGTATTCGCGATCCTGGGCTCGATGGCGGCGCTGCACGCGATCTCGCTGTTCGCCAACGTCTCGATCTTTGCGCTGAACCTGGCCGTCGCGCTGGGCGCGGCGCTGGCCATCGACTACACGTTGCTGATCCTCACCCGCTTCCGGGACGAATTGGCAGAGGGCGAAACTCGTGACGCGGCGCTGATCCGCACGATGGTCACCGCGGGCCGCACGGTGTTGTTCTCCGCGATGACGGTCGCGTTGTCGATGGCCACGATGGTGCTGTTCCCGCAGTACTTCTTGAAGTCGTTCGCCTACGCCGGGGTGGCGGTCGTTTCGTTCGCGGCGGCGGCGGCGATCATCGTGACGCCGGCGGCGATCGTGCTGCTCGGTGATCGGCTCGATTCGCTGGACGCGCGCCGGCCGCTGCGCGGGATCCGCGGGCGACCGGAGCCCCAATCCAAACCGGTCGAACAGTGGTTCTGGTACCGATGGACCAAGTTCGTCATGCGTCACGCGGTGCCGATCGGTGCCGCGATCATCGCTCTTCTGCTGCTTCTCGGCACACCGTTCCTCGGCGTTCGGTGGGGCTTTCCCGACGACCGCGTCCTGCCTCCGTCCTCCTCAGCACGCCAGCTAGGCGACCAGCTGCGCAACGTCTTCCCGGGGGACGGGATTCCCGACATCACCGTCGTGATCCCGGACGCGGTCGGGGTGAGCATCACCGACCTGAATCGATATGCCGCAGCGCTGTCACGGGTCGCGGACGTGTCGTTGGCGTCCTCGCCCGGCGGCACGTTCGTCCATGGCGCACTGGCCGGACCGCCGTCGGCGCCCACCGGACTCAAGGACGGCAGCGCCTTCTTGACGGTGAGCAGCACCGCGCCGCTGTTCTCCGACGACTCGGCGGTTCAGCTTGACCGGCTGCACGCCGTTTCGACCCCGGCGGGCAAACCGGTGCAACTGGGCGGCGTCACGCAGAGCAATCACGACAGCGTGCACGCGATCACCTCGCGGCTGCCGCTGGTGCTCGGGATCATCGCCGTGATCACGTTGGTGCTGGTGTTCCTGCTGACCGGCAGCGCGGTGTTGCCCATCAAGACGGTGCTGCTGAACATCTTGTCGCTGACCGCGGCGTTCGGTGCGCTGGTGTGGGTGTTCCAGGACGGGCACCTGGGCGCACTGGGCTCGGCGGTGACCGGCACGCTTGAGGTCGACCTGCCGGTGTTGCTCTTCTGCATCGCTTTCGGCCTGTCGATGGATTACGAGGTGTTCCTGGTCTCGCGGATCCGGGAGTACTGGCTGGCATCCGACCGCGGCCCGGCCGCCAACGACGACAGCGTCGCGCTCGGTGTGGCCCACACCGGGCGGGTGATCACGGCCGCGGCGCTGATCATGGCGATCTCGTTTGCGGCGTTGATGACGGCGCAGGTGTCTTTCATGCGGTTGTTCGGGCTCGGGCTGACGGTGGCGGTGCTGGTCGACGCGACGCTGGTGCGGATGCTGCTGGTGCCGGCGTTCATGCATGTGCTCGGCCGGGTCAACTGGTGGGCGCCCAAACCGCTGGCCCGCCGCAACGATCGGTTCGGGCGCAGCGAGGCCGCCGGCCGCCCGTCCGACACCGACAAGTCGCTGCGCGCAGCGGATTCCGCTGCAGGGGGCACACCGGGCTAACCGCGGCTCGCGGGTCGTTGGCCGCCGAAGTAGGGTGGCTGTGGTGAGGCTGGCGTCAGTGGACGGCTTCTTGGGTTGTCCACTAGAGTTCAGCAGCAAGCCGCGGGTTGGGGGCCGTCATGGCTAGACCATGTGTTTTCCAACAGGCGTCCATGCCTCCCACCCCAGTACGACCAAAACCAGCCAGTGCGCAACACATTTGTTTGCTGGTGCGCTGCGCACGATGTGCAGCGGATCCGTGTGCCACGCGTTTCACCGGTAAGTCCTCAGGAGTTTCACCATGAGCCGTGTTGCCATTGTCGGGATCGGATGCCGGTATGCCGGGGGAATCGATTCGGCACAGTCATTCTGGGAGTTTGTGCTCAGCAAGAGTGATGGCGTCGCGGAGATACCTTCGCAGCGTTGGGACTACAGGCGTTTCTATGATCCCGACAAGCGCGCCGCTGGACGGATGTACACCAAGCGTGCCGCCTTTCTCGATTGCGATCCATGGCAGTTCGATTCGGACTTCTTCGGTATGTCCCAGCGCGAGGCAACGAGCCTGGATCCTCAGCAGCGACTGATTATGGAGGTCGCGTGGGAAGCGCTCGATGATGCGGGCGTGGCGGGTCGAGTATCTGGGGAGCCGGTCGGCGTGTATGTCGGTGCGTTCACCTGGGATCACTCGATCACTTCGGTTGCCGGTCCGGCACTTCCCCACGTCGATATGCACACCGCGGCGAGCGCCTCTTTCACGATGCTGTCGAACCGGCTGGCATATGCGCTCAACCTGACGGGACCCGCGCTGACAGTGGATACCGCTTGTTCGTCGTCGTTGGTTGCTTTCCATCTTGCGTGCCAGGGAATTGCCAATGGTGACTGTGAGATGGCGCTGGTCGGCGGAGTCAACATGATGCTGCGCCCGGAAACTTTCGTGATGATGTGCAAAGGTGGTTTTCTGGCGGCAGACGGGCGCTGCAAAGCGTTCTCAGCCTCAGCCGACGGGTATGGCCGCGGCGAGGGCGCCGGGATCGTCGTGTTACGCAAGCTCGAAGATGCCTTGCGCGACGGGGATCGCATCTACGCGGTCGTGGCGGCGACCGGCGCCAATCAGGACGGCCGCACGCCCGCCATCACCGTCCCGAATGCCGATTCGCAAGAAGCGCTGGCGCGTTCGGTGTGCGAACGATCCGGCGTCGCGGCGCACGAGGTGACCTATGTAGAGGCGCATGGCACAGGGACACCGGTGGGTGATCCAGTGGAGTTACGTGCACTCGGACGCGTCTACGGCGCCGCTGACGGCCGGAATAGGCCCCTTCCAGTGGGATCGGTGAAAGCCACCCTGGGGCACACTGAAGCGGCCTCCGGCATCGCGAGCGTCATCAAGGCAGCTCTGGCCGTCTACCACAGGACACTGCCGCCGCAAGGGTGGTTCGAAGATCCCAATCCCGATATTCCTTTCGACGAGCTGCAGCTGGCCGTTCAGGTCGAGCCTGAAGTCGTGAATGGTGACGTCGACCGAATGGCCGTGGCTGTCAACGGTTTCGGGTATGGCGGCACCAACGCACATGCGGTCATCGCAGAGGCGCAAAGTGCACGGAGGCAAACAACCCCGTCTCGGGCCCCAAGTCGTCGCAGCGTTGATGTGTTTGCGCTTTCGGCGCGCAGCGAGGCCGCGGCGCGTGAGCTGGCCGGCACTTACGCTGATCTGCTCGAGACGGGTGCAGATCCGGACCATCTCGTTGAGGTCGCATGGACTCGCCGGGCGCACCACCGCTACCGGGCGGGAGTAGCGTTCTCCGATCCCGCGGACCTGGCCGACCAGCTACGGCAGATCTCGGCCGGCGCTGTTCCGGTGGGGTCGGTGGTGGGCCGTTCGGCGGGTCCGGCGTTCGTGTTCACCGGAATGGGCCCGCAATGGTGGGCGATGGGCCGCGATCTACTCAACGCCGGCGGCGCGTTCGCCGCTGAAGCCGCCCGCATCGACGCCGTCTTCCGCAGCGTCGCCGGCTGGTCTCTCGTGGAAGAACTTCTGCGCCCTGAGGAGCAGTCACGGATCACGTCGACAGCGGTTGCCCAGCCGGCGAACTTCCTCATCCAGGCGGCGCTGACCTGCGAACTCGCCGAGTTCGGAATCACACCCAGCGCCGTGGTGGGCCATAGTGCCGGCGAGATAGCGGCTGCCTACGTCAGCGGCATGCTGTCGCTGCGCGACGCTGTTCTGGTGGCCCATCATCGTGGACGATTGCTGGCTACGACTGCCGGAACCGGAGGCATGCTCGCAATCGGGTTGCCGGTCGATGACGTACGACCGCTGCTTCATGACGACATGCGAATCGATGTTGCGGCAATCAACAGCCCGTCATCGGTGACGGTGTCCGGCGATCTGGGAGAACTGGGAGCCTTCGCCGAAACCCTCACTGAGCAAGGCGTCTTCAATCGCCTCCTGCGGGTGGAAGTGCCATATCACAGTCGCTATATGGACCCTATTCTCGGGGAACTGCGTGCTGTGCTGGCCGGTGTCACACCTCAACCGCCAAAGGTCCCGCTGTACTCCTCGGTCGCCGGCGAAGCCGTCACGAGCGCCTCGTGGGATGCCGACTACTGGTGCGTCAACGTGCGTGAGCCGGTGCGATTCGCGGACGCAACCAAGACGCTGATCCGCGCAGGCCACCGCGTGTTCGTGGAGGTGGGCCCACATCCGGTGCTGTCGGCGAACATCCGCGAACTCCTGTTGACGAGCGGCGAGTCGGGCACGACGATTTCTACGCTGGATCGCGGTCGGCCTGACGCAGAGAGCATCCGCCAAGCAGTCGCCGGACTCTATACCGCCGGAACGCTCGATGACACAGGAATGTTCGCGAAACCGGCTCCGCATCTCGAACTTCCTCGGTATCCCTGGCAGCGGAAGCGGCTCCACGACGAGCTACCCGAACACCGGCAGACGAAGTTCGGGACTCCTGACACGTATTCAATGCTGGGTGACCCGGACCTGCATGTTCGGTTCGCCTGGGAGCTGCACCTGAGCGGACAGACACTGCCGTGGCTCACCGATCACGTGGTTGACGGGTCCTGCGTGCTTCCCGCTGCGGCATACCTTGATGCCGCACTGAGCGCCGCCTCGCTACGCACCGGATCGAATTCGGTGACCGCCGAAGACATTCGGTTCGTCGCGCCCTTGATCGTGGACCCTGCCGACGGGACCATACTGCGTACCGAACTCGACGAGCCGAGTCGTCGCTTCACTATCCGCTCTCGCGCCGCAACCAGCACATTCTGGACAGTCCACGCCACCGGCCGGCTGGTCGAGGCAACGTACCTTGCCACCAAGCATCCCCCGCCCGAAACCCGCGGCATGAGCGAGATCGACCCAGCCGACTTCTATGCCGCCTTTGCTGCTCGCGGCCTGGATTACGGCCGCCACTTTCAGGGGGTTACGTCATTGCGCGTGAACTCACTGCAGGCAATCGCGACTGTAGAGGCGCCCACTGGGCCCGACACGACCAGGCACCTCGTACATCCCTGCCTCATTGACGCTGCCATGCAAACCGTCGCGCCGCTCGTCGAGCAGTCAATTGGCCGGCACCAGGGAACCGTTGTGCCGATCGCGGTCGACGCGGTGCGGGCCTTCGCCCCGCTCCCCGATCAGGTCACGGTTGTCGCCCGCCGGCACCCCACAGACCCGCTGTGCGCCGACTACGTGATCCTCGACTCGGAGCACACTGCGTGCATGCAACTCATGGGTGTGCGACTGGGTCCGATTACCCCCGGGAAAGAGCCAATCGACCACCTCGAACCCTTGTTTTACCAGGAGGTTTGGGATCTACGCGACGAGCTCACCACCATAGCGCCACCGACTTCCCAGCAAACCGCGACGTTGGTGGTGGCCCTCGGTGACCAGCCTCACGTACGGGCCCGACAGCTATCTAAGGCCCTCCCGCACGCCGGCTACCACACCTGCACTGGCACAACCGAACTCGAAGCTGACCTCACGCAACGGCTCAGCGAAATCGCAGAGGATCTGCCGCGGCTTCACGTGTGTCTGGTTGTCGGAGACATCGCCGATGACGTCGCCGCCCTCTGGGCGCTGAAACGCGTCGCCGTCACAATCGAGAGGTTTCTCGACGAGCAGCTTGGCGACAAAGCCGCGCAAATGCCCCCGTTCGGCGACGACACGTTCTACGTCAGCCTGATCACCGAACGGGCCTTTGTCCACCCCAACGATGCTTCGGTACCCGACACCAGCCATGCGGCGCTGGCGGGAGCACGTCGTGTCCTGGTCGGAGAGCAGCCGCGATTGCGGTGGCGTCTGATCGACACCGACGAGGCCACCGAGATCGCCGACCTCATCGCGGAGCTGGCAATTCCGGGTGCCTTCTGTCACGACAATGCCGACGAAGTGTTGCTGCGCAGCGGTTTACGGTGGACTCCGATCGTCACGCAGACGCTGGCTCATCGGCTTGAAGCGATGGCCCACGACGAGCAACCCACTGAGCCGGAAGCGAACTTCACCGTCGACACTCCGAAGTCACGACTTCTGCCCGACCTCGGGTGGCGGCGCTGCCCCCGGCGATCGCCCAGTCGAGGCGAAGTGGAGCTGCAAATGGAGGCCGTCGGCTTGAACTACAAAGACGCCGTCAAGGCGCTCGGACTGCTCAGCGAAAGAGACCTAGAACAGACACATTTTGGCACTCACCTCGGCATGGAGGGCGTCGGAGTAGTCACCCGCGTCGGAACTGAGGTCCCCGAGTTGCAGGTCGGAGACGTTGTCGCTACCGCTGCTCAGGGCATGCTCACCCGCTATCACATCGCCGATGCAGCACTCTGCTTCAAGCTGCCCAATCCTGCCGGCCGGCAACCCGTTCGCCCCGAACACTGCACCAGCATTACCGCGTTCGTCACGGCCGAACGCTCCCTGCTGACCTTGGCGCGGCTCCAGCCAGGCGAGACGGTGCTGATCCACGGAGCGGCCGGCGGTGTCGGCTCGGCCGCCATTCAGGTCGCGAAGCTCTGCGGCGCACAGGTTATCGGCACGGCCAGCACCGACGAGCGGCGTTGCTACGCGCTGGCCGCAGGCGCTGACCACATGATCGACTCCCGCTCGCTCAACTTCGTCGACGGCGTTCGTGAACTCACCAGCGGACGCGGCGCGGACGTGATCATCAGTACCGCACCCGGAGAGATGCTGCGCCACAATTTCGATGCCGTTGCCGAGTTCGGTCGCATCGTTGAAGTCGGCAAGGCGGACATTTATGGCGGCGGCACTTTGGATATGGCGGCGTTCGATAAGAACGTCAGCTACTTCTCGGTCGACATGGACCGGATGCTGGCCAAGAGGACCAACGACTTCCTGAAGCTGACCACCGGCATCTTCGACAAATTCGGCAGCGGAACCTACCAGCCACTGCCGGTGGAAGTTCATGCTGCAGGCGACCTTCCGCAAGCGTTCGAGGACGTGTTCCGCTCGGAGCGGACCGGCCGGGTGGCGATTCGCCTCGCCGGCGAGGCGCCACCGGTGAGGCCCGCCTGGCACGACGTCACTATCGACCCGGAGGGCACCTACTTGATCACCGGCGGATACGGCGGCTTGGGGCTGGCGACCGGACGATGGCTGGTCAGACGCGGCGCACGGCACCTCGTCCTGGCCGGCAGGAGCGGCGCGACAACGGGTTTCGCGCGCAAACACCTCGCCCGGTGGCGGGCATCAGGAATCGAAGTCACCGACGAAGCGGTCGACGTGAGCGATGCCGGCGCCGTCGCCGCCTTGGTGACGCGGTCCCACACCAACGAGCATCCGCTGCGCGGCATCTTCCACGCTGCGGGAGCCGTCGCTGACCAGATGGTGTCTGATCTGGAGCTCGACGTTCTCAAACGCGTATACGAAGCCAAGGTGCAGGGAGCGCGCGCGCTATGGTCCGCCGTCACTGCCGCCGAGATCAGACTCGACCAGTTCGTGTTCTACTCCTCGGGCGGTTCGATGCTAGGCCTGTTCGGGCAGTACAACTACACAGCAGCCAACCTCGCCCTGCAGTCTCTGACCGAAACAATTGTCCGCCACGGTCAGCCTGCAATCTGCATCGGCTGGGGGCACATGTCAGGAACAGGCGGCGGCATGGCTGCCGACGAAACCACCGCGAAGTATCTGGATACCGTCGGGTTCGACTCGATCGACATGGACGATGGCCCAATCTATCTCGAAGAGGCGCTCCGGTTGGGCATCACGCAAGCGGCGATCATTCCGATCAACTGGTCCAAGCTCAGCAGCGCGAGCGGCCACCTGCGACACGTGCTACGCACCTCGGCGCTCATCTCCGCTGCAGCTGAAGCCAATTCCGACGAGGAGCGCTTGCGTGCCGCTTTGGTCGCCCTCGACGACACTAAGCGCGCAGAGGTGGTCGCCTATATGCTCGCTGAGCAACTGGCCGTCGTCATGGGTGTATCGGCTGAGTCGATCGAGATCGACATCCCGGTGACCGAGCTCGGCCTGGACTCACTGATGGCCGTCGAATTCGGCGTCCGCACCACCCAGGCGCTCGGTGTGCAACTCACCACGCTCTCCTTGGGACGTAGCTTCGACCTTCGGCAAGCGGGTGCTCGCATCGCCGAGATGATGGCGGCTGCGTGACCGAAAGCTGGGACGGTATGTCGGCGCGCGAAACCGCTCGCCGTTTGCTCGCGCAGCCGCGCGACGATCACGTCGTTGCATCGGCACCCGATACGAGTTCGGTCGCCAAGTCACGACGAGATTCACGCCAACCGTTCGCTGATCACCCGGAGGTCGTTGCGGCCCGCGAACGGAACGCGCGCACGCGCGCCATGTTGGAGTTCACCGGGATGCCGAACCCGCTGTTCCTGCCGAGACGAGGCGCAAACAGTCCCGTCATCGACGGCCCTGACGGTGCGATGACCAACTTCTCCAGCTACAACTATCTCGGACTGGCGCACCACCCGAAAGTCATTCGTGCCGCTCAGGATGCGGTCGCACAGTATGGCGCCTCAGCATCAGCTAGTCGCATCATCTCAGGCGAGATCGATCTCTACTCCGTTCTCGAAAACCGGCTGGCCCAGCTCTACGACGTTGACGCCGCCCTGATCACAACCAGTGGATATCTCACCAACGCCGGGCTGATCGGATTCCTGCTTGGCGACCGGGACGCGATGGTGTGTGATGCACTCATCCACGCCAGCGTGATCTCCGGGGTGCAATGGTCCGGAGCACGCCGGGTGACGTTCCGACACAACGACCCAGACTCTTTGCGCAGCGTCCTGCGCATGTCAAGGGCACGCTTTGATCGGGCACTCGTTGTCGTCGAAGGCCACTACAGCATGGACGGAGACATCGGACCACTTCCGGAGATCGCCGCGGTGGCACGGGAATTCGACTGCGCAGTGATGATCGACGAGGCCCATTCCTTTGGGGTGCTCGGTGCCCACGGACACGGCGCGCGCGACCACTTCGGCCTATCCGGCGACGCGGTGGACATCTGGATGGGCACCCTGTCGAAGGCGCTGGGCAGTTGCGGCGGGTTCATCGCCGGTGAGGGCGATCTCATCGAAGCAATCCGCTCGGCCGCCCCCGGGGTTGCTCAACTCACCGGTGGCCCCGCACCAGCCGCCGCCGCGGCCGCGCTGGCCGCCCTTGACGTCCTCGAGACCGAGCCTGAGCGGCTCACCCGGCTATGGCATAACGCGCAATGGTTCACGTCTGCACTACGCGAGCGCAATCTCGATCTTGGATCCTCACAGAACACACCGATCTGTCCTGTGCTGGTCCCTGGTGAACTCCAAGTCGGTTACGCCTCTTCGGTGCTGATGCAAGCCCGCATCTATGTCGGCCCCGTGGCGGCGCCGGCGGTCCAGCCGGGTCAGGAACGGTTGCGCTTCTTCCTGACTAGCGAACACACCAAGGACCAACTGAACACCACAGCCGATCTCGTGGCCGAGGTGGTCGAATTGGCAACGCAACGTGGTGAGTCTCTCACGATGTCAGATGCAACAACGCTGATAAACGACTTGAACACAGGCAGCGAGCGCAGAGATACCTGATGCCTTTCGTTTCGGCATCCCGTCCTTGAACCGTGGACGATGCTCGGGCACCTCGCGGCTCGAAACCGGGTCCGCCGATTGCGACTCGGCGTGGGCGTGACCGATGCCGGTCGACGCAATCCGGCGCCTGGGTCCCCTTTG
>Ga0210398_10000944_pt1 | contig 31473 bp, 27 predicted proteins | sample IncBWC4OmetaG_FD_161047 | JGI IMG/M metagenome (GOLD analysis project Ga0210398, IMG submission 161047) | Forest soil microbial communities from Barre Woods Harvard Forest LTER site, Petersham, Massachusetts, United States - Inc-BW-C-4-O | ecosystem: Environmental > Terrestrial > Soil >... | reverse complement strand
GGACCTCGATGAATTGATCGCGCGCGAGAAGTTGAATATCGGCAATCAGATTGAGGCTGATTATCGAGGCTCGCGCCAGCGTGAACTTCTGTTGAAGGAAGCACTCGACGAGCAGAAAGCCGAAGTCAATAAGACCGCCGAGAAGCTTGTGCAATACAGCATTCTGAAACGAGAGGCTGACACCAACAAACAGCTCTATGACGGGATGCTTCAGAAATTAAAAGAAGCAGGCATCACGGCCGGGCTGCGGTCCTCCAATATTCGAATTGTGGACCCCGCACTGATCCCGTCTGGGCCTTCCCGTCCGAATAAGGCGCGAAACGTTTTATTAAGCATAGTGGTCGGTCTGCTTGGGGGAATCGGCTTGGCTCTGCTACGCGAGTATGTCGATAACACTGTAAAAACTCCAGACGACATCGAGGCGCTGGCACACCTTCCTTCGCTTGCCGTCGTTCCTGCGCTAGCCAACTCCAGCGGAAAGAGTCGCGGCCGCTTTTCGAAACTCTTACGGACCTCGCCGGTGACCTCAAAGGAAGGCCGTGCGGAGTTGATTTCGCACAACATGCCGCAGTCGCAAATGTCAGAGGCATTTCGCGCGCTGCGCACGTCCTTGCTGCTGTCGCAGGCGGACCATCCTCCCAAAGTCATCTTGATGACCAGCGCCCTTCCCCGTGAGGGCAAAACCACTGCCGCGGTCAATCTGGCCGTGACTCTCGCTCAGCTTGGCGATAAGACCTTGCTGGTGGATGCCGATTTGCGCAAGCCCGGAATCAATCGAGCCTTGAGTTTGGTGGACGGGAAGCACGCTGGATTGAGTTCTTATCTCGCGGGCGTTTCCTCCCTGGATTTGATCACAGTGCCTCACCCGGCGATCTCGAATCTGGAGGCGATTCCGACCGGGCCCATTCCTCCCAATCCGGCCGATTTGCTCTCCTCGCGGCGGTTGACCGAACTCATCGCCGAACTCCGTACCCGGTATAAGTTTGTGGTGATCGATTCTCCTCCCATCATGGCCGCCACTGACGCCGTCATTCTTTCGGTGCTGGTGGATGGAGTGCTAATGGTGGTGCGCAGTGGAGAGACTCCAAAGGAGGCCTTCATCCGCACGCGGGACCTGTTGGTCGGCGTGAAATGCCACATGCTAGGCGTTGTGTTGAACGCCGTGGATGCCACTTCGCCCGACTATTACTACTCGTATCGGTACTACCCCTATTCGTACGGCGGCTATGGCCGCGAAGACACCAGAAAATCGCGAAAAGATCGCCGCGCCGAGCCCGAATCGCGATTGGGCCAGGACTAAACGGGCAGGAGGCTTTTCTTGGTTTATCTCATCACAGGTGGTGCTGGTTTTATCGGATCTCACCTCGCGGAGCGTCTGCTTGAACGTGGCGACCAGGTCCTCTTGATGGACAATCTTTCCACCGGGAGCATGGAAAATATCCGGCACCTCAAGAAGTATGACCGGATGCATTACTTCCTCGAACCGTTAGAAAATCGCCAACTCTTGGCGGAACTTGTCGATGAGGCCGACGTCGTCTTTCATCTGGCTGCGGCTGTGGGCGTTAAACTGATCGTGGAAAGCCCGGTTCGAACGATTGAAACGAATGTTAACGGCACGCAAATGGTGCTGGAAGCGGCATGCAGGAAGCGAAAACTGGTTTTTGCCGCATCCACTTCCGAAGTCTACGGAAAGAATACCAACGTTCCCTTTCATGAAGACGCCGACCTCGTGCTTGGCCCGACAACCAAGGGCCGCTGGAGTTATGCCGCGTCAAAAGCGCTGGACGAGTTTCTCGCGCTTTCCTATTGGAAGGAGAAGCGGTTGCCCGTGGTCATTGCGCGGCTCTTCAACACTGTCGGACCGAGGCAAACAGGGCGGTACGGCATGGTTCTGCCTAATTTTGTGCGGCAGGCACTCGAAGGCGCGCCGATCAGCGTTTATGGAACGGGTCAGCAGTCTCGCTGCTTTTGCGACGTGCGGGACGCTGTAGAAGCGCTCTTGCGCCTCTCCGCGACGGACAAGGCGGTCGGTGAAGTGGTCAACGTGGGGAATGACCATGAGATCAGCATCGAAAATCTCGCGCTCCTGGTGAAGGAGCGAACGGGCAGTTCCTCGCCGATCGAGCACATTCCCTACGATCAGGCGTATGAGCCCGGTTTCGAGGACATGTTCCGGCGCGTCCCATGTCTGGAGAAATTGGAGCAACTGACGGGCTTTCGTCCGGCCGCAAAATTGCCCGAAATCATTGATCGGGTGGCAGCGTATCAGGGCAGGAAAAAAGAATTTGTGGGCGCGTCCAGGGAAGCTGCGAACACGGCTGCATAAAGTTCTAATCGGGTCTTGCCAAAGCCGCGGCAAGGCCACACAAGGGCTTCGCGGGCCGGACCAATCTCGGACGGAACCCATGAGCGAGTGGAAGCATGAGCGGATTGCGGACCGATGAGGCTCTTCGTAGCGATCGAATCGCCGTGGATGCTCCCCTCCCGCGGGTAGCGGCCTCGGGAGCCTGGTTCCTTGCGGCAAACGAGAAGCTGCTCTTCTTTTTATTTCTGTTGACCCTTCCCCTCGCAAATCCCTGGGTACGCGGCGACGGCGTCGGTTACTACGCCTATCTTCGTTCCGCAATGATCGACCACGACTTGCGCTTTGAAAACGATTATCTTGCGGCGAATGAATCATTTGTCATTTCCCACGTCGATGCGCAGGGACGCCTTCTTCCCCGCTTGTACACGAAGACAGGATATGTTGAAAATCACTTCTCGGTAGGCCCCGCGATTTTATGGGCGCCAGTCATGCTCGTTGTCCATGGGACCGTCCTTTTGGCCGATCATCTTGGCGCGCACGTGGCCGCTGACGGATATTCGCGTCCGTATTTGTTTGCGATGGCGTTTACGACCTCCTGCTACGGCTTCTTGTCGCTTTTCTTGACCTTTCAGATCACCAAAAAATATTTTCGCGGCCCATGGACCTTCCTGGCAACCGTTGGAATCTGGCTCGCCAGTTCACTGCCGATTTATGTGTATTTCAATCCCTCCTGGTCGCACGCGCATTCCGCGTTTACCGTAGCACTGTTTCTTTGGTATTGGGAACGAACCAGGCCGCAGCGAACGCCCGCGCAGTGGACCATTCTGGGCCTGCTGGCCGGCTTGATGGGAAATGTGTACTATCCGAACGCCATACTTCTGATCTTCCCCGCGCTGGAAGTCGGCTGCAAAATTTTCGCGTCGCGCCGCGATTCCGGCGAAGCTCACGTTCGAACGCAACGATTGGCGCTCGGCGGCGGTGTATTCCTCGTTTCTTTTCTTGTGGGGCTGCTCCCAACATTTGTTACGAGGCAGGTCATCTACGGGAGCCCGTTCGCCACCGGCTATCCCCCTATCTCAAGTTGGAATTGGACTTCCCCCGCATTGCTCAAAGTCCTATTCTCGTCCGATCACGGGATGTTCAGCTGGACCCCGATCCTGATCCTGGCGGTCGTGGGACTTCTATTTCTCATCCGGCGTGACTTCCTGCTTGGCGCGGGATGTCTCCTTACGTTCCCGGCCTACTACTATTTTATTGCCAGCTATCCGGATTGGGACGGCATATCTAGTTTTGGAAATCGCTTTTTTGTTTCTCTGACGCCTATTTTTATCCTCGGCCTCGCCGCTCTGCTCAGTTCACTCGCAGATTGGCTGGGAACGACGTCGCGGGCAGTCGCGGTCGCGTGTCCGGTTCTAGCGTTGCTCATCTTGTGGAACGCTGGACTTATGTTTCAATGGGGCACCCATATGGTTCCGCCTCGTGGGGAGATTTCCTGGAGAACGATGGTGCACAATCAAGTCGTCGACGTTCCTTTGCGAATGGAGCAGAGCCTGGAAGCCTACTTCATGCGCCGCGGCGAAATGATGCAGCATATAGAGCAGGAAGATATCGAGCAGCAAAAACTTGAAAAGCCCGGTGAATAGCGAGTCCAATGGCAATTGCGCAAACCCAAGTGGCGGTGGCTGCAGAGGAAGAGAATTGGACGTCCACGATTACGCCGCACCGTGGATGGTTCGACTGGCGTTTGAAGCAATTATGGCGTTATCGCGATCTTATTGCTCTATTCGTTTGGCGGGATTTTGTGTCCGTTTACAAGCAAACCATTTTGGGCCCGGCCTGGCATATTATCCAACCGCTCCTCATGACCCTCACATTTACCGTGATCTTCGGCAAGGTAGCCAAGCTGTCAACCAACGGAGTCTCTCCTTTTCTTTTCTACCTTGTCGGTACCGTCTTTTGGAATTATTTTGCGAATAATCTAACCAAAACCTCTGCCACATTCGTGTCCAACGCGCCTTTGCTGGGGAAGGTTTATTTTCACCGGCTCGCCATTCCAATTTCGATTGCTATCTCGAACCTGATTACACTCGGCATTCAACTAGGGATTTTCCTGGTGTGCTTCACTTTTCAATACTTGCGTGGAAGTAATGTGCACTTTACCAGCTGGATTCTGCTGACACCCCTCTTTCTTTTGATACTGGCGGGATACGGTCTTGGTGGGGGAATCATTGTTTCTGCGCTGACCACCCGCTATCGAGACCTGGCAAACCTGGTTACCTTCGGTGTGACGCTGGCTATGTACGGGACACCTGTGATTTATCCCCTTTCGGTGGTGCCGCCGCAATATCGCTGGCTGATGCAGCTGAATCCTCTGGCGGTCCTTATGGAGGGATTTCGGCTGGCATTTCTTGGCGTGGGCAATGTAGATATAGCGCACCTCGCGGCTAGCTTCGGCATCATGCTTGTCGTACTTGTCGTCGGATTGATGCTGTTTACCCACGTCGAGCGCATCTTCTTGGATACTGTTTAAAATATGTCCACAGTGATTTCGGTTGAGAATGTCTCAAAAACCTATCGTCTCGGCAATATCGGTGCGAGAATGCTCCGCGAAGATGTTGCCCGTTGGTGGGCGAAGTTGCGGGGCAAGCCGAATCCCCTCCTCGAAATCACTGGCGAACAGCATGCGCGCCAGGTAGGAGACCAATTTCTGGCATTGGATAATGTAAGTTTTCAGGTCCAACAAGGTGAAGTCCTGGGAATCATTGGTCGTAACGGCGCGGGCAAAAGCACGCTCCTGAAAATTCTCTCGCAGGTGACTTTGCCGTCGTCTGGCCAGATAAAAATAAAAGGCCGTATTGCAAGCTTGCTGGAAGTTGGGACCGGATTTCATCCTGAGCTCTCTGGGCGTGAAAACGTATTTCTAAATGGTGCGATTCTGGGAATGACCAGGGCCGAGATCCGCGGGAAATTCGATTCCATCGTGGCCTTTTCCGAAATCGACGAATTCATCGACACGCCTGTTAAGCGATACTCCAGCGGAATGTATGTGCGATTAGCTTTCGCGGTTGCCGCCCATCTCGAGCCGGAAATTTTGATTGTCGATGAGGTATTGGCGGTTGGTGACGCATCGTTTCAAAAAAAATGCCTTGGTAAAATGGGACAAGTTTCGCGTGAAGGTCGGACCATCCTTTTTGTGAGCCACAACGCTGCGGCAATTAGAGCGCTATGCAGCAAGGCGATACTCTTAACAAATGGCGCGGTCACAGCCTCGGGCAGGGTTTCGGATGTGACCGCCCGATATTCAGTGGCCACCGCGTCAGCCGGGAGCATCAATGAATGGCGAGATCCCGCCACCGCCCCGGGGAATGGAAACGTCCGCATGTCTTACGTACGAATAATCCCGCCCGAAGGAAACGGGGCGATCGACATTGATTCGGGCGCTTTGATTGAGATCGGTTTTGAGAACTTGAGGAAAGATATCAATCTTGACTGCACGGTTTACCTTGTCAGCGGCGACGGTGTTCTTATTTTTGAATCCGGGCACATTATCAGTTCAGATTGCGATTCCCGATCGGGCTACTATCACTTGACAGGAAGGATAGCGGGGCAGCTGCTTAATGCAGGGCGTTATTATTTGAACGTCGTTTTTGGTAAGGATCAACGATATGCCTTATTCCGCATGGATGAGGTCGTCTCATTCAATGTTGAGAACACCCTGACTGGCAGGGGTTTGAACATGGGAGTCGCGCCGGGCATTATTCGGCCGTCACTGTCATGGCGACATTCCTTTCAGGAAGAATGTTCACTGGCTGATCCAGATATCGCGGTATAAAAGAGGGGCGAATGGATTATCCGGCTGAAGCCCGAACAATCAGCAACGATTCCTCCACGGGCATTGCGGCGGCTGTTGGGCGCCAGTCGGCAGTCGATATGACTAGATTGCCGAAATATTTTCCTGCCATTGATGGGCTTCGAGCTTGCGCGGTCCTCGGAGTAATCTTATTCCACCTGCATGTTCGCGGGATGGCCCTTGGCTGGGCAGGTGTCTGGTTATTTTACGTCATTTCCGGATTTCTGATTACCGGCATTTTGCTTGACGCGAAATCGCAGCCCCATTATTTCAGGAATTTCTATGCACGGCGGACTCTACGCATATTCCCAATTTACTATCTTTTGCTGATTTTGCTCTATCTCGCAGCCGCACACAACGGGACGTCGGTAAGAGACGTCGGTTATTACGCATTCTATATGCAGAATCAACTTTTGGGATGGACCCAATTCACACCGGCCTTCCCTACAGCTTACAATCACACGTGGACATTGGCAGTTGAGGAGCAGTTTTATTTGCTTTGGCCGCTTATCGTGTGCTTCCTTTCGGCAAATTTTCTTCCTTGGCTTTGCGTCGCGCTCATATTCGTGGCGCCTATTGCCCGTGCCTGCATTCTGCACTTCACGCACAATTCAAGTATTTCGCTCACCCCGTTGATTTGCAATGTCGACTCGTTGGGCATTGGCGCCCTTCTGGCCATCTGGATCCGTGGAAATCGGCTCGGGATGACGAAGGCAGCGGCATCCTTGAAAATCAAGCAAGGGGTTGAAGTTCTGTCGCTAGCCATCCTGATTACGATCTTGTCCATCGTCCTATCCTATGGTCATCGAGCTTATTGGAATTCAACAGACTGGATGCCATCGGTCAACGTGAATATTGTCTTTACCACCATTTTGTCGCTTTGGTTCGCCTCGCTTGTATTTTATGTGGCGGTGTGGGATAGCTGGCTGCGCCGGATTCTTAGCCACAGGTTTCTGGTGCATCCTGGCAGAATCAGCTATGGAATCTATCTCTTCCATTATCCAGTGCTGATTTACGCGGGATCTTTGCTGCGCGCTGCCTATCCCCATTTGGGCAACAGCAGAATCGTATTGGTTTTCGTGACCTTATTAATGTCCTATATACTGGCTCTTACCTCCTGGCATTTTGTTGAAACGCGTTTTTTAAGATTGAAGCGTCAATTTGTTTGATCTCTTTTCCCGAAGGAATTAAAGTCACCATTTTGAAATCTAATTCAGTTAGAGAAGAACTTGGCTGGCAGGATTGAACATCAGAGCGCTGCCGGGCATTATCTGCCCGCTTATCTAGTGGCAGCTTCCCTTCGAGGAGAAACGTTCATTAGTTAAGGAGTCCCGATGAGCCAGGCTGAAAGAGCTCGACTAGAAGGCATAAGTAATGTGTCGCTGTACTGTGCGGGGGCCAACTCGGCCAGTATCAAATATTCCTTCAAGGTCGCCGAGCGGCATTTGGTTGGCGACACCATACTCGAAATGGGACCAGCCGAAGGGGTAATGACCGAACTCCTTGCCGCAACCGGAAAGAAGTTGACCTTAGTTGAAGGCTCGGCCTTGTTTTGCGATGCCTTACGCCACCGATTCCCGCAGGCAAATATTGTCCACGCCTTATTCGAGGAATTCGAATCAAACGAACTATTCGACAACATCATTCTTGGCCACGTGCTCGAACACGTTAAGGATCCGGTCGACATATTATCGCGAGCAAAACGATGGCTCAAACCAGGAATAGGAAGGATATTCGGCGCCGTTCCAAATGCGCGTTCCCTACATCGTCAAGCCGCCGTAATAATGGGTTTATTGAAACAAGAAGACTCGCTTAACGAACTGGATATTCACCATGGTCATCGCCGTGTATTCAACCCGGATTCGTTTCGCAATACTTTTTCTCAAGCTGGCTTGAACATTGAGATTTGTGGGGGCTACTGGATGAAGCCGGTTTCCAATGCGCAGATAGAGGCCTCGTGGACACCTGAGATGTTAGAAGCTTTCATGAAACTGGGCGAACGCTATTCGGACATAGCGGGAGAGCTATACGTGGTGGCCAAACGCGGTGCTTGATCTACTCAATCCCTGAATTATACTAGAATCTCAGTCTTCCCGGGCTCCAGTGGATCCTCGAGGCGCGCGGCTATACGCCTAGCCACTAACCATGGTGATCCGGCGCCCAAACGACCCATGGGAGTGTTGGTCAAGTCAGTGAGCAGTTTTTGGGGTCGCACGATCAGAGTGCGAACGCACGGGTATTGCAGCGCAGCGACACGTCCCAGCGCCTCTACGGCTTGTTTCGCCGCGATATAGTGTGGCCACTCTCTCACGGGTTGTTCCACTGCAGCTGAGGAAATGATCACGGCACAGCCGTTGCTTTGGTTCAACAAATCCAAAAATTCAGAAAGTGGCGCAAGCGTTTGAGCTACCGCCAAGTTGATGTATGCTCCGATGCGTGCAGTGGCGTTAGGCTCCAGACGCAGCGGTAGGATAGGCGGGCTCGCATTACAAATAAGAAAGTCCAGACGGCTGTGCTCTGTGGAGACGCGTTCCCGCAACCGCCGCGAGGTTTCAGGATCCGCGGCGTCTCCAACCTCCGTCCGCGATAAGTCGCCGTCATTTGTTGAGCGCGCCATTCCATAGACGGCTGCACCTCTCAACTCCAGAACTCGTTTCATCGCCGCGCCAAGCCCTCGACTCGAGCCGACGAGTACTGCAACCCGCCCCGCCAAGCTATCCGGTCTCACTCCTGTGAAATCGGACTCTTCAACTTCCGATAGCGGCCGCCGCATGTAGGTCCAGAACTGTCCGGACGCGACGCTGGAAGTGCCACTGAAAAGAGACACATCCATCAGGATTCGCCCGAATCGCAAATCAACGGACGCTACTGAGACGCGGTAAACCATTACAGCGGGGAATCGAGCCGTTTCATGGAAATACAACATGAGCTTTGAAAAGATAGCAGATTCTCCAGGTAGCTCCATCCCCACAAGATAGCTGCTCGTGCAAAGCACCATCGCTAAGCGTCCATCCACGTCTCCCCATCGTGCAGCGAGGGCAGCTAGAGCCGCGGCATTGCAGGCATAGGTACCGGAAATCTGTTGCCCGGGAAATATGTCTTCTTGCAATCGCACGGCCGCGTCACGGCGTTCAAACGCGGAGGGAGAGCCGACCGCCTCCTGCATTTCGTCCCGATCGGATGGTTCTAGTGTCACTACAACCGACACCACGGGCGTTGTCCCGTCGAATAGGCGCGCCACCCGCCTGCCCTCGGTTTGCGAGGTCTCAATGCGATAGATGACATCCAAGAACATCGGTCCGAGGAACTGGACTTCGAAAGATGCAGCTGACCAACCAGCAGGAAAACGGATTTGGCCCAGACATGCCATCGCTCCCAAGCAGCCGAATACAACAGGTTGGCCGTAAGGGCTGCGACGGGCGCGCTCTCGACTCAGATGGAGTGGGTTTCGGTCACCGGAAGCCTCGCTGAACACTGCAAGGTCTTGTTCTGTAAATGAAATGGTAGTTTGCCCGGACGTCGGACTACTCACGGTGACGAGTATACTCCATCGAGACTAGTGCCTACTAGAACCGTTGCGGGTTTGAATCCTCTCTTTTGCACTTTATTGCGTTGACTCGTAGGTCTTGTTTTTGAGTGAGCGCAGCCACGGCCTACTGGCATGAACGACTTGAAAGTCGGGAAATGGTTGAGTAGTGACGGGCGCGGAGTGCAGGCCATTCATCAGCCTTAATGCGATGTTCAATCGCAGACTTACGTTCACTGCGCACGAGGATGTGATCCTCCAGCACGGCGAAACGCGAGGCGCCAAAACTGTCGTGAAACGAAACGACCCGGGGGTTATCGACCAACGTCCGGGAAAACAAGCTCGCGAGGTGCAACATTGAAAATCCAGCTTCGTAGATCAACCATGCGCTTTCCAGCGCTGCCATGGAACCGCGAGTCAGAATCCAACGACCCCATTCGGCAGCGGAATTGTTCTGTGCCACGTCATAAACCCCTATTGTTCCTTGAGGTTGGCCAGAATCCGCATCTTCAACGATGAAGTAATAGTCATCGGGGCGAAGGAAGTACCGTTCCAGCCAAGCAATCTGGTCCTCAACTAGGGGAGAAATCTCATGGACGAAACGGGTCAAGAGAGGATCCATACGGAGAGCCACGATGAAAGAAGCATCCTCTATTGTGACGGGACGTAGGCGGTAGCGCAAGCAAGTAAGGCTTATGCTATGTCGCACTTCTTTCCTCAATTGCATCCACGATTTCGTCGGAGCTACACAGGGCCAGTATTTCGTTCTCGCTGAATCGGACACCAAAATGTTCCTCAAGCATGAGGATCAACTCAATGTGCTTAAGCGAGTCCCAAGTTGGTTCGGAGTCGCGAGTAACTGATTCCGTCGGCGCAATCGGGCGTCCCACAGTGATGCTCAATAATTCAATAACAGCAGCTTGAATTCGATATCGCGTCATTCGATGATCGGTTCCCATCTGTGGGCGACTGGCGCCCTCAGGTGCTTATCAAGTTGTGGAAGGCTCTCCCAAGCGACAGTCGTGAAACTTCCGTCTGTGATATCTTGCGCTCCCGTAAAACTCGTCAACCACAAGTGTGCCGGCAAATTGCGTGGTCCCTTGCGGAATAAAAAAGAGACGTAGCGCAACCCGTACTGCTGGATGACCGGCGAGAGAGCGAGGGCGATCAATGGACTCTCAACATTTCTTCCTAGTGCGCGACAACTCACGGACACTTCATCGATCACAAGCCGCTCGTCATCTAACCGCGCAAAGATTGCGCCAATTGTGCCGCTGTCACAGAACCGGTCGCGCATGCTCACGGAAATCGTGCAGTGATTTGGGAGCTCCACACGGCGCACCACCTCTACTTCGGAAAAGCGTTGCAATCCTGTATTGAACTGATTCGTTTTTTGTGAAAGCTCGGCAAGCCGACCGCGGGAACCCATCGAATTCAGCGCGTAGGTAAGTTCGATCTGCATTTCACGCAAATAGTCCTTACCGGAAGACGAAGCCCGCAAGAGATCGCGTTGGCGCGAGGCCTCCAAATCGCTCAAGCGAACCCGAGTGGCCGAATTGGCGCGATAGCCGTTGAGTGCCGGGTAGTGTCGGAGCCAAAACAGAGTTTGCTCGGGGCCCCGTGAATAGAGCAGAGGTGTGTTCGGGTGAACGGCGCGAATCTGCGCAATTTCGCCTGAGTCATCGTCCACGACCAGGATCGAATCGACGCCGATGCGCAGCTTTTCGGCGACGCGCACAAGGCCTTCTGGCTTCGTCTGCCAGCCGATGCAGGTTGCCGAAAAGTGCGTTGGTTTAAGAAGAAAATCCGATCGCCTCTGGCAAAGCTGAACAAAATCGCGTTCGTCATTCTTGGAGAGGATCGCTAGAAAGACGCCCTCTTCCCTTAATCGGAGCAGTTCCTTTTGGATGGCTCCGTGCTTGGCGCTGATATGTACTCCTTCTACGCCGTCTTCTCCCAGCACGCCTTCGTAAAGAGTATTATCCAAATCGACGGCAACAGCCTTAATTCGTGGAAGGAGAGCGCTCGGTAGCCGAACTAGACCGAGACTGCGGGCTAACTCAATGCAGCCGCTATTGCTAAGCCGGGTACCCTTAGCGACTACAGCGCGTTCATCGAAAAACTCATCGCGCATGTTATGCAAGATCTCAACTGTGTCCCAAACGAATACAGAAGAGAGGCTGTCGGCAATCTTTTCCAGCTCAAGGTTGAACCGCGCGGCATTGAGGCTGTCTGATGGCCAATTGGAGACGACGATTGCACCTTCGGTCCTGCCCCGCAGATTCTCCAGGCGGCCTGCGATCCAATCGTGGAAGCTGGCTGTATGCGTTAGTTCACCGTAGCGCTCGAAGTCTAGTGAAATGATCTGGACCGCGGCGGGGTCGATCTGCGAAAAGCTGAGTGTATCGTCGTAAGCGCCGTAAGCAATAATCGATTTTAGTCCTGCCACCCAGAGAAAGGGTGGCAAGACACTTCCGATCAACTCAAACGCGTAATTGCGATGAATCTGTAAATGTACTGGAGTAAGGTCTGGCGGCTCAGCAAGGCGCAAGAGATCCGAGCGTTTCAAGGAGGGCGCCGCCCAGACTTCGTCCTCAATGGTGTTGACCATCGTCATGCGACCATAGATTATAGCCGACGTTTCTGGGCGCGACTAGGCTTCGGAAATGAAGTGATTCTCTATTGCCAAGCGAGCCGCAGGGACACATAACTTCGTTTGGGACAATACCCGAACGTCTTGATAAGTGTATTATAATCGGTCGATCCTGTGCTCGCGATGCCTTACGGACGCCGATATCATCTGAAGAATAAAACTATAGTGAAGGAAGTGGGTTCATGACACTTACGGAATGCAGAATCATCGATCTTCCGAAAATCATTGATCCACGAGGAAATCTCACGTTCATCGAAACAGGGCGCCATGTACCCTACGAGATCAAGCGCGTTTATTATCTTTATGACGTTCCTGGTGGCGCGGAGCGCGGTGGACACGCACACAGGGCCTTGCACGAGTTCATAGTTGCAATGTCGGGCAGTTTTGATGTGATCTTGGATGACGGCGCGCAAAAGAAGCGTTTTCATTTGAACCGATCCTATTTCGGACTTTATGTCTGCCCGTTGATCTGGCGCGAACTTGATAATTTTTCATCAGGCTCGGTCTGCATGGTCCTCGCGTCAAATTATTATGATGAAAGTGATTATTACCGGAATTACGATGAGTTTATCCGGGCTAATAATATATGAACGTACCATTTCTTGAGCTCAAGCCTAGCTACGAGGAACTTCGCAGCGAGTTTGATGCCGCATACCATCGAGTGATGGAGTCAGGATGGTATTTGCTTGGACAAGAACTTGCGGCGTTCGAGGGCGAATTTGCAGCGTTCTGCGGAACGAAATATTGCATAGGGGTCGGGAATGGACTAGATGCATTGCACCTGATCCTGAAGGCTTATGGCATTGGTGATGGGGATGAAGTAATTGTCCCAAGCAACACTTACATTGCAACATGGCTCGCTGTTTCCTATTCTGGCGCGACGCCAATGCCTGTCGAGCCTAATCCAGAGACCTTCAACATCGAGGCTGAAGCAATCGAAGCGGCTGTTAATTCAAGGACCAAGGCCGTCATACCGGTGCATCTTTACGGTCAACCGGCGAACCTGGGCGCTATCGTTGGAATCGCTCGAAAATGTGGGTTGAAGGTGATTGAAGACAATGCGCAGGCGCATGGCGCCCGATACCTGGGTCGGCGGACCGGTTCTTTGGGCGATGCAGCTGCCATTAGTTTTTATCCCAGCAAGAATCTAGGGGCGTTTGCAGACGCAGGTGCCGTGACTACGAACGACGACGAATTGGCAGATCGCATTCGCGCACTGCGGAATTACGGCTCGAAAACGAAATACTACAACGATTTTAAGGGCTATAACTCCCGGATGGATGAATTGCAAGCTGCTTTTCTGAGGGTGAAGTTAAGAAGACTGGACGAATGGAACGCTCGTCGGTGCTCTATCGCGGCGCGGTACTTGCGCGACCTTGATGGAATCCCGGAACTGAAACAGCCGTTCGTTCCGAAAGGGGTAGAACCAGTTTGGCATATATTTGCACTTCGCCATCCACGGCGTGACGAGCTCCAAGCTTCTCTGGCTAAGCTTGGAATTGGGACTCTAATTCACTATCCAATCCCTCCGCACCTCTCTGGAGCTTATGCAGATTCGCGTTGGAATCAAGGTGACTTTCCTATTGCCGAAGCGATTGCCAAAACGGAATTAAGCCTGCCCATGAGCCCGCATCTCACACCGGAGAGTCAGCACGCCGCGATTCAGGCAATCCGTCAACTTTGCTGAACGGAGAATACAGTGATTCAAACTGGCGATCCTTTGGTGAGTACCATCGTTCTGTCCTACAATCAGCGCCAATTTGTGGTGGAAACCATCGAAAGTGTTAAAGCTCAGACATATAAAGCCACGGAATTCATCATCGTGGATGACTGCTCTACTGATGACTCGGTGGCACTCATCGAGCGCTGGCTTCAGGAAAATAAAATACAATGCACATTTATCCGTCACGACAAAAACCAAGGGATCTGCAAATCGCTCAACGGAGCGCTGGCGGTCGCGACAGGCAAGTACATTTCCATGGTGGCGTCGGATGACGTGTGGCTTCCCGACAAAATCGCTCGCCAAGTGGAGATCATGGAATCTTATCCGGACCGGGTAGGAGTGTTATACAGCGATGCTTTTCGGATGAACAAAAGTGGACATACTTTGCCAGGGACGCTCATTGAAACTGGCTGGAAGTTGACTGAGATGCCGCAGGGAGAAGTGCTAGATATACTGTTGACAGGCAACTTTATCCCAGGGTTGACTACATTAATTCGGCGAAGCTGTTACGACGAAGTGGGTTTCTATGACGAGAATTTGCCATGGGAAGATTGGGACATGTGGATGCGAATCGCGCGGCAATACGCATTTGTATATTCACCCACACCTTCGGCAAGATACAGAATTCACGAAAAATCATTATCGCACTGCGACCCGGCGCGCATGTTTAAGGATTTATTTGAGGTCGGTTTCAAACAATTTGATGTTGGGCTTCTGACCGAAGCCCAGAAATCAACGCTCACCGGAACGCTATTGAACTTCGCGGAGCAGTTATACCGCCTAAACGATGATCATACAGCTGATCTTCTATCGGCCTTGTTGCAAGCGACTGGCGATAAGAGATGTGGCCGGATGTATCGGTTTGTTACACTCGGCTTTGCATTCCAAAGCTGGCAGCGGGTTAACCGTGTCAGAGATGCTGTGCGCGTTCGGTTCTGGCATCCTGTATTGAACTCCACTCGTCCACTTCGGCATGCTCTCGGATTGCGGCAAGTGAAAGACAGATCGCGGATAACAAAATGAGTCGGATTCAGCAGAATTCAATGGTCATCGAAACGTTGTTGAATTGTCCGGAGGGGCATTCGGAATGACCAAATCCTGCAGAATTTCTGTAGTTATACCCTGTTTCAATCACGGCGAATTTCTGCCGGAGGCTGTCGCTAGCGTGACCGAGATCGCGCGTGACGATGTTGAGTTGATCGTAGTTGACGACGGTTCCACGGACGAGCGGACACGCCGAGAATTGGACAACCTCGTTGCACAGGGAATTAGAGTGGTCCGACAAGAAAACAAAAGACTTGCTGCGGCGCGGAATGCCGGAATTCTTGCTTCACAAGGAGAGTATATTTTCCCACTGGACGCAGACGACCGCCTTCGGCCTGGGTGGCTAGACCATGGAATTCGAATCTTGGACTCGGACCCAAAAGTTGGGGTCGTCTATGGTGATGCGCAATGCTTCGGGGTCCGGAGCGACCTGTGGGTTGTTGGGCCATTTGAGTCGGCCCGGTTGTTGTACTCGAACTACATTCACGCTTCCGCCCTTTACCGGCGCTCTATTTGGGAACAGAATCGCGGGTATGACGGCTCTATGCCCGTTCAAGGATTGGAAGATTGGGATTTCTGGCTGGGCGCCCTGGAAAACGGCTGGCAATTTGTCTATCTGTCAGAAGTGGTGTTTGACTACCGGATTGCCAGGGAATCGATGATCACTCGTACCCGTGGATTCGAAAAGCAAATCGAGGAATTCATTGCGATAAAGCATGGCCTCCTATATCGACACTCATGGCTGCAACTAGCTAGTCAGCAGGAATCCTTCAAATGGGCTTTTCGAAATTTTCGCAGATTGTTCAGAGGTTGGTTCATTGCTCAAGTGGATGTGATACGAGGTACTGCCCGCGGGAGATTCTGGCACCCAATGCTGAACGCTACCCGTCCGGTTCGGCATGCTCTCGGGTTACGGAGGAAACTGTCAGGTCACCATTGAAGAATTGGGTTAGGAATTTACGCGGAGAGCCATAGAACTTTCGAGAGTCTGCGCGATGATATAGTACGTCATCTCTTAAATTCCGTGGAGATCGGTTTCCGGTTCCGATATGCTCTTAGAGGTACCCGCGGACGCTAATATTTTGAGCCGATGGCGGGAGTTAATCTAGCCGGCTTCGTCGAGAAATCTAATCGCCCCATGCCGACCAGTCTAGCCAGGGACAATGGTAAAGGTAATCGCGACAAGCGATTGGTGGCGATTGTGACACCCCTCTACCGTTTCCCTCTTACGCCGGAGGAAGTGATTTCGATCCGCCACTTGCGGCAGCATCTGCGGCGGTTTGACCGGTATATTATTGGGCCGAAATCGCTGCCCCCTGAATTTGCGGATTTCCGATTGAAACGATTCCCGAAGCGATTTTTTGAGAGCATCCAGAGTTACAGCAAGTTACTCATCACGAAGGAATTTTACCGGGCGTTCTCTGACTACGAATACATTCTGATTTATCAAACTGATTGCCTGGTGTTTTCGGGCAACTTGGAAGAATGGTGCCGCGCCGGATGGGACTATGTCGGAGCTCCATGGTTCAAGGACTTCAGTCCGGATCCGGCTGGCGGCATGTGGGCTGTCGGTAACGGAGGATTGTCCCTGCGCAGAGTGTCTGCCGCATTGGCAGTATTGACCTCGACTAAATGGCGTATGCATGATCCAAATGAGCTCGGGTCGAGGACGAAGCGTTTCCGCTCAATACCACAACTTAGGCGCCTTCTCGTTTCGTTTAGAGCTTTTCTTTTTCGGTGCGGATACCACAATAACTTGCGTCAACTAATACGGGAATTTAACGAGAACCCCTACAATGAGGATTGTTTCTGGGCGTTCCAAGCGTGTAAGGTGGTACCAGACTTCATGATCCCGACACCACAAGAAGCCGTGGCTTTCTCCTTTGAGGTGGCGCCACGCTTTTGCCTTCAGCAAAATTCTGGGCGGCTTCCGTTTGGGTGCCATGCATGGCCAAAATATGATCGTGAATTCTGGGAGCCTTATCTGTTAACTGGATAGCGACGCATCGTGTAAATGATGGAGCTACCGATGACTGCAGGTCGGTTCTAAATTCTGACGGTGGATCAAAAGGGCGCAACGAGCGATATTCGCGATGTTAACTTTCTTTACGACGGCCAAACCTTTCCGCGGACATTCCGCGATCATCCAGCGCAACGCATTGAAAAGCTGGAAGTTTCTGCACCCGGACGTTGAAGTCATTTTGTTTGGCAACGAGGAGGGCACGAGCGAGGTCAGCCGCGAATTCGGTCTTCGTCACGAACCCGAAGTCGCGCGGAATGCTGCCGGGCTTCCCTACATAAATGCCATGTTTGATCGAGCTCATGAGATCTCCTCTCATGAAGCGCTGTGCTATGCCAACTGCGATATCATCCTGACTTCTGATTTCCCAGAAGCCCTCGGACGCGTGCACGCCGGCGCTAGTGATTTTCTGATGATTGGCCGGCGCTGGGACGTAGAAGTTACTCAGCCGCTCGATTTTTTGAATCCGCGATGGCAGCAGGAAATTCGGAACGCCGCTTTAAAAACGAACGATCAGAAAGACGGCTGGTGGATTGATTACTTTCTCTTTGGCCGCGGTATGTTCTACAAGAAAATTCCGGAATTCGCCGTCGGGCGACCCCGCTGGGACAGCTGGCTCGTATGGAAAGCACTCAGTTCGGGGGGCCGCGTTATCGATGCCTCCGACGTCGTGCTGGCTATCCATCAGAATCATGGCTATGGGGCCCATCCAAAAGGACGAGACGGAGTCTGGGCCGATGAATCTTCTCAACGTAACATCGCGCTTTCGGGCGGCACTACACATCTGTGCAAAATCGACGACGCAACCGACCGTCTGACGGTCGGCGGAATTAAGCCAAATTGGGCACGCCATTGGTACGCGATAAAGCGCTACTTCGACTCCATCACGGGAGCGCTGACCTTCAACGTGGGGTTGCCAGTATGGCATTTTGCTCTGGACATTACCCGGCCTATACGCGCCCATTTGGGGCTGAGATCAAAATCGTCCCGTCCATCTGCTGAAAAGGACCCACCTCCGGCGAGGACGCTGACTTGAAACTGTTATTTGTTGGTATCTTCATCGATACCTTGAACTATGACCACTGGATGGAGGTTAGCCATTTTATTTGCTAGCTATGCTTCTTGCGGGACTTTGCTCCTTGTTGGAGCGACTTAACCATGAGGATTGTGCACGTGAGCACCCACGATGTGTGGGGTGGCGCCGCGATTGCCGCCCATCGACTCCACTCGCAACTAATTGCAGTCGGTGAAGAATCCACTATGTTTGTGCATGACCGTCACGCAGAAGGCCGGGGCGTTCTCACGTTCATTCCACCGCGAGAGTTTAAAAGCCGGCTGATCCGCATGGCGCGTCGTAAGTCACTGGCCCGTGAGTTGGGTCGCCATGCGAAGTCCCTTCCGACTGATGGGGAGTTGTTCAGCGACGACCGCAGCCAACACGGCCAAGCTCCGCTTCGCCAAATACCTCCATGCGATATTCTCCACTTGCACTTGATCTCCGGATTTCTAGACTGCCGGACGTTATTCGAGTGGTTCCCTAGGAACATGCCGGTTGTTTGGACGCTTCACGATATGAACCCGTTTACCGGGGGATGCCATTTCGATGCTGGCTGCAGGAAGTACCGTAACGAATGCGGTACGTGTCCAAAACTTGGTTCATCGGAGGAAAACGATTTGTCTCGCCAAGTCTGGCGACGCAGACGAAGCGCCTACAGCAAGATGCCCACGACTCAATTGCAATTGGTAGCTCCGTGCCATTGGGTGGCCGAAGAGGTCCAGCAAAGTTCCCTGCTTGGGCGGTTTCCGGTGACCGTAATACCTTATGGTGTGGACGTGGAAGCTTTTGCGCCGAGGGACAGAGCGTTTGCGAGGAATGCTCTTGGCATCCCGCAGGATGCCAAGGTGCTGGTATTCGCAGCGCTCAACATAAGCGAGCGACGTAAGGGATTTGCTCTGTTGGTCGAAGCCTTAACCGGCCTTCGGGACGATCCGAATTTGTTCCTACTAGTTGTCGGCGGGCACGCTGCCTTGCAGCAGATCGGAATACCATGCCGTCCTTTGGGATACGTCTCGAGTGAACGGCTTCTCTCAATTGTATTCAGCGCGGCCGATCTCTGCGTGGTTCCCACTCTTCAGGAAACTGGGCCGTTGATTGTAATTGAATCGCTCGCGTGTGGAACTCCGGTTGTTGGTTTTCCTGCGGGTGATATGCCAGATATGGTTCGAGCTGGCTATACAGGACTGCTGGTTCCTTCAGGAGATTCAGCGGCACTTCGTGAGGGAATCCGGGCCATGCTTGCCCGCCCCGAGCGACTCGCAGAAATGAGAATTAAGTGCCGCGACGTCGCGGTTGGAGACTATTCTATGGAAATTATGGCGAGGCGGCACGTTAGCTTGTATGAGAGGATCTTGAAAAGAAATTGAAGTTCGTTTGGGAAAGTTGGGCACTCACATGGCGGCACCCCGTAATTGTGCGCATGAAGAGGCGATTCGAGAAGGAGCGGCAAAGTGAAGCCCTGGACTATCCTAGTTACGGGAAGTAGTGGCCTGATTGGCTCTGAAGCCGTCGAGTACTTCGATCGTCAAGGTCACAAGATCATCGGCGTGGACAACAACATGCGCCGCGTGTTCTTCGGTCCTCCGGGGGACACACTGTGGAATCTCGAGCGGCTCAAGAGCGCTACGCGGCAATTCACTTTCAAGACACTCGATATTCGTGACCGCGACGGGGTGATGACCTTGTTTGGCGAGAATCGTTTTGATTTGATAATCCATTGTGCCGCGCAACCGTCGCATGACAAGGCCGCGGACATCGCCCTGCTGGATTTTGATGTGAACGCACTTGGGACAGTGAATCTTCTCGAAGCCACGCGCCAGCATTGCCGTGACGCTGCATTTATTTTCATGAGCACCAACAAGGTGTACGGCGACTCGCCCAACGAGAAACCATTACGCGAGAACGAGACGCGCTACGATTATTCTGAGCCAGCCGATTTTGCAGGAATTGACGAAACTTGCCGGATTGACCAAACGATGCACTCGCTCTTCGGCGCTTCCAAAGTTGCCGCGGACATTTACGCGCAGGAGTACGGCCGATATTTCGGAATGGGGGTGGGAATTTTCCGCGGCGGCTGCCTAACGGGGCCGTCCCATTCTGGTGTCGAGCTCCACGGGTTTCTTTCGTACCTGCTCAAAGTGGCCCTTTCGGGAAAGACGTACACCGTTTTTGGTTACAAGGGCAAGCAAGTCCGCGACAACATACATAGTTTTGATGTTGTGCGCGTGTTTGACGAATTTGCGCGCAATCCGCGGCCCGGCGAAGTTTACAACCTCGGTGGCGGGCGCGCCAATAGCCTCTCCATCCTGGAGGCCATCTCGCGGATAGAAGCGCTGACAGGCCGCAGGATCAACTGGATGTACTCGGGACAGGCGCGTAAGGGTGACCATATCTGCTATATTTCAAACTTAGCGAAACTGAGGAGCCACTACCCGGGCTGGAGCCTGACGCGCAGCCTCGATTCGATTCTGGAAGAGATGTTGGCTGCCGAGCGCGAGCACAGGCAGAAAGTCGGAACGTAAGAGTCGTACAAAAGCGCAAGGATAAGTCACGGCTCTCGTGGTCGGCGACGCTGAATGATCGGCCACTCGGCAGGAGCGTATCGATTGAGTGGGGTCGCAAAGCGCACGAGCAACAATAAAGAGTGGGACGAATGACGTTTGTCTTCTGCCGCCCGACGCCACGACGACAAAAGATCTCACAACCGTGGATAAAATGAGCGTGTACATTCCGGCGTTTAACTCGGCGGAGTTTCTTTCGCGCGCAATCGATGGCCTTCTAGCACAGACACTCCCTGCAGACGAAATTCTGGTAATTGACGATGGCTCAAGTGATGCGACTGCAGAAATAGCGGCTCGTTATCCCGGCGTGACATTGGTGCGCCATCCCTACAACAGGGGCCTCGGTGCTGCACGCAACACGGGTTTCAGTACGGCTCGCAACGAGCTTGTCGCATCGCTCGATGCGGACTGCGCTCCCGATCCTAGGTGGCTCGCGGGCCTGGTGCGGCATTTTGACGATCCCAAAGTCGCGGGAGTTGGCGGACGCCTCATCGAAGGCAACCAACGGACCATACCCGACCGGTGGCGTCGAGCGCACATGGCGCAGGAGTGGGGCGATCAACCATTGCACAATCCCAGATTCCTTTTTGGCTGCAATAATATGCTTCGTAAGTCAGCAGTGCGTGAAGCGGGAGGGTATGACGAATCCATGCGTACCAACGGCGAAGATACGGACATTTCCCGGCGCTTGCGCGATAAGGGCTGGGACTTGTTGTATGACCCGGAGCCACTTGTGCTTCACCTGAGACACGATACAGCGCGTTCGATCCTGGACACCTATTGGCGATGGTGGCGATTTGGCGTTCGTGCCTATGCGAATGGAGTGCGTTTGCGCTCCGTCCTTGGCCATGCTCTGTTCGTTCACTTCCGGCATACCTTTCTCGATTTGGTGCGAAGTGACCTGAATGCCCGGCGCTTTGATTTGCTGGGACTCGACCTTGCGGCGTTAGTTTATTTCCCGTACCGCGACTTCCGTCTGTGGCTTGTGGCAGATCCCAAATCCGCATCGCGGCAGATTTCTTCGGAGGTATGACGCCTTGAAGGTTCTCATCACCGGCGGTTGCGGATTTTTGGGCTCGCAACTCGCACTATACCTATGCGGACGGGGGCATGACGTAGTGGCTATGGACAATCTCGTGCGCCGAGGCAGCGAATCCAACATCGGGCCATTGCAAAAGCACGGCGTCACCTTCGTCCATGGCGATGTTCGGTGCTCTGAGGATTTTGTCGGCCTACCGTCGGGGATCGAGTTGATTTGCGACGCCAGCGCCCAGCCGTCGGTCGTCTCCGGCTATACCAATCCGATGTTCGACCTGACGAACAATACAATTGGAGTCATCCACGTTCTTGAGTTTGCGCGGGAACACCGGTGCCCACTGATCTTCTGCAGCACGAACCGCATTTATAGCTCCGACCGAATCAACGCGCTCCCGAGGCGTGAGAGCTCGACCCGTCTGGAGTGGGATTCCGCTGCCTGGCAAAGCCTCCCGGCAGAGAGCCGCCCACCGGGCTTCGATCCGGAATTCGGTGTCTCCGAAGAGTTTAGCCTTGACGGTGCCGGCCGCAGTATCTACGGTGTTAGCAAGTTGATGGCCGACGTGCTGTGCCAGGAATATGCGGACGCCTTCGACATCCCTGTAGTTGTCAACCGCCTCGGCGTGATCTCCGGGGCGGGGCAGTTTGGCAAGATCGATCAGGGATGGGTCGTGTGGTGGGCGGTTGCCTGCTGGTTCGGCCTGCCGTTGAAATATATCGGGTGGTGCGGCAAGCAGGTGCGAGACATTTTGTTTGTGGAAGATGCGTGCCGGCTGGTGGACCTCGAGATCAACCAGATTGCCCGTTTGCGCAGGGGTGTTTTTAACGCCGGCGGTGGTGTTGCGAATTCCCTTTCCCTCATTGAAGCAACGCGATCCCTTGAAAAAAGATTGGGTCGTTCAATGTCAATCTCGAGCGTAGAGACTCCACGCAGGGCGGATACCGTGATCTACATTACGGACAACCGGAAGGTTGAACGCGTACTAGGTTGGAAACCACAAGTAAGTCTTGCTGAAGGGTTGGATTCCATCCTCGCCTGGATCGGGGAGAACGAGGCGGAGTTGAGCGCGAGATATCGCTCAGCGGGCTGGAACGGCGAACGGGTCTTGCTATGAAAGCAAAAGCGATCGCGCGCGTGAGCGTATTGATCGACACCTATAACCACGAGCGCTTTATCGAACGCGCCATCACCAGCGTCCTCGAACAGGACATGCCCATGGATGATGTTGAAGTCCTGGTTGTCGACGACGGCTCGACGGACCGTACACCGGAACTTATTCGCCGATTTGAGCCGCGCGTGCGCTTGATTCGCAAAGCCAACGGCGGCCAAGCCTCCGCATTTAACGCCGGGATTCCGGAGTGCCGGGGGGAAATTGTCGCATTCCTCGATGGCGACGATTGGTGGGCGCCGCAAAAGCTCCGCCGCGTTGTGGAAGCAATGAATCAGGATCCAGAGGCCGGAATCATCGGAAACGGGATTACGGAGGTCCTTGAAAACGGTGACGAACATTCGGAAGTGCTGCATGAAATACCTCGATTCCGCATTGATTCTCTCCAAGGCGCGCGGAGTTTTCGCCGGCGCAAAAGCCAACTGGGCACGAGCCGCATGACCGTAAGGGCGGAAATCCTGCGCAAGATTCTGCCCGTGCCCGAATCGATCGTTATCGAGGCGGACGAATATATTTTCACTCTGGCCGCGGCGTTCTCCGTGGTTTCGATTTTGGGAGAGCCTTTGACGTTTTATCGCATCCACGGCGGAAATCTCTTTCAGCTGTCTGAATTCAAGAAGGAATCGGTGCTCCGGAAGCAGAAGAGTATAGAAATTCTGGCGCAAGCATTATCCGAACGGCTATCCAAGTTCGGTTTAGCGAAAGACGCGGTAAAGGCCGTGGTCGAAACCGTGCAGTTGGAAGCCGACCTACTGCGCCTCCAGGTGAAGGGCGGATTTCCCTGGGAGACGGTCCGCGCGGAGTGGAAATTTTATCGGATTGTCCATCAAGACGGGTCCATGTCTCACATGATTTTCAAGTTGGCAAGCCTGGTCCCGGCGTTCTTCTGTCCACCGCGCCTGTACTATAATCTCCGAAGGAGATTCGCTGCGAACAGGTTCTATCTCAGGGCAAGAAAGATTTTTTTCCCGGTTCCCGAGCCCCACCATATGATCCGGTCTCGGAGGGAGGCCTCATGAGTCTGGCCACCGAGTATGACAAGTGGCACGCTAAGGTCTTCGAATCCGACCCGGAGCACGCCGACGAATCAAGCCCGTGGTACCAAATCGTCCTTGAATTCCTTCCTCCAGTCCAAGGAAAACGGATTCTCGAAATTGCATGCGGCCGGGGTGGCTTTTCTCGGCTTCTTGGTTCTAGAAATGCTTCGGTTTGCGGCGCCGATTTTTCGGCCTCGGCTGTCGCCATAGCAAATGAAAGGCTGCTCGGCCGTCCGGCACTCGCCGACAATGTCACCTACGTGCAAGCCGACGCGCAGAACATGCCTTTTGACGAGAACTCGTTCGACATCGTCATTTCCTGCGAAACCATCGAACATGTTCCCGACCCCCGTGCCGCCGTGCGCGAAATGTACCGTGTCTGCAAGCCGGGCGGAACGCTCCACCTCACCACACCGAACTATCTGAACTTCATGGGGCTTTACCTGATTTACGCGGCCGTACGTCACCCCGGACTGAAGTCTTCCCAGCCGCTTGACGAACGGTTCTTTTTCCCACAGATCCGCCAATTCGTAACCGCGGCCGGATGGGAAATTATTCGCACGGACGGAACCGTTCATCAATTTCCGTTCATTCCCGGCCGTGATCCGGTTCAATTTCCAAAGTTGGAATCGAATCGCACGATCCGCCGGTTTCTCAGTCCATTCGCCTACCACTACTTCGTTATGGCGCGAAAGGGAAGGGCCGGGTAGATGAGGATAGCGATTGCCACGCTGTCTTCGGGCCAGCCTGAAGGTGGAGTAGCAAATGTCGTGCACAACACCGCCAAAGCGCTACGCGGCCGCGGACACGACGTGACCTGCCTGTTTAGTGAAGATGTCCTTCCTTCCTCTGCCGCGATCCCGCGTTTCCATGCCGTCTATTTCTCGTATCAGCTGGCGAAAATTCTGAGCCAGCGAAAAGACGAGTTCGATATCGTCCATATTCATGCTCCCATAGGTTTTATGTATGGTTTCTTGCGAAGATTCAGGCCTGGGGCCGGACTGCCGCCCTACGTGATGATGCTTCACGGGATCGAAGAGCGGCGCATTCACGCGATGGGGCGCGAGGCGAAAAAAGGGCGCGCCTGGTATTTCCGCTGGAAGAACCGAATGTGGGAACAAATTTATCATTTGCCTCTTTACCGCTGGTCGATTCAAACGGCGGACCAGGCAGTGGTCATCAATTGGGAAACCTGGACAATGCTCCAGCTGAAATACGATTGGGAAATTGGCAAGGTCTGGTACGTTCCAAACGCTGTCGAAGGCCATTTCCTTGTTCAAAGGGAATTCGCCACGGGAGACGCGCCGCGGCTTCTCTTCGTGGGAACCTGGCTGGATCACAAGGGCGTCTACTATCTCCGCGACGGCTTCGTGGAACTTGCAAAACGCATTCCCGAGGTGCGCCTTACCATTGCAGGCTGTTCTGCCGACGCAGAAACGGTAAGGCAATTTTTCCCGGCATCCGTTCGAGAAAAGTTGGAGATCCTTCCGTTCGTTCCTCGGAGAGAAATGCCTTCCTTTTACGCGCGGCACGACGTCTTCGTGTTCCCTTCCTTGTTCGAAGGAATGCCCATCGTGCTGCTGGAGGCCATGGCAACGGGAATGCCAGTGGTGACGACCGAAACGTGCGGCATGAAGGACGTCGTGGAGGACGAATACAACGGTCTCCTCGTGAAGCCCGGCGACACGGCGGAATTTGTGACTGCGGCCCAAAGGATGATCCATTGCGCTGAGCTTCGCGCCCGGCTTGGACGCGCTGCGCAGGAAACAATGAAACGATACACGTGGGAGCGAGTGGCTGCGCAGTTGGAAGTCGTTTTTCAACTTGCCGCTCAACCCAAGCGCGAGGAATAGCAAATCAACCGAGCCGTTCCACGACGACGAGGGAGTGAACCTCTTCAACGATTCTCCAGCCCAGAATTTTCCGTTGTCTGAACAGGTCATCAACCAGTTTTACTGGACCGTATTCCGGGCTTGTCCAGCCGCCCTCGAAAATCCGCGCGTCATGAAAAATCACGATTCCACCCGGCACTACAAAACGATTCCACTCGTTCCAGTCACGGCGAACGCCTTCCTCCGTGTGGTCCCCGTCAATAAACAAAAGGTCGATCGGGAGACTCCATTTTTGAACGGCGTCGAAGCTTAAGCTTTCGATCCAGGCAACCTTCCCGCGAGAAAAACTCCCGACTAGCCGGCGCGCCGTCCGCCTTGTGAAATTAAAGATAGAATTTCGGCTGAAATGAAAAGGGTCGATCAGATGCAAAGTCCCATTCGCAGCCATACCCTGCCGCAAAGCAATCGCGGACACTCCTTCCGCCACCCCGATTTCAACAATGCTGGAGCGTCCGGACGCCGATTTTTCGAGCGCCGCATGCTCATCGGACGTGTGTTGTGCGAGAACGGGCCGCATGCCCAGCCATGCGTAGACAGGGTGATGCCGTGAAGAGGCGAAGGTGCTGCTATAGCCGGATGGGCCCGCCGAGTAGGGCATATTAAGGACAGCGTATTTCAATTCTGGGGGCTCCTATATCTAGATTGTAGGTCTGCCCACGGCATTTTGGCGTTTTTCCGATGGGAACTCATGTCTCCGCGTTGGGTACGCAAGGCTTCCGATCGTATACCAACAAGAGCATGCATGAAAGTGGCGGCCAAGATGGTGCGACCAAACATCCCTGAAGTTAAAGGATAGAACTACGACCTGTCCGGCGCAATTGAATCCAACGATGCTTCTGGTGCTCATCATTTGAGCAAGGCTACTCTGCGACCGCAATCAGAGGCGTTATAGTCTTGGGAAGTTTCTCGCACTTTTTCGATGTTATGCTGTTTTTGTCGTTATGCTCATTCGGCAATTCGCGCTATTCTTTGGGGGTTTTGGGGGCGCGGCACGCGTGGCTTCCCAGTGGTCCAACCTGAAATTGCCAGGAAAAGCTGGCGTGCCGGCTCGCTCGAAGTAAGAAGGATGGCAAGGGAAGGCTTCGAACAGGCCCGCTAACCCCTTGTACTGCGCCGTCAAACAGAACGGCCGACAACTAAATTATTTCGGAAATTGTATTGAAGAAACTGATTCGGCGAGTTTTGCCCTTGTGGTTGTGGAATCGTCTAAAGCAACTCCAGCGAATGCTGGTGTCCGGCAAGCCAGGGAGGCCCGGCGAACGTGGACACAACCGATTTGATGCGGCAGGATTGGGACGAACGGGCGCGCAAAGATGCGTTCCACTACATCGCGTCTTGGCGCAAGGATTGGACTCCCGAATCGTTTTTCCTGTCCGGTGAAGATGATTATGCTCGGCTGGTGGCGCCCGTTTTTGATCGGCGGCGATGGGAACCGCAAGGCAAGACGATGCTGGAACTGGGCTGCGGGGCGGGACGAATGACGCGAAGTTTCGCGCGACGGTTTTCATGCGTCTACGCATTTGATATTTCCGCGGAAATGCTGGGCCACGCCAAAGCCCTCTTCCCGGAATCTTCCAATGTCGATTGGATTCTGGGCAATGGAGCTGACTTGTCAGGACTTCGCGATGAAACGGTGGATTTCGCATTCAGCTATATCGTGCTCCAACACATGCCCGAGCCTGAGTTTGCGATTCGCTACATTCGAGAAATGCTACGGGTGCTGAAGCCTGACGGAATATTCCTGTTTCAATTCAATTCGGTTCCCAAAGTGACGATGAACTGGAAGGGCCGCCTGGCGTGGAGAATTGTGGATTTTCCCTGGGCGCTTGGATTTCGGCAAACCAGCCGCGGAGTCGCTTCCTTATTGGGGCTCCCTCCCGATATGGCGGGGAAAAGCTGGCGAGGCGCCTCGCTCGACGTCAAGGTAGTGCGCAAAACCATTGAAGCCGCAGGCGCGGCGGTGAAAGAAATGACCGGGGAAGGCACCCCGATGGCGTGGTGTTGCGGTTTGAAATCGAGGACAAACGCTCAGTGATTACCCTCGGATTTAATTATTCGCAGATGCATGACTCCTCAGCGTGCATCGCCCACGACGGTGAACTCCTTTTCGCCGTGGCGGAGGAGCGCATCAGCCGGATTAAGCATGATGCAGGTTTTCCACACAACGCCATTCGCGCCTGCCTCGATTTTGCCGGCGTGCGGCCCGATCAGCTCGACGCTATCTGCGCGGGCTGGCCGGCGCCCCGTCAAATGCTATTGAGTGACCTGGGCAGTTTCGCCAAAGGCCAATTTCCACTCAACTTTGAAAATTTGCTGAATGTGACGCGCTCGTATGTCAGCATGGCCCACCAAAATGGCGGATTTAATCGGTTCACGTATCATTTCGGTCCCACCAAGGCGCAGATGCGGTTTGTGGATCACCATCTGGCCCACGCCATCAGCGCGTACTCCTATGGTGGTTTCGACAAAGCCGCCGTCGTCGTGATGGACGGGCGCGGCGCCTGGGAAGCAAGCTCCATTTGGTACGGTCATGACGGCAGGCTCGAGCCTGTGCTCACGATTCCGTGGCCCAATTCGCTGGGCCTGTTTTACGCGCAATTCACGCAATATCTCGGGTTCGTTCCCAACAGCGACGAGTGGAAGGTTATGGGCCTAGCGCCCTACGGCAGTCCCGGCGTCAACCTTGGCGAATTCATTTCGCTGGATGATGAGACTTACCGCGTCAACGCGCAGCTGCTGTTTGATCGCGGCAACGGCACATCCGCCATCGCCAAGCGTCTGGGCCCCGAACGCACGCCCGAAAGCGAAATCGACGACAGTTTCAAGAATATTGCTTTCGCCGTCCAGGACGTCTGTGAGACGGCCGTGCTCGCTTTGGTGAAACTGGCAATAGAAAAAACCGGATGCCGCAACGTCTGCCTCGCTGGAGGCGTGGCGCTCAACTCGAAAGCCAACGGGAAAATCCAAGCGTCCGGAATGGTCAACCATATTTTTATTCAGCCCGCAGCGTCCGACGACGGCGTCGCATTGGGCGCCGTGTTCGCGCCCTGCTTGGATGGCGGCGGACGGCTGCCCATGAAGCCGATGCGCCACGCCTATCTTGGGCCCGAATTTTCCGACGCGGAAATTGAAAAGGCGCTGCGCACGTACAAGCTGCGCGCTTCGCAGCTGAGCGACGTCGCCGCAACCACTGCCGAACTGCTCGCCGGCGGAAAAATCATTGGATGGTTTCAAGGACGAATGGAATTTGGCCCGCGCGCTCTCGGACATCGCTCGATCCTGGCCGATCCGCGTGATCCGGAAATGAACGCCAAGGTGAACAAGGCGGTCAAGTTCCGCGAATGGTGGCGCCCGTTCGCGCCGTCCCTGCTGAAAGAGGCGGCGGGAGAATACCTCGAACACGCTTGCGATTCCCCGTTCATGATCCTCACCAATCCCGTGCGTCCGGAGAAACGCGACGTGATTCCATCGGTCACGCACGTCGACGGCAGCGCGCGCCCGCAAACCGTGGAGCCGGAGATCAATCCGCTCTATTGGAACTTGATCAACGAATTCCGCAGGCGCACGGGTGTGCCCGTCCTGATGAACACTTCCTTCAATTTGCGCGGCGAAGCGATTGTGAACACTCCCACCGACGCCATACGCACGTTCTTCAGTTCCGGCATGGATGCCCTCGTCATTGGTTCTTATTTGGTGGAAAAGTGAACGGGGAGAAGGCCGTCCTGCTGCTTGGGCGGCGGGATGGGCCCATCGACGGCGTGGCCGACTATTGTGAGAAGCTGCGCGAGGCGGGTGCCGCGAGCGGAATCGATTTCGAGGTTGCGGGCATTCCATGGGATGACAAAGGTTGGAAGGGCACGCTTGATGAGCTGCGAGCCGCCGCCGTGGCCTGGCGTGACCGCTGGGTTTTCCTTCAATACACCACGCTAGCCTGGTCGCGCCGGGGATTTCCGTTGCGCGCGCCGCGCGTGCTCGACATTCTTCGGCAATGCGGCGCTCGCCCCGCTGTCGTCCTTCACGACTTCATGCCCGCGCGAGGGTCGGGAATCGTCGGCCGCGCCCGCGCGTCCGCTCAACTGCTCGTATTGCGCCAGTTGTACGCGCGCTCGAAGTTGACCATACTCACGGTTCCCGCCGACAACATTCCCTGGCTCCCTCCACAGCAGGACAGAGCGGTCTTCATCCCCGTCGGATCGAACTTCCCGCAAGTCGACCTCTCCTCAACAAAAACCAATGATTCGCTGCCCGCAGATCGATCTACGGTGGCTATTTTTGGCATCACGGGGGGCGCGGTCGGTGCCGAGGAAGTCGGAGACATTACTTACGCTTTGAAGGCGGTTCAGTCACGGGGCATTCGTGTGCGGCTGATCGCGCTCGGGCGAGGCTCGCAAGTATTTGAAAAAGATCTGCGCGAAGCCTTGAATGGATCGGACGTGGAATTTTCAATGCTTGGTGTGATGTCCGCCGAAGAATTAGTTCGCGCGCTTGCCGCTGCGCAGGTATTGCTGTGTGTTCGCGGGCACGTTTCCAGCCGGCGCGGCAGCGCGATCGCGGGAATCGCCTGCGGCTTGCCCATCGTCGGCTATCGCGGGCCGGAGACCGGCTATCCGGTTACCGAGGCCGGCGTGAAACTGGTGGACCTTCGCGATCGCGAGGGCCTGGTTGACGCCTTGGCGCAAGTCTTGCGCGATGAAAAGTTGTACCGAGAGCTAAGGCAACGCAGCGCGGGCGCTGCGCAGAAATATTTTTGCTGGACTGCCATTGCATCGCAGTTTGCAAGTGCCATGGCCGGCCGCAAGGTTCCGTAGTGCCGGCATCTCGCCGGAAGGCTCGCTGAGTGTGAAGCCGAAAAGACCGCCAGAGGAACCCGGGCGCCACAGGAGTCGGGCTTTCCGCCGCTATTACAGAATCTCCATTGCCACTTGCGTGTAGTACTCTCCCGCCGCGCCCAGCGCCTTGCATTTCCGGCCAAAGGCTGAGGAGTAATCGTAAAACGCTCTCCACTCATGCAGCGGATTCGCGAATTCGTCGAAGATCAGGATCGAGCCTTTTTGCAAGATCGGATCGAGTGTGGCGAGCGTGTAGAGCGTGGAAGAAAACAAGTCTCCGTCATTGTGGATCACGAGCCGAGACCGCGGTGTAAAATCGCGCAGGAACGGTCGCAGCGTCTCATTGAACCAGCCCTTCACAAACTGGATGCGCAGGTCGGTGGTTTGCGGGACGACTCCTCCAACGGACATGGCGCCTTTTTTTGACTCGCCGGTGACACTGACCCAATCCTCGGGAATTCCCTCAAAGGAATCGAAGCCGATGAAGCGGCTATCGGGATGGGAGTTCAAGCCGCTCCACTTAAACAGCGAATCCCCGTAGCGTACGCCAAACTCGAGATAGTCGATGGGTTCACCGGCAAATTTTTCAGCCTGCAAGTCGGCATACATCTCGAATCGGTGCTTAAAGTACGGAAAAGGCTGATTGGTCTTCAGCCAGTGATGCAGCTGCGTGTTGCCACCCAGAGCGCTCAGAAACTCTCCCTGATTCCGGAACATGGACCAGGCCAGGCGTTTCCGGCGAGCCTCGCTCATGAGCAGCAAAAGCTTCTTC
>Ga0210398_10000943_pt1 | contig 31481 bp, 17 predicted proteins | sample IncBWC4OmetaG_FD_161047 | JGI IMG/M metagenome (GOLD analysis project Ga0210398, IMG submission 161047) | Forest soil microbial communities from Barre Woods Harvard Forest LTER site, Petersham, Massachusetts, United States - Inc-BW-C-4-O | ecosystem: Environmental > Terrestrial > Soil >... | reverse complement strand
CGACCGCTTGGGTCTTATTCGTATCGGACTCCGTGAAATTTCGTCCGGTAATCAAGGGAACTTCCATCGTGCGAAAATATCTCGTATCGACCACCGCAATGTCCGCGATAGGACCGCGCTCCGATTCGGCTGCACGCCCTTGAATCGAAAAGGGGGAGTAGTTTCTCCCAGAGTTCATGGGCAGAGTGTCGTTGCCTGAAATCGCCACCTGTTCGAGGCCGGGCAACTCAGAGACGCGGCGAAAGACCTCGAGGAGAAAAGTTGCTCGCTTCTCTTCGACGCTATAAGGATCATTGGCCGGATTGTTGGATATGGGAATCCAGATTTGTACCGTAGTCAGATGGTCGGGATTGAATCCAGGCCGCACCTCGAGCACCCGCCAGAAACTTCTAAGTAGAAGCCCCGCGCCTGCCAGCAAGACAATCGATAGCGCTACTTCCGCAATTACAAGAATTCGCGAGAGTCGCGTATGGCGTCTGCCGGCTCCCGAACCGCGGCCACCTTCCCTCAGATTCTCGAGTTGGTTAGGATTCGCCGCTTGAAGTGCCGGCGCCAGACCGAAGAGGATGCCCGTGAGCAACGAGATCAGAAACGTGAAAAAAAGGACGCTGGCGCTGACGTCCACCTCGTTGAGCCGCGGAATATCCGCGGGAGCGAGGCCTATGATCGCTTTCTTCAAGAAGAGAACCGTAACCAGTGCGACTACGCCGGAAACGAGTGACAAGAGCGCGCTCTCGGTCAACAGTTGACGCACCAGGCGTGCGCGACTTGCGCCTATAGTCAGGCGAATAGCGATCTCGCGGCGCCGTCCGGAAGAGCGCGCCAGAAGAAGATTGGCAATATTCGCGCACGCGATCAGCAGGACAAATCCCACCGCACCAAGAAGGATGAACAACTCCGTCCGCTGCGGGCCCACTAGGTCTTCCTTCACCGGAACGAGCCGTACTGCCCATGCAGCGGCAGCGGGGTAATCGACTGGATATTGTTGGCTAAGTTGCGATATATACGCATCGAGCTGCCCTTGCGCCTGTCGAACGGTTAGGCCGGGCTTCAAGCGCCCAATTGCGCCCGGAAGCATTCTCTGTGACCTTACAGCTGGAACCGGAAAAGGAAGAGCATGGAAGCCAGCAGCGAGCCAGACTTCCACGTCGGTATCTAGCGTCGGGCCCGGATGACGAAAGCCTGGAGGCATCACTCCCACAATTGTGTACAGGTCACTATCGAGACGTATTTTCCGCCCGATGATGTTCGGGTCCGAACCGAAATTGCGTCGCCAAAAGCCGTCGCTGATAACGAGAGACTCCAGGAATCCCGGGACGGCATCCTGGCGTGTGTAGACGCGGCCAAGTTCCGCCTTCGCTCCTAGTAAAGCGAAGTAATCGGGACTAGTGATGAGACTCTCGGCACGGACCGTCCGATCTCCACCGCCCACTGCCGAACTACTTGGCGCCACTGCCGAGAGATCCTGAAACACGCCGGAGCGTTCTTGTAAATCCCAAAGCTCCGGGGCTGACATGCCTATATCCTGTTCGTTCGGGCCACGAAGGTCGTCGAAGACGCGCACGAGTTGCTCAGGGTGCGGGAAGGGCAACGGGCGGAGCAGAACGGCATACACCACACTGAAAGTGGCGACGTTGGCACCAATTCCCAGTACAAGAGTCAGCAACGCGACAATCATAAACCCGGGGCTTTTAAGCAACATGCGTAGCGAGTAGCGCAGGTCTTGGACGAACGAGGCCATGAGTCCCCCTAGCGCGCGCCTGCGTCATGCGGCAGACGCGATTGTTCCTTTCGCCATTTGGACGAGGCAAGCCGCGACATCGTTAGCAGGGGATTGCAGCGACGGCGCAACCCCGATAGGGGGCATTCGAGGTGGCTGTTACAGAGGACCTTTGCTTAGGGCGAGGAAAAACAAAATCTACATGCCGAACATGGAGTTGACTCCAGCGCGCGGAGCCTCGGCAGAAGGCTCTCGACGTTCAAGTGCGGGAACAGAAGTCTGCGGGGCGGCTGGCGACGGAGTCACAGGCTGTTGCGCAGCAGGTTGAACCGTGGCAGACGTCGGAGCCGCAGCACTGGGAGCTGCAACGCCCGGGGTAGCAGTGGTTGGCTGGGCAGCAAGCTGTCGGAGATAGGCGAGATCGCGAGCCTCTTCGGTGCCCGGCTGAACTGCGGGAAATGACAAATTCATTCGATGCTCCATTGCGCTGGCGATGCGGTGCAGCTGCCAGATGAGCTTTTCGAGCTCTTTCGAACGCCCAAGGTTCAAGTTGCGGTCCCACAGAAAGCGGACGGACAACACCATCAGAATAGGCAGGCCGATGGCCAGGGTGCCGAGTACGATGCTGAAGAGCAGCGAGTCAAGGGGTGTCAGGGATTGGGTCAATGGCCGCCTCCAAATGCAGGATTCTGAAGGCAGGATACAGCAGCGCGGCAGCGGTGACAAACGAATCGATCTCGGGATCTCGCGGCAAGGGGTGAAGTCAGCGGAAAGCTGGCAGGAGCGGGTGAAGCGAGCTCGGTATGCGGCTCGCGCATGCACACGCACACGACCACCCGCATGCGCTGAAAGCAGAGTGCCATCTGTAGTAGGGCTGTCCCGGGGACCGCTGCGGCTGCGATGATTCAAGTCCACTTGGCCGTACAGCGGGTCACCGGACTTCTGGTTCTCAGTGTCCGTTGGACAATCCAATTACCGGATGGTGATCCATCGGGCCACCGCCTTTAAACCAGCCTGCACCAGGTCGCTCGAGCGAGCGTCCTCCCACCACTCGGTATCGTCCCCTTGAAATAGGGCTGATGTTCTCTCCGTTGCGAGGGCGAGTTTCAGGGGTAGGGTCGGATCCACCGGCCGAGGCTCGGCAGCTTCCTTGAGTTGCGCCAGCATCTGTTGCTGCTGCTTCATGTCCAGCATCGAAATGGGGGAATGGCAGTAGGGACAAGCCGAGTTGGTTTGCAGGTCGATGGCCGCCCCACAGTTGGAGCAGTTCACACTCTGCACGTTCTCGCGCAACTGCTGGATCTCTTGAGGTGAGAGCGCATGGATGAAATTCTTCTCTTTCAAGAAGTCGAAAAACCCGATGAACCTCCCGTGTCCACTTTCACATCCCCAATAATTGAACCGCATATTTCGGACCAGATCGTGCGCCAGAGACAGCCGGCCTGCGCATCGCGGACACCGGAGCGCGTCCGCCAAGGTTGGCTTGATCGTTGATGAGTGTTCACCGATGAACTTCATCAGCTTGAGCGTGGAGCCCGGAGAGAGCTGAAGGCTTTTGTGCTGATCGAACCAGAACGCTTGGCAGCCTGTGCACACGTCGATGGTGACCTGGGTGCCCAAGCGTCCGCCCAGCGTCCAGTCGGTCATCTCCTTTCCGCAATTGGAGCACGTCATAGACGGCGATCTTAGATGATTGCTTGAATGAATGCCAACGTTGCGAGGAAAATCCGAAAGCGCCGTTTCAGAAGCCAGATTTCGACCGAGTGATTTACAACTTTGTATTTTGGCGCCGCCCTCCGGTACGGCGTGGATGGCACATCTCTTATCTTGGCTCATCTCCCCGTCGACGTGGGCGGTAGACCATAGCAGCCAAGGTGTCATAGCCTAGATCGAGTCACGCGGTCTAAGAATTGATAACGCATGCGCCTCTATTCCGGCACCACAAAATCCCTTATCGAAGATTCAACTTACAACCGCATTGCTACGAAACTACGGGATGCCTTCTTCCTTGAATTTCGGTACCAGCCAGCAGTCGCAGAGGTGAATTCCTGGAACAATTCTCTCCGCGCCGTCTCACAAGTTTTTCAAACAGCAAGCCTGCTCGATCATGGCGTTTTGCTGGAACTTCAACTCCCACTCACCTCCAAGCGGCTTGATTGCCTTGTGACCGGGTACGACCGCAAAAAAGCGCCTAACGCAGTCATTATCGAGCTAAAGCAATGGAGCGGATGCAAAGGTGCATCAGGAAAGAACGAAGTTGCCACTTTCGTCGGCGGCAATATCCGGGATGTGCTTCATCCTTCGGTCCAAGTAGGTCAGTACATGACGTACCTCACCGACTGCCATACTGCGTTTCAGGGCGAGGGCGGAATCAGCGCGCATGCCTGTTCTTATCTGCACAACTACAGCCCGATAAAGGACGATCCTCTTTTCTTACCGCAGTTTAGAGAGCAGATTAGGCGGTCTCCGGTCTTCACTGCCGATCACGTACCGCATCTCACGGCGTTTCTAGACGAACGAATCCATGGTGCCGATAGCGGCGAGGTTTCGGCGAAAGTAGAGCAGAGCAAATACCGCCCCAGCAAGAAACTGCTCGACCATGTCGCCAAACTGATCAGGGGCAAGCCGGAATATGTGCTGCTCGACGAGCAGCTAGTGGTTTATGACAAGGTTGTGGAAGCTGCGAAGGATGGTGTTAACGGAAGGAAAAAGGTTGCCATTATCGTGCAAGGCGGCCCTGGCACAGGGAAATCGGTGATTGCTATGAACTTGCTCGGTGATCTCTCAGGGATGGGCCTAAACGCGCACTACGTCACGGGTTCTCGTGCGTTCACCTCCACTATCCGGGAGATCGTAGGCACCCGTGGGGCTGCACAAGTGCGCTACTTCAACAGCTATATGAGCGCGGAGGCGAATGTGATTGATGTCATGATCGCCGACGAGGCCCATCGAATTCGAGAGACTAGCAACAACCGATTCACGCCAAGGGTAAAGCAAAGCAAACTCTCACAAATCCACGAGTTGTTAAAGGCAAGCCGCACATCTGTGTTTTTCATTGATGACAACCAGATCGTAAGACCCGGGGAGATCGGCTCTACCGGTTACATTAAGACGGAAGCTGAAAAACTCCACTGCGACGTATGTGAATTTGAATTGGAAGCCCAGTTCCGCTGCGCTGGTTCGGATGCGTTCGTCAGTTGGGTGAATAACACCCTCGGAATCCAGCGCACACCACATGTGATGTGGAATCAGGCCGACGAGTTCGACTTTAGAATCATGCCCACCCCCCGAGCCCTGGAGAACGCGATCAGGAAAAGGCTCGAAGAAAAATCCACGGCGCGGCTGGCGGCGGGCTTTTGTTGGCCGTGGTCTAAACCCCGGTCTAATGGGACACTCGTCGATGACATAGTCATCGGCGACTATGTCCGACCATGGAACGCCAAATCTGGCTCACACAGCCTCGCGCCTGGCATTCCGAAAGAGAGCCTCTGGGCCTACGACTCAGGTGGCGTGAATCAAATTGGTTGCGTTTACACGGCGCAGGGATTCGAATTCGATTATGTGGGCGTTATCTTTGGACCTGATTTGGTCTATGTACCCGAGGCTGCGGACTGGAAGGGAGACAAGACCAAGTCCTTCGACACCGTCGTGAAGAGGTCCGGCGACCGATTCACGCAGATGGTAAAGAACACATACCGCGTTCTTCTGACTCGCGGCATGAAGGGCTGTTACGTCCACTTCATGGACAAGAACACCGAGAACTTCTTTCGAAGTCGCGTGGAACACACTGGAAAAGTGTAAGCAGAAAAGCAAGACAAGTCCGGCAGCATCTTCCGCTGCCCCTGCCGCTGTCGATCCTAACGGCCCGGCCCCAGACCATGTGGGGCGCACCGTCTATAATGTGTACTTCGTGAGCCTTCAGTCGTCGGCGAGCGGAGGCAGTACCCCGTTCCGACACTGACGAAGAGTCGTACGCTGTGAACATCTGGCACTCTCTGACCCAGACGTCTGAAGCTAGTTTTTCATGGCAACTTCCGTTTTCAGCAAGCCGTCAATCGCTGCCTGGAATGTCGCGAACGATTGCGCGCCCACGATGCGCACACCGTTCAGTTTGTCCTTCGCGCTTTTCGCTAATACGAACGTGGGTGTGCCGCTGATTTGCAGCGTGGCCGCTTCGACCGCGTCTTTCTGCACGTCGGCTTTGTACTTGTCGGAATCCAGGCACGCGCGAAAGCCTTTCTCATCGAGCGAGAGGGATTCGGCGGCCTTCTTGACGACATCGTCATTCGGCGGGGCGGCATTCGCGTAGAGGGCGTCACGCAGCTCCCAGTATTTGTTTTGGTCGCCGGCACAGCGCGCGGCTTCCGCGGCCTTCAATGCGAAAGGATGAAACTCCAGCGGCAGATCACGGCTGACGAAGCGCACTTTGCCTGTATCGATGTAGTTCTTCTTCAGTTCGGCATACGCGGCGGTGTGAAACTGTTTGCAGAAGGGACACTGGTAGTCGGCAAACTCAACCAGCGTCACCGGAGCATCGGCGCGGCCAATCGCATACCAGCCGTCGCCGACATTCATCTGCACCTTTTCGGGCGGCGCCGGTGCGGCCGCAGGCTTCGGAGCCATAGCCAGCGCCAGTTGCGCTTGCTGCTTCTCCAGCAACTCCCGAATCTGCTTCAATTCAGCAACAATTGCGTCGGCCTGTTCTTTCGTGACGGCGTCAGACGATTTCGAGGCTAACTCGTGCTCCCGGGTCAAGCATTTCGCTGCGTCCGCAACCGCTTCCCGTTTCGGCGGCTCTTGCGCCGCTCCGACTGCCGTACATCCAACGACCGTAAGACTCATCAGAACTACGCGCTTCACGTTTCTCATTGTCATCGCCTCCGGTGAAGGGTCAAGCAATCTAGTTTCTCTGGTTGCCGTTGAGATTCCACCCATCTGTCGTATTGGAGCAAGTGCCGTTGCCGCACGAGGAGCCGGCCCCACAAGTAGCGCCACAGGAGCCGCAGTTATTGTTGTCCGCGAGGAGATTGGTGCAGGAGTTGCCGCAGGCGGAGAACCCGCTGTTGCACGTGAAGCCGCAAGTGTTGAGGGAGTTGCAGACGGCAACGGAATTGGCAGGAGGCGCGGCGCAATCCGCTACGGAGAGGCACCCTCCTCCAAAGCAGCTACCATTGAGGCAGGACTGAGAATATCCGCAAACGGCGCCGCAAGAGCCGCAGTTATTGCTGTCCGTCTGCAGATTGACGCAAGCGCCGCTGCAAGCGATCGCGGGGGAAGTGCAATTCGGGCCGCCGGAGCACGCGCTGTTGGAACAGGTCTGACCTGTTCCGCAGACGTTGCCGCATGTGCCGCAGTTGTACGGATTCGTGCTCAGAGCTTCGCAGATTCCACCGCAGCTCGATCCGAGTCCGCAGGCTTGCTGGTCACCGGGCTCTTGCATTTTGTATTCGATCTGAACGTTGGCGTCGGCCGGTGGCGTAGCGCCGGCACAACCCGCGGGACTCCGCAACTGGACGCTGACTACATATCCCCCGCCGTAAAGCAGACCGAGGGGACCACTGTCGCCGGTTGGTTGGCCGCCCAGGATCATGTCTTGTCCGTTCGTGGAGTTGTTCGAGACGCGAACCACCGACGGCGAGCAAGTTGAGTCGCCGATTGTCTTTAGAGATGTCGTGATTCTGGTTATGGTGATCGGGAGGTCCGGGATGAACTGAGTTGCAGAGTACTGAGGTCCCGTTAATGGACCTGGCAAGAATGTGGAAAAGGCCATGCGGGGGCTCGATGAACTGGCGCTCGTTCCCGGAGCGCCCTGTGCTCCTTGAGGAATAGAAAAATTCAGAATCGCGGTGTTTGCCGTACCACTGTTGGTGACAGAGGCAGGTGAGCCGGCAGGTCCAGTTGTTGTCGATCCGATTTGGATAGTCGCAGCAGTTCCTGGCAAGCCAATCGGACCGATTGCCCCTGTCAGACCTTGGGGACCAGCCGGCCCGGCGATGCCGGGAGAACCCTGCGGTCCTTGTGGACCTGCCGGTCCTTGCGGTCCTTCAGGTCCGGCTGCACCTGCCGGGCCACTATCCACCAGCACGATTTCCAGTCGCGGCTCGTGGCTGGTGATGATGCTTTCCTTGCTGTCGAAGACCACATAGCTGCTGCTCGTGGCGGCCACCAGAGCGATGCCATCGTTGGCAAAGCCGCCGTTCGCCGAACCATTTAGCCAGTCTTGCACCAGCGGCGTAAGATCCACGACCAAGTACGAATCGGAATTGCCCACCGGTATGCCCGAAGCAAACGGAGTCGGAGATATCGTCGGTGGGGAGGAGGGGGTGAGCGTAGATTCGGTCCAGGCACTGCTAATTGGGTAAATATCAATCGTGCCGCTCGGGTTTGTGGCCAGGCTGAGGTAGAGCTTTAGTGTGGCCTTGGCCACGTTTGCCGCCGTGACGGTCGACGGCAGCGACGACGGAAGCTGAAACTTTATGTACGTTGTGGTTGCTCCCACGTGCAGAGAGCCAACCTCAGCGCCGGGACCGGCCACGATCAGGGAGATCCCCTGGCCCTTTAGATTGAGCAACTGCGTCGTGGCATTGCTGGACAGAAATGCATCATCGGTAACGGTGCCGGATTGTGCCCAGACTTTTCCTGACGGCACGAAGAACGAAATCATCAGAGCCAATGCAAATAGGGAAGGCCGGAACGGCTTGCGCATGAAGCCTCCTTAGGCCCAAACGATCGGTTTGGGCATCGTAGCGAAGAACCCAGGCAGGGCCGCCACGGCCCGGCCCGCTGATTCCTCCTTGTCCTACTATTTCGGAAAACAGAGGAAAACCGGCTCACATAGAGGCCAAAAAATGGAGGGGCGGAACGCAGAGGCCTAGCCGTTTGACCGACCCATGCCGTTTCGTGGGAATATGTTGAACTTTGGCCGGCTTTTGACTATTCTCCCGCCATTGTCCCCCACGTTGGTGTCCGACCCGGGGGCTCCGAAGTGGTTCCATCTTCCTCCAAGCAAGTTACGGAATTGCGCTATTTCGGTGGCCTTTCGATCGAGGAGGATACTTCTGAATTTCTGGGCATCTCCCTGCCATCAAGCGGTCGTGGGCCTCAGCGCGCTCCCGGCTTCTGCAGGAGATGGGACAAGGAGATTTCCGCGCATGACTCCTGAAGAATGGCAACGTGTCCGGCCAATCCTTGAATCCGCGCTGGAACTGGCCCCCGTGAGCCGTCCGGCTTTTCTCGATGAGGCTTGCTCCGACCCCTCTTTGCGCATCGAGGTTGAGTCGCTGATTCTTTCTCACGAGCAAGCGGGAACAAACGCGTTAAAACCTGGCGCGGTTCTCGGCCTAAATCCAGACGAGGAGACGCGCTTTCGCTTGCCGACTGGCAAACGCATTGGCGTGTATGAAATCCTCGAGGAAATTGCCGTCGGAGGCATGGGCGCTGTTTATCGCGCCTTTCGCGCTGACGGCCAGTACAAAGCGCAAGTCGCGCTGAAGATCGTACGCTCGGAGTTGGGCGCAGAATTTACGGCCGCACGCTTTAGGAACGAGCGGCAGATTCTGGCGAGTCTCAATCACCCTAACATCGCGAAAATCCTAGACGGCGGCGCGACGGCAGACGGCGTTCCTTACTTCGTGATGGAACTCATCGAAGGACAGCGCCTGGATGACTACTGCGATGCACACAAACTCACCACCACCGAGAGGTTGCAGCTTTTTCTTCAGATTTGCTCCGCGGTGCAGTATGCGCACCAGCGGCTAATCATCCATCGCGATATCAAGCCGGGCAACATGCTGGTCAACGCCGAAGGAGTCCCGAAGCTGCTTGATTTCGGGATCGCGAAAATTTTGGAGTCGAGTGAGCTCAGCAATGAGAACGAACAAACCATCAGCCTTTTCCGATTGCTGACCCCAGAATATGCGAGCCCGGAACAGGTCAAGGGCGAGCCGATTACGACTGCCAGCGACGTTTACTCGCTGGGAGTCGTCCTATACGAACTTCTTACCGGCCGCACTCCTTATAATGTCCCAACCTACACACCACTTGAGATTTCCCGTGCCGTCTGCGAAACCGAACCGGAGAAGCCCAGCATCGCCGCGCGGCGAAAGCAAATAGCGGCAAACGATGGCGAACTCAAACCGGCGGGCGACGGCACCCTCAGCGAAATGCGCGAAGGCTCGTCTAAGCTCAGCAAGCGGCTGAGCGGCGACCTCGACAACATCATCCTCATGGCCCTCCGCAAGGAACCTCAGCGACGCTACGCTTCCGTCGAGCAATTCGCTCAGGATATCCGACGCCATCTCGAACATCTTCCCGTGCTCGCGCGCAAGAGTACAGCCACCTATCTGGCTTCCAAATTCATCGTCCGTCACAAAGCCGGCGCGGCGGCGGGTGTGATCGTCGCGATAACGCTCTTTGCCGCTCTCGGCGTCACTCTACGCCAAGTTCGCATTGCTCGCGCTGAACGCGCTCGAGCGGAACAAAGATTCAACGACGTTCGCAAGCTGGCCAACTCGCTCATTTTTGAAATTCACGATTCCATTCGGCAGCTGGCGGGCGCGACACCTGCCAGGAAACTGATCATCCAGCGCGCCCAGGAGTATCTGGATAGTCTTGGGCGAGAATCCGAGGACGATCCTTCTCTGCTTCGCGAGCAGGCCACCGCCTATGCCAGGCTTGCCGATGTGCAAGGCAACATCCAAGACGCCAACCTAAGCGATACGCCCAAAGCATTGGGAAACTATCGTAAGGCTGTTGAGCTGCTGGAACGCGCTTCCGGGTTGCAGCCTTCCAACCGCCAGATCCGTCGTGAACTGGCGCAACGCTACATTGATATGTCGCTGGCGTTGGGATTTGCGGGCGGAGATAAGAACGGATACAAAAATGCGCTGCGCAAGGCGGTGCAGATACTGGAAGGAATGGCGGCAGCCGATCCAGAAGATCTCGAGACGCAAGCTGCGCTTGCTACAGCCTATATGGGCACGGGAAGCTATCTCCGGCGGGACAACGACTTGACCGGCAATCTGGAATATGGTGAAAAGGCGTTGGCCATCTTCGAGCGGCTTGCGAAAGCCGAGCCTAACAACGAATTCTACCGAACACAGATTTCGTCGGTTCACAGGAGCATCGGTGCGACTCTTGCGATGCAACAAAAATGGGCTCCTGCCCTTGACCAATACCGGACCGCTCTCACCATGGATCAAGCACAGTTAGCCCTTCATCCCGACACCTTCGCCGCCCGGTACAACATCACCACGACGTATAGCAACACGGGTTTCATCCTCGTCCGCCAGGGAGATCTGGACGGTGGGCTCAACTACTACCGCAAAGCCCTCGAAATCCGCGTTGCGCTGGCGGCGGCCGATCCCGAGGACACGAAGTCTCGCGTGAGCGTGGCCGACACCTACAACTACATTGGCGGGATTTTCCAACGGAAAAAAGATTGGGCACAGTCGTTGGACTCATTCAAGAAAGCGTTCGCCATGCGCAAGGCGCTTTTTGAAAAGGATCCGGCAAATGACGCCTTTCGCTTTGGTGTTGCAGACTCTCAGTCCAATATCGGTTCTATATACTTGGAGATGGCCACCGACTCACGCAGAGTGCCAAGCAAGGAGCTTGCCCTTTGTCGCGAGTCCGAACACTGGCTTCAAGAGGCCCTGCCTGTTTTTCTTCAAAGAAAGGCCCAAGGCAGACTTATGGGCGCCGAATTGGACGGCCCTGACACTATCCCGAGCAAAATCGAGAAGTGCCGTCAAACGATTGCGCGGCTGGACCGCCCTGCAAATTCCCCGCCTCAGTAACAGGTCTCGCCCGCCTCCAAAAAGTGAACGCGATGTCGCTTCGGCCCATACGAAAGTCGGTCAAGCTTTACTCGAGACGGGGAGGGCAACGAGGCTGCAAGTGGCACACTACGTGGCTGCCGATGCCTTCTGTCCTGGGCGACGTCGCCTCCGCGCGTTCCACTCGATCTTCAAGCCGCGTCCAAAAGTCAGTCCTTTATAAAGAGGCGAATGCTTGGCACGAAAGGAGCCCGCGTGCCTCCGCTGAAATCCCAAATCGCAGGCGCCAAAGTGATACTGCAATATTAGAAATACCTGTTGGGACGGCTGTCGCACCATCACGGTGTCCGCTGGAATATTCAACGCCGCGATAGGCGCCGCTGCCGAAAAGCTGAACGGCAACTGCACTGCCGTTGATCGTCTGTGCTGGCTGCGGGAAGTCGGGCAAGACTTTGCCGGCATTGCTTGGTGGCCTGCGAACGCAGCGGGTCGCCGGCGGGCCTGGTGTAGCGGATGTGTAGTCGGACGTCGGAAACGGTGGCGTAATCGAAATTGCGGAGCTCGGCTGGCAGCGAGAGCTGCCAAGTGCTTTCGGCGCCGCGGCCTTCGAAGGACAAGAAGCGATCCTCGTGGAGGTTGGTTCGAACATGCCGCTATTGTTACTGCCGGTGCTGGAGACGATCACGTGGGGGCCGCCAAAATAGTCGATGAAGCGATCGTCGGCGTTGGCTAGGTTGCGCGCGTAAACGTTGTTCAGAAGGAGCGGCGAGACGCGCACGGTGCTGCGCAGCAAGCTGAGCGTACCAGTTGATGCTAGTGTAGGGCCCGACCACGGAGGGTATAGAAACGGCTACGCTCTTGATGCGCCGCATCTATAAGCCAGGGCAATCGCGGTCATACCTATTCTGGGGTGCGAAATGAGTGCTGTCGTGCGGCGTTGGTTTGATCGCCCCGCTCTCTACGCAGCGCTGGACGCGCAGCGCCGCGCACGCGGAATCTCCTGGCAACAAGTCGCCCGGGAAACCGGAGTAGCCGCTTCCACCATCGTCGCTACGAAGCGAGCAGGGCTCATGGAGACCGACGGGATGCTGGCGATGGTGCGATGGCTGGGTTGCACCCCGGAGAAGTTTATTCGCGGTTCCGAGTCTCCGTCGGTCACCGAAACGGCCTCCGAAACTGCGAAGTTTCTTGCTGGGCACCGATTCAACACCAAAACTCTCTACCAAGCGCTTGATGCCCAGCGTCGCTCGCGGAAGATGACGTGGTTGGAGGTCGCTCAAGAGATCGGCGATGATATCTCAGCTCCAATGCTCACCCGTCTTGCGAAGGGAGGGCGCATTGGCGTGCACGTGATGATCTTAGCGGTCCGATGGCTAGAGACCACCATCGAAGTCTTCACACGCGGCTGATTGAACCTTCACTCCTGAGTCAGGGACATAACCGGAAATTATCAATCATGCCGTGCCCATCGTGAGACATAGGAAGAGTCTTCCGAGACGTAGCTTTCTCGCCTTGACGGTTGACACTCTAGGAAATTCGCCGACGAATCCAGCGGACCCTCGCGCCCTCAGTCGAGCAGCGGTTGGTACTCAGGGGCGAGGAAACGATCGATCTCCAGTGCCCGCCATGTTCGCGGTTTCGTTGCCTGTCCGCTCCAATGTGTCATACAACGGCTGTGCCGGAGTTACCTGGTCAGCCTCGTCGGCGACGCTTATGGCCAGGATGCGAATGCGGTCGTTGTCAGGCAGGGTCAATGTGGCTGCTGTCGCGGGCAGATCGATCGGATAGGCGAAGAGGTATGCGTAGGCGTACGGCTCGTTGGACCCGTCGGGCGCATGGCGATGCGAGCTGTACCACGCCACGTCCGCGCGCTTGATGAAGCCCGGAATTAGCATTCCTGAAAACTCTTCTACGGGGCGAACGCGCGGGGCGTTCGGAGGCAGAGTCTGTCCGGGTCGCGGCTGCACAGGTTCTTGCCGCGTATTCCAAGTGCGGTCATCCCATTGGCCGATAAAGCCCGTCCAATTTTGGATGGTGAGCTGTACCGGCCGATCACCTGCGCGGAAGGTCGCCATTTGATCGCCGACGGCAGCCGCCAGAACGTAAACGCGGTTGAAGTGTTGCTGCGGCAGCTTGATGGTTTGCCCCTTGGCCAAAAGAGCGTTGGGCCGGCCATTTCCTGCTGCGGCGAGAGCGAAATGAATACCCGCAATCTCGATGTCGCGCGACAACGCCTCCGCGGGAAGTGCGCGACCCTGCGCCGCCGAAGGATTGTTGGGCAGAATGTCAAAGCTGCCTTCCGCGGGATGGCCGTCTGTTGTCGCTGCCGCCAAGTCGTATTGCAACGCAATCGGCTGCGAGTTCGGAGCAGTCAACCTGGCTGGTGCAGCCCCCAGCTTGAGAGCAAAAGTCCGCGGCTGGTATGCCCCGAGCGACGTAATAAGCGCGTCGCGCGCTGTAGCACCGCCGACTGGCTGCTCCTGGCCGTTCACCTCACGGGCTGACGCGATCGGGCTGGGGAAGCTAATCGCAATCTTGGGCTGCGCCTTGCCATCGAGTTCCACGATGCGCACGATCACTTCGTCGCTGAGCTCGGCTTTCTTCAGAGCGAGCACACGCACACGATCGCTGCTCAGCCTAAGCAACGAAAACTGCTTGCCCAGTCTTCCCGCGTGCTTGCCGCTCTCAAACGGTATAAGTGGCTGGTTCAGCCGGTAGGCCTGCCAGTCCGTCTGTCCTTCGCGCCAGTCTCCCGCGTGTCCCGCCAGAGCAAAGACGAACTCGTGGTGTCCCAAATCCTGGGAGCCTTGGTCGGGATATCCGCCGCGAGTTCCCGGCGTGCGCACCAGGGTAAGCCGCAGAGTGTTGTCATTGGGCTTATCGGAACCGTTCTTACAATCGGTGAGGATGGTGACTCCGAAAGCGCCGCTTTGATCCGTCAGATCAATCCACTGATGTGAGGCGACTTCAAACTGCCGCTCGTCTTCGTTCGGACGCTGGATCGTCCCGATATCCCAGTTGTACGTCGCCATCCTGTTGTTGGCTGCCAGTGGAAACGTGGCCTTCAGGTTGGCTTCCTTCGTCTTCCAATCAATAGCGTTGGCAAACTCGACGCGATTGCCCGCGTCGCCTGCGGAAAGACGAACGGTCTCGACGAAATGCGAATCTTCCGTGTCGCGCCTCACTTCCACAGCCACGCGCGCAGGGCCATTTTCGGCCACACGCACTTTTGCGGGACCGGAAACGTAGCCGCGCGGCGCGCGCTGCTCATCCTCAAAATCCATGTTCCAGGCGGGCCACTGCTGCGGATTATCCGTTGAGATGGCCAGACGCACCGGTCCCGAGAGCAGTTCCCTGTTTAACTTTTTGTCAAAGATACTGGAGACGTCGCCGTTTTGGTCGATCTGCACGCGGTATCGGGCGTTCTCAAGTAATGACTCGCTGACGTGCAATTCCGAAGCGGCGGAAGAGACGCCAGGCTGCACGTCATACACCGCGTAGCCCATCGAAGGAGCTTGTGCGACAAACAATACCTTGCCGCCGGCCTCCGCCTGCGCTGGAACTTCCTTACCGTCAGGTCCGATGACACGTACTGTCTGCGGTGCGCCAGCAATGGTTGCCTCAACCACGTCATTGCGAGCCACATTTAGCGGATTGTACACGACGATTGCCGCGCCGCTGCTCTGCGTGTCCATGCCGGATGCCACCGCTGTAGTTGCGCTGGTCAACACCCCCGCGAACTGGTTCATGGCGATGACGTCGTCATTCCAAGTGAACTCGTAAGCTTTCGGCGTGGAGGTGCCGGCCATGTTGTCGTGGAAGTGGCCACCCATGACCAACATCCACGCATCGGTAAGACGCTTTTGGGGATACGGTCGGCCGCCCAGCCAATCGGCGGCCACTGAACTTTCCTCCGCGGCAGCGGCAAGAAGTTCGTTTTTGCGATTCCAGCGCTTGTGATATGCCTCCGACGTCAGCGAGCCAGCAGAGTGATTAATGAGCTCCAGGTCGCCTTTGTAGCGAGGCATGCGATCGGTCTTGCAACACTTCAGGATGTCCAGAAACATCTGGTCCGCATTGGACCATAGGACGCGCGTGGGACCATCACCGACCTTGACCGGGGCTGGAGGAGGTGACGGAGGTTCTTCCTGCTGCCCGCGCCCGAAGAAGTTGAAGCGTATCGGTGGAATCACGGTCGTGCTCTTCGTCTCGATCGCTTCCATGAGCTTGACCGAGTTTTCGGTGGGCGATCCGCCCGTGTCTCCAGTCCCCACATAGTGATAGTCAGCAAACACACCGGTCAGGTCGCCATTGATCTGGATTCGCTTGGTCCAGTCTTCAAAGGGGCGGACGCGGAAATTGGACGGCGCATTCGCCGGAGGTGCAGGAGGAGGCGGTGGCGTTTTGCTCAGATCGTAGTCCACGCTGCTGCCGTAGCTCAACGGATTGAGCGCAGCCAGAATGGTTGAGCCGTCGGGGCCTTCCCATACGCCAACGTTGAATGGTATGCCCTCAGGCGTTTTCTCGGGAGAATCAGGCCCGCCGACGTGCGGAGCGGGCTGCCATGCAGCGGAGAGCTTTTGCGTGGAAAATCCCTTGATTCCGGCATGTGCCAGAATGCTCGGCAGAGAGGCGGGAAATCCGAAGCAGTCCGGGAGCATGAATTCGGCGCTGGCCTTGCCAAACTCCTTGCGAAACCAGTTGTTGCCATAGAGCACTTGCCGGATGATGGCTTCCGCGCTGGGCGCGTTTACGTCACCTTCCTCCATCGAAGATCCCGCCGGATACCAACGGCCGGCGGCGACGTACTGCTTCAGCCGCGCGAAATCGGCCGGGTAATACTCCTTCATCAAGCGATAGCGGTTTGCTCCCGTAAAGTTGAAGATGTAATGTGGGTACTTTTCAAAGAGGGAGAAGTTATTGCGCATGGTCTTTGTCAGATACTCGCTGATAACCTGCGGGTATTCCCATCGCCACTGCGTATCAAGGTGGGCATAGGCGACCACGTACAGTGTCGGCTGTTTCGCGAGGTTTGGTGCAGCGTGCAGATTGGCCGCGACATGCGTTACCGGGGCTGGCTTGGCGCCGGCGGTCGATTTCGACGGTGCGTTCTGGGCACTTACCTGCTTGACCGTGGCGTCCTGCTTTGATTGCCCCGAGGGATCCTGCGCGACCGCCAATATGGGCCATAGCAGACAGACAGCAACCGGAGTGAGAACAATCTTCTTCATGTACGAACTCCCCCCTAAATTAATTACGAAGACCGCTGCGTCTCCATACTAACCAATTCCCATCTCAGATTCCTCGCCTCAGTGCAGATTGGCCGTGGCTGCCAGTCCTGGCAGCTGGATTCTTGAGGGCTGTTGGGGTTCAACTCGCCCGCTAGAAATCGCATAAGAGAAGCACAACTTGTTGTCGCTTCATGGAATCGCCGAGGATGGAAGCAAGACCGGCAAAAAGGTCGATACGCAATTCAATCTGTTCCCGATCGAACCGCGGACGCATCAGAACGAGAACGTTTTGATAAATTCACTCTCATTGAGCATGCCCTTGTGATGGGCTTTTTTTATCAATGCGCGGATTCTGGTCGCGTTCAAATTGAATGCGGAAATTGTCTGGACAAACGCGGCAGACGGAGCGATAAGAAAAGTGGCCATGCTCTTCTCAAGCAGATTTTCGCGCAGAACCTTCCTGCAATCGACGTCGCTCGCAGCCGCAGGAGCTGCGACCTATCAACTGGGATTCCCATCGGTTTTTGCCACCGCTCCCAAGCAGCAGCCGCTGAAAGAGTTCGGCTACGGCGACGTAGCACTAACCAGCGATTTGCACGAGAAGCAACGACGCGAAACTCACGCCGTTCTGATGGAATTGAGCGAAGACAATTTACTCAAGCCATTTCGGCAGATGGCCGGACAGCCTGCTCCGGGCGAGGACCTGGGCGGTTGGTATCACTACGATCCGGAATACGATCCCAACACTGTGGATGTGGGCTTCGCTCCAGCCGCCACGTTTGGCCAATGGGTTTCCGCACTGGCTCGGAGCTATGCGATCGATAATTCTCCGGCAACCCGAGATAAGGTGCTGAGGTTGAACCACCTGTACGCGCGGACCATTTCAGGCGATTTTTACGAGAAGAATCGCTTCCCGGCGTACTGCTACGACAAGCTGGTCTGCGGGCTCATCGATTCGCACCAGTATGTTCACGATCCAGAAGCCTACTCCATTCTGGAGCTCACTACGAATACCGCGCTGCCCCACCTGCCGGGAAAGGCCATCGAGCATGGGCGCCAATGGCGCGCGAATCCCGCCGAGGGATATACCTGGGACGAGTCCTATACGATTTCGGAAAACTTGTTTCTCGCATACCAACGCGGCGCCGGCGACCGGTATCGTTCGCTCGGAATTCAGTATCTGGACGATGATTATTACGATCCGCTTGCTGAAGGCCGCAATGTTCTAGCTGGCAGGCACGCCTACAGCTACGTGAATTCGCTATGTTCAGCAATGCAGGCATATCTGACGCTGGGAAACGCGAAATACCTGCGTGCGGCCAACAATGCGTTCGAGATGCTGACGGCGCAGAGTTTTGCGACGGGCGCCTGGGGGCCGGACGAACTGCTTCGCGCGCCAGATAGCGGAGAACTTGCCAAGAGTTTAACGGAAAGTCATAGCAGTTTTGAAACGCCCTGCGGTTCCTATGCTCACTTTAAGTTGACGCGTTACTTGCTGCGCGTTACCCGCGACTCGCGCTATGGCGACAGCATGGAACTCGTGATGTACAACACGATCTTGGGCGCAAAGCCGCTGCTGGTCGACGGCAGTACTTTTTATTATTCCGACTACAACTTCCAAGGACAAAAGATCTACAAGGATGTTCGCTGGCCGTGTTGCTCTGGGACGCTGCCGCAAGTCGCTGCCGACTATCGCATCAACACCTACTTTTCCGATCGCGACGGTCTGTACGTCAATTTGTACATCCCTTCGACCGTCCGATGGACGCAGGGCGGTGCACCGGTGTCCCTTACGCAGAAAGGCACCTATCCGTTTGACGGTGTGCTGACGTTCGAGATCACGGTTTCGAAGACCACGGACTTTGCGATTCACTTGCGCATTCCTGCTTGGGCGGAGGGGGCATCCGTTTTCGCCAATGGTAAACCTGTGTCGGTATCCGCCATTGCGGGCAAGTTTGTAACGGTACGCCGTCCCTGGAAAACCGGCGATCTCCTCGAGATGAATTTGCCGATGAGGTTGCGATTGGAAGCCATTGACGCACACCATCCGCAAACGGTCGCATTGCTCTGCGGCCCGCTGGTCTTATTTGCGATCACAGACGCTGCGCCGGCCGTCACAACGAGACAATTGCTGGCAGCAAAGAAAACCGGGCAGGAGTCCTGGCAAGTGGAGACCGATCGCGGACCGATGGGCATGTTGCCTTTCACCGCGATTGGGGACCAACATTATTCCACGTATTTAGTCGTCAAATAGTGAAATCAAACCCCTCTTGATTTTTGTGCCTGGCTGATCTGTTTACCCAGCAACACCCAGCAACACAATGTCCAATCCGCGCCAAATTGTTGACAATTTGGGATGCAGTCCCATGGGATTGCATCCAGAAGAAATTCTGCGAACCAAAGGTCAAAACCACATCGAGTTTGCGTCCGGAGCATCCAAGATCGGTCGCCAAACACAAATCAGTTGCTGTACGGGAGCGCCATAGAATTCCGGTGTGGTGAATTCCACAATCGCCACCGTGAACGTTTTTAGGCGCGACAACGACGGGGAGATACCTTCAGCACACGAAATCTTCGCGTTGAAGGTGCTAGTCTTTGAGAGCGATTCGTTCTGTTGCAGCTCAGAAAAACGAGGGAATGCAATAAATGAACTTCTCCGGGAAAGTGGCGCTCATCACCGGTGCGGGCAGCCCCCTTGGAATAGGTTTCGCCACTGCCCGTCTCATGGCACAACAGGGATCACAAATTGTCATCACTTCCACAACCGACAGAATCAAAGAGAGAGGTCGCGAACTCGCCGCGGAGAACGCCGATGTCTTTGCTTTTCCCGCAGACTTGCGCGATCCCGCCAGCGCTCACCTGCTGGTTCGTGAAGTTCTCGTGCGCTATGGCCGTATCGATGTCCTTGTAAACAATGCCGGCATGACTCAGGTCAGCAATCCTTACCAGACCCTCTCGTTGTCTCTAGCCGAGCTTAGCGAAGCGGATTGGGATTACAGCATCGCGCTCAACCTCAAGACCACTTTTAACGTCACAAAAGCGGTTCTGCCATCCATGCTGACTCGAAGCTATGGCCGTATCGTGAATGTTTCCTCAGTCACCGGCCCACTCGTGAGCAATCCTCGCGCGACGGCCTACAGTACGGCTAAAGCTGGCATGGTCGGGCTGACCCGCAGCCTCGCACTCGAGCTTGCGCGCAAGGGAATCACCGTAAACGCGGTAGCGCCCGGCTGGATTGAAACCGCGTCCTCAACCGCGCAGGAAATCATCGCTGGTAAGAATACGCCTGTCGGCCGCCCCGGGCGTCCTGACGAAGTCGCCGCTGCTATCGCGTTCCTCGCTTGCGAATCCGCATCCTACATCACCGGCCAGATGATCGTCGTCGACGGCGGCAATACCGTCCAGGAGTACAAAGGCCCGCCCGATCTTTACTACTGAACATGGCGTGGCGAGAGCGTTAAAGGGACAAGGTCGAGCTCAGTTTCTACCGCCGGACAAACACCGTAACCGGACAAAGGGTTCCAAAATTTCAGGTAGTGCGAGCCACCAGGCAGAACCGATGGCACGGCGGCCTTGTTGGGTTTTTACCTGTGGATATAAGATTGCGCAGGGGAGTCAAGAGCAATCATGGCCCATCAAGCACCACTGAAATATATCTTCTACATTGCCGCGAGCCCGGAGAAGGTGTGGCAGGGTTTTGTGTCCCGAGAGTCAAACCGCATCATCTTCTCGGGCGCTGAGCTTCAAGCGGACTTTAAGCCTGGTGGCTTGCTCGCATGGGTGGGCGCGGGACCGGATGGCAAGCCCATGACTTACGTCCGAGGGAGGGTCCTTCGGTTTGAGCCACCAAAAGTCTTTCAGTACACCTTCGCAATGGGCCAAAATGATAAGGCGTCGCGCGCAACTATCGAATTGGTGCCCGAGACCGAAGCCACAAAAGTAACGGTGACGCATGACGAGTGGGCCGAGGATGACCCTACTTACGCTGCCTGCGCCGATGGATGGCCGCGTATTCTTTCCCGCCTGAAAACGCTGCTTGAGACCGGGAAGACCTTCAAGCCGCATTGACAGGAGGTGGAATGGTCTGAAATTTTCGACTCGGCAGCATGCCCCAAACTAGCGCCTGGCCAACGCCATGACGTTAAAAGTGGATTCACCCCGGAATGCACAACCGTTCCAGACGTCCGTATGTGCGAACTTATCGGGCAGTGCGCAAGGGTCCGATGACCCTATGCGTTCGGACCACGCAAATCTTCCTATAACTCCTAAGATTTCTTTCCGTAGCCTTTAACTCGTCTTCAAAAAGCCATGTCTCGAGTTCGGAGTTCCGTAGCCGACGAACTTCATTTCCGTTTGCCAAAAAAACTTTCCCTCTTCGGTCGAGAATCTGGGGACTCGACAGGCCAAGGGGATCATCGGCCGTGTACCCACATACGTGGAAGCACCGATCTCCGGACACAACAAATAGGCTGGTCCAACAGTGCCAGAGTGCACTAACTCGAAAAACAACAAAGACAAAACAGGCCAAGCATACGAGAACCAGCATGATTCCCACAGAGTCCCTACTCTCTGTACTCCACGTCACGTGATTCTCGCATATTGCTTGGGTCTCGATGAGAAATTTTGACAGGAACGTCTTAGCCGTCCAGACAATACACTACCCCACCGAGCAGTGAAATCTCCGCAAACCCGAAGGGAACTAACACCGCGAGGAATTACAAGCTTTTGACAAATCCCAGACAAATGTTTGACACGCACAGGCACACTTTGGGGCTATATGCGCAGTCCCGGCGTAGAGGACAACCTCGCATTTCCGCGAGGATGTCCGTGGCGCCTTCGCCGACACTCAGCGTCGCCCAGGCACGGAAGGAGAAACAACATGAAGAGCAACACCAGCCAAAAGACACGAATGCTGGCATTCCAGCACTCCATTGGCCGATCAAAAATTCGGCGAAAGAGCTTGCTCCTGCTCACCGGTATTTTTCTTTTGTTGCCGGCAACGGTGCTCCAGGCTCAGGACGATGATCACCAACCCTTCCTTCCCTCACCGGTTCAAAGCCTCTCCACAGTACCGTCCAACGGCGACGTCAACCCCTACGGCGTTGCTTTCGTGCCTCCGCAGTTTCCGAAGGGTGGGTCAGTCAAACCTGGGGACATACTGGTTTCGAACTTCAACGCCAGCAGCAATCTCCAGGGGACAGGAACAACAATCGTGGATGTGCCAGCGAGTGGAAAAACGTCACTCTTCTTCCAAAGTCAGACTCCGGCGGGTCTGACCACGGCGTTGAACATCCTGCGGAAGGGATTTGTGCTCGTAGGCAACTTTCCGTCTACTGATGGGACCTGCGGAAATGCTCAAGCCGGATCGATCTTGGTGATCAACCAGGACGGCCAGCAGGTGGGCAGCATCGCCGATTCTTTGATCAATGGTCCCTGGGATTCAGCGCTTTTCGATCAGGGCAACTCGGCGAAATTGTTTGTCGCTAACGGGTTGAGTGGTACGGTCGTGCGCCTCGACTTGGACATCAACTCGACCGGCGTGTCTGTGGATCGTGTAACTCAAATTGCCTCTGGTTACCTACATCAATGCGATCCAGTGACCTTCGTGGATGCTCCCACCGGACTGGTTTACGATCCGGATAGGGATGTTCTGTACGTCGCTTCCAGTGCCGATAACGCCGTTTTTGCAGTTTCCGACGCAGGGATGACGCATAAGGACCAGGGCACTGGAAGAGTAATTTACGAGGACTCCACTCACTTGCACGGGCCGCTCGGGATGATTATGGCGCCAAACGGCCATCTGGTGGTGGCCAATAACGACGCCATTAATCCAGACCCGAATCAGCCGAGTGAGATCGTCGAGTTTACGATCGGGGGCAGGTTCGTCAAAGAGATTTCGGTAGACCCTAACCCGGGCGGCGCCTTCGGACTTGCCGTGATGACGCAGCGCGATGTCGCGCGCTTCGCTGCCGTGGACGACAACGCGAGCGTCCTGCTGATATGGACGCTGTCGCTGCCATAATGACCTATCGCAAAGATGCTCTTGACCTCCGGAACCAGCGATCGAGCGGCTCAGTTGACCAATTCCTGGAACACGGCGTGCTCGTCCATGTGAATCAGACGAAACGAGCCAGATGTCCGCATGCGGGAAGTTGCTGTAATGTCGCTTTCAGGCGATTCCTAGCCGATCGCGGGTAACGCTTGCCCCCACTCGGCAACGCCAGAATCGCTCGATTACGTTTGCCCGCAAGCTATCCGCACGCAGTTTTGCGAGCAGCGTTCTCGACTGGTCCCTGTCAGGCAGTTTCCAATGCGGTGCACACAATTCACTTCACTCTTCGCCCTTTTCGCGGGCTTCGTTGTAGGTGCCGAAATTCTTTGCTAGAGGCTTTAGCGTGGGATAGAACTGCACAAACGTGTGCTCGACCGCGGCGTGCTGGTCGTGACAGGACCAGCAGCCGTTGCCCTTCGGCATGGCCTCGGCTGTCTTGGCATTCGGTTCAAAGCTGTAGTAGGCCCATTTGTCGGGGTTTCGGGCGGAGTCTTTGACTTCGACGGCCAGGCCCATCAGATCGGTTTGAAAGTGTCCCTTCTTGTTGATCGAGCCTTTGCTCTCGGCATCGCGCTCGTCGATTACAAACATCGACTGCTCCGGCCACTTGCCGCTCTTAAGAAATCCCTCATAGGCCCACCGCTGTACGAAGACGTTGGTGAACATCTCGTGGCTGCCGGGAGCGGGACTGTAGTTCATGCCGTAACCCGCTGAGAGAAACTCCCAGTCGCGGTAATCCGCCGGACGCAGCAGATAGCCCTTCGCGTCGTACTGTGGCTTGGGCGATTTTTCATCCGGCGCTGCGGCCAGCAGTACCAGGCAGAAAGACGAGATCACGCCAAAGCCAAAAAGAAGTTTCCTTGCTCCGTCTATGCCTTTCATTTGTGTGTACCTATCCCCGACGAGTTTGATACGTTGGCAAATTTTCGCACAATATAACATTGTTACATTGCAAGCGGCTGACTCGCGAGGTCCAGTTTCATGTTTCTTGAATTTCGTTGATTTCAAGGACGTTCACGCCGTATAAGACTTTCATTGAGGACAATAGGAAAGTATGTGTGTGCCGCGAAAGTCTGTACGACGATGTTTGACAACCTCACAGGTTATTCCACGCCAGAAGTCTCGTTGTTGGAGGTGAGCTGCCCTGGGAATTTGTTCACTCCAGAGTGGTATGCTCGCTCGCATGGTGAAACGGCAAGAACCCATTAGAAAACTCATTTCCGTTGACCCTGCCGAACCCGCACGGCGCTCATTCCTCCTGGGACTTGGCGCTGCAGCGGCAACAACAAGGACAATGGCTAATCGAGGCTCTGCCTCTGCCGCTCCCGCCCCCGCCCCCGCCGTGTCTCTTCCCGACGTGCTGCGCGTCCCGGACCGTGTTTCTCTTTTTGGCGAAGGCAAATCGGTCCAGATCAATCTCACGCGCACGGGCGATAACTGGCAGGGTAAAGACGTCGAGGTGGCCACCGAACTCCGGGAGAGAAAATCCGGCCTCGAGGCAGCCATTTTTGTAAGTGCACCGAATACTGTTCTGACTCGTATCCGTTTACGCTGGCACGGTGCTTTCCCCTCCGGTTGGCGATACTTGGGCGATCACTGGGAACGTTCCTACGGCGATCTGGAATTCCGAGGGGTCGCAGGCGACCGCCTCATGCCCTGGTATTTTCTCGCTTCCGATGCCAACGTCACACGCGCTTGTGGTGTGAAGACCGGCGCTTCCGCTATCTGCTATTGGCAGGTCGATGCAGCAGGAGTCAACCTCTGGCTCGACATCAGCAATGGTGGATTGGGCGTTCATCTCGGCAGCCGCCGTTTGCTCGCCGCCACCGTCATCATGGGGACTGGACAGCCCGGCGAATCCTGCTTCGATGTAGCGACCACTTTCTGCCGAGCGATGTGCGAGCGCCCGCTCTTCGCTCCGAAACCCATCTATGGTAGTAACAATTGGTATTACATGTATGGGAACAACACTTCCGCAAAGGCCAGTATGCGCGATGCTGAACTCCTCGCAGAACTCGTTTCGCCAAGTGTCTCAAACCTCCCCTTCTGCGTCATCGATATGGGTTGGCACGCCGCGCGTGACGGTGCCGGTCCTGCTAAACAGACAAACAGTTCCTACCCAGACATGCCCGGCCTTGCCGCAAAAATGCGAGATCTCGGAGTCCGCCCGGGCATCTGGACTCGGCCCACGCTGACGGTAGAAAAGAAAGCAGAGACGTGGCGTCTCCCTCCGGCCGGTGGCCGCCCTCAGGGCGATCTCATCGTTATGGATCCCACGATTCCGGAAGCGCTGAACTATATGTCGGAAAATGTGCACATCCTTCAGGAATGGGGCTACGAACTGATCAAACACGATTTCTCGACGTTCGATCTTCTCGGGCGTTGGGGTTTTGAGATGGGCGCCGGCCTCACCGAGGAGGGCTGGCATTTCCACGACCGATCAAAAACGACCGCCGAAATCATCACGGAGCTGTACCGAGCGATTCGCAAAGCTGCCGGAGGTGCCTCACTTATCGGGTGCAACACCATCGGCCATCTCTCGGCTGGTCTCGTCGAAGCGCAGCGAATCGGCGACGACACCAGCGGGCGCGATTGGTCCCGCACTCGGAAAATGGGGGTGAACGCCCTGGCGTTCCGTTTGCCACAACACAACACTTTATTTTCTACGGATCCTGACTGCGTGCCGGTGACGCGCGAAATTCCGTGGAATCTGACACTCCAATGGCTCGATTTGGTGACCCGTAGTGGTACCGCACTTTTTGTTTCCGTGGACCCAGGCACTGTGCAATCCGGCCAAAAGACCGCGCTTGCATCCGCGTTCGTCACCGCAGCTCAAAGGCGCCAACCAGGAATCCCGCTGGATTGGCTCGATACAACGACTCCGGCGCGTTGGCGCCTCGACGACAAAGTCGTGCAATACGACTGGTACGAAGACGACTAACTCGAACGATTTCTCAAATTAACCACGCCTGCAGTCGCGCCAAGCGCGTCCGGTTCGAGGACATAACTAACCTAGCCAGGCGCGATTACTCGCGCCCAGCCCTCTAAGAACCGTGCGTAACACTTTCTCGTTACACGGCTCGAGCACTCAACGACGCCCCTTAACGAACGAGGACGCAGTCTTATTCAAGTGCAATTAAGACCTATTGGTCACGAGTGCGAGCACCGGCGAAAAGTCTGCTCCGTTTCCGGCGACGTGATGTTGTCCCGAACAGGCGATGCAACGGCCGTCAACGTTTATGTCCAAGGAGATCGCGCTACTGGCCAGCGATGTTTCGGAGACGGCCGAACTCCGGTCGACCGTCATTGCAGTAACCCATCAGCTCTTTTAGGAAGCGCTCTGCTGATGCCGGCTAAAAACGCCCCGTGCGCCGTACAAGGACGGCCGGGGGCCCGAGGTTACAACACGCTGAAGGCCCTCTTCATGGCGGCGGAGGCGCTGGTGCAAGCCTGGTCGAGCGATTTGGCACGCAGGGCGGCGTTGAAGGGCTCGGGCTGGATGGGGCCGTCATAGTCGATCTGGACCAGCGAACCCAGGAAGTCCTTCACCGGAATGACGCCGGTGGCGGCCGGCAGTTCGCGGTGGTCATCCCGGTACTCGTCCAGTGACAGGCCGATGGGGGCGTCGTTCAGGTCCACGGTCAGCACCTCCGAGCCGCGCAGCGTCAACAGGTCCTTGTCCGTCTCTTCCGCGTTGAACCAGTGCCAGCTATCGAGCTGCATGCCAAGGTTGTTCGTGCCGATAGCGACGAGCAGCTCCTTCATCTCGCTCAGGGTGTGTACGAAGGGATGTCGCTGGCTCCGCAAAAGAGTGCGCGGCGCAACATACTCCAAGCCGAGCTTCTGGCCGTGGTCGGCGAGAATCTGCGCGCACTGACGCAAGCGGTCGGCGTGCTGTCGGAAGTTCTGCAGGTATGTGAGATCATTACTGCAAGGGAGAACCCAGGTGCTGACGCGCCACACGCCGGCTCGCCGCAGGATGTCCGCCATGGCCGGGAGGTTTTTCAGTCCGTCGTTAAATCTCGCCTCATCCTTGCGAAACTCCACCGGCAGACCCGCAGCGCCGAATCTGAGATTCTTCGCGGACAGGTCGTCAAGGAGGCGCTTGAGCCCATCATCGTCTAGCGAAGCGAAGTAGTTCGGATCAGGATCCAGCCCTTCGAAACCGTGCTTGACGGTGAGTTCGAGAGACTCCGGGAAACTGGCTTGGAAACCAAGGCGTCCGAGGCTCAGAATCGCATAGAACTTACGCTGCGGCGTCTCAGCGGGCGCGGCAGCGCCACCGAGTATGCCTGGGGTTGGCAGAGCTGCGACGCTTGCCGCGGCTCCGACGGAGAGGAATTGGCGTCGTGTGAGCGCGTTGGTCATCGTCGGTTCCAGGCCGTGCAGTGTAGCACCTGTGGCGTCGGGCTGAAACGCAGGCGCAATCGGCGGCAATGCCTCCGCGGGACAAGCAGTATTGCTCTCTATCCGGATGGACCTCTCAAAATCTCTGTGCCACCCGCCCGGTGATACGACCCTCGTCGCGAATTTCGGAACGAATGCATTCTGAACGAATGCTGAACGAATGCACTTGCCGCGCAACTTGAGAGCAATTAGCCTTGATAAGGACAATGAGAGTCTATCGGACGACCTCCGCAGTTGTGCTGGAACATGAACGCCAGAGTTATATCCTGCCCGAGACGAACCTGGACATGCTCCTTGCCCGTGAACATCTGCATGAATACCTGCTACGAATGATCGCTAGCCTGCCAACCGTCGCCGAAGTTCCTGCGGATGGGCCACTTCTCCCTCCCATTGGCAATCAAGAAGTTTGGGCTGCCGGCGTGACGTACTTTCGGAGTCGCGCCGCTCGCATGGAAGAATCGAAAACAGGGGGCGGTGGAGATTTTTACGACCGCGTCTATCATGCCGAACGGCCCGAACTCTTCTTCAAGGCAACTGCCAGCCGCGTCGTGGGACATGGGGGCAAAGTCGCGATTCGCTCCGATGCGAAGTGGTCGGTTCCGGAGCCCGAACTCGCGCTTCTGTGCAGCCCAACTGGGAAGATTACCGGATACACGATCGGAAACGACATGAGCTCGCGAGACATCGAGGGCGAAAACCCCCTGTACCTTCCGCAGGCCAAAGTTTACAACCGAAGCTGCGCGTTGGGCCCAGGTATTCTCGTCAGGGAACAACCATTGAATAGTTCCACCAGCATCGAGCTTGAGATTTTTCGGGAAAACACTTGCGTATTCCGTGGCGCCACCAGCCTCGACAGCATGAAACGCGACCCGAGGACCCTCGTCGATTATCTGTTTCGCGACAACGTCTTCCCATCTGGCTGTTTTTTGCTCACAGGCACTGGCATCGTGCCGCCGGACGCGTTCACATTGCAACCATCCGATGAGATCCGCATCTCTATAGACGAAATTGGCACCTTAACTAACGTCGTAGGCTGATCGCAAAAAGCCGAGAACGGCTTCGCCTTTTTCCGAAGCCCTGTTCACCACACTCACTAAAGTAAGAGATGACGACTGGTCCTATGTTGGCCGTGGCGACCACGCAACGCAGTGATTCTGATCCCCATGACACAACGAGCATGCCCATCGAAGTAGATCCCCACTGGATGATCATGCGGCCATTCGATCCGAAGACCACCAGACCACCAAGTGCGCACAAGCCGACCGGAGCCTATATCATGTGGGCCGGTTCGCCATCCGCCATTTGCAAGTTATGCGGCGCCCCCAAGGCGCAAAATCTCGTATACGTGTTGCCCCGTGCGGAATGTGGCATTTCCGTACCCTTTCAGATATCGTCTCTCATCCAACAGAGGGGGAGACTCTAGACGGGATACGTATATACTCACATTTTCGACCGATGAAGCGAGTCTCTTCAATCAGAACCTTTTGAAGTCCGCGCACCGTTAAATCCGCGCGGATACTAGAGGAGGAACCAGGAGATGGGCAACACCGACGATAAAGAGCCGAATGCGGCCCTGCCGAACAAGCTCTCGAGACGCGATTTAATCAAGGGAGTGATTGCAGGTGGCGTGGCAGTCTCCTCCGCGAGCTATCTTTTCCGCGCTTCCACTCTGCTAGGCCAGTCTACTCGCGGCGCGGGCGAAAGACTTCTCACCATCAATGTAAACGGCCAGTTGCGGCGAGCTGACGTTATGCGCCAAGAAACGCTCGCCTGGACTCTGCGCCACAAACTTGGCCTCACCGGCACAAAGCTGGGCTGCGACCGCGCCGAATGCGGCTCTTGCACCGTGCTGATCGACGACGTGCCGTACTACGCCTGTTCGGTTCTGACACACACCGTGCGCGATCGCAAGGTTCTGACCATCGAAGGACTCGCGAGCCCCGAAGGAAAGTTGCATCCCGTTCAGCAGGGTGTCATCGACGAGCAAGGCTTCCAATGTGCCTTCTGTATGCCGGGTTTCATCATGGCCTCGGTAGGATTCCTGAAGACAAATCCCAATCCCACCCGAAGCGAGCTGGCGCAGGGCCTCTCGGGAAACCTCTGCCGGTGCCAGGACTACGACAAGATCTTAACCGCGATGATGCGGGGAGCTGAGAACTTGAGGGAGGCGAGCCGTGCCTAGTAAAGATACCAAACCCGTTGAGCGAACCGCGCGTGTCTACGGAGCCGGTCACAAACTGATTGGCAAGGACTACGAAACCGCTGACCTCTATGCCAAGGTCACGGGACTAGCAAAGTACGCCGAGGATTATCACGCCGACGGCATGCTCTACTGCAAACTGCTGCTCAGCCCCTTGCCACACGCCCGCGTGAAGCATCTTGACGTTCGCCAAGCGCTCGCCATGCCTGGCGTGAAGGCGATTCTCACCGCCGACGAACTTCCGCCTCCGGCCGATACCCTCACCGACAATGGCACGGTGATTCATGCCAACCCAAAGAGTGAGAAGGCACTCACTATGGAGCCGCTCTACCAAGGTGAGCCGATTCTCGCCGTCGCCGCCGTTGACGAATTCACCGCCGCGGAAGCCATTGAAAAGATTCGAATCGACTTTGAGCCGCTTCCTTTCGTCATCGATCCGCTCGATACCCTGCGACCCGGTGGCCCCAACCCCAGAACGGAAGGAAACATCTGGGTGCCTGCTCCCGCCCCGCCGGCGGCGGCAGGATCTCGGCCTCCCGCCCCCCCGCCCCCCACGATCGGAGTCCTCAAATGGACCGACGCAGACTTCGCCGATGCAAAAGACGGCCGCCTGCCCATGGGAAAGACGCCTGACGAATGGTCCTACGGCGATCTGCAAGCGGGGTTCCAAAATGCCGCTCTGCTCCTCGATGAAACGTTCGTCACACCAGATACGAGCCACCAGACGCTCGAGACCCGCACTGCGATGGCTTACTGGCAAAACGGAAAGGTTTATGTCCACACGGGCACCCAGAGCACTGCGCAGACTGTGCCTGCTATCGGACGCTGGCTGAGCATTGACCCGGGCAAAGTCGTGCTCATCAGCGAATACACGGGGGGTGGGTTCGGCAGCAAGATCACCGGCGGTATTACGTTGGTTATTCCGGCACTCTTATCGAAGAAGGCCAATGCGCCGGTGATGATGCGGATTAGCCGCGAGGAGGAAACCTTCATCGGCCGTGCGCGGCCCGGTATGCTCGGGCGGATGAAAGCTGGGTTCTCCAAGGACGGCCGGATTATCGCGCTGGACATGTTCGTCATTGCGAACAATGGTCCTTACGACGCGGTCGGCGATTCCCCCTCCTCAGGCCGCATCGTGTCTCTTCTCTACCAACCACAAGCCATGCACTGGCGCGGAGCCACACTGCTGACGAATACGCCGCCGAGAAGTGCACAAAGCTCGCCCGGCGGCATGCAGGGGATTGTGATTATGGAGCCGATCATCGCTAAAGCCGCGCGCAAACTCGGGCTCGACCAAGTCGCCATTCGCCGTATCAACTGTCCGGAGGGCAAGGCGCCATTCGGACCGGCGGCGCAGGGGAAACGTCCGTACGCGACGAGTGCGTTCCTCAAGGAAGCGCTCGACCGCGGCGCGGAACAGTTCAAATGGAGCGAGAGGGTTTCACGGATGCCGAAGCGCATTGGTTCCAAGGTGCGCGGCGTCGGCGTTTCGCTCAGTTGCTACGTGGGTGGCACGATCGGCTTCGATGGGATCCTGATCATCAAGCCTGATGGACGAGTGTCCATGCTCTCCGGAATCGGCAACTTAGGAACAGAGTCCGTGATCGATGTTCATCGAGTGGCTGCCGAGGTGCTAGGAGTGCCGTGGGAGAAGTGTGACATTACCTGGGGCGACTCCTCGAAAAACCTTCCGTTCACCTGCGTTTCGGGCGGAAGCCAAACGACCCATGCCATGACGCGCGCGGCGCACGCCACCGCGATGGATGCCCGGAACAAATTGCAGGAGCTCGCCGCCAAAAAGCTCGGCGGCAAGCCGGAGAATTATGAGGTTGCCAACGAACGCGTATTTCGCAAAGGCGGCGGCGCAGGCATGACTTTGGCGCAGGCCGCGAACTACGCCATTCAACTGGGTGGCATCTACGATGGCCACGAAGTTTCGCCCGACCTCAACAAAGTGACGAAGGCTTCCGTCGCCGCGATTGCGGGCCAAGGTCTGATAGCCGCTGCCAAGGACAAATACCCTCGTGATGGCGCGACATTTTCCTATGTTGCCAGTTTTGCGGAAGTCGAGGTAGACATCGAGACCGGCAAGTAC
>Ga0210398_10000942_pt1 | contig 31510 bp, 52 predicted proteins | sample IncBWC4OmetaG_FD_161047 | JGI IMG/M metagenome (GOLD analysis project Ga0210398, IMG submission 161047) | Forest soil microbial communities from Barre Woods Harvard Forest LTER site, Petersham, Massachusetts, United States - Inc-BW-C-4-O | ecosystem: Environmental > Terrestrial > Soil >... | reverse complement strand
GACACCCTCGCGGTGCCAGGCGGCGGGAACCTGAACACCTCGGGCACCTCGGTGGTGGCGGGCTCGGGCGCCCCGGTCGGCTACCCCGTCAGCTTCCCGTTCACCCTGTGCCTGGAGCCGGCCTCCGCCAACTTCGAGCTGGTCAGCGTGACGGCGGGCGCCGGCACGGTAGCGACCCCGTGGACTGTGACCCGCGCCTACGACGGCACCCTGGCCAAGGCGCACGTGGCAGGTACCCCCATCGCCCACACCTGGAGCGCCGGGGACCTGACCACGGCGGCCCTGCACTACGCGATGGGCTCCGGCTCGGGGGTGCACGGCCTGCCCGCCAGCGCCTGGAGCGGCAACGCCGCGGCCGTCATCAACGAGACGACGCTGGCCACCTCAGCGTCCAACGTCATCACCTGGTCCGGCATCCCGGCCACCTACGAGCACCTGCTCATCGTGTGCCAGGCCCGGCTGACCGAGACGACCGCGCTGGCCGACGACATCACGCTCAACTTCAACGGCGACGCCGGCGCGCACTACTCGCAGCTGACCGTCTCGGCCACCAACACCTCCGGCTCACTGGTCGGCCCGGCCGCCTCCACCGCGTTCGCGGTCAGCGGCATCCCCGCGTTCCGGGTGAACGCCAGCCAGGGCGGCGCCCCGGTCAACGCCGGCGGCGGCTTCGCCTGGGTGCCCAACTACGCGGCCGGCGCGTTCAACAAGTCGGTCTACTCCATGTCCGGCGCCGGCAACGGCACGTCCTCCATGGTCGACGGGCGGCTGCGCTGGGGCTTCTGGAACCCGGCGGCGCAGGCCGCCGTCACCGCGGTCACGCTGACCGCCCCGGCCGGGTCCAACTTCCTGGCCGGCAGCAACTTCGCACTGTACGGGATCGGCTGATGACTACCGAGCGGATCATCGACCTGGCGAACCAGCGGTACGCCGACCGCGAGTACGACGGGCCGCTGCCGGTGAGCGGTGCCGCTGAAGAGCAGGCTCGCGTTGAAAAGCAGCGCCGTGCCCTGCTGCGGCTGAAGATCCGCGCGGCGGGCGGCGATGACACGCTCGCCGATCTCCTCACCGTCCTGGGGCTGGACGAATGAGCGAGCCCGTGACCGTGACCGATTACGACGAGTGCCTGGTGAGCGAGGGCCTGGAGCTGCAGGTGCAGGGTCGTGGCCTGGTCCCGTACCCGGCGACCCCGCCGCCGCGCCCGCGGCCAGAGGCCCCAGGGAGGCCCGCATGACGCACGGAGACTTCGCGGCGGCAGGGGAGCGGCTGGTCGTCGCAGCCGGGGTCCCGCTGGGCGAGCACGTTCGGGTGAGCACCTCGTTCAGGGTCACGCGGTGGGACGCCGAGCAGACGGCGTGGACGCTGCGCAAGGCCGACCGGGACGCGCTGTTCCTGCTGACGCGGGGCGAGGACGTTACCATCAGCCCGGAGACGTTCGCCTACTACGGCGTGAAGCCGTACTCCGAGACCCAGGACGACGACTGCAACCTGGTCACCCAGGCGGGCTGGGTCGCCATCCTCGGCTCGATCGCCGGCACGTCGATCGCCACCAAGTTCGGCGCCGCCGCCGGGCGGATCGGGGCCGGCACCGTCGCCACCGCCGCCGCCTACGCCGACGCGCACCTGGGCGGGGACGGCAACTCGACCACCGCCTGGTACAAGCTGGTCTCCTCCGCGCCGTCCATCTCCACCGGCTCCTCCCCGCCTACCCTGACGTTCGCCGCGACGTTCGGCACCTCAGCCGGCAACTTCGCGTGGGCCGAGTTCGGCACCGACAACGGGGCGGCCGACTCGAACACGGTCTCCGGCGTGTTCCTCAACCACGGCATCAGCTCCCAGGGCACCAAGGCCAGCGGCCAGACCTGGACCGCGACGGAGACCCTGACGTTCGGTTTCGCGGCCTCGCCGACCTGATGGGCCCTCCGCCCGTTGACGGAGGAGGCCGGGCATGACCATCGCGGGCGCGGGCACCTCGCCGTTCTCGGGCTCTTACAGCTCAACCGCCAAGACGTTCACCCTGGCCCCGCACGCGATCGGCAACTTCGTCCTGCTGTCGGTCATCAGCGAGACGACTGCCGACTTCGCGACCGCGGCCTCCTCCTCCAACGCGACGTGGACCGTACTGGTCGCGCACACCGTCACGGGCACGACGGGCCTGGTCGGCACGACCCTGGTCCAGACGATCTTCATCGGCCAGGTGACCAGCGCCAGCTCGGCCACGGTCACCATCACGCTGGCCGCCGGCACGCCTCAGCTGCGTGTCGCGTGGACAGAGATGACCACCAGCGTCGGGTTCAGTTCCATCACCCTGGACGCCACGGGCGCCATTGACGTGGGGTCCGGCGGCAGCATGGCCCCTGTCACGCCGACCGCCGCGGGCCGGACGTACTGGAGCCACGTCTTCGACAACGGCACCGGCACAGCGGGTTCTACCAGCGGGTACACGTACTTCATTGACGCGGGCGGCAACCCCGTCGCGATGAACTTCAGCTGCGTCAACGCCACGCAGACGCCGAACATCGGCGACTCCACTGACGGTACGGCCGGCCTTGGCATCATGATCTTCGAGGCCAGCGTCACCACGCCTAAGACGGTGGCGGACACCGCCGCCGCGTCTGACGCCCTGTCAGTCAGTGCCGTCGTTCCCCTGGGTGACACCGCCGCCGCGTCTGACAAGCTGGCGGTCAGCGTTGCCGTGCCCCTGGGCGACACCGCGGCGGCAGCCGACGCCCTGGCCTCCGGCAGCCCGGTCTCCCTGGGCGACACCGCTGCCGCGTCGGACTCCCTGGCGGTCAGCGTTGCCGTCTCCCTCTCCGACACCGCAGCGGCGGCCGATGCTGCCGCCAACCTCACGCCGCAGCCGGGGGACACCGCAGCGGCGGCCGACAAGCTGGCGGTCAGCGCGGCCCTCGCTGTCTCTGACACCGCCGCCGCGGCCGACGCTCTGGCGGTCAGTGCCGCCGTTCCCCTGCACGACACCGCGGCGGCGGCCGACGCCCGCGTGGTTCCCAGCGTTACCGCCGCCCTGCACGACACCGCGGCGGCGGCCGACTCGCTCGTCCGGGCAGCCGGGGGAGCGCCCAGCCTCGGCGGCATCCTGCCCGCGCCGGTCGGCAGCCAGGTGAACCCGCCCGGCTACCAGGGCGGCCCGTCCGGCGCGGCCTCCGTCACCCCGTCGGCGGTCGGCAACAGCTGGGAGGTCTACGTCTACTCGGGGCTCGACTACGTGACCCTGCTGGCGGTCATCCCTCAGTCGATGCTGCTGAACTTTCAGTTCGCCCGTCAGCTGGACGACATCGGGTCCGGCACCGTGGTGCTGTCCCAGGACGACCCGTGGTGGCAGGAGGTGACGCTGCCCGGCGGGCTGCCGGCGGAGACCCTGCTGGACGAGGAGTGCCTGTGGCAGTTCCGCAAGGACGGCGTGCCGCGGTTCGAGTTCCTGGGCGAGACCGTCACCGAGCAGCTGGTAGACCCGAGCGAGCAGCGCCAGGTCACCGTCACCGGGCCGGGCACCATCGCCACCCTCAAGTGGGCGATGGTGGCGCCGCAGGGCTTCCCCGACATCGTGCTCAAGCTGGACGGCCTGCTCGACAGCTTCGACGAGGTCGACGTCAACGGCAACGGCGTGGTCGACACCAACATCTGGACGACCCTCACCCCGTCCGGCCACGTCTTCATCACGCCGATCGCCAACCTGTTCGCGTACCCGGGCGGGGTCGGCTACAACCTGGGCGCGCTGTTCCCGTCGGGCTCGCTGACCCTGGAGGCCAGCCCGTCGACCACGTTCCTCGGCTCCAGCCCGTACGACGCCACCGACACGCTCATCTCGGTGCAGATCACGCCGATCGGGGTCTCCTCCACCACCACCGACTCCTCCACCCCGGCCACCTACGGCACCGGGCTCAACGGCTCCGAGCTGACCCAGTTCTACTTCCAGTCCAACTTCGACAGCAGCGCCTACGCGATGTTCGGGCTGAGCGCCAGCGCGTTCTACGTGCAGATGGGCTCACCGGGCGGCCACGTGTCCACCAAGGTGCTGCCCGCCTACGACTCCAGCGCGCACGCGTACTGGATGATTACCGAGCAGGCCGGCTCGGGCGGCGGCTCGGGCACGTTCTACTGGTGGACCAGCCCCGACGGGCAGGCGTGGACCCAGCAGTGGACGATGGTCCACGCCTGGGACGCCACCAACGTGACGTTCTTCGTGACCGCCGCCTACTCGGTCGACAACACCCAGTCGCTGCTCATCACCAACCTGAACTCCAACGTCACCACCCCCAGTTACCAGGGGTCCCTCTACCTGGGCGTGCCCATGATGGGGGTGTGGCTGGACCAGTTCAGCCAGGCGCAGGCCCGCGGCACCATCCCGTTCGTCACCTCCAACGTCACCCCGGCGGCCGACACCTACGGCCGGGCCTGGACGGACACGCAGAACGTGCAGGCGGTCAACGGCACCGACATGTACTCCCTGCTCCAGTCGGCCACCTCGGTGGTCAACGCGGACTACGTGATGGACCCCGGGTTCCAGCTCCGGGTGGGCCAGCCGGCGACCGGGCAGGTAGCCCTCGGCGTGGACCGCTCGGGCTACCTCATCCTGCGCGAGGGCAACGACGTCGCCAGCAAGCAGCGGGTGCGGGCCCGCAACCAGATCACCACCCTGCTGGGCGGGGAGAACGCCGACGGGCACGAGATCTCCGCCTCCAGCCCCGCCTTCATCAGCCAGTGGGGGCAGCGCGAGACCTGGTTCCAGGCCGCGGTCCAGGTGGACCCGGTGTCGATGGCGTACGCGAGTGCCTCCGCGCTCGCGCAGAACGAGACCGAGGTCGTCAGCTGGACGTTCAGCCTGGTGCCCAACGTCCCGGGCAAGACGATCTTCGACAACTTCGACGTCGGGGACTGGGTGGGCCTGGAGCGCCCGGACTTCTCCGCTACCGACGCGGTGCGCGTGGTGGGCATCGCGGTGCAGGTCGACAACACCGGCGCCGAGACGCACGAGCTGACCTTCCTGAGCTACATCCAGTGGCTGGCCGAGCAGCTCACCTACCTGGCCAACAAGCTGGGCGGGCAGTTCGTCAACGCGCTCGGCACCAGCCCGGTAGCCCCGTCCAAGTACGGCACCGGCCAGGTGCCCACCTACTTCACCCCGGCCGCCACGTTGCAGGGCCTGGCCGACGTCGCCGGCAACAGCGCCGGGTCCACCATGTCCAGCGCGCCGCTGGTCTACAACCCGGCCACCGGCCAGTACCAGCACGCCGGCACCACCGACCCGGTGACCGGGAACATGATCCCGGTCACCATCCAGACGCCGGGCGGCTCGGTCGTGGTCGGGGACACCACCGTGGTGGTGAGCGCACCGGGCGGCTCGACCACGACCGGGCTGCAGGGCGACGGCACAGTTACCTCTGTAGACGCCGGAGGGGCCCCTCCGGCGGCTCCGGACACCCCGGCGGCGGCGGGCATCGTGCAGGGCCTGGTCGTGTCCTGGGACGGCCTGCTGGCCGCTGCGCTGCCGCTGTCCAACTTCCAGTACACGCAGGTGCACGTCAGCGGCACCTCGGGCTTCACGCCCAGCCCGGCGACACAGGTGGGCACGTTGACCGCCGGCGGGACGCTGACCGTCTCCGGGCTGACCGCGGGAACCACGTACTTCGTCAAGCTGGTGGCGGTCAGCACCGCCGGGATCGCGTCCACCCCCTCCGCCCAGGCATCCGCCGTAGCCGCCTCGGTGCCGACCTCGCTGCTTACCGGCCAGCTCCCGGCCAGCCTCATCGGCAACAGCGCGGGCAACGCGCTCAACCCGAACCCGTTCTTCAACGGCGGGGACCTGACCGGCTGGTTCGTCACCAACGGCTCGCTGTCCGCCGCCACCCCGCCCGCCGGGGCCCCGGGGGCCGCGCAGTTCGCCGCCCGGGTCGTCTCCACCTCAGCGAACTGCCTCATCAGCGGGTCGACCGCGCCCTTCCCGGTGACCCCTGGCCAGCCGTACGTGATGACGGCCTGGGCCTACAACCCGGGCGGCTCCGCGGTGAACGTGGCCATCGGGTTCAACTGGACGTCCGGCACGGCCACCATCTCAGTCCCGCCGACTACCTGGGTACCGCTGACCACCGTGCAGGCCTGCCCGCCCGGCGTAACCAGCGCCTACCAGGTCATCGGCCCGACCGCCTCCGGCGTCACCGTCTACGTGCTCGGCGCGGTCGCCGCCGGCCAGGTGCCGGGCCAGCTCATCGCGGCGGGCTCGGTCGCCGCCAACCAGATCGCGGCGAACACCATCACCGCCGCGCAGATCGCGGCCAGCACTATTACCGCCAGCCAGATCGCGGCGAGCACCATCACGGCTGGCCAGATCGCCGCCTCCACCATTACCGCCGCGCAGATCGCCGCCTCCACCATCACCGCCAGCCAGATCGCGGCGGGCACCATCACCGCGGCGAAGCTGGCGGCCGGCATCATCGTCGCGGGCATCATCGACGGAACGACCGTCACCGGGGCGACCATTATCGCCGACGGGTCCAGCGGCGAGTTCCTGGTCTACAGCGCCGTGCCGGCCTCCGGCAACCTGGTGCTGAGCGTGTCGGCGGTGCCCGGCTCGGACGGGAGCGGCAACGCGTACCCGGCCGGCATCGGCCTGTTCAACAGCTCCAGCAAGTTCACCACGCTGGCGGCCAGCAGCGCGGGCAACCTGACACTGGGCTCCGGCTCCGGCGGCGGCGGCGGGCTGGAGATGGTTACCCAGGCGACCACCCCGAACTCGGTCAACTCGATCTTCTACGCGGACGGCAACGGCACCGCCGCCTACCGCAACGGGGCGGCCGGGTGGAACGGGCAGCTGATTACGTCCATCAGCCCGGTCCCGCCCGCGGGCACCGCGCACACGACTTCCGCTACCACGGTCAGCGGCGTGTTCACCATCCCGGCGAACGACCCGTCACCAGGTACCGTGTACCGGCTGAAAGTGTGGGGCGTCGGCGCGTACACCTCCGGGTCTGTTGCCTGGGAGGCGTTCACCAACGGCGTGAACGAGGCCGAGGCGGCGGCTGGCAGCCTCCCGGCCACGTTCTACTGGGAGGCTGAGACGGACATCAGCTTCGCCTCAACAGGCGCAGGCGGTACCTGCTACGTCAAGAACAGGGTGCTGATCGGCGAGGTGGGCACCGGGTCGCCGCCCAACGTGGCCGGCAACGCGAACCCGGGCGTCCTGATGGCCATGACCGGCGGTGCCGCCGGCACCACGATCTCGATCGACACGACTAGCCCCGTGACACTGGACCTGCGCGCGGTAGGGACCGGCACCTTCTCCGTGTCCGGCATAGCGGCAACCATAGAGAGGCTCGGCCCGTGAACATCGTGTCCTTCGGAGACTCCCTGACCTGGGGCGCAGGCTCAGGATCAAGCACCAGTGCCGGCATGAGCGGCCCGGCCGGGAACGGCTACGAGGGAGACAGCTACCCCTCCCAGCTGGCGGCGCTGTCCGGCTGGGACGTCACCAACCAGGGCATCAACGGCGACATGGTGACGTCCGGGTCCGTCAACGACGTGCTCAACGGCACCGTGCGGTTCGAGCAGCTTGTGCCGGCGGTGCCGCCCGGCTCCGTGCTGGTCGTGTGGCTGGGCGTCAACGACGTCGAGCAGGCCGTAGGCGGGTCCCAGATCGTCGCCGGGTACACGCGGATGATCGCCGCGGCGCACGCCGCCGGCGACCTGGTATTCCTTGCCACGCTGCCGCCGATCGCCGGGCTGGCGGCCATTCGGGAGACGCAGCGCGAGAACGTGAACAACTGGATCAGGCAGGGTCACGGGCAGGACGGCACCGTCGACCTGGAGGCCGTGCTGGGCACGCCGACCGCGCTCAGCCAGCAGCTCGCCGCCAACGGGCAGACCGTCAACCCCGTCACCAGCGTCCCGCACCTCAACCCGGCCGGGTACGCGGTCGTGGCCGGCTACGTGCACGAGAAAGTGACGCACCCCGTGACGGTCGTTCCCCCGGTGGTGTACCCCTAGCTGATGACGACATCGCAGCCAGAACTCGCGGTCAGCCCGATCCGGGTCATCAACATCCTCAAGGCCCGGCTGACCGAGGAGGTGGCCAGGTCAGCCCTCGCCGAGGCGGCGCTGCAGGAAAGCCAGGAGCGCGAGGCGGCGCTGCTGGCCGCCTTGCAGGGGGAGCAGGCCGCGCGGGTGGCACGGGAGCTGCAGGAGAGCCAGGCCGAGGAAGCAGCCGGCTCCCGGCCTAGGCGGGAGCCGGCTCCCGGGCGCCCTGCCGGGCCTGGCTCTCCCACTCCGACAGGTTCTTGAGCAGGGTCTCCACCTGGCCGCCGAGCCCATCGCCCATCGCCCTTGCCAGCCCGGCGTAGAAGCTGGCCTGGCGGCGGGACTCGGCGGTGGCCGAGTCGATGATGCGCGCCTTCTCGGCGCCGCCCTCGTTAGTGGCCTGGCGGATGATGCCCGCGGCCTGCTGGCGGGCGTGCTCGGTCATCTGCCGGGCCTCGTGCCCGGCGGTGCTCACCAGCCGGTCGGCCTCCTGCTTGGCCCCGGCCACCAGCTGGTCCGCGTGGCCCTGGGCGACGCTCAGGATGTCGATCGCGTGCTCGCCGCTCACCGCGGCCGGCCGGTGGGAGCGGACCTGGGCCAGTTCCTCGCTGAGCCGTACCACCTCGCGCTCAAGCTCCAGTGTCTGCGCCTGGCTGTCTTCCAGTGCCCGGCCCAGCGTGTCCAGCTCCGCCGTGACCCGGGTACGGAACGCCTCCACGTCGCCTGGCCGGTAGCCCCCCAGCACCTGAGACGGGAAATTCACCCGGCGCGCCTGGTCGCCGGAGATCCTACGGCTGCCGAGCAGGCTGGTCCTGTCCATGTCTGTCCTCCCCTGCCCGGATGCGTCCAGGCATAAGCCGGAGACTAACACCGGGCGTCCGGAAGATGTAGTTACTTGCCTGAATGCAAGCAGCCGCGCTGAGCAGGGCCGCGGCGACGATTGCCCCGGCATGGCCTCGCCCCTCGCCCGTGACGGCATCACCTGGCACCCTGTGTGCACGATCGAGAAGTACAGCCCCGACCAGGTCCGGTACGCGCGCGAGCGCCGCGAGGTCCCGTGGTCGCAGCGGCTCGCCCTGGCTCCGCGGACCGTGCTGCACGGCAGCCTGATGCGCTTGCTGTTTCGCGAGCCGGAGGGCGGCACCGTCTACGACGAGGGCAACGGGGTGACGGTCGGGGGCACCCTTAACCTCGCGCTGCTGCTCACCGGGCTGGGCGGGCACGCGCTGGAGGCGGGCCGGGCCGCGTTCGGGGTGGGCGGGGACGCCACCGCGTTCGACCGCGAGCACGTTCACCTCGGCCCGGTCAGTGGCGAGGAACCGGGGCAGACCTGGTACCGGCCGATGGACGCCGGCTACCCGCACGTGCCGCGGCCGGGCGTCATCGGGGGGCAGGCCACGTTCGCTGAGTCCGAGGCCTGCTTCGCCTGGCACGAGTGGTGCTGGGCGACCGGGCCGCTCACGCCGGAGCCGCACCACGCGCTGCGCGGCGCCTACGCCGGCGAGCAGCCGGTCATGGTTAACCGGCGGTCGCACCCTGCCGGCTACGGCGTGAAAGAGCCGGGAGTCGCATGGGTTTTTCGCACTGAAATTACGATCGGCGGTTAGTGCGGCGCTTCCCGCGCTTGCGCTTCGCGGCCGGGGTCTTAGACGGGCCGTCGGCCTTGCGGAGAATCGCGTTGGCCCGGGAGGTCAGGCCCTGGAGGGCGCTGCGCCGGGCCTGGTGAACGCTCACCGCGTTGCGGGAGAGGCAAGGCTGGCCGCGCTCCGCCTTGCAAAGCGGGCAGGCAACGGTCAGTGCCGGGTCAAGCTCGGCCATCTGGTGCACCTCCGTGCCTATCTGTTGTCTTGACCGGAGTTTAGCAGATGACTAAGCTCTGGCACGAGGCTAGTCAGGATATGCCGCAGGCGCACCGCTGCCCCTTGCGAGTGGGTGAGCCGCTTACCTGCAAGGCACCTGGCTGGTGGAGAAGACTTGGGGCATCTCTCCCCATGCGGACGGCGACGCATAGCCGGGGCACGGGCCGCCACCTCTCGATTTTGTTCGAATCGTGGGGTAGGGGGCGAGCCATGCCCCGGCATGACAATCCAGCGCGAGAGAGCCGGGCCGCCGGGCGTATTAAAAGACCATGGGACGCTCATCAGGCCGCAAGGCCGGGGTCAGGGACAACAGCGCCGCGCTGCGCGCGCACCTGGAGCAGGAGAACGCCGGCATGGCCGCGCTCACAGGGCTGGGCCCTGACGAGGAGCGCGCGGCCCGGGATTACTACGAGCGGTCGGTGGCGGACGGGGACTTGCAGGCCCGCCTCCGGGCGGACGCGCCGGGGCAGGAGCGCCGGCTGAAGGCCGCGGGCTGGCGCCGGGCGTTCGAGGGCACCGCCGGCCTGGGCGGCTGGGGGCACGGCAGCCTGAACCTGAAGATGATCCACTCCCTGCACCGGGAAGACGGCGGCGGCCTGTGGGCGCACGTCTCGCTGTCGTACTACCGGGACCCCGGGAAACTGCCGGACTGGTACGCGCTGCGTGACCTGCACTGGCTGCTGTACCCGGGTGACTTCGGGGTGCAGGTGGTGGCGCCGCCGTCCCGGCACCGCAGCATCGCCGAGGTGGCGCACCTGTTCACCCGGCTGGACGCGCCGGCGGTACCGGACTTCGGGCGGTTCGGCGGTGTCTGACCTAAGCCGATGCTGATGCTGGCCTGCTGCCCGAAGTCGGCCGGCCCGGCGGCGACGCCCGTGATGTCGTACGAGCTGACGCTCCCGTCCGGCCCGGCCGCCAGCACCCGCGCCGGCAGGTCCCCGTCCAGCGCTTGCAGTCCGGCGATGAGTTCCGCGTTCGTCTTCATGCCCGGTACATCGGCCGGGGGCAGGACAAAGGCCCCGCGCCTCTGCCTTGACGCGGGGCCCCTGGAGGGTGACGTGTCCCGCTACGGTTGTACCCCCGGCCCGGGAAAAATAAAAGAGCCCCGCCCCTCGCGAGGGGCGGGGCTCTCCGCTGCTCCAGGTCTTGCACAACTGAAGCGAGTGGCAATAGCTCCTTGTCACGCAGGCTACACGCTACGGCTCGATGTCGGCCTCCACCACCTGCCCGGCCGGCAGGACGAACTCGGTGTACTCCAGCGTGTCGTCCCCGTACCGCCAGCCGCTCACCCCGGCCAGCACGAACGCGCCGGCCGCCAGGCCCAGCGCCGGCAGCTCGCGCCCGTCGTCTTTCGCCAGCCGGGCCTCGAACGCGACGCCCCCGTGCAGGTTGCCGGCCTCGACCTCCAGCCGCTGCGCGATGAGCGGGCCGGCTCCCCGCGGGTCAGGCAGCGGCTCTTCCGCCGTCAGCTCCGGCACGGGCAGGCTGTACTGCGGGGCGCACCAGGTGACGCTCAGCCTGTGCGGGCTGCCGTCGGCCCGCCGGGTGACCTCCTCGCGCCGGATCACCGGGTCTCCCTCGGCCAGGCCCAGCAGCGGTACCACGTAGGCCGGCGCCGGCACCAGGCCCGCCGAGGTGACGGTGACCACCTCCGAGGCCGGCGCGGCGGTCAGCCGCATGCGCTGCTGCGGTCCGAACGCGGCCCGGGGGGCGGCCACCACGGTGCCGGACGGCCCGGTGGCCACCAGGCGCTCGGCCAGGTGCAGGTGCTCTACCGCCCGCTGGGCGACCCCCTGGGACACGCCCCATTCGTCGCGGATCTGGCGGACCGACGGGAGCTGGTCGCCCTCGCGCAGCTCACCGCGCAAGATCATTCCCTTGTAGTGGCTGGCGACCTGCCGCCACATCGGCTCACTTCGCTGGACCTGGGGCACCGCAGCCTCCTGTTATTCGGATAGTTCACGTACGCCCCGATTTTACTTCGGCGAAATCCGGGGTCAGGGGAACATCTTGCGAACCTGTACCGTTCACCGTACAGTGAGCGGAATCGCGGTGATTCCGGCAGAGGCTGAAGGAGTACAGGGGAGTGGACACGAACGGGCAGGCGACGCGGGTCAGCCGGAAGGACCGGCTTGTCCGCTTTGACCGCGCGTCGCAGGTGCTGAACGTGTCCGAGGACACGCTGAAGAACTGGTACCGGCTGGGCTTCCTGCCCGCCGTGATGACCCCGGGGCTGTGGCAGACCTACCAGTCGTGGCTGGACGACGTGCTCAACGGCACCCGGCCCGGCAAGGCCGCGGACGTCGCCGTCATCGGCCGCCAGTGGTTCGCCGAGCGCGGCCTGACTGGCGAAATGGCGGTGGCGTGATGTTCGAGTTCCTCGGCGGTGTGATTAAGGCGGCGCGCGAGCGGGCCTCCGCGCTGGTCGTCGGCCTGTCGCTGGCCGTCGTGGCTGCCTCCACCGGCTTCATTTCCTACACCCACATCAGCGCGCTGACCATCACCGAGAACCAGAGCTGGAAGACCGCGCACCTGATGCCGCTGACCGTGGACGGCCAGATCGCCATCGGGTCGGTCATCCTGATGGAGGTCAAGGGCAAGGGCCGGTGGTGGGGCCTGGTCGGCTTCCTGCCGGGCCTGGTCGAGTCGCTGCTCGCCAACTGGGCGAGCGGCTGGGCCGCCCACCCCGCGGTCATGCAGGGCCACCAGGTCATCGTGGCCGCGGTGCAGGGGCACAACCTGGGCGCGGCGCTGTGGTCCACGGTCCCGGCGCAGGCGTTCGCCTGCTCGACCTTCCTGTTCGAGATGTGGCTGCGGTACCGCCGCCGTGTCCAGGGCGACGCTAAGCCGTCGGTCGCCTCTGTCCTGGCCGCTGCCCCGCTGGCGATGGCGCGCATCGCCGCCGAGCTTCTCCCGCAGGCACCTGAGCCCGCCGCACCCGGGCCGGAGCCAGAGGTCACGGCATGCCGTGACCTGTCCCGGGCGCTGACCCTCAGCCCGCGCCCGGAGGGAGCGCCGTGGGGCCTGGTGAGCCCCGCGGCTGCTCCTGAGCCAGCGCAGCTGCCCCGGTTCGCCATCCCGGTGGTCGGCCCGTCCATGGGCCTGTCCCAGCGCCCGGCTGCCAAGCCGCGCGGGGTCAAGGCGGTGGGCGACGACCGGCTGCCGCTGCCGGAGGGCAGGGACGAGCTGCGGCGCGTCCTTGCGTCCATGAGCCGCAACGAGATCTGGCGTACCTACCAGGTCAGCAAGCACAAGGCCGACCAGCTGCTGAAGGCGCTGGCGGACGGGAACCTGGAGGAGGTGGCCTGACATGCCGTCGAACGACACCACGCCGACCATGAAGCAGCAGGCCAGGCACGCCCGCAGCGAGACGCTGAGCGTGCTGGTCCGCATGGGCGTGCCGTGGGCCATCTTCCTCGCGGTCACCATCATGGGCAACGCGCTCTACATCGCGCTCGGCAAGGTCATCGACCACGGCGAGTGGATCGGGCTGACCGCCGCGCTGGTGCTGCTGAGCGGCATCGGCACGGCGGCGTTCGACTGGCACCTGCGCCGTCACCGGATGTCGGTGGCCGGCCGGTCCATCGGCCCGGTCACCATCGGCGCGGGCGCCGCGATGGCCGGCGCGTTCCTGCTGGCCGGGTACTGGGTGCCGCTGGTCCTGGTGTGGGCGTTCGGCGGCATCGCCGGCTCGATCGGCTGGGACGCCTGGCTGCACCACGCCGCGCACCACGACATGTCGGTGGGCTTCGGCGCGGCCACGGAGAAGGCCGGCCTGGGTACCGCGCGCGTCCTGCCGGCCGCCCGCCGCCCGCGCGGCGTCCCGGCCGCGCCGAAGCCGCGCGGGCGGCGGGGCCGGGTCCTGTCAGGCACGGTGGCGCTGGACGGCGGCGAGGTCACCCCGGCCGACGCCGCCGCCCGCGCCGCCAACCTGGAGGGGGCGATGGGCTTCCCGCCCGGCGCGCTGGGCCTGACCCAGAACGCCGGGCACGGCGGCTTCGCCGACTACACCGTCTCGGACCCGGCCGTGCTCGCGCAGCCGTGGCCGTGGACCGGCCCGAGCGCGCCCGGCGCGGACATGTCCGTCCCGTTCCGCCTGGCCGTGCGCCAGGACGGCGAGCCGTGGCTGCTGAGCATGCTGCCCGTCTCCCACACCCGGGCGGCCGGCATGACCGGCAGCGGCAAGACCATGAGCTGGCTGTGGAACCGGCTGGCCGAGGGCGTCACCCGCGAGGGCTACGCGATGGTCGCGGTGGACGTCACCAAGCTGTGGCAGTTCCTCGGCCCGGTCCGGGCGGGCCTGCACGCGGCTGCCATCGACCCGGCCAGCGCGCTGAGGCTGTTCACCGCGCTGGAGCGGGTGCGGGTGGCCCGGCTGGACTACCTGAGCAAGAACCACATGACCGAGTGGACGCTGGGCTGCGGCCTGACTTACCTGGACATCGCGCTGGAGGAGCTGGGCGAGATCCTTGACGCCCTCGCCGAGGCGTCCAGGGGCAGCACCCGCCAGCCGTTCGACATGAAGACCTGGTTCACCAACGTCCGGGCGGGCCGGTCCTCCGGCATGAGCTGGAACGTCTCCAACCAGAGCGGCGGCTACAAGTCCTTCCCGACCGAGGTCCGCGGTAACTTCCACCCGATCACCTTCGGGCTGGACGACGCCAACGACGTCAAGACGGCGCTGTCGGACCGGCAGATGAAGGCCGGGGTCCGCCCCACCCTGTGGCGCGACAGCCAGAAGGGCACGGCGGTGGCCGACTTCGAGGGGATGTCCGAGCGCGAGGCGGCCATGCCGGTCCGGTTCCTCGACTGGGGCCGGTCCCCGGCGGCCGGCCAGGCCGTCGCCGCGTACATGGCGGACTGGCCGGCCGCCTCCCGGCCGTGGGACGACGTGACCGGCGAGGCGTTCGAGGCCGAGCCCGGCCGCCCGGCCAGCGAGGTGTCCGGCTACGGCGGCCAGGTTCCCGGGGCCGAGCAGCGGCGCGGCCCCGGCCGCCCCCGCAAGGACTCCACGGTGGTGGCCGGCCCCTGGGGCCAGCCGGTCCCGGCCGCCCACCCGCAGGACCACCAGGCGGTGCGGGCGGAGGAGGCGCTGTGGAGCCTGCTGCTGAAGATGTACGCCGAGGGCACCGAGGTGGTCGGCGCGCACGAGATCATGTCCCGCAAGGAGTTCAAGGCCACGGTCAACCGCTCGCGCGGCTGGATCTACACCGCGCTCGACGGCATGGTCCCGTTCGGCCGTACCAGTCAGGTGGGGGGCGGCAACCGCAGGCTGTGGCGGGTCACCCCGCCCCCGGCCAGGGCAGCGGACAGCGAGGAGCGGTAAGTGCGGGTAGCGGACATCGTGCTGGCAGCGGCGCGCAGGGCGGCGGTCGACGGGATCGTCACCCTGCGCGCGATCCAGGCCGACCCGGAGGTGCAGGTCTACGTGAACACCCCGTCCAGGGTGGCCGACCTGATGCAGTCCCTGGCTGACCAGGGGCTTGTCCAGATGACGTGCCGTCACCCGGAGTGCCGGTGGCGGGTCGGGCCTGAGGAGGAGACGTGATCAAGGCAGCCGGCAAGACGGCATTCGGGACGGACCTGCTGTTCCTGGGCCTGTCCGGGGAGAACGTGACCCGGCTGGCAGCGGGCGAGCCCGTCAGGGTCAGGAAGGAAGACCTGCGGGCGCTCGGGCTGCCGGAGATGGTCATCGTCGTTCACTACGGGCGCACCGAGCAGGACATCCTCGACGAGCTGAAGGCGAAGGGCGTAGCGCTGAGGGGGCTGCCGGGGTGAGTACGGCGCAGAACTCCCCGAACAAGCCCCGCCCCTCAGACCCGCTGGTCAGGGAGGTAGCCGACGCCCTCGCTCGCATCGAGCGCAACTACGAGGCCGAGGGCAGCGGCCCCGGGTCCCGGTTCGAGGGCCGCCTGCTGGAGGACGTGCAGGCGGAGATGGCCGTCCGGATGACGCGGGACGCGGTGCGCCAGGCGACGGGGAAGGTGCTGGGGCGGGTCATCGCCACGTACCCGGTGCAGGAGGCTCACGCCGCGGCGGGCGCGGTCGTCGCCCTGGAGGACAGCGAGGCGTGCGCTCACTGCGGGGCGCCGGTGTTCTGGCGCCCGGACGGCTACGTGGACGGGGGCGGCGGCCGGTCGTGCTCGTCCAGGCCGGCGGGGGAGCGGGCCGTGTTCCTCGGGCACGAGGTGACGCGGTGAGCGCGTACAGCGTGGTAAACGGCCGGAGGCCGACGACTGGGCGGAGGCCCCGGTGAGCGTGTCAGGAGCTTTCGCGCGAGGGGCCCGTGAGCCGTGCGGGCCCGCTAACCGGACCACTGTTCCGGAAAAGCCGAAGGCCAAACGGGAAAAACCGAACCTGACGCTGACGAACACGCTCTGTAGCCCCCAGGCTGGCCCTGAGAGGCCCGCCAGGGCCCCCAGGAGCCCCGTAGCAGCCCGAAACGGGCCCGCCGGGCCTCACGCGCCCGCGAGGAGCGCCCCAGGGCCGCAGCGTGGCGCTCCGGGCCGCACTTCCTTCGCCGTTCCCGCTCATCTCCCGCAGGATATCCTGGCCCTGAGCGGCCCGCTGCCGGGCCGCCGGGCACCCGGGAGTGATTGCCGCCGTGACGACCCGAACCGCGCGCACGTGGGCGCTCCTGGCTGGCCTGGGCGCTGTCGTGGCAGCCTCGCTGGACGCCAGTACCGGGGCCTACGCGCTCGCCGGGGTGGTCTGCATCGCCTGCGCGGTGTTCCTGGTGTACCTCGACAGCCTGCGGCGACGCGGCGGAACCCGCCGCTAGCGGGAAATTTTTCGGTATCCGCCCGTTTTGCCCCCGCGCCCGCCGAATATTCTTACGTTCCCTCACCGGCCGCGCCGAAGAATATTCGGCTGTGCTGCCTGTCAGCCCGTCCGGCGCCGTGTCAGGGTGATTGCCGGTATCGCACCCGGGCCGCTGACAGTGATTGCGCAGGTCAGCGAGTTGTGCTAAACGGAGGCTCGGACTCCCCGTGCCGCCGTGCCGCTGGTTGCCGGCTCGTGAGGGAAGTTAACTTCTCCCAGGTCAGTGAGATGTGCCCTAACCGGAGGTTTGCCGTGCCGCTGTTCCGCCGTGCCCCTGCCCTGGCCGCCCCCGCCCCCGCGCCGTCGATGCTTGAGGTCTACGGCGCGAAGATGCTCCCTGACCTGTCCGGGTGGTGGGTCTACGCGCTGAGCGACCGCGCCGACGGCCACGTTTTCTACGTCGGGCTCTCCGACCACCTGCTGAGCAGGCTGCGCGACCACAGCTACACCTACCGCGAGCAGTACGACCCGCGGCAGGTGTACCTCATCCCGGCAGTCCACGAACCGCAGGCGTGCATCCGGCAGCTGACCCTGATCGACTTCTACCAGCCAGAGCACAACACGCTCGGCACGACCGAGACGCTGCGCAAGCGGGTGGCCTCATTCGACAAGCCGGCGGGCAGGCTCTCCCGGTCTCTTGACCGCAGTCAAGCCACTGGCTAGACTCGGGTTAAGCAACTGAGGAGGAGCTGATGTAATGCCGGAGAAGCTGGGGCCGCCTGCCGCGGCCGACCTGAAGCTGGAGGAGCGCAACCGCGCCAGCCTGGCTGAGCTGCTGGAGCGTCACCAGGCCACCGTCATCGAGGTCGGGCTCACCGACCTGGACCGGCGGCTGGCACGCCGGCGCGAGCACGCCAGGACGAGGGCCGCGCGGTGAAGCGGGCCATCCTGGCCGTCGCCCTGGTGCTGGGCGCGGTCCTGTACCCGCACCGCAGCGGGCTGCACGAGATCGTCGTCATCGGCGTGCTCGCCCTGGTGTCGCTGGCCGGCCTGTGCCTGCTGGCGGCCGGGGCCGCGCGACTGTCCGGCGGCCGGCTGGCCAGGCCCGTCCGTTACCGCGAGCCGGCCGCTCAGCCGGCTGTCCGTTACCGCGCGGCCCGGCCGGCCCAGCAGCCGCGCGAGCCGTGCATCGAGGCCTGCGGCCGGCCGGCTGACCGGCTGCTGCTCGGCCGGTGGCCGGTTTGCGGCGAGTGCGCCGGCCAGCTGGGCCGCGAGGACGGCCGGGAGGACCCGGCGCCGCGTGCCGGCCGCGACCCGGCCGGCCGGCGGCTTGACGTGACCGTGCACCACTGGCGGCTCGGCCCTGACGGCGAGCCGCTGCCGCGCGACGAGTCCATGATCCACGACACGGACATGGCCGACTTCGAAAGGCGGCTCCTGTCATGAGCGAGGCTGACCGCGCCGAGAGCGCGGAGCGCTGGCTGGGCACCGTCCAGGACTGGATTTACGACACCACCCACCGCGTCGGCATCGACGCGTGGAACACCGACCCGGCGCTGTGCCAGGCCAGGAACCGGGCCTTGCGGCTCGCCACCCTGGCCCGGGTGCGGCGCGACCGGGCGGCTACCGGCGGGCGCAGCCGCGCCCGGGTAAGGAGCTAGGCGTGGCAGCTGCCATCGTCGTCATCGTGGTGGTGCTTTACGCGCTGTACCACGGCCACCACTACCGCAAGCGCCGCCGTCACGGCCTGTCCGTGTGGGCGTCCATCCCGGGGCCGTTCGGCACCCGGATCAGCCGGAGGTTCTGAACCGTGCCGCCTACTAGCGAAGACATGACGACCGCGGTCAAGGGCGCGGAGGCCCTGGTCACCAAGGCGCTCCCGCTCGGGGCCGTGGACGCGGGCTGCCGCGCGGAGCGCGAGAGGTTCCGCGCCATCGCCTTCACCGAAGTCCTGCGCGAGCTGCTGGGCAGTGCCCAGCCCGGCTGACCGGGCGCAGGCGCTGCGTGCCGCCGGCGTCGTCCTGCTCTCCATGGCAGCGGCGGCGCTGGCGGCCACTTGCGTTTTCGGCCTGGCGGGCCGGCACTGGGTGACCGCGCTCGGCTACGGGACCGGGGCCGTCGCCCTGGCCCTGCATACCGGGCTGCTGTTCAGGTTCTACCTGCACTACTCACCACGACACAGGGGAGGCACTGATGAAGACCCTTCGTTACGTCCGCTGGCGGCTCAGCCCCGCGGGCCGGGCCGCTTACCGGGCTTACGCACGGGGACAGGCCGGGCCGGCGCGGGTGGTGCTGCCGCCTGCCCCGGTGGCGCCCGCCCGCCGCGAGGGCTACGCGGCCCGCTGGCAGGACTTCGAGCGCCCGCAGCGCGGCTCGCGCCACCGTCCCCGGTAGATATTTTCTCTTTACTCAAGACAAGACATAGGTTAGACTTGGGCTATGGCAACCGCGACAGCACCGGGCTACCGGACCGCTTACACAGTCAGGGCGAAAGACCGCTCTGGGGAGCACGAGGGCGACATGGAGGGCACCACCCACGCAGCTACGGGGCTGCTGCTGGGGGCCGGCCTCGGCCTGCTGACCAGCACCCCGCACGCGCACGGCATCGCCGTCGCCGGGAACATCGGCCACGACCTGCTGTACGGCGCCCTGGTCGCCGGCTTCGCCCTGCTGCCCGACGCGGACCACCCCAAGGCGACGTTCGCCTACTCGGCGGGCGCGCTGAGCCACGGTGCCAGTCACCTGGTCGCGGTGCTGTTCGGCGGGCACCGGCAGGGGTTCCACTCCCTGTTCGGCATCGGGCTCATGGCCCTGGTCACGGCCAGCTGCGCCGACTGGTGGCCGAACCGCTGGGCGCTGGGCGGCCTCGCCCTGTTCATCGCGGTCTGCGTGGTGGCCGGGCTGAAGGCGACTGGCTTCCTCACTCACGGCGGGCACGGCCGGAACCGCCATCACGGGAGCCTGCGCCGGGCGCTCACCGGGTGCGGCATCGCCGCCCTGGCCGTCGTCTACGCCCGCCCCGACCTGTGGTGGCTGGTGGCGGCAGGCATGGCGCTGCACATTCTCGAAGACGAGTTCACCGGCCACGGCTGCGCGCTGTTCTGGCCTGTCTCGCGCAAGCGGTTCGGCGGGGATGGCCGCCAGCTCGCCGGGCGGCCGTCCCCGCTCGGCCGCCGCCCTAAGTCCGGCTACCAGAAGGCCAAGGCCCGTGCGCAGCGCGCGCCCGCCGCGCCGAAGCCGTCGGCGGGCCCGGGGCGCGGCGGGCAGAAGCCCACGTGCCTCTCGTGCTGGGTTGGCGACTGCCCGGAGTGCAAGGACCGCGCGTGCGGCTGCCCCGAGCGCGGCCCTGACATCCACCAGCTCCGCCCCAAGCGGCGTACGGCGGGTACCGTGCCTGAGTCGTCCCCGGGCCCCGAGAGCGACATACCGCCCTTCTAGTCTTGACTCAAGTCAAGCCGTAACCTAACCTGTAGCCAGGAAATCAACCGAAGGGCAGGTACTCCTGACCCGGCACCCCTGAGCGAGCGGCCCCCGCCCACCACCCCTGGTGCGGGGGCCGCTCTTTGCTTGACCAGAGTCAAGCCATGGCCTACGATGGGACCACAGGCACCGAGAGAAGGGCGGGCGCATGACACCAGACCAGATGCAGGACGCGGAGCGCGAGGCGGCGCTCCTGGCGGTCGCGCACTCGCTGACCGAGGCCGAGCGGGTGCTGTTCCTGGGCAGGGTCGCGCGGAGCTACCCGCGGCTGAACGGCGCGGACGTGGCCGACGTGCTCGAACTGACCGTTGACCACGACATGTTCCTTGACCAGACTGAGCCGTTCTTCGAGCGGTTCGGCGACCAGCTGCCCGATGGCGTGAACTACGCGCCCGTGTTCGTGGCGCACGTCATCATCCTGCTGAAGCGGAAGCTGACCCCCGGGCGCGCGTGGTCGGTCATGCAGCGCGCCGGCGTGGTGGACGCGCCGCGTTTCCCTGAGGTCGAAGTCGGCCTGCTGGTGCACGCTGCGGACGTTGGCGGCGCGGCCTGCGGTACTGACGCCAACACCGTCACGCTCCGGGCCCGCGCCGAGCAGGGCATGCGCGCGGCAGGAATTTCCGAGGACGTGATAACGGAGTTCCGCGAGAGCGCGCGCCGGACGGACATCCCCGGCCAGCAGTTCAACGTCGGCGACATCGCGTCCTGGGTCACGCTCGTGGACCGCTACACCGAGACGCCGCGCAAGGTCTACGACCCTGTGCACGACCTCACCGTGGTCGTAGCGTGGGCCACTGGCTCGACTGACCCGGTGGCCCTTTCCGGGCTGGCTGGTGCCGCCGCCAACCTCCGCTCGCACCTGGACCTGCGCTCGGTAGAGACGGCCAGGGCCAGCCTCGCCGCGTTCTTCGGAAGGGAGCCCGAGTAGTGAAGATCAAGGTTTTCAAGGTCGGCGAAGGGCGGATCGACGCTGACGAGGAGTACCAGGAGCCGGCCATCCGCGCAGCCCTGGACGCCGGCGGGGACACCGCCGGCGTCATCACCGACTACACCGACACCGACCGGAGCGACATCTCCACGGACGACTACGCCGTGGTTTTCGAGGACGACGGCACCCTGCTATGGCACGGCTGGCTCACCGGCGGCCGGGAGCGCCCGGCCCCGCCCCAGGCGCAGCCCTGGCTCGGGTCACCTGCTGGCCGGGTGGCCGAGTACGCCAGGGAGGACTGACGTGGCTTGCCCTGGGGCATCGGCCGGAAATGCTCGGACTGGGGGGGACCTGATGGAGTGGATACACGGCGAGACTTGCGCGTTCGCCTACGGGAGCAGGCATGGTTACCTGGTCCTCACCGGAGAGCGGGAGGTCCGGCTGTGCCGCTTCTCGATCAGTGCCGCTGCCGTGAACCTGACGGCTGTGATCGCTCGCGAGGCAGCGGAGAGCGCCATCGCCTTTCCGCTCGGCCGCGGCCCCGGCCGCCCTGGCGGGAAGCCCGAGCTGGCGGCGCTCGCCGAGTCAGCCAAGCTCTACGCCGAGCGGTTCGAGGCGGGCGAGCCCCTGGAGGGCTACCCGGCCTGGCAGCAGCGCGAGCGCCCGGTAGCCAGCCTTCCGGTTTCCGGTGACGCCAACGACTGCCCGCACTGCTGACGATGGCTGAGTTCACTCCCGTCCTGTACGTCCGGGTCGAGGGCATCGGGCACATCGGCTTGCCGAGGGAGCAGGCAGCTGACACCTTTGCCCTGGCCGTGCTCGAAATGGTCAAGGTCACCGCGAGCATGCTCTGCCACGGCAGCGAGGAGGGCTGGCGGCAGTACATCGAGCGCGGCGGGTGCGCCCGCGCCGACGCCAGGCTAGACCCGTGGGTGCCGGTCACCCCGCCGGGCTACTCGGCCAACGAGGGCAGGTGCCCGGGTCCTGGCGGCTGCTTCGAGGGCGAGCCCTGCGACTACGCGGGCATGTGCCGCCCGTGAGCGGAATATCCTCACTCTCTTGACTCAAGTCAAGTCATCCGGTAGCCTGGTGTCGTAAGCACTTCCGAGCAGAGGGCAGGCACCCGATGGCAGAGATCGAGACCCTGAGCGAGAGCGCCATCGTCGTTCTCGTGGGGCTGCGCGACGCGACCGCGCGCCGGCGCGAGCCGACCGCCGCGTGCCCGAGCGGGCACCACACGATGTTCACCATCACCGACCTGGTGTCCGACGGCCTGATGCTGGGCGGCGAGGTCGGCAACCTGCGCGGCATCGCCGACCTGGACAGGACCGCGCGCGGGCTCCACAAGCGCCGCCTGGCCAGCAAGCGGACGCTGCACACCCGCTCGTACTACGGGCTGACGGACGAGGGCCTGGCCCTGGTGGCCAGGATCGAGGAAGAGGCGGACGTGACCGGCCTGGTGGCTGCTGAGCATGCGCGCGACGAGGCGGCGGCGGACCTCGCTGACGCTCAGCGCCGGGTGGCCGCGGCACAGGAGGCGCTGACCGCGGCGCGCAAGGCACGCGGCGCGCGCTACCCGCTGGAGGCGCTGCTCGGCTACCGCCGCGAGTACCCGCTGACTAAGAGAGGAGAGGGAAATGCCTAAGCAGTACGAGGACTCCACGACCGGCGAGAACGGGGACGAAACCCACCCGGCGTTCGGGCTGGTCAGCCTTCACCGGATCAGCTCTACCCCGGGTGCGGTGCTGTTCCAGTCCGATGTCCGGCACCCGGAGTACATGCGGGTCACGGTCCACGAGGCTACCCGCAAGCGCGACCTGCACACTGACCGCGTGTACCAGGAGCGGATGGTCTGCGAAATCAGCCTGTCGATGGCGCAGTTCGCCTCGTTCGTGGCCAGTACCGGCCAGGGCGACGGCGTTCCCTGCACGATCGAGTGGACCGCGACCGGCACGCAGGAGCCGGGCGACCGGCCTGGCCTCCGCCCCGCTCCCCGGTTCTCGCTCACCCACGACGAGGTGCGGGCTGCAGCGCACGACGCGTTTGCCAAGATCCAGACTGCTGAGGCTGCTTACGAGGCTGCGCTGAACGCCAAGCCCCCGGCTCCGGCCGCAGAGCGGAAGGCCCGGCTGTCCGACTTGCGGGCCGCCATCGCCAACGCCGTGCCCAACGTGGAGTTCGCGACCAGGAAGCTGGACGAGCACGCCGAGACCGTGGTGGAGCAGTCCCGCAACGACCTTGAGGCCATGGTTACCCGGATGGCCGAGCGGGCCGGCCTTGAGCCGGACGCGATCACCCGCGCCATCACCGACGGGGGCGCGGACCGGTGAACTGGTTCTGGGTCATGACCGTGCAGTGGAACAAGCTGGGCTTCGGCACACTCACTGCGCAGACGGTTGAGGGCACCATGACCGCTGAGCAGGCTGGCCGGGCGAAGACGCGCGCCTCAGCCTTCAAGTCGGCCCTGGCCGTAGTCCAGCAGCACCTGGGCATCGCCCCCGGCGAGCCGGTCACCGTCCTGTTCTGGTCGCTGGAGCCTGAGCTGCTGGCGGGTGCGGACGATGCCTGAGCGCCCTGTCCACGTCTACCGGCTGAACGTCCTCTACCCGCCCGGGTCAGGTGAGCCCGGGTGGGTACCGGAGGCCTGGCCCCAGGTGCTCGCCGCGGTCAAGGACCGCAAGCGGCGCAACGCGCTGCGCAAGCGGGGGTTCCGCTGGCCGCGCAACCACCTGTACCTGTCAGCGTCGGGCGCGTACAGCCGGGCTCTGATGCTGACGTGGCTCGGCGCCTCCGTGGAGGTGCAGCGCTCGGAAGAGGTCACCTGGTGGGAGGACGGCAGCAGCGTGGCCGAGTGGTGGCCCGAGCTGGACGCGCCCGAGCTGCCGGACCCGCCGGCGGAGCCTGACCCGCTTGACGTGGCAGCGCGGTTCCTGACCGGCGTGCTCCCGGCGCACGACTTCACGCTGTCCACCGTGCGCGAGGCCGCGGACGGCATCTTCGCTAGCGGTGAGGGGACTCTCGGATGAACCCCGTGCAGCGCCACCCCTGGGTCATCATGTGCTTTTTCAGCATGAGCGTCGGCTTCTGGCTCATGCTCTGGACCGGCCTGGAGGGCTGGTGGCTCCCGTTCGGCATTGTGGCCTTCGGGTTCGCGAACGGCGCGGCTGGCGTCTTCCTCTGGCTGCGGACGGTCGGCGGCCCGCCGAAAATGTCTGATTACTTGACTCTAGTCAAGACACTGCGTAAGCTGTGGCCGTGACACAGGCACCGGGAGACAAGACCCTGAACATCGAACTGCGGCCTGGCGAGCGGCGCGCGGCCAACGGCGTCATCATCGGGTCCGGCGCTGAGCCGGGCATCCCGCGCTTCGGCGCCGACCAGACCGACAACGACCTGGTGATTGAAGGCGAGTCATGAGGTCGGCTGTGGTGATTGCCCTGGTGACCGTGGTCGCGGGGGTCGCCTTTTTCATGATCGCCGCTACCGTGGCCGGGCACCTGAGGCACCACGACGCCGTGCCCGCGATCTTCACCCCGCCCACCGTGTTCTGCCCGGCGGGCCAGCACGTAACAGGGGTAGGCGCGTCCGGCTGGCCGGACTGCGCGCGCAACTAGAAGGGCGGGCTCATGAGCGAGGCGAGTGACGCCGCGTACCGCAAGGCAGCGGCGTACATCAGTGCCGCTCCCGACAAGACCGAACGGCGACGGCGCAAGGACCAGGTGTTTCACGTCATTTACGGGAACGACGCGGCCCGGGAGGCCTGGGGGCGCAGCCCCGCGGCTGCGGGGCTAGCTGACCCGCAAGCAGGCACAGGCGACGAGGGGCGGGCACGTTGAAGACGATCAAGTTCATCACCTGGGACGAGGGGACCGACGGCATCGCCGTTGAGGTCGACGGCCGGGAGGTGTGGAGCGACACTGCGCACGACGGCTGGGACCAGTTTTTCCGCCACTACATGACGCGCGGCGTGCCGTTCCTGCTTGACCAGGACACCCGGCCGAGCGAGCGCGAGCAGGCCCGCGCGGCTGATGACCGCGACTACCCGCAAGGCGAGTCGACCATGGCGCGGCTGAAGCGCTGGCTGGTCGACAACGAGGTGGACCCGCGCATCCGTGACACCGAGTACGACGACGAGGACCGGCCGCTCACGACGGCTGAGAACGTCACCATCAGTGGTGACAACCTGTATGACCTGCTTTGGCGGGTGGCGGAGCGGATGTACTGGCACGGCGTCGATGACATCCGCGAGCCCGCAGGGCTGCCGCTGTCGGAGTTCAGCGGCCAGTTCACCGTCATTCCTGACCGGGGCACGACCGCACTGCACTGCCACAAGTGCGCAGCAGCGAACCTCCGGGCTTACTTCGAGATCGGTTACCACCCGAGTCTGGACGTCGTTATCAATCGGGCCCGGGAGCACAACCAGGCGAAGCACGGTGGTTAGCCGGCCCCGGACCGTCGGCCCGGACGGCCCGCTGTCCGGAGACGAGGCCCGCGACGCGATGACAGCCTGGTCAGGGGTGTACGCGCACGCGCAGGCCGCCTACCGGATGCTCGCCACCCGGGAGCTTTCCGCACGGGCGGACGCGCTGGCCGACGTTGACGAGGCGCTGGCGCAGCTGGGCAAGCTGCGTGCCGCCCTGGCAGGCCCGTAATGGCCAGCGCCACCGACGGCTACCTCCGACGGCTCAGGAAGCGCGGTTACACGGTGCCTGAGCAGAGGGACGGCCAGGGCCATATCGAAGTCTGGTACGGCAGCACGCTGGTCACCACGACCTCGGGCAGCGGCGAGGGCGGCCGGGGGTACCGCAACTTCAGGTCTCAGATCCGCAGGTACGAGGAGAACAAGCCGACTCGGGTTACCCGGAAGAGGAGCAGGTCATGAGCCAGGTACCGGACTATATCTTGCAGGTGGAGGCGCTGAAAGCCATCTGGGGTGACATCGCCTACCTCCACCAGGCTGGCGCGGTGGACGGAGTGGCGGAGGTCATCCGCGAGCGCCGTCGGCAGATCGAGCAGCTGAACTATACCCCTGAGCACGATGACGGGTTCACGGCTACGGCCGACCTGGCCAGCATGGCGAGCCTCCTGCTCGCCCGGGTCAAGGTCGGCCGCCAGCAGGGCACCGCGGACATCGGGTCTGACGAGGAGGGCCCGCGCGAGGCGGGTGCTCTGCTGGCGGCCGAGATCGACCGGCTGAACAGGCTGGCCAGGTCATGATCGTTCGCTGTGACGAGGGCAGTGACCTGTGGAAGGCCGTGCAGGCCGCGAAAGACGCCGAGCCGCGCTCGCACGGCGGCGGTACCGGGCTGTCGGCCGGGGTCCTGGCCGTCGCGCAGGCCCGCGCGCTGGAGGAGGCGGTACAGGCCGAGTGCGACAAGCTCGTGCCGATGGACGGCACGGTGGCCGGGTCGGTGACCCTGGGCCTGTTCCGCGCCGATGGCCGGGGGTGCTCGGCCATCGTGCACCGCTGGCACCCGAACGGGTCGGCGAGTGTCTGGCACGTGCAGGCTTACGCTCAGCCGGGCCTGCCGGCGTCGCAGTGCATCTCGGTCAGGGTGAGCGGGCCGTGGACCGACAACGACGATGCCCGCTGGGAGAAGCACATCGCCGAGCTGGCGAAGGGCCGGGAGGGCGTGGTCATCGAGAACCACTGCTGGTTCAGCGTCGGCGACGAGGCCGCGAAGGGCATGCGCGGGTTCGGCGGGTACCGGTTCGAGTTTCAGCCACTGGACGGCGGCCCGGTGCTGGTGTCGACCAACATGTGGTTCGGCGGTGCCATCCCGCCGGCGTTTCGCGACCGCATTCCGGACACGCACAAGATGCTCAAGGGCTTCTACCCGGGGCCGGTGGCATGATGGCGCGACTTCCGAGCGGGCGGTTCCTTATCCAGCAGATCGGCCGATGGGTCATCCTGTTTGAGGAAGGCACCGAGCGCGAGATCGTCAAGTTCGACCCGTCCGACCAGCGCTCGGTTGCACAGATGGTGGAGGGCATTCGCGACAGCGGGCTAGATGGCCCGGACAAGGCGTTCGCGCACTTCTGGAGCGGCTACTTCTACGGGCAGTCCGGCGCTAAGGCCGCTGTCGCGCAGAGCATTCTCGAAGACCGCCCCCGTGCGAGCGGGGAGGCTGACTTCGACGGCGGGTTCGGCGTGGCACCGCGCGGCTGGCCGGCGGACGGCTCGGACTTCGGCAAGTACGACTTCCCTAACCTGCGCAAGGATGCCTGACGTGAGCGACCTCACCGCAGGCATCCAGGCGTACGCCGACGCCGAGCACGCGCGCCAGCCGGCGTGCTCGTGGTGCGGTAAGCCGGGCGTCCCGTACGAGCACAACGCCGTCAGGTTCGACGGCCTGACGGCGTGCAGCGGCGACCGGCTGTGCAGCGCCTGTACCGGCCTCTACCTGGAGAGCACCCCGCTGCTGGTGGAGGCAAAGCTTCCCATGCACGCGGATAAGCCCGGTGTCGTCTACGACCTCAACCTGAACACGGCGGCGTGGAGTGAGGAGAACATCCCCGGGTGCCGCGGTGAGCCGCCGCTGACGGCCATAGCAGCCCAATATCGCTACAAGGACTACGTGCGGCCGGGCCGCCGCGGGAAAGCAGGGCAGAAATGATCAAGCGCATCGGCTACAACCCCCCGAACCCGCTGGTCCTGCTGGACCTGAGCGAGCCCGAGCGCGAGGCGTTCGCCCGGGTGCTTACCATCGCTGAGGCTCACCTGGACGAGATCCCTTTTCCCGAGTTGCGCTCGCGCCGCCGGGTGGCGGAGATGCTGGTCTGCGAGCTGCGCGAGGCCCTGGAGCTACCGCTGGCCCGAGCGCAGCCGCGGCCTTTCGAGGACGTACTCAACGGTCTCTCGGGCCAGTAGTAGCGCGCTAAGCGAAATGGCCCCCGGCATCGCGCCGGGGGCCATTAGCATGCCGCCATGCCCGAGTTCGCCGACCTGTACGCCGAGCACCGGAGCGCCGCGCGCCGCGTGGCCCTGGCCCTGGTGCCCGCGCACGCGGCCGATGACATCGTGGCGGAGGCGTTCACCCGGGTGCTGGCCAGGCAGCGGGCCGGCCACGGCCCCGACGGCGCGTTCCGGCCCTACCTGCTGGCCGCGGTGCGCAACCTGGCACGCGACTGGCTGGCCGAGCGCAGGCGCATCGACCCCGTGCCGCTCGATCCTCGCATGGTGCGCGTGCCGGGCGCCGGGGACCTGGCGACCGCGGCCGAGGAGCAGCGGATGACCCGTCGCGCGTTCGACTCGCTGCCGCCCCGCTGGCGCGCGGTGCTGTGGCAGACCGAGGTGGAGGGGCGCACGCCGGCCGAGCTGGCGCGAACCTCCGGCATGAGCCCCAACGCGGTGTCCGCGCTCGCTTGGCGGGCCCGGCTGGGCCTGGCCGTGGCGTGGCAGCGCGAGCGCGGGCCCCAGGAGCGCGTTACCGGCCCGGCTCCGGCCCTGGTCAGCCTGGCGGAGAGGAAATACCGGAGATCACTTGACACGAGTCAAGTCGATCCCTTATCCTTTGAATGTGAGCGAGGCCGGAAGGTCAGCGAGCAGGCAAGAGGAGGACCGGCCAGGAGCGCCCAGAAAGGTAGCAGCACCGGCTACAGCGCGAGTCGCAGCCCCTCCCGCCCAGGGCCTCACTCACAAGGGCAGGGTAAGCCGGATATAACTCAACAGAGACTTCCCGGGCCAGGTCGAGTACCTGGCGAACGCGTGAGCTTGACCTAAGCCCAAGCTAGTACGGGCCCCTCGGGGCAGCGTACGGACATTGGCGGCCTGCAACACCGCTACGGACCAGTGAAACCCCTGGCCCGGGAGCAAGTGTGGAAGGTCGCGGACGCGCTCCCTGCGGCTTTAGGTGCACCCCACACGGAGCGAAGTGGGGGCCGGGAGGTTCCAGTCGACGGGCTGGTCCGCTCCCGGCACCCGCGTACAACTCAAGAGCGTGACAGGCAGGCCAGCTGGCCTGCCTGTCGCTTAGCGAGGGTTCTCCTGAGCCGTGTGTAGACGGTGGCTCCCCCTCTCGTTGAAGCCCCGCGGATCTCGGTTGCCTGCCCTGCCCGCGGGGCTTTGGCGTGTCTTGACTCAAGTCAAGCATTAGGCTACCCTGTAACCAGGCAACCAACCGAAGGGCAGGCACATGGACGAGAAGACGATCGAGCTGGACGTCAGGAACGACGAGGAGCTGGCCGAAGAAGTGCAGGACGCGGCCGACCTGGCCGGTGCCCAGGACCGCAAGACCTGGCTGGCCAGCAGCGGCAAGCGCATCGCTGCTATCGTGCCGGTTGACGTTGCCGAGTACCACGAGCAGATGGTCGCCGACGTGCTGGCCACCGAGTTCGGCCCTGGCGAGCCCGTCCGCTACCCGGACGTCCGGGTGAAGCGCGCGTCGCTGCATGACGGCGACACCGCAGTCCTGTTGTCCGTGACGCTGGGTGCGATGCGCGCTCGGGCCGTCCCGCTGGCCGAGCTTCGCGAGTTCCGTCAGGCCATCTTCGACGCTGGCAGCTACGAGCGGGCGCTGGCGCTGGCCGGGCAGACAGTGAGCTTCGAGTGACCGCGGCACCCGGCAGCCTCCAGATGCACGCCAACCTGCGGCTCATGTTCGCAGCCCGGCCGCGGACGGGTGACCCGGTAGCGGACGCCGACCAGCAGACCACGATGGCGGACCTCCGCGCTGCGGTCTGCCTGGCCGGCGGGGTCAGCGCCGGCGACATCGGCCCCCTGGGCCACGACTACAGCCCGGCCGGGCGCGAGCGCGTCAGGCTGAGCTGGCTCCGCCACATCGAGCAGTTCGGGCTGACCCTGTTCGACCGCAGCGCCGAGCAGGTGCAAGCGGACTGGGCACGCTGCCGTCCGGGCCTCGCGCAGCCTGGCGAGAACTGGCGCGAGGAGGGCGCGGCCTTGCACCGCGCACGGTACCCCGAGGGGGGCTGCCGGCCCGGGGACGTCATGCGCACGTGCGTCATCTGCTACCCGTGCGAGGAGGACTAAATGCACTGTTACGACACCTGTTGTCGCCCCGAGCCGGAAATCACGTTCGTCGCCCTGAGTCGCCGTCAGGTGCAGGCGACGCGTAAGGCGCACCGTTGCACCGACTGCAACGGCGAGATCCCTGCCGGCTCCCCGGCCTGGGCTACTGCCGCGCTCATTGACGGCGAGTTCTGGGCCGGGTACCAGCACCGGGCCGGCCGGTGCACTGAGGAGTACGCGTGAGCGGGGCGCCCGGCCGCATCGCGGTCAACGATGAGGTGATCTACCAGCTCAGGAGGTGGCAGGTCATCCGCACCATCTCGGTGGAGCAGAGTCCTGACCCCCGGGTGCCGCGCAAGCCGAACAAGCTACGGCTGCTGCGCGGGAGCAAGGCGGTCACGGTGACCGTTGACCAGGTGGTTCAGGCCACGCCGGGCAAGTCATGACCGGCACGCTGGCCGTGGTGACGGTCTACCAGAGGCGCGAGGTGGCGTCGTCCGGCTTCGACCAGGCCGAGGCTGCGGACCTCTCCGCGGCGGTCGCTGAGCTGGGCGGCTGGGAGGAGGGCCCGTTTACCCGTGACCTGCTGCCGGCCCTTGAGCAGCGGTTCCAGCCCGGCACGCCGGTATGGCTCGGTCGGCGGGTTTACTGGCGGCGCGGCCAGCGCGGGGCCGTGGCCGCTGGCGAGCCGGAGAGCTACGCCCGGTGGGTACCGCAGCCGGGCCTGGTGCCCTGGTTCATCAGCCTTGACGGCGCGAGCGTGTTCGTGGAGCTGGACGACGGCTGCGCGTCCTGGTGGCCGGCGACCTGGCTGGAGACGCGGTGAGCCCGGTGATCTACTCTGACGCGCACGACGTCGGCGGCCCCATCACCACCGAGCAGGGGCAGACGGAAGACTGCCCGGAGTGCAAGGCGGTCAAGGGGCAGCCCTGTACTGCCCTGAGCGCTAAATTTGCCTGGGTGCGGAAGCCGAGGGAGTGGTACGCGAGCCGGGTACTGGTCCGGGCCGTCGGCACGCCGTTGCCGGACTACTGCCACCCTCAGCGTCGCTCCGTCGTCCGTGAGCGCTACCGCCGGGCGCAGCAGGCGGAGTACCAGCGCAGGCGCAAGGAGGCGCTAGGCCGCCTGCGCGGGCCGTCAGCGGACGCCCTGGCCGCGCGCGCCGCGATGCTGGCCTGGGACGCGTCCGAGTACGCGGCGCTTACCTCCTGGTGGCGCGAGCACGGGCACCTGTTCGCCAACGCGGCGGCTACCAGGCCGGACGGCTCGGTGCGCGGCCGGAGCTACGCGACCTGGCCGGAGGTGCGGTTACCCGTGAGCCGGACCAACTGGCTCGGGGTCGTCATCTGGCTGCTGGCGCTGACGACTGGTCTGTGGGCGCCGTACAAGCCGGCTGCGGTCGCCGGCACGGCTACTCTGGCGCTCTCGGTCATCGGGCTGGTTCTGCTCTGGTGGCCGCGCCGGTGACCGGGTACGACCGGG
>Ga0210398_10000940_pt1 | contig 31534 bp, 26 predicted proteins | sample IncBWC4OmetaG_FD_161047 | JGI IMG/M metagenome (GOLD analysis project Ga0210398, IMG submission 161047) | Forest soil microbial communities from Barre Woods Harvard Forest LTER site, Petersham, Massachusetts, United States - Inc-BW-C-4-O | ecosystem: Environmental > Terrestrial > Soil >... | reverse complement strand
GGAAAATCTCTCCAGAGCAGCGTTGAACGCCTCCTTGCGCTCCGCCTTGTCGGGCAGCACACCGTCCCAACCGACCACATGCATGCCCGCGTCCTTGCGCGTCTGGAGCAACTCAACGATCGCCTGCGCGCGTTCTCCCGCACCGAGAACATAAACCCGCTCGCGGAAGATCTCCCTTCCAATGATCCATTCGTACGCGCTGCGCCACGCTACCAACGCCGCAGTAAGAAAGATGAGCCCCAGCAGCAGGACATAGTGAGCAATGTCCGCGTCTGGAAATAGATAAATGATTGCGGAAAGCAGAAAAGAGAGAAACCCGAGGACCAGGAGCAGACGAAAATAAATCTCCCAGCGTGCGGAGATGCGCTGGGGCTCATAGAGATCGAAATAATAGGAACAAAGCAGCGTCAAGATCGTCAGGCCAAGGATCTTCAGTCCGCCATATTCGTAGTTAAGGACGAGATAGGTGTCCGGCCCCTGCAGCAATACCGTCGCCAGCAGGAAGCAGCCACTGACAATCAGCGCTTCACAGAGCAGGAGAACGATGGTGCGGGTGGGGTAATACACATTGAACAGCCGGATCATCGTTTCAATTGCTCCGTTTTACTGGTTGCTGGCGTTGTAGCCGTAGTAGCTACCGACTTCGGGCGTGTCATGCACCGCGTTGAGCACAAAACCCAGAATATTCGACGCCTTCAACTCAGCCTGTGCACGTTGCGCGACGGGGAACTTCGTCACACCTCCACGTGCGACCAGAAGAACGCCATCACACGAACGGGCAAGGTTGACCGCATCGGAGACCGGCAACACCGGCGACGAGTCCACAATGATCCAATCGAAGTATGGCGCCGCCAGCCGGACCAGTTCCCCAAAACGCGGGCTGCCCGAGAGATCGGCCGCCTTGTCTCCGCCGTTACCGCCTGCGATAAAGGTCAGGTTAGGCAGGATCGGTGTGGGCCCAGCAGCGGTCACCTGTAACGGCTCAGGCCGCTGCATTACCTCCACAGCACTTGCCTTGCCCGCAAGATAATCTGCCAGCCCTGGATGCGACTCGCACCCCAGGATTTGGTGCAGCGTATACCGGCGCATGTCGCCGTCGATCAAAAGCACCTTGCTGTTCTTATGGCGCGCCAGATTCAGCGCCAGGTTCGTCGAGACGAAGCTCTTTCCCTCCTGCGGCAGGCCGCTGCTCACCAGGATCGTCTTCAATGGGCTGATGTCGCGAAGCTCAAATATCCGCGAACGCAGGCTACGAAACTGTTCCACCGCAGGCCCCCGCTCCAGCAACGCGGGCAACTGCGCCAGAGACGGTGACCAAGGCCTCATTACCACCTTGCTCAAATCGAGCGAATCTCCACTGGCTCGCGGCGCGGACGGCTCGCGATACCTCTCGGCGAACCTCGGTTCGGCAAAGGTTGGCTCGGTGAAGATCGGCTCGGCGGCCCGCTCTTCGTTTTCCGCCACCGCTGCTGCTGCTGCTGCACCCATCGCAGCGCTGACCGGGTTCTCCGGTACCCGCGGCTCTGGTTCGCGCCGCTCCAACTTCCGTTCGGATTCTGCCTTCTGGAGTGCTTCGTAAATTCGGCTCATCGATCTTGCCTTCCCGGACTCTCTCTGTCAAAAGCTGCAATAAAATTGTCTTCCGTTGCGGACCGCGGCGACTGTGTTCCGCCATTGCCCAGGACGGCCGAAGAGAGCATGAACGGCTGCATCTCCAACTCCAGCTCCGCGGCTACACTTTCCACGATGGTCGTAGTCACCTGCTGCACCTGCTCCACATACGCCAGAATCAGCGAGTGCTCGCACAGCAGATTGATGATCCGCGGAATCCCACGGCTGTAGCGATGTACCAGGTCCAGTGCTTCAGTGGAAAACAGCTGCCAGCTCGCTCCGGCGATTCGCAGGCGTTCGGCGACATAGGCGTGGGTCTGGCTCTCAGTCAATGCCTGGGTCCGGCACCACAGCGAAACGCGCTGCCGCAGCTGCCGCACACTCGGATGACGCAGCTTTTCTTCAAGCTCGGGTTGTCCCGAAAGCACAATCTGCAACAACTTCTCCGACGAGGTCTCAAGATTGGTCAGGAGCCGAATCTCTTCCAGCAACTCCCACGAGAGGTTCTGCGCCTCATCGACTACCACCACGCAGGTCTCTTCCATGCGGAACCGCTCAATGAGCCACCGGTTCAACTGCAGCAGCATTCCCGATTTCGTTCGCGTTGCCGGCACCATCCCGAAATCCGTCAGCACAAACTCCAGGAAGTCCAGCACGTCCAGACGCGGATTGAAGACAAACGCTGTCGACACTCTACGGTTGCTGAACGAGCTCAACGCCCGGCGCAGAAGCGTCGTCTTCCCCGTTCCCACCTCGCCTGTAAGCACTGTGAAGCCCTTGCGCGCTGAGATTCCATACTCGAGGCAGGCAAGCGCCTCCCGCGTGTGCGGCATCATGTAGAGGAACCGCGGGTCGGGACTTGTTCCGAACGGACTGCTCTGCAGTTTGAAAAAGCTTTTATACATCTCAGCCACCCGCATTCATTAGCGGCTTGGTGCCCGCCGTTATGTTCGGACTGCGGCGCCCGAACCATCTCCGCGTCGACTTCACTGGCTCCTCACCGTTGAAGCCGATAACTCCCAGCGTCGGCAGCTTGGTGAACGCCCAGACATCGCGCTCGGTCCGTACAGCAGTATCCAGATACTCGAGGAGGGCCACGATCAGCAAGCCCAACCCCAATCCCGCGGCGAGGCCCCCGCCAACAAATACCTGCCGCTTTGGAAACGCCGGGGACTCGGGAAGATTTGGCTCGTCCATCACTCGGAACTGTTCCCCTTGCTGGCGCCTCTCCAGGTCCGTCGCCATCTTGGATTGATTCATCTTGCTGAGCAGGTCGTCATAGAACGCCTGTGCCGTCTGGTTGTCTCTCGTAATGCTCTTGTACTCTTCCTCGACGGCGGGACTGGACGCGACGCGCTCCTGATACAAATGCATCTGCGCCTGGATCGCGGCCTGGTCGCGTTTCTTCTGCGCGATATTTTGGTCCATCGCGCGAATCTGGAGTCGGAGCTGCTGGATACCTGGAGAATCGGTAGGCTTGGGAGTTGAAGGCGACGCCGTGGCCGTAGGTGCGGGGGTGGCAGGAGTGGCGGCCATTTTCTGCCGCAGCTCTGCGATTTTTCTTCTAACGGAGACCACATCGGGATAGTCGTCCGTGTACCGCGAGGTCAGGTCGGCCTCCTGCGCCAGAAGCTCCTGTAACTCTACCTGCCGGGCCTGGGGTGCCACCCCGCCATGTTCGGGTGTCTGCGTCCCCTGGTTCTGTATCTGCATCGCCAGGATAGATTCTGCGTAGGTCTTGTCCTGCTCCATGCGCGACAGGGCCTGCGTCGATGCATCCAGCTGTGTATTCAACGTCGTCAGCATATTGATGTTGGACGTCTCGGCACCGGGCAACTTACCCATATAGGTCTGCTGGAACTTCGCCAGCCTTGCGTCCTGCTCATCCAGCTTGGCCTTTGCATCGGCGAGCTGCCCCTTCAGGAAGTCCGTCGTTCCCGCTGCGGAAGCTGCCCGATCGCTGAGATTTTCACTCACAAAAAGCGACTGGATCTCTCCACATACCAACTGGGCAGTTCGCGCATCACTTGCTTTGAAGGAGATGAAGAACCCAGGCAATCCATTGGTCCGCGCAATCTCCGATTGGATCGGCGCGATTCCAATGTTTTTTCGGGTCAAATCGATGCGATCGTCCATTGACATCTTTCCATTTGCAAACAGGTTGAACCGCTCGATGATCGGCTGCAGCCGCGACCGGCTCAAAATCTGCTCCTTCATGGTGGCCAACCGCTCGCTCAGGTCTTCCGTTACAACGGCCTTCACATACGACTCGGGGACCTTCTGCTGCTCCACCAGGACGAGCGTCTGCGAAACATACTGCGGCTGCACCAGGTAGGTAATGCCAAATCCGACGATGGGAAAAATGATCGCTGGGATGGCAATGATCCACCACCTTCGCTTCAGAATCGTAGTGTAGTCCTGCAACGTCAATGCACGATGACCAAGCATGATGACTCCTTAAAATTGTCCCAGGCGAGTTGACCGCGGGGTGAAGGTGATCCCAATCCCAAACGTCTCAGAGGTGCCGTTCAATGCGTTCTGCGCACCACCGGCATAGTTGCTCGTTTGGTTTTGGGCGGTGAAACTCACATAGCCTGAAAAACGGGCGCTGATCGCGCGCGTAGCCTGGACGCCCCCAAAAACCGTGTCGTAGACTTCGTTGACCGGAACGAGGGAACTACCGCTTGACAACTGTATCAGCCCGGTTGAATGCGAATATCCGACACTTGACGACGCGACCCACTTGCGGCCAAAGGTGTGTGCCAGAGAAGCGAATACGTTGTCAGATATTGCGCCGGCGATCACACCCGAGCCGGCGTTGACTCCATGCGAATAGCCTACAGCAGCGCTCGTAAATCGGCGTGAGTACGATAAGTTCGCCGAAGCCGCTGCATTTACCCTGGAAGGAATAAGCGTGCTGTTCGAACTGGAGATCCACTGCGGGCCTGCCGAGACGCTCATGCTGAGTGTCCTGCTCAGGACACGCTGATAGGACAGATTAATGCCCCGAGATTCAATGTCCGGCTCGCCGGAATCAGCACTGTTGCCGCTGTAATTGTACGTCGAATAGACGGCGTCTAAACTGACGGAGCTCCGCGCGTCCAGTCGACGGTTGAGCGCCACGACCCCCGAAACCTGAGTACTGTCTAAGCCGCCGCTGTTCTCGTCCAGGTAGTTAAGCACTGACCACGAGCCGCTGCCGCTGATAGAGGTGTTCCTGTTGATTTGCCGCTCCACGCTGCCATTCAAGCTATTGGCGATTCGGTTGCCAGAGACCGAGAATATTCCACCTGCCGGTCCTTCCACAGGCCCCTGCACCGGCGTAGATCCAAGGTCGCCTACGCCGGCAATACCGGATAGACCTGTTGTTGGCGATTGCGGCAGAAAACTGAACGAATCCGAGATATTGAACACCCAGTCCCGTGTGACATATCCTTGCGAAACAGAAACGTTCGTAAAGTAGGTTGTCCCCTGCCCCGATTGGTTGCCCAGAATGACACCGCCCGCAAAGAGGAAGTTGAAGGGTCGAATGGTGCTCTTCGCCTGATAGGCAACGTCTCCTGACAACACCGTCGAATGGGTCACTTCACCAGCGCCATAGTAGCCAAGCTGGATGATCTCGGATGCGCTCAGGGCGTAATGGACGATTCCATCGAGAGATGGACTATTCGGGCCACCACTGCCTGAAGTCATGGCAGTGCCGCCCGCTGGAACTGCTTGACCATAGGAGAGAGGCCCCATCATCAAAAGCAGCGCCGATGCTGCTAGCCGTAATTTCATAACGTCCTTCATGGAATGACGATTGTGTCTCCGGGAACCAGCAAGATCCCCTGATTGTCGCCTTTAAGCGCCTGTTTGTAGTTGAACGGAATCTTTTCCTGTTTGCCGCCGACGGTTCGCAAAATGTAGATGTGCTTCGAATTCGCAAACTGCGTCACCCCACCGGCCGCGACGATCGCCTGCAAAGTAGTCATTCCAGGAGTGAGCATAATGGGGCCGACCTTATTTACCTCGCCCACCGTAAAGATCCTCTGGCTATTCACTCCAAGCACGACCACCGTAACCACAGGGTCCTGAATATATTTTTTGAGCCGCTGGCTGATGTCCGCCGATAACGTCATTGGAGTCAGCCCTGCCGCCCGCAGGTCTCCCACTAAAACCAGGGAGATCATTCCGTCAGGACGGACTGGAACGGTGCCCGAAAGCGTTGGCTCCTTCCAAACCGTTATCTGTAGCGAGTCCTCTGCGCCGATCACGTACCTCTGTGGGTCGATCGGCCCCCCTGTATTGCTGGAGGGATCCGGCGCTGAAGCGGCCTGTTGCCCAGCGGCCGTTACAGGAGGTGAACTCACCGGCTGGGAGGGTGGCGCCGGTGTGGGCGCCTTTGGGGGCGCCTGCGCAAGACCTACAGCCGAAATCGCGACCAGCATCACAGTCAACTTGGAACAAAATTGCTTCATGAAATCACTCCCTGCAGTCGTAACTTTCCTGGGTTGATCCGTTCGATTCTCGCGGCCCATTCTTTCCAGGCCTCTTGCACCTTAAACGCTCCAAAACGCATGAGGTAAACCGTTCCGATCTGCGTCGGAATTTTCCACTCGCAAGCAATAGTCTATCTATAAGGTGTTCATCGACCGCAGATCCTTGAACCTTGGCGGATACGGTCAGGTTTCCCCTTCCCTTTTCAACGATTTTGTAAGCTTCTTATTGATACAGATTCATAAGCATTCTGCGTGCCAAACCTCTCCTCTAGAGAAATATCTGGCGATTTCTTTAGATTTTTGACCCTAGACCCCGCTCTTTGTTCGGTGGACAAGAGTTCTCTCCGAAATTGGAAAGCATCTGGTTTGATTCATCTCATATGCAGATTAGCAGCCCGGATGCCAAATCCTTTTCCCTTTGGGAGGCACCTTGCCTACCACTTTAGTTTAATGGCGCTAGGCCTAAAATTAGGGGAATCCGACCTCCCGAAGAGGTACGCTAATTGCTTAGTGTTTCCATGTGAAGTATAACGTCATACGAACCACCTAACGGAACTCTCACGCCATGCCCTACACCCCGGATCTCGTTGCCAAGGAAGCGGACCTTCCACTTCCCAATGCAGACGATGCCAAGGCCCGGTCGCGGATCGACTGGCTCCCCTACGCCATCATTGCAGGCCTGTTATGTGTCCTCTACTACCGGGTCGCCCTCAAACTCGTCTACGACTGGTATACCCTGCCCGACTACTCCCACGGATTTCTTGTTCCTTTCTTCGCGGCCTTCCTCATCTGGGACAAAAGAAAGGTGCTTAGCACCACTCCGATCAAACCGACTTGGTCCGGACTGCTTCTGGTGGTATTTGCCATCGGAGTCCTCGTCCTGGGGGTCTATGGTGTGGAACTTTTTACCGCCCGCATGTCCTTTGTTTTCTTGTTGACCGGTCTAATTGGGACGTTCTTCGGTTGGGCAATGGTGCGCGCACTTCGGTTTCCTCTTCTGGTTCTTGTCTTGGCCATCCCGTTTCCAGCCATTGTTTTCAATCAGATCACCTTCCCGCTGCAGCTGCTGGCTTCAAGAATCGCCAGTGACGTCCTTCCACTGCTGGGTGTTCCCACGCTGCACGAAGGCAATGTCATCGAACTGCCGATCATGAAACTGGAGGTCGCCGAGGCCTGCAGTGGCATTCGCTCTTTGATGAGCCTGTTCACCCTGGCAGTCTTCTACGGCTACTTCCTCGAGCGCACGACGAAACGCCGCGTGATTCTTGCTCTCGCCAGCGTCCCTATCGCCGTCACCGCCAACGTCGTCCGCATCGTCGGAACCGGCCTTTGTGTACAGTATTGGGACCCCGATAAAGCCCTCGGGTTCTTCCACGAGTTCCAAGGCTGGGTCATGTTTGTAATCTCGCTCGCCTGCCTCTACCTGGTCCACCGCGTGATGCTGCTCATCTCCCCCGTAGAGGCGAGGAGGACCTCATGAAATCGCCCCGGTTCTGGATCATCATCGCCCTCCTCGTTTCAACCATCTTCGTCCTACAGGGCCGGGGAGACGTAGACCAGGTGCCCTTCAGCGAGCCCTTGCGCCTGATGCCTCGAAGCTTTGGCCTCTGGAACGCTCAGGACATTCCCCTCACCGACGACACTCTGGAGGTGCTGGGTAAAGGTGACTTCCTCAATCGCGTTTACACGTTTGAATCCCCGGATGGAGCAGCCAGAGTACCTCCGATCAGCCTCTTTATCGGCTACTTCGCCAGCCAACGGACAGGCCAGACGATGCATTCGCCGCAGAACTGCCTCCCTGGTGCCGGCTGGACCTTCGAATCGCAAAAGTACACGACCATCCAGGACATCAACGGCAAGAACTACAAGGTGGGCGAGTACGTCATCAGCAACGGCGACATTCGGCAATTTGTCATCTACTGGTATCAGGCGCACGGTCGCAGCGTCCCCAACGAGTACATCGCCAAGGGGTATATGGTTACCGACGCCATCCGCATGAACCGCACCGACGGCGCTCTGGTTCGCGTCATCACCCAGATCCTGCCATCCGAATCCCTGGAAGCCGCGGAGGCCCGCGCTGTCCACTTTACGCAGCAGATGGCCCCTGATCTGCCGCGATTCATTCCAAATTGAATGCCGGCGGCCCTACATACGTTGTGTCAGTGCCGCCGCAGGTAAAAAGCAATAGCATGACAGTACAACACGCGTGAGTTCGTTCGCGAAATAATTGAGGGAATCGGCAATGAGAATTTCACTAGCCCCGGCAGCAATTCGAGTCTCGGCAGTCCTGGCTGTATCGCTTGCACTTGGTCTCACCGTGGGATGTCACCGCGACCCCAACAAGCAGAAGCAGGTGTATCTCGAAAGCGGCGAACGCTATGCCGAACAGGGCAAGCTCAAGGAGGCGACTATCCAATTCGCCAACGCCCTCAAGGTCGACCGTAACTTCGCCGAGGCCCACTATCAGCTTTCCAAGGTCCTTATGAAGCAGGGATCGATTATGCCTGCCTACGGCGAGTTGATGCGCACCATCGATCTACAGCCCAACAATATTCACGCGCGCGTCGATGCCGGCAATATGCTCGTCGCGGCAAAACAGGCCGCCAAGGCCGAAGAGCAGGCCAATGCCATCCTGGCCATCGACCCGAACAACGCCGATGCTCATGCCGTGCTCTCCGGCGTTGCCACTATCAAGGGAGACCGCACCGAGGCGCTCGCGCAAATCCAGAAGGCACTCGCCATCGACCCCAACCGCGCCAGCTTCCATGCCTCACTCGGATTTCTGCAGAGCAGTGATCCCGCCACCGCGGCCGCCGGCGAAGACCAGCTCCGCAAGGCGGTATCGCTCGACGACAAGAACATAACGGCACATCTCGTCCTTGCCGCGCTCCTGCTGAAAAAGGGAGACACTCAGGGAGCTGAGGTCCAGACAAAGGCCGCCATCGCCGCCGACCCGAAGAACGTCATGGCGCGCGCCAGTCTCGCCGAGCTCTACCTGCGCCAGAATGACACCGCCAAGGCCGAGGCGACGCTCCGTCAGACGGCGGAGGACCTGTCCGACTCCGAGAGCGGCGCCGGCCTGCTTGCCACCTATTACATCCGCACCAATCAGCTCGTCCCTGGAGCGGCCGCCTACGCCGACCTCGTCGCAAAGCATCCGAAGAGCACTCCGCTCAAGGTGGCCTATCTACGCCTTCTGATCTTGAATAAGGACCTTTCGAAGGCCCGGACCGTCGGTGCGGAACTAGCTAAGGCCGACCCAAACGTTCCCGAGGTCGCCGTCCTTGACGGCATGATTCTGCTCAATGACGGCAAGATCAACGAAGCGTTCACTGAGCTCCAGAAGGCTGCCAAGGCCAATCCTGATAGCCTCGTGGTCAAGATCTGGCTGGGCCGCGCCGCACGCGCCAAGGGCGACATCACTGTCGCCCAGCAGAGCTTCCGCGATGCGGTCAAGCTCAACCCAAGGAGTCTCGAAGCACAGTCTGGTCTTGCCGAAATATCGATCGACGCGCATGATTTCAGCGGCCTCGAACAAGTCGCCAACGCTGCCATCGCGATCAATCCTTATTTCGCGAGTGCCTACATCTGGCGCGGGATGGCCGAGGGCAACCAGAAATCCTTTGACAAAGCGGACGCCGATTTTCGTCAGGCCATCAAGCTGGATCCGAAGAACTCCGCCGGTTACCTGGAACTAGCGCAACTGCGCCTGATCGAAAAGAAGGTGCCCGAGGCCAAGACGCTGCTCGAGCAGGCGCTTGAAGTGAACCCCAACTCCGCCCGGGCGCTACGCTTCCTTGCGTCGGCACTCGTATTTGAAAAGCAGCCCGCCCAGGCCATCAGCCGCGTGCAGCAACAAATCGCCAAGTCGCCCCAAAACGGCGAGATGTACGACCTGCTCGCCGAACTGCAGATGGCTACGGGTGACGCTAAATCCGCGCTGGCCTCGGCGGAGAAGGCGATGCAGATAAACCCGGCCGATAGTACCGCAGTCGTTGATTACACCCGCGCGGAGGTCAGTTCCGGCGATCCCGCCAAGGCCGTGGCCAAGTGGCAACAGTGGACTAAAGACCACCCAACAGACGTGCGTGGCTTCACCCTGCTTGGCGCCCTGCAGGAGTCGCAGGGCGACCGCGCCGGCGCCATGGACAGCTACAAGAAGGCCCTCGCGATCCAGCCCGAACAACCAATTGCCGCCAACAACCTGGCCTTCCTGATGGTCGAAGCCGGACAAAACCTCGACGTCGCCCTCTCTCTAGCTCAGATCGCCCGCCGTGGCATGCCCAACTCTCCCAGCACCGCGGACACGCTCGCCTGGATCTACTATCAGAAGGGGAACTTCGGCTCCGCACGCGACCTGCTTGAGGACGCTACCAAGATTGCCCCCAACGACGCTGCCATCCACTATCACCTGGGTATGACGTACGCCAAGCTATCTGATAGCACGAATGCTGTCACTCATCTCAAGAAGGCGGCGGCCCTGGCGCCAAACACCCAGACCGCTAAAGACGCCGACAAGGAGCTCGCACTCCTTGGCTGATGTTTCACAAGATCGTTAGAGCAGTCCACAGAAGAAACATCAGGGACCAGGCATGCGCGTTCTCGCAGAGTCAAGTGAGACTTTCTTGTAGGCTTCTACTGTCTTCTTCCCGATGAACAGCCACGACTGGTCGCCGAAGTCCATCGCTTGTACGTTTGCCGCAAGTTGTTGGCGCAGCGGGAAATCGCTGGAGAGTTCCATCAACGCGGCGGCGAGTCCAGCTGAACTTTGCGGATCGACCAGCAATGCATTTTTTCGGTCGGTGAGTAGTTCGCGAAAGACGGTCAGATCGGTGGCTATGATGGTTTTACCCAAGGCCAGCCCGGTGGCGAGCGCACCGCTAGTTGTGATCGCACGGTAGGGATAGACCACGATATCCGCGGCGCGATACAGGGCGACCAGCTCTTCGGTGGAGATAAAGCGCAGGTGAAGTTTCACGTGCTTCAGTCCCAGGCGGCTGATCTGCTCGCGAATCTGCTCCGCAAACTCGGGTGCTCCGGTGCCCACGATCAACAAGCAGGCATCGACGTTATTGGCTTCCACTTGTTGCCATGCGTCCAGCAGGAGATCGATTCCCTTGTAGGGGAAGATGATCCCCTGCCACAACACCAACAGCTTTCCTCGCTCGAGGTCGAAGTTTCGCAGGGTCTCTTCGGGGGCGGTTGCGAGTAGATCGTAGAAGAACGGCCCGTGGGGGATGACAAATATTTTTTCTTCCGGTACCGAGAACTCCGCTTGAAGTCTCGTCCGGATGCTGTCGGAGTGGCAGATGATGCCGTCGACCAGGTGGTAGAGGTCATGAAAGGTCTGCTTGTGTGTTTCGCCGGTGTCGTGGGGAAGGAGATCGTGGACGGTGAGGACGATCTCTGAGCCGCGTCTGTGGCAGAGTTTAATGAACCAGAGATCGATCGGTAGAGGCGACATCAACATTGGGAGGAATTGCACATGAATGACGTCCGGCGGAGAGATGAGAAAACGCACTGTGAGTGCAGACAAGTTGAGTACCGACTCCAGCAGCTTGAGGACCCTGCGGGGCAGCCGAGGCAGCCGAAACTTTCCAACTACGTCGAGAAGACCGGGGTCGAGCTTGATGCCGCGACTGGAAAAGCAGGTGGGGTCGAGGTAGTAGGAGATCGAGCCTACCGTTAGATCAACATACTCGGCGAGGAGGGCCCGCGAGAGATATGCGGTGTAGTAGGGCACGGTCGCCCATAGATCCATCATAAAGACCCTCGGCCGCCTACGGGGTTCGTTCACTTTGCCTTTCCCTGTGCCGCCTCTTCGTACACGCGGAGATAGTCGCCCGTCATCCTCTCGGCGGAGAACTCGTCTTCGATGAGCTTTCTTGCCCTGGCTCCAAGACGCTCCCGTTCGGCGGGGTTCCGCAGCAGGTCTGCGATTGCAGACGCCAGTAACCGCGGATCCTCTGGAGGAAGCAACACTCCAGTGCGGCCATCGAGGACTACAGTCGGCACCTCGCCGACGGCCGTTGCCACCAACGGGAGCCTGCTTGCCATTCCTTCCAGAACCGCTATCGGCAGGCCTTCCTGGCGAGACGCCGAGACCATGATATCGAGCGACGCGTAGACCGAAGGCATGTCGTCACGGCGTCCGAGCATCGAGACGCTCTCCCGAATTTTCAGGTCGTCGATCAACGACTCCAGCTTATCGCGATCCGGTCCCTCGCCGACTACAACAAATTTTGTGGACGGCAGCTCGGCCAGAACGCGCGCCGCGGCGTGCAAAAAGATATCGACGCCCTTCTCAATCGATAGTCTTCCAACCAGGCCAACGATCGGAGCACGGTTCGCGTGTGTTCCGCTCCGCAGCGAGGGTCGGGCGTTGTCAAAGGGGCGCAGGTCGATTCCGTTTCGAACCAGATGGATTTTATCTTTGCGAACGCCAGCCTTGAGCAGTCTTTGTTTCACTTCGCCGGAGACAACAACGACCGCTGCATAGTTTCGCAGAACGAGGCGGTCCGCCATTCCGTAAAGGGTGACCAGCAGATTGTTGTCATACCATGTGTGGCAGGTCGAGACGAGCGGAGTGGCTGTTCCGCGCAATGCAAGGTAGGCGTATATGTCCGCCTTGTAGCCGTGCGCGTGGACGATATCGGCATTCGATTGAGCTGCAAGCTTTCGAATGCTCGCTACCACCGTTCGATCAATCTGTCCTTTGCAGGGAACCAGGTGTGATTCGATGCCTTCGTTTTCGGCGGCAGCATGAAGCTGCAGATTTGGGTTTGCAGAGTTTGCAAAGACACCGAGCGCGCTCGAATGCGGGCCTGCGTTGAGGGACCGCGACATGTTCAGGATGACGGCTTCTGCGCCATACATCCCGCCGCTACTGATGATGTGCAGAATCTTCACGTGCAGCAGCTTCTCCAACGTCGGTATTTGGCTCTTTTCGATTGAAGATCGCCCAAAGCTTTTCGTACAACCGGTCCCCAAGCAGCGACTTCGCGGCCGCCTTTATCTTGTATTGCCGCTCCAGGCCAGTGAGGACGTGGTTCTCCGGCTCGAAGAGTTTAGCGATCCACTCAAGTGTCATATCTCCGCGAACGTTCAGCCGGCCGATGGTCTTGGATGTTGGATTTGGCTCGGCCCTTGGAATAGAGGTAAAGATCTGTGTGTAGCCGGCCTGCTGGCATGCGGTGAGGACGTGCCGGTTATAGCGGCCGCCGGGGAGAGACATGCTGGTGACGGAGGCCCCGAGTTTGTCCTCGAGCGTTAGTCTGGCATCGACCAGCTCACTATGTAACCCTCTCGCGCTGCAGTGGGTGAGGAGGGAGTGGGTCCATCCGTGTGCGCCGATGACCTGACCGGCCTGTTGGAGCTTCCGCAGCTCGTTCCAACCCATATAGCCTGGTCTGCGCCCTGTCCAGCCTACGGTTATGAAGAACCACGCGCTGATAGCTCGAGACTGAAGAATGGGAAGTGCAAACTCGAAGTTGGAGATGTGGCCGTCATCGAAGGTCACCTCTGGCCACAACCCGCCCCCCCCCTTCTCTCGCAGTTTGAGAAAAAGATCGACCTGCTTCTCGAACTCTCCCGTTTCGACGACGTAGGAGTAGTCGCTTCTGCGGGGTCGCAGTTCGTGGTAGAGAAGGTAGAGTCTGCTTGGCGGCTGAGTCACCGGGTCGATCTCGATTCAACGAGCAATGTTTTCTCCCAAACGGATTCGGGTCGCATTGGCTGAATCATACAGATATTTTGGCCCGATTAGACTGCGGCCTCGACGAGCTCGAAAAGCTGCCGGGAGCGCGTGTAGATCCATGCGATTTTGCGGCCGTTGAACGCGACCGCGGGCACCGCGGGACTAACGATGACGCAACCGTTGTTCTTCGCGTGGACCAGGGCCTGCTCGATGTCGGTCGTTTCAAAGCAGAGGTGGTAGGCGCCTCCGCTGCCCTTCGCAAGCATGGACGTGATCGGTGAGTCCTCGCTTAGTGGCGCGATTAATTCAATTTCGGCCACGTCCTTATCAGATTGAGTGAGAAAGTTTACGCTCACCTTTTGAATGGGATCATCGAATGGGCCGGAGATCACCCTGTACCCAAAGAGGGTCGCAAGCGTGTCTGTCGCCGGCCCCAGGGCGGGGACTGCAACCCCCACATGGCGAAGCTTGAACCCAAGTTCCTCTGGGGTCAAAGTGTCGCTCCCTTTGCTTCCAACTCGGACTGGATTAGCGCGACGGTCGTCAGATCGGCGATCCGTTGCGGGTCGAACTGCACACCATACTCCCCCTCGATAGCGAGAACCGCCTGGAGATGCCGAAAGGAGTCCCAGCTGTCTATCGTCCCAACACCAAGCTCCGGCGTGACCTCTTCCGGCGAAATTTCCAGGATGTCGGCGAGAATGTCACGAAGTGACGACGGCACTTGCTGAGAGCTCATTTGATTCATTTCCTTCCATGGTTAGCCACTTGGGACTCGTTGGGGTCGAAGCAGTCAGATCAAGTTGATAAAACACCGAATCAGTCTGGGTCTCTTTTGGCGAAGCGTCTTTGAAGAAGCCGTGATTGAGATAGAAATCTGCGCAAGGAGCGTTCTTCTTTGTCGCAATAAACTCGCCTATCAGTTGTTTGGCGCCCGTTCTTTTTGCGGTATCGGCGAGATGCGCTAAAAGTGCGGTCTCGATGCCGCGCCCAATCACTCGACACGATAATAGCAGCGAATCGATGAAGCACGAATCACCTTCACTGCGCGCAAGGGCCAGTCCCACTACGCCTGCATCGCCAAAGCGGTCACGTACTCGCACGGCGATTGCCTGGCCTCCGGGGGCCGAGGCGAATTCTTCGACCTCTGCGGCTGAACGACGCCGCGTCGTCAGGTTGAATTGATTTGTCTTGGCCAGGAGTTGGACCGACCTTGCAAGTGGAGCGTCCAGAGCGCTCAGGAAGGTGCACACGATTCCGAGGGAGGCGAGAAATTCATCGCGGTCGCCTGCGCTGCTGGCCAGCTCCGATCGCTGCGCCTGGGCCCGGTATTCGTTCAGCCGATTTACGTCATCGTCGGTAACGACAGCCGCATCGAAGAACGACTGCGCCGACAGGAGTTCAACGAGCTTCCATGGCTCCTCGACCGCGGCCTCGATGACGGCGACCTCTGGGAGTTGCAGCCGGATCGCTTCACATTCCATGGGGTTGTCGTCGACGAAGACAAAGGAGTCGAGTGCGAGAGAGAGCTCCTGTGCGAGTTCGCGGATCGAATCCGATTTTTCGTTCCAACTGATTTTGGTCGCGACGAAGTTGTCGAGGCCCAGTCCGAGGTCGGCCGCGCGGACCTGAAACGCTTCGCGAACATCGGCCTCGTTATTTTTGGAGACGATAGCGAGCAGGACGCCACGAGAGGACAGCTGCTTCAGATATTTTTGATATTCGAGGTAGCAATTGCCCGGAAATGCGCTGCCGGTGGCGATTCCGTCGGGTCCTTCTTCTCCGAGTATGCCTCCCCATAGCGTATTGTCGAGGTCGGTGCAAAGCACCTTTCGGGGCGCACGGAAGAGGGTCGAAAACGAGCGCACCAAACCGCGCGAATAGGTACTGAACGAAGCGGCCGAAACAGGCAGACGCGACGCGAGAAACATCCGGGTATCGCGCCAATTCGCACGACCATGCCGGGCGGCAAGGTGGTCTATATCAAAAAAAACACAGTCAGTGACTGTGCTGCATAGCGCAGCAAGCTTCTGATTTAGTTGATGAACTGCGCCCGTCAGGCTGCGAGGCAGGTTCGCATCGCCAACGTCACCGAGCGAGGTGATGTCGGGCACGAGACATCCCTGGAAGAGGAGCCGTGCAGAGCTACTGGCGCGAAAACTCCTGAGCAGTTGCGCCATGCGCGCGACAGAGTCCTCTATCTCCGCGTCGACACCTTCTCCGATACCGTCCGCGCAGAGGTCCGGCAGTCGCCCCGCGATGTCTTCAAGATCGAGCAGGACGAAGACAATATCGGGCTTGAACTTTGCAAGTGCGCTCTGTGGGTTGAGCATCTCGTCTACGTAAGAGCCGTAACCTCCCACTTGCAGATCCAACACATAGTTCGCCAGCACCGCTTCGGTAGCCAGGAAGGGAAGTACCGGCTCGATTGTCACGGATCGAACAATGTAGGCCCTTAGCCGCGTCGCCCCTAATTGGCTTTTTAGTGCGTCTGCAATACCCGCAAAGGCCGACGCGCAGAACATAACGTCCGCAGGCTTATTGGAGGCTGCAAGAAGCGTCCGGCCGTGTCGTACCGTGGCCCCTGCATCCTGTCTCGCCGCGGCCTCCTTGACGCCGCGTCGCAGCTCCTGACGCTCTGGCTCACTTTGCATCTGTCGTCTCCGCTACGGACAATACAGGCTGCTGGACCGTCTTCGGGGCCCGCATGATGATGCGGCCAGGTACACCCATCACCGTGGCGCCATCGGGAACGTTTGTCATGACCAGTGTGTTGGCCGCGATCTTTACGCCACTGCCGATCTTTATTTTGCCGACCAATGTCGCGCCTGTGCCGATATAGACCTTGTCGCCAAGGACGGGAGAGCCCTGACGTCCCATGGCAGACGCGCCGATCGTCACGCGATGGGCAATGTCGCAGTTGCTGCCGACAATTGCCTGAGGGTTGATGTGAATTCCACCGATATGGGCAATGTAGAGACCGCCGCCAATAGTGGCTTGAGGATCGAGACACATCTCCATCACAACCTCGGAGAACATATAAGCGAAAAAATAGACTACCTTCAAGGGGACGCGAACCAGGACGAAGGGGTTCGTCTTATACAGCCAGTTGCCGAACCGGTAGATTGTAATCGCCCAGATCGCAGGGTTTAGCCAAAGCTGCTTCCCCTTGTAGCCCATAGATTTGTAACGCGCAATATCTTCTGAAAAATTAGACATTCTATTTGCCCGAAGACCCCTGGCTCGTTGCGAATCTCGATTCTGGTCTCTCGATTCTGATACAACTGATCTTATCAGTCCGTTCTGGTAGGGCCTGGCGAGCGACAATGACCACTTCAGGCTCTCTACGACATTAGTTGTACTTGTACCGTTTCAATATCCATTGAGATTCCTCTTGTTGTCATATTTTAATGGAATTGGGTTAAGCTGGAGTCAGCGTTAGAGGTGGCCCCGCAGTCTGCCAGCAAGCCCGAATCTCCTCTGTTTCAAACGACTAGGAAGGTCCTCGAGCCGTCGTGAGAACCAAAATTACAGTAGCCATTCCCGCCTATAACGCCGAGCGGTGGCTTCGTGAGACCTTGGACAGCGCATTCGGCCAATCCTTTCCGGCGCACGAGATTATCGTGGTTGACGATGGCTCCAAGGATGGTACAGAAGAAATAGCGCGGTCCTTCGGCGATAGGGTCCGCTATATCAAACAGCCAAATCAAGGCGTGTCCGCGGCGCGACGAACGGCAATCCGTGAGGCGACTGGAGATTGGATCGCTTTCCTTGATAGCGATGACCTGATGGCCCCCGAAAAACTGGAGAAACAGGTGGCCCTGATTGAAGCAAATCCGAGTCTCGTCGTGGTTTACTCCGCGTTCACCTATCTTTATGAAGATGGCATCACCTCAGTGGCCCCTGTATTTCCAGCGCGGAATCTTTGGCCTGCCCTTCGATATCGCACCCCGATCCTGCCCTCTACGTCTATTGTTCGACGCTCCGCTCTTGAGGAGATAGAAGCTTTCAATGGATGGACAAACACAGGGGAAGACTGGCAACTTTGGTTTTGCCTCGTTCGACGATTCGGCAAGGACGCTTTCAGCGATGTCCCGGAGAGCCTGACGTTTTATCGCTGCTGGGAGAATAATGCCACCAAAAACTTCAGGCGGTTTGCCAACGGGACATTAGACCTTTTGGATTCTTTACTGTTGGAAGATCTTACGGGTTGGCGTAAATATCTGTGGAAACGCAGAATAGAGGCAAGAATTTATTTTCATATTGCTCTGAGCCTCCGAGACGTCAAAGACGAACGGTACTGGGAGTACGCCCTGGAATCCTTTTTCAAATGGCCCCTCTGGGGCGCTGTAGTTCCTTGGCGCCGTTATGGCGTCCTTGCCCACATGCTCTATACCAAGCTGCGAAACTTTCGTATGGACGCCCGATATTGGTGGCCCATCCGCAATTGCCGTCAGGGTCTTATTCAATAGCTCGAAGGCTCTCAATTTTTCTGCTCCATTGGCCTTGGTAACCGTTTTTGCATCTCATATCGTGCGACCGTTTTTAATGAATTGTGCGCGAGGGAGGGAGTTATACGTGCCGTTTTCTCGCAATTTACCCTCGTTAGGGCAATCAGGCACCAGGAGTGTCGTGATTGTTATTCTCAATTGGAATTCGGCTGACGACACGCTAGCGGCCGTCGAATCCGTGTTGAAGATGAACTATCCGAACTACCATCTTGTGATCATCGATAACGGATCCACTGATGATTCTGTTGAGAGACTGGCAAAGATAGAAGATGGACGTGTGCAGTTCATCAGGTCCCCAGAGAATTTGGGGTTTACGGGTGGATGTAATCTCGGCTTTGACTGGGCACTCGAACATGGGGCGGATTACGTCTGGCTGTTAAATAGCGATGCTGTCACCGAAGTTGGCACACTGTCCTCGCTCGTAGGCTTGGCGGAGACAGATCCGACCATCGGCTTGGCGTCCCCTGTCATCGCATCTCTTCAGCAGCCATCAAAAATGATCTATGCAGGCGGTTTTTATAATGCCGCATTGCCAATCTGTGATATGACTCGAGATATCGAAGTAGGAAAAAAGTGGGTCTTGGAGCATCCGAACGAGCTTCTTCTTCTTGGGACTGCCCTGCTGGTACGAGTGGAATTGATACGCAGGATAGGCAAACTAGATGAGGGGTTTTTTGCGTATTGGGAGGACATCGACTACTCAATGAGAAGCAACTATGCCGGGTTTCGCAATGTTGTTGATTTCGCTTCAACCGTATCTCATCGCGAAAAACTTCCTACCGATCGGCCCCAAGACATTCAGCCGCATTTTTGGTACTACCTTGCGCGAAATGAAATTCGTTTCTGGAAAAAATACGCAAATTTTAAAATGCGGCTGAGACCTATATGGTGGTCCTATCTGTTCCAATTGAAAAATATGAATGCTGTCAACGAAAACGAAGCGTCGCGGCAGGCAATTCTCTCAGGCATGTGGGATGGGTGGTTGAACAAAACGGGCCCATATAGGGCAAATGGTCGAATGCCTCAATTGGTGGCGCAGCCTATTACAATGCACAGTCGCATGGCGCAAAGCTAGATCATGATGCAATACCCTGGGTCACCAGCCTGGACGCCTGCCATCTCCGGAACGCGCTCAAGACCGGCTTATGGAAGATCGACAGCACCCCGAGGACATAAACAGGCAACGTGAGCAGCACCTGAGTGAAGAAAGTAATCAGTGACTTCACGTGGAGATAGCGGTCAACGAGCACCGAGACAATTGCAAAAGGGACCGCGCACAATGTGATTTTGATCCAGCCCTCCCATAGGTAAGTTCGAATGGGGACCCCAAGTTCTCTTCTCACGTATCGCGGCCAGAAGATGAGGTGACTCACTACCATTGCAATCGATGTACCCCATGCGACCCCATACAGTCCTATGGTCTTAATCAGGACGATGCTCAAACTGAGATTTAGCACGGCTTCAATGGCTGCCCATTTCGCAACCGATTTATGTTTGCCAGTGCCAAATGCAATCTGACCTCCTGTGGAGTTCGCGATTGTAAAGAACTGACTTATGAGCAGTATTTGAAGGACCGTACCGGATGTCTGGCTATATTGGGGCCCCATCCATAAACCAATAAATGTTTTTCCTCTCACAAGCAGAGTAATTCCAATGGGCAACATTAGTCCTAGCGCAGCCTGGGAGCCACGCAGCAAAAGCTGCTGCAGGCTTTTTGTCTGGCCTGACGCATCCATCCCGCTCGCCATGGGGATGAAAGTCGATCCCATTGTGGTGGAGACCGCCCCCGAATACATCGCGAGACTTCCGGCAATGGAATACATAGTGACCGCGCCAACGGACAAAAATGCGCCGACGACCACATTATCGGTGTAGAAGACGATTTGCACCGCGATCATGATGATGAACGTCTTGAAACTGTATGACCAGATCATTTTCAACGTCGCCAAATCCGGCCGATTGACACGGATGCGGCATGGCGGATAGATCTTCATCGCCGCAAACCATGTCAGTAAGCCTCCGAGAACGATGGTGAACAACTCCCAATACGCCAGCGCTGTCAAGTCCTTGCTTTCTGAGTGTCCTATGAAGGGGTTGCGAAGAATCAGAACATATCCGACGGCTCGCGCAGTCGTTTGCACAACCGAGATACCGCTCGTGATATCAAAGCGGTTGACGGCGGAGAGCACCCCGCCGAAGACTCCCGAGACCATGCCGAAGGCAACTCCGAGCGCGCATAGCAGGACCGTGATTTGCGAAGCCCGCTGTAGGTCGTAGGGAACTTTGAAAAAATGCGGAAACAAAAGGGCCAACGCAATGCTTATGCAGGCAATGGTCGTCGCGATTAGCAAACGAAACCAAAGAGCGGCCCCGATCGCTTTTTGTGCTTCATCGATCTTTTCTTCCGTTGTGCTCTTAGACACGAACCGGATGATGGCACTGCGCAACCCTAGATCAAGGAGATTTAGGTAGGAAACAGTCGAAACTGCCAAAATCCAGACACCGTATCCAACAGTCCCAAGATGTCGAACAACGAATGGCATCAGGAAGAACGGGACAACCATGCTTAACGCCATGGACGCCCAGTTCATTCCTACATTGAGTGCAAACCGCTTTTTGCCTGACATTGGTGCCAACCTTGAAGCAGACGATGAACGTCAGAGTGTTGAGACAGGATCTAGCATGCTTGTCTGGACGTTCAGGCCACCCTGCGCTACCTTAGCGCGGTGATCCTGTTGCTAAAGTTTACCGTAACGGCAACGGTGTTGCTCAATGAATTCGGTTGATCTGGCAGCCCAAAGGATGTAGACGGCCCTCGGCAAGGGTAGGACTCTTACATTCTTAGCGACCGATCGACTCTTTGACAATGGAACTTCACGAACATAGGAAACCCGGATGCAATCGAAGTTTCTACTACGCGACGGGTGGATTTGCCATTGAGTGGTTCCCGGAGAGTCCGTCTATCTCACGCGAAACGAAGGCTGCCTGAGAAGTACTGAGTAATCTGAAGAACCAGCTGTGAACGCTATCCGAAAGCGCATTTTGTATACCACTTCCGTGTAAGATCGGAGTTCTCCACGTGTCACGATTCCGGGTATTATTTACACTTAAGGTGTCTGCCAACAACATTTCCCTGGCAGCGGATTCTGGGGAGCGAGGGTCGATCTGCCTAGTCCGATCATTGCAATAGTGCGAAGTCCAAGTCGCGGTTTCTTGGCTGATGTCATGCTCCAGAACTGGGGAAAACAATGAAGCTTCTCTTCTGGGTATGTCTTGCGCTGATCAGTTACACATACTTTGGCTATGCTGGCTGGCTTTGGCTTTGCGCCCGTCTTCGCCCCCGCCCCATCCAAAAAGGGTCCTCCACCCCGAGCGTTTCCGTCGTCATTGCCGCCAGGAATGAAGAGGCGAATTTACCTGCCAAACTGAAGAACCTTCAGCAACTGGGATATCCGAAGGACTTGCTTCAGGTCGTCATCGCATCGGACGGATCGACCGATCGAACCGCCAGCATTCTCCTTGGGCAAGGCTCAAATATCGTCCCCATTATTCTCGATGAATCGAATGGGAAAGCGCGAGCTTTGAATGAAGCGGTCAAACGAGCCACCGGAGAGATACTGGTATTTCTGGATGCGCGTCAGTTGGTCGAATCCAACGCAATCTCCGAATTAACCTCCTGCTTCGCCGATCCAGGCGTGGGTGCAGTCAGTGGGGAATTGCTTCTTGATGCGTCAGAAGGGGAGTCTGAGGACGCGCTTGGAATCTACTGGAAGATCGAAAAAGTTGTGCGGAAGCTCGAGTCCGCCTCGGGCTCAGTTGTGGGAGTGACTGGAGCGATTTATGCAATCCGGCACGAACTTTATACCGAAGTCCCTACAGGAACAATCCTCGATGACGTCTTCATTCCGATGAATGTGGCACGAATCGGCAAACGAGTTGTCTTTCAGCCTTCAGCGATTGCACGCGACCGGCTCTTCAGTACGAAAGGCAAGGAATTTTCACGCAAAGTCCGCACACTGACGGGAAATTACCAGTTGGTACCGCTGGCGCCATGGCTGCTTTCGCCGGCGAATCCTCTACTTTTCCGCTTCATCAGTCACAAGCTCCTGCGACTTCTAGTTCCGCCGTTCCTGATTCTCATGCTTGTGGCTTCTGCAATGTCTAAGGGCCCATTTTACCGTGCGGCCTTCTGGCTCCAAATATTATTTTACGTTTTGGCCGCCTTCGGTGCCTTGAGCCCGCCTGCCAAGAGGTTCAAGCCTGTCGCGATCGCAAACACATTTGTCATGCTCAACGCAGCAGCCGCACTTGCGTTCTACAACTTTCTCGCACGGAGAAACGAAGTGTGGGTCTAGTAAGCTAGTTCTGTCAACCTGCGAGGCACTTATTTGGCCCCTCGCGGACGTTACGGAGATCGAATGCTCGGAACAGGTATCGGGCACTACATTCCGCTGGTCGCCTACTTGGGCTTCTGGGTCATGTGCCTCGTCTCGTTAGGGGGACGGCCTCTCCTCGGACTCTACTATATGATTCCGTTCCTCCCGTATCGCACGTTGCGGGACCACTTCGACGACTACCCTCTGGGCGGTAACATGCTTACCCTCCTTGTCATTGCGGTCATCGTCGGGGCGCTCTTCCAAGGCAAACACCTTCCCAAATCGAAGCTCTACGTGGCGTGGCTGATATTTGGAATCTATCTTTATTTCTCGATGTGGATCGGCACTGCGCTGGGAAACGCTCCGGCACCACTCTGGCTTTCGGACGTCAACTTCCTCACGTGGAAAGACTATATGCTCATTCCATTGGTCTTCCTGGCGGCAGGTTTAGTCATCGAAGACCGGAAAGCCATCAGGAAGGTCGTCCTCATAACGGCCATATGCCTCTTGTTCATCGATAGAAGTTGCATATTAGAAAGCATGTCGAGAACTTGGTCGACCTTTGATGAGAACAAGCGCGGAGGAGGCCCACTGGCATATGGCTCGAATCAAACCGCGGCATTCCTGGCCCAGTTTGCCATGTTTTTTTGGGGGTTCGCGCTCTTCGTCAAAAGAAAAAAGTTCAAGCTCTTCAGCTACGGATTAGTGGCGCTTACGTTGTTTGCAACCATGTACACGTTCTCTCGCGGAGCCTATATTGCGTTCCTGTTCAGTGTCCTCGTCCTCGGTCTGTTGAAGGACCGAAAGCTCCTTCTAATCTTAGGGCTCTTTCTGCTGACCTGGCAGACCGTCGTTCCCACTCCTGTCCGTGAGCGGGTGAACATGACCGAGAACTCCAGCGGACAACTCGAGGCCTCGGCCCAATCGCGAGTAGATCTGTGGGAGAATGCGGAAAAATCGATCATCAGCAGTCCCATTGTAGGAACTGGTTTCGCCACCTTCCAATTGGGAGAGCATGTTGACAATTTGAGAGACACTCACAACTGGTATGTCAAAGTCATGGTTGAAACGGGCATTATCGGTTTCATTATCGCTCTTTTTTTGGTTCAACAGATGCTCGCGGTAGGTTATCGCCTCTTCAAACGTGCAACCGATCCGCTCTATAGAGGGTTGGGTCTTGGCCTTTTTTTGGCGACCTGCTCCTGTATCGTTACTAACTTCTTTGGCGACCGGTGGACCTATCTTGAAATCACCGCGCTTCTTTGGGTACTCGTTGCCGCCGCGATTCGCGCGACTCTTCTCACCGAGTCGGAGCCATTGACCGAGTCAGCGCAAATCGACTCCACCGTTGCCATCAACCCACATATGGTCTATCGATAAAAATCTGTCTGTCGTCGCCACTGCAATCTGCTTCCACCGCTGCTCGCTCGAAAGTTCGTAATGAGTATGATCACCTCTTTGCCGCTGGACGGACCGGGCCTGCAGAACACAGAGCATTCTGCGTTGCCTCATGTGCTGCTCGTGTTAGATCAGTTCCCCAAGACCCTTGGAGGTGGAGAACGCGTCGTCCTTAACCTGGCGGCACTTCTACCGAAGTATGGATACCGCGCATCTATCCTGACTTTTTCCGTCCATCCCGAAAGCGCCGGACTCAAATCGCCACCTTGCCCTATCTACGTGCTCCCCTTGCAGCGCACCTATGACCTCACTGCACTTCGCGCTGCCTTCGAGCTCCGAGAATTCCTCAGACTGCAACAGGTCCAGATCGTCCATACTTTTTTTGAGAGCTCCGATCTTTGGGCTGGATTTGTAACAAAATCGATGTCCAAGGCAAAGCTAATATGGAGCCGCAGAGACATGGGAATTCTGAGGGCACGAAAGCACAACATTGCCTATCGGCTCATGGCCGGAGTTCCCGATGCGGTCTTTGCCGTCTCCGAACAAGTCCGCCGGCATTGCATCGAGGTGGATCGAATCGACTCCGCTCGCGTCCAGACCATCTACAATGGTGTTAATCTTGCCGATTGGAATACAGCCTCCAGGCCCGCTAAGGCCCCGGGCGAACTCCTCGTCACAACCATTGGAAACATCCGTCTGGTAAAAGGACATGACATCTTCATCAAGGCGGCCGCCCTCATCGTGCCGCGCTTTCCCAATGTCTCATTCAGCGTCGCCGGCGATGTGCTGGAGGCTGACTATTTTTTAGAATTGCAAACCCTCGTCAGAGACCTGAAACTCTCCGACCATTTCCACTTTGTCGGCGGCATTACCAATCTGGCCGAACATCTGTCCATGGCTGACATCTTCGTCCTCCCCTCTCGCAGTGAAGGGTTCTCTAATGCGATCGTCGAAGCAATGGCCGCGGAGCTCCCGGTCGTCGCAACCAGCGTGGGGGGAAATGCAGAAGCTGTGGAAGACGGAGTTACTGGCCTCCTTGTTCCCGCGGAAGACCCTGTGGCGCTTTCGGCAGCCATCACCCGGCTGCTCTCTGACCCGTCTCAGGCAAGGGCGATGGGGATAGCTGGAAAATCACGCGCGGCAGAAAACCTTACCACCGAAGCCATGATGAATCGGATCACCGCCGCCTACAGGGACTTACTCGCCCCCAGTGCGAAAGTAGGCAATGTGGGAAAATAGGCAAGATGGCCACGTTCGATGTTATTATCCCCGCGTTCAACGCTGCAAAATACCTGCCTGTCGCATTGGAGAGCGTCTCTTCTCAGACCTTCGAAGATTGGCAAATCTTATTGGTGGACGATGGCAGCACCGACAACACTGCGGACGTGGTAGCTCCATTCCTGGATCGCTTTGGTTCGAAGATCAGGTTCATCAAGCAAAATAATCGAGGGCTGCCAGCGGCAAGAAACACTGCCATTCAGGCGTCAACAGCCGAATTCCTCGCCCTACTCGATGCAGATGATCAGTGGTTGCCTTGCCGCCTCTCAGAGTCGTTGAAGGCCTTGGCAGAACGGCCGCAGGCTGGTCTCGCCTATGGTTTGGTCACACACATCGACCCGGAAGGCCGACTTGGGACAACATTCGAGGGCAATCGGAGAAACGCCGAGGGGCATATAGCACCGTACATTTACATGCGAAAAGTTGAGCTGCCCTGCCCAACGGTTACGTTCCGCAGGCGATGCATTGATGAGGTCGGCATGTTCGACGAAGCGATGCGGGCTACAGAAGATCGCGATCTCTGGTTACGAATTGCCTTGCGATATGAAGTTGCGTTTGTCCCCAAGGTCCTCGCCTACTACAGGGTGTCTCCCAACTCTATGTCCGCTGATTCACAGCGAATGCTTAAGGCGCAGCTGCTGTTCATTCGCAAGCATTACGGCTCTGAGGGTTGTGGGCTGCGCTCCCGCCAGATCGCCTTGGCCAGGGTTTACAAGCAGCAGGCAGAAGCCCTAAAGAGGCGGAACCGACCATGGGACGCCCTGATGAATTCCTTGCGAGCTGTAGCCCTCTATCCTTTGGACATCGACAATCCCAGGACCGCTGGATCGCTACTCCTAAATTGGATTCGTTATTTAGCACGTAGTTAGTAGTCCGCGCTGGAGAGGCTGGTTCGTGGCAGAGATCGCCATGCTCCGCATTCGCGGAACTCGATATCTTCAACGGCAACGTGCTGATAGTGATTTTTCCAGCAACGTCATAGCAGATGGGCAATACCCAGCCTTGCGGCAACTTCCTCAATATCGAAGTTAAGGTCTATTTCCGCCCCAAGATTGCGGGCGCCGCCAGGATTCACTTGGCGATAGTTCTTTCGATTGATCGAGGTGCAATGGCCCACTGCAACCAACTTTTCCGGAATGTCTATCACCTTGCCACCGTAGCGCCGCTTCCAATACATGATGCCAACTCCAGAATCGTAGTAATACCGGGCGCGGCGACGGCGCTCATTTTCGTCGGCGCATTGAGGATGGTCTTTGATACACCGCCACCAGCCGGAACCGTGTTCAAACTGAGACTTACTTGCCGACTTGGTTGTGCACCCCGCCAGTTCCCAATACCTGTGATGACGAAATTTGAAGAAATTGCGTCGGCCGCCGTAGTCGGGGACCGCAGCCATTGCGCCGTCGGGCAGAGATTCGAAGGTGGATTGTAAGCTGCGCATTACATCAAGGCTACAGAGAAGGTCAGCGTGCCAAAATGCGAGGCGGTCTGCAAAAAGGAATGCAAATTCAAGTGGAAAGTGGGGCCACATGACCTTCAATCCAAAGTGGGAGTTGAAGTCAATCAGTATTGAGCCGGGTAAAACCGTAGGTGGCCCGGATCGCGGATCGAAACCGATTACTGGTGTCCAGCCAATCTCCTGAATGAGCCTTTGCTGAAGTCTGCACCAGCGATCGCTCACGTTCCAACACAGCCAGGGGCGGCGGACGCCGGCAAGCGCTTGTCTCCATTCGGCAGCAGCTTCGTAGACCTTTTCGAGCGGAATGTCGAACCCCTCCCAGTTCCCTTTTCCAGCCTGGGAGGTGTCAATCGCCTCATCTTGTTTGGGCATTTCTTTTCACCATGTTTTCAATTCCTGAGCCACTCAATTCAGAACGGCCTCCGACCAACTACTTTTCGTTCGCGCTTCAATGACTCGGTTCTGCAGCTCCAATAGAAGGCGGGTTTGGTCTCGCATTCCCATAGTAGTCTGTCGTGACGTCGCTTACGGCGGCTCCGTGTCCAATTGCAGGACTGCCGCTTGTTGGGTGGAAGTTGAAATTGTCGAGTTGCCCTTCGTTCGCGAGCGTGAGTGGGGACTGGTTGACGAACGCCGGCGAGTCGCAGATGAGATTGGACCGGGTGATCGCCGGACAGGGCTTAGAGCGCAGGTTAAAGAAGAGGCTATGGTCAGGCTCGACTTTGACTGAAGGGTCACTGAAGTAGAAGAGGGCAGGGAGTTCGTTGGAATTGTCCCGGGGATTGAGAAAGCCAAGAACGATATTGTTGCGGAAGACGAAACGCGTGGCACCGCAGGCGTTCGATTGTTGGCAGCTCAAGTCAAACATAGTTGCTGAGTAGCCCACAGTCGTGTTATTGGCGAATAGAACGGTACTGTTAGCAGCGGTAAAAAAGGAAAAGACGTCACCAGCGGCCCTGCAGAAGCCAGTGAGATAGCGGTTATAAGTGGAGGGGGCGCCGGGCATCGGCTCCGACATACGCCGGCAGTTTCCCACAGTAAAGTTGTTCTCAAAGATGGTGGTCGAACCCGGCAGCGTTCCCCATTTCCATTGCTGGCCCATGTTGCCGTAGGACTCGGAATTGGTGATTTTTAGATAAGTGATGAGGGTATGGGGCCCAATGAAACCATCCTTCGTGTTGTAGGCCATCACGCAGTGGTCACAGATGAAGGAATCGAGTTTTGTGTCCTGCCCACTCCAGGAATCTCCGAACCCGCCGCTGTTTGTGTCCCAGCAACTCAACGCCGGAAATTGTTTGTGCACGATTGGATACTCTTCCAGGCATCCGTTGCCTTCCATCCTCACGTGGTTTGCAGCGATCGAAGAGCCCGGCGCATCCGGCGTGGAACGTCCGTCATCGAAGTTCCATCCCGAGAAGGCGTTGAATCCTATGAAGACCCGCGTCAGAGTGAATGGTCCGCCAATGGGGCCGCCGATCCCGATGTTGGTGAAGCCGTGAATGTAGAGGTCCTGGAGGGTGATGTTCGATGTCTTATTGGTCGTGATGATGCCCCACCGACCAAAATCATTTGTAGGTACGCCCGTACTGCAACCTTTCGGCCATTGAGGAGCACCCAGGGTAGTGCATGCGCCGTTGTGGGAGGTTAGTTCCAAGCCCTCGATATCGATGTAGGATGCCCCATTCAGCCACATCAACCCACCGGCGTTCCATCCCGAGTAAAGTTGCGTGAGATTGTTCGAGGTGTACGGGTAACCGATGACCGGGGTGCAGGTGTAGTTTCCGAAAGCACAGCCGCCTAAAATCTTGGTGTGGTTTGACGAGGTGCCGTTGGGCGGCGGCGGCATCGAACACCCCCAATAGTCGCTCACTCCTTGGCAGAATATCCCAGTGTTTTTGGAATTGTCCTCCCCAATACGGCAGTGCGGATTGTCGGGGTTCTGCTGCTCGGGGAGGGCCGCGCAGCCCCGAATCACCACCGTGTCCCCGCCCGATATGACCCATGCCGAGTTCCCATAGGTGCCGTCCATCCACATATAGCGGAAATCATTGAAGGCGCAATGCTGGTTCGTGCCGGAACCAGCATAGGCCACGTCGGCTTTGCCATCGCACTGGCCGCTGTGCACCCTCGCCGAGTAGCGCGTGCCGCCGTCGGCGCGGACGTACCACGTTGCGGCTGAGAGAGACGGGGCAACGATTGCAAGCAGGAAGGTCAACAGAACACCGCATCTTAACTTCACCATGCATGAACTCCCAACTGAGTTTCCCAGGTCAATCGGAGATAAGTATAAATGGGATTAACCCGCATACCGTTTCTTAGGCGGTCTCGATCCAACGTGACTTTGCGCCGCGTCCGCTAGTGGTTTGTCTTCAGATCGCCGCTGAACAGATCGGCCATGGTTCTGTCCTCGGAGATGCGGTTCCGCGATGCCAGTCCTTCATATACCTGTGGCAACTCGCCATTCTCCCAGGCACGGTAATACTCATTCCAATGCCATGCTGTGCTTTTCTCGTATGATGCTTTGAGCGTTGCGCGATGTCCCTGTACAACCTTGCGTTCAAACTGCTCATAGCTGCGCACCGGATAGTGGTAGATTCGAATGTTGTCGGAACGCGACATGATGCGCGGAATGGATCTCGATTCGTGATTGCCCGAGTACATTCCGATTAGCCCGCGTGCGAGACAGAACGCCTTGCTCATCTTGCTGTGGTAACCGGGCATCTCGCCGATATCCGTAAACTCTTGCCATGGCGTGTTCGGACGCGGAAGAAAGTTGTGCCAATAGCAATTCAGAATGTTCTTCCGCCCATCGATTTCACTATCATAGCGTCCGCTTGCCGGGTACCAGAACTCATCCGCGTCGGACGAAATGATCCAACGTGGACGAAACTCTTGTTTCGCGACCTGAATCATGCGATTCACGCGCAGAGATTGGTGGTGAGCGGGCTCCGCGTCATCGATTATAATGATCGACTTTCCGAGGCGCCGCTTGAAATCGGCCAGAATGTCTCTTGTGCCATCGACCGATCCGTTGTCGGTGACAACAAAGTGCCCAATGCCCAAACGAAGGTGAAAATCGATGTTCTGCGCGATGATGTCGATCTCATCGCGTACAAGAATCAACATGGCAATGGGGCCCGGCCGAGCCATGCAGCGAACCGCGGCGCGCGTTAGGATCGATTCATTTAGAAGAAGCTTCTTAACCGGCAGTCTCCACAGCGCAAAGCCGAGCGCCTCGTCGGCCTCATCGAAAACACCACGGGCGGCCGGAAATCGCTCACTGAGCTGACAACTCATCCCCACGTACTGGGGGCCCTGGCCAGAAAAGAGAAAAACAGTTTTATTCACGAAACCAATCGTAAACCAACATGGGCCGGCTGCTCTACGTTCCGTCTTATGAATGGGTCTGCATCCATACTGCAATCCCCGCCGGCTTCTCCGGAGACGGAGCTTATTTTGGCGACGTCTGGGAATCGCGAATCATCAGGCAATCGTATTCGATCACGCGCAGGTTCTCCCGAGATACCGGAACCAGTGACGTGATCGAAAAACCCAGCGCGTTATAGCGAGCCAGCGCGGTAAGGTAATCCGGCATCCCTTCGTAAATTGGACGCAGCGCAATCTCCGATTGCAACCCAAGCACGAGCGGACAGCGCTCACCCAATCCCTCAAGCACCTGAAGATCGTACCCCTGTGTGTCCATCTTCAAATAGAGCCGAGGATCTTCAAGTCTGGCAGTCATCTCATCCAGGATCGAATCGAGTCTCACAACATTCACGCGCTCCGTACGCTCCACGGCGATGCGATCTTGAAAGTGCTCGCTCCCATACGAATTCACCGGGAGCAGAGAACTGAACTCCTCGCTGCTCATCACATTCAGATCGAGCGCTTGATTGGATGAACCCAATGCCAGGTTGTAAACATGCCAATCAGGGTCGTTCCTGCTCTTTTCCTCCAGAACTTTGAACATGGCCGGAATCGGCTCGAACGAGACCAAACGCTTCCGGTATCCCATGTTGCGCAGAAACTCGCCATATTGGCCGCGATTGGCGCCGACATCGATCACGCCGTTGATGCGCAGAGTCGAGAAAATCTCAGCCAGACCATCCCGAAGCAGATACCACTCTGGCATGGGGTATCGGATTAGGTCGTAGCCGTGACGACGGATAAAGGGCCGCAAGAACTTACCAATCATGAATTCCTCGTCTTCACTCACTGGCCACTAAACGACCGCCGGCTCATCGAGCTTGTTTTCCGCTAAAACCGATCAACAGACACTACGATTAACAGATTGCCCCGCGTCGTCCTTCGTGCAGTACGAGTCAGCCGGACTCGTTGGCCACGGCTCATAGGCGCAAAGCCCAAGAACTTAAACCGAGGGCCGATCATTTGGCCGTCTCGCCAGTCTATGTTCCGATCGCATGAAATTCGTTTTGTCAAGTTGCGATCTCGGGGTCTCAAAATCGAGACCCCGAGATACAGAAATCTAGACTAGCGGCGATTCACAAACAAATAACGTCCTCCGAATCATAGCCCAATGCGTGCAACGTGCTCAACACGATACCTGTCGCTCCTGTCTCGCCGCCGCTTTTCCTCAGGACGGTTATCGTGATTACCCAATGGTTGCGCGCATTGGTCTGGCCTTATGGTTCCACGGCGCCGATGCTCGGCGGATTCGGTCGGGTCACTCCGTAGTAGTCCAGCGTGACGCCGGGGACTGCTAC
>Ga0210398_10000936_pt1 | contig 31583 bp, 29 predicted proteins | sample IncBWC4OmetaG_FD_161047 | JGI IMG/M metagenome (GOLD analysis project Ga0210398, IMG submission 161047) | Forest soil microbial communities from Barre Woods Harvard Forest LTER site, Petersham, Massachusetts, United States - Inc-BW-C-4-O | ecosystem: Environmental > Terrestrial > Soil >... | reverse complement strand
GGTTACATTCTTGGGATGCTGGCGGCCGAATACATTTTCGCAGACTGCTTCTCGTCCAACCAAATTGTTCTTGTATTCGGGCGACGGACCATACATTTACGGCAGTTGATGTACTCGTGAACGGCTGGAAATGTTCAATTTTAAATTAACGCTGGTGGGTTATGGGGCATGTCATCAGCAGCGGTGCTAAGCCGCATCTGTTGGTCTTCCAGGAGGCGTAGGATTCCTTCGTCGTGTTCATTGGAGCCGAGTTCGCAGAGTCCCATCCACTGCTCTTGATTTGTCGGATTGGCCAGGTGTTTTGTGGTATTAGCAGTTGCACCGTCGCCGGTATCCTTCTCAGGTTGAGATAGGACCTAAGCCGCTGCGGGGTGTCCCGCAACCTCCATGTAGCCCTCCATCGCCTGTGTCAACTGCGAATCCACTTCGTCCGCAATCGTCATAACATCGGGCAACAGCAAGCTGAAATTCAGAGCACCCAGATTCTTCTGCAATGTCCCAAAGAGGGTCACCTGGAGTATTCGCGAGTCCTGCACCAGCATGGCAGAGGTGTAGCCTTGTGACCTTCGCAATTTGCCATGGGCAACGGCAGCAGGGGAACTGATCGAACCGCCCTCCTGTATGGTGATGTGGGGCGATCTCAGTCGCACAATCAGGTCGTCAAGTAGCTTGGGAAGATATCCCGTGCGCTCTTGGTCGCTAAGAGCAACGCGGCTAAGGTCTTTGTTCTCTTTCACCCTCGTCAGCCAGTCTTCGATGATAAGGCTAGTGCAACGCTGTAATATTCCCGCCACTTTTTCCTTTGGCGTCGGGACTGCTGGTGTGCGAGTGAGCAGCTTATTGTGGACGAGATCAGCGAGTGTCTTAATCTCAACGGGTTTCACGATGATTTCATCCGCTTCCAGAAGGATAGCCTTCATTGCACTCTTCACGTCGGGGCAGCCGCTGACCAGCAGCGTAAGTGCCTTCGGTTGGATGTGACGCATCGCCGTAATCACTGCAAAGCCGTCGCTGGGACTGGGCATGTGAAGATCAGTGATCAGGACATCGAAGTTCTCTGTCGTGATCAGCTTCAGAGCCTCTGTCACATTCGCGGCAGAAACCACTTCAAAGCCCTTGTACTTAAGGGTCATTGTCATCATGGTGCGGAGGGCGGCGTCGTCATCCACAAGCAGGACCTTGTGGGAAATACGGCGTTCGGTCGGAGTCATACAGCACTACCTCTCTTCACGAACCAATCCAAGTATCACCCAGGTGTACTGTGGAGTATGCTCAAAAGTGAACAGTTGTCGAGATGGTTAACAGATGTCTTGCAGGACATTGACCTCGGAAACACACTCACCAGACGAAGACTAATGTCATCATACCTTCGGCAGATTCGAGTATTTCTGCACACTCCGCGATGGCGCAGCTTCCGCATGAGCGCGATCGTCTTCAATCAGCCGAACCATTTTTCGATTCGCTTCTGCTTTCTTCGGTTCACGGCGTAGCGCGCGTGCCGGGTGGCGCGGTTGTCAATCGCGCTGCCGCCCGGCCGCGTATGATTTTGCGCAACATGCAGCGTCACCGGCGGATTCGGCACTCTTTCACGAAGTCCCGTGTATCAAACTCCTGGTCGCCACCTACGGTCACAATCGGATTAACGAACAGATCACGCCGGTTTTCGCTACAACGGACCTATTCCGCACCGAGCACAGGACTCGGCTGTATTCGGCATGGTGTACAGCAAAATCAGCGATCACTTTAATCAGCCCTACTTGCCGCAATGGCTGCCTGGTTTCGGGGCGGAAAAGGCATTCGAAGTTATTCGAAGTAAACTATTTGTTCGAGCCCAGGCATTGGCTCGTCTTGCAGCTGGCGGTGCAATACCAACTCGCGTGAAAAGTCGATACGAGATGGCAGTCTCGATCGAAGACATCCTTGCGCGCCGCACCGGTTTACAGCTGTTCAGTTGGGGATATGCGATACCCGCCGCTCCGCATCTGGCGCAGTGTCTGGCAGACGAACTCGGTTGGTCCGGGACGCAGAAACAGGAAGCTGTCAAGCCGTACGTAAAGAAGATCAATCGATTCCTGGAGGTTGGCGGGATTATCTGAGGAAGACTCGGAATGGAAGACTTCAGGGACAAAGGGATTCTCGGAAGCTAGAAGATCTTAGGAGGACAACTTGGCGAACTACATTGGCGCAATTGACCAGGGAACTACCAGCACACGCTTCATTGTATTCGACCGCTCGGGACGGGTGATCTCCATCGCCCAAAAGGAGCATGAGCAGATTTACCCCAATCCGGGATGGGTCGAGCACAACCCGGAAGAAATCTGGCAGCGCACGCGTGAGGTGATCGCCGAAGCAATGGCCAAGGGAAAACTGCGGCCTTCAGATCTGGCCGCGATGGGCATCACCAATCAGCGCGAAACAACCGTGCTGTGGAATCGAAAGACCGGCAAGCCGGTTGCGAATGCGCTGGTTTGGCAGGATACCCGAGTCGCCGACTACGTCAGCCAATTCGCCAAAGCCGGCGGGCAGGATCGCTTTCGAACTAAAACCGGACTCCCGCTCACTACCTATTTCAGCGGTTTGAAGATCCGCTGGATTCTTGAACATGTGAAGGGGGTTCGCGAGATGGCGGAGGCCGGAGAAGTCCTGTTTGGCAACATCGACAGCTTTCTTCTGTGGCACCTGACCGGGGGCCCGGATGGCGGCGTCCACATCACCGACGTTACGAACGCAAGCCGGACGCAGTTGATGAATCTGGAAACTCTGGCGTGGGACCAGGAGATGCTCGATGCTTTCGGAGTTCCAAAAGCTATGCTGCCCCGGATCCGGTCGAGCAGTGAAGTGTACGCGCAAGTGAAAGAACCTTCGTTGCAAGATGTGGCCGTTGCGGGAATCCTGGGCGATCAGCAAGCGGCGCTCGTGGGGCAAACCTGCTTCCGTCCCGGAGAAGCGAAGAACACTTACGGCACCGGATGTTTTCTCTTGATGAACACTGGCGACCGCCCGGTCCACTCCGATTACGGCCTGCTCACGACGATGGCCTACAAGCTCGGTGACCAGCCCGCGCAGTATGCGCTCGAAGGAAGCATCGCGGTAACGGGCGCGCTGGTGCAATGGCTCCGCGACAACCTGGGCTTGATCCAGAAAAGCTCCGACGTCGAATCGCTGGCGCGCTCGGTCCCCGACAATGGCGGCGTTTATTTCGTTCCGGCCTTCTCGGGTCTATACGCTCCTTATTGGAAAGACAACGCCCGGGGGGTGGTCGCCGGGCTGACTCGCTATGCGAACAAGGGGCACATTGCCCGTGCCGTGCTCGAAGCGACAGCTTTCCAGACTCGTGACGTTCTCGAGGCCATGGGAAAAGATTCAAACATCCGGCTCGACGCGCTTCGCGCCGACGGAGGCATGGTTGAGGATGAGCTGCTCATGCAATTCCAGTCCGACATTCTGAATCTGCCGGTCGTTCGCCCGGTGACTCGTGATGCGACGACCGCATTGGGGTCGGCCTATGCAGCGGGGCTCGCCGTCAAGTATTTCAGGGATCTCGACGACTTGCGTTCAAACTGGGCGGTCGATCACACCTGGAACCCTGTCATGGACGATTCGAAGCGTAAGGCAATGTGCTGCCTCTGGAAACGCGCGGTCAGCAAGTCGTTTGATTGGGTGATGGAAGAGAGCTGCTAATCAGAGTGATGCAGAATTCGGTGCTCGCAAGTGTTTCGGGGAATTCCTGGGGACGCGGGTGCTGCGGTACGTTCAATTTGGCGAGTTCGGCACAGACTCAGGTTGCGACTTCTGGTATTTCCGGGTACGAGAATGCCAGAGCTCAGTTCTCAGAGTCAGGGCTTGCTCGTGTAGCCATTAATGCCGGCAGTTTCCCCGATTTGCGTTGGCCTGATTTCAGCGACGACAGCACACATTGGATAAATTCAACGAGCTCAACCGTGGTTCCTCACGCTGGGTCTAGGGGAATGGAGCCAACCACACCGGCACGACAGATAATCGCGTTGATGCTTCAAGCCCACCAAAAGGCACACCCCGTCATGTGGCAATTTCCACAGGCCCGATTCCTGTCATGCCTGGGCCCGCGTCAATGGATTCCGTGAATCCAAGGCGCGCAAGATAGCATCACAGAATTAAATGGTGCTGACAGTCCGAAGTCCCCAAGCTTAAGAATTGGCGCCGTTGGCGGGTATCTAGGTGGTCGCCTGACCGACCGAACCGCGATCACCTTTGTCGTTTCGGGCTATGCTTTCGGGAAGAGGGAATATGGATCACAATGAGGCGCTCCGGAAATTTGAGCATTTGATGATCAGAGAGGCCGACCGCGCGCAAGAGGTGGCAACTGAACTTGAGGCTTTGATTTCGCACCTGTCCAGTGAGAAATCGCGGCAGCTCGCACAGCTCCAAGTAAAGGCCAGTCACAGACAGGCTAAGGAATTTCGCGAATTAGCGATCAAAACCAAGGAAAGCTAGTTCAGGGCAAGTTCGTCCCGGCGGTGTCAACGCCGTTGGGCGCGAGTTTGCGAAGCCAATGGTGTGCCTCATCGGTGCGCTACGTTGAAATGGCCTAGCGCCGCGCCTTGTTGTTGCAGACGAGTCAAAACATTTCGTAATGCATCCATGATTGTGGTCCTTTCATGATGACCGGCGTAAGGTGCCGCACTGAGCGCCGCCGGGTGCGGAAAGTCGCCACTGAGCAGAACGTTCGTGCCGTTCTTCGTGCGATTGTGCAGGGGTGCGTTGCTCTGCCCGACGTCGCCCTAATGCGAATCTGGCTTCGACGCTCTGCGACCCGGTGAAAATCTTGAGCCCCTTGCTGCCTCGTGTCTTACACTTTCCGCCGCTTACACATTTGTGAAAAGCACCTCACTGCAGCCGCGCGGAAAGTCACTTAGGCGCGGCAGCTTCGGGCGGATGCCCAACCTATGTCGACCCATTGGGCTCGCCAAGGGTGGCGCAGCAATCAAATGGGTCTCCGAAATATTGTGTTTCTCGCCGGCATTTTCCTTTTTCAAATTCCATGGTTGCCTCGATCACAAGATCGGGGTCGTATTCCGGATGGCCGGTTGTCTTGCTGCCCCACTGGCGAAAATTCTCAAGGTCATCCAGGCTGATGTTGTATCCGGTCAGATGAAGCAACGAGTAAAGCAGCTCACATCCATGGCCAGCGGAGAGGATGAAACGGTCGCGATTGACCCACCGAGGGTTCGCAGGCTTGTGTCGCAAAATTCGGTCCCACAATGTGTAGGCCATCGGGGCGGCCCCGAGTGGCAATCCGGGGTGACCGAAGCGGGCTTTCTCGCTCATGTCGACCGAGAGAATCCGGGCTGTATTGATACAAAGCTGATCGAGATCACGGCTGAGCGTCTGATTCATTGGGATGCTCCTATCTGCGATTTCTGTAATTGGCGAGCGCCAGCGAACTATTGCGAATGCGAATCTAGTCGAGGCAAGCCTGTTGCCTTCTTATCTCCTTGCGGGGGCCGCTAACGAAGGGGCTGCCCGCCTCAAAGAAACGCAGCAGCCGGCCTACCTCACGCGTGATGCCAATGCGCACAGCTGTGCGAACCTGCGCAGTTTCTCGAACCGCGGTCCCAAGCCAAAGCGGACCGTTGGCACACAGGTCAACTCCGTCCAACCGCTGGTCGATTTGCAATGCCGCTGCAAGCCGTCCTGGCCCTCTCGCCAAATCTGTGAGTTTGTCGGTTTTGCGGAGCCGTTTCATCAAGTTGATTCCTTCAAGAGGCTCAACAGCACGCAACAGCACTCCCGCGCCAAGCCCCGGTTCTTCAGCCGTTACGTTGAGCATGTATGACGTCCCATAGACGAAGTACACATAAGCAAACCCCCTGTCCAGGAACAGGGATTGGTTTCTGGCCGTTCGTCCACGATAAGCATGCCCACTCCGATCGCCAGGTGGGTAAGCCTCTGTCTCGACAATACGACCGCTAATCCTGTTTCGCCCGGCCTTGCGCACAATGGTTTTCCCGATTAGATATTCGGCCAGCTCAGCCGCATCACTTGGCAGGCTGGCCCGTGATAGCCGCCGGACTTCGTGAGCGAGATGAAACGCGGTCTGCAATGGAACCCCGATCCTCTCTGCCGCCCCACTTCATCCGGAAGTCTTCATCGCAGCGTCATTTGCCGCTGAAGCTCCCGGGAGCCCGACGATCTGGAGCTCAAATCCTGCAAGCCCAGATTCTTTCAGGCAGCTGTCTGCTGTGCGATTGGCTGTACTTCCCGCAGGAGACCGGTATCCACGTCGAAAATGAAGCCTCGCACAGGGATATCCTTTGCGATCCAGGGATGCGATCTGACTTTCTTGATCTGCTCCCGGGTGTTTTCCTCGGGGTCCTTATAGGAGAAGAAGCGCATTGGAGCCGGCGAAGCATCTCCGCTAGAAGCGCTCAGCTTCGCGTTCAGCTCGTCATCGGTGAATGTCGTGAACCCGCAGCCGGTGTGGTTGAGAAGCAGTATCTCTGTGGTTCCGAGTACACGGTTGGAAACAACAAGTTCCCCGAGTACATCTTCTGTTACCGCGGGACCGCCGGTTCGGATAACGTCGATATCGGCTTGCGGCAGACCCAAGATTCCAGGGAGGTCCGAGAGACGAGGGTCCATGCAGGTTACAACTACGATTTTGGGGGCCGGACGTTTGCCCAGCTTCCGATTGTATTTTTTTGCATAGTTGCGGTTCGCTTCTAGCGCCCTATCGATAATACTCATCGTTTTCCTCTGCGAGCGGTGCGGCCAAGCCCGTTTTTTAAGTGTCGCGCTTCTGACCGAATCGGCTGCGATGGAGCGATTACACCCGAGGTAATCCGGCGAATCAATTGGACGATGGTATTGGCGATACCTTGGTATCGGGGCCGTGGAACCAAGTACGCACCACTCTGTGCCTGCATGTCCAATCCATACTTTGGTCTTGGTCGATACGTTCGTCCAATAGATTCGCCATCGCGACTCTGTCATCGTGATTCTGGCTTAATTGCCTAACTAAGGTTAGGCTGATCGGAGCAATTATGAGCACTGCAATCACCGCCTCTCACATCGAGCGGAACCCGGAGCTCCTAGGACAAACCGTGGTCGTAATCGGCGGAAGCGCCGGCATTGGGCTCGAGACTGCCCGAAGAGCATATGCGGAGGGAGCGAAGCTGATCCTTACCGGTCGCAGTGCTGAGCGCCTCCAGCAGGCAGCGAGCGAGGTCCATGCGCTGAGCACTACCGCGTTTGACGCCACGGATCCTGCGCTGCTCAAGGAGTTCTTCCGCAACCTGCCGACCTCAATCGATCACGTCATGGTGACAGCTGGCCGGCCTTCTTACGGCCGCCTCATCGACCTGGATTTCGCCCACGCACGCCGTGCGCTGGACGAGCATCTTTCACTCTTCATCGAAGTCGCCCGGAACGCAGTTGACAGGGTAAGAGCCGGCGGAACTTTGATATTTATGGGGGGCACCGGCGGTCGCCGCCCGGGCATTGGCCTCGGAATCGCATCGACAGCGACCGCCGCACTTCCTGCCCTTACGGCGAATCTGGCGCTTGAGCTGGCACCCGTTCGTGTGAACCTGATCGCCGCCGGATTCGTCGACACGCAGTTGTCCGCATCACTCTTGGGCGATGAACTCGAAAACCGCCGCAGCCAGCTTCGAGCCAAACTTCCCATCCGGCGGGTTGTTCAACCAGCAGATGTCGCCGCACTAGCCGTCCACATCATGACCAATACCGCCCTTACGGGCGCAACCTACGACGTCGATGGCGGACAGCAGTTCGTCGCGGCCTAGCGGAGGAACTCGGCGTTTAAGCAAGAATCTGGCCTGCGCTTTGGGTAAGGAATAGGGAGGGAATATGGCAACTCTGCGGGCGTTTCCGAGCCGTGAACCGATCAGCGGCACTAGCGCCGAGAAAGTTGATATAAAGTTCGAGGTGGTCGTCATTCCGGTCGCGGGTGTTGACCGCTCGAAGGAGTTCTACACCAAACTGGGGTGGCGGCTCGACGCCGACTTCCCCTTTGATAACGGCTTCCGGGTTGTTCAGTTCACGCCTCCCGGCTCAGGGTGCTCGGTTCAGTTTGGCACGAAGATGACATCGGCCGCGCCGGGATCGGCTCAAGGCCTCTACCTGATCGTCCCCGATGTTGAGGCAGCACGGAAAGATCTTGTGGCACGCGGTGTTGAAGTGAGTGAGGTGTTCCACCCCGAAAGGCCAGGGGCTCAGTTCCAGATCGACGGCAGCGGTCGCATCAGCGGGCCGGCACCCGAGCATGCCACCTACAGCTCGTTCGCCACGTTTCGTGATCCCGACGGCAATGGATGGCTGTTTCAGGAAATCACAACGCGGCTGCCTGGCCGAGGATTTAGTAATTTGGATGTCGCGACGCTGACCGAGCTCTTGCAAGAGGCTGAGAAGAAGCACGGCGAATACGACCCTATCGCTCCGACGCGAGACTGGTCGGGCTGGTACGCCGCCTACATTGTCGCGCGTCGGGACGGCAAGACGCCCGAAGAGGCAGCCAAAGCCGGCAAGATCCACATAGAGGGGGCACGTTGAGCGCTGCGATGAAGCACTTCGACGCAATCATTATCGGGACGGGTCAGGCGGGCCCGTCCCTGGCAGCGCGGTTTGCGGCTGCTGGCAAATCCGTCGCTATTATCGAACGCCATAAATTTGGCGGCACATGCGTGAATACGGGATGCATCCCGACAAAGACGCTGGTGGCAAGTGCCTATGCGATCCATGTTGCCCGCCGAGGTGCGGAATATGGTTTCGCCACTGGTGATGTGCGAGTCGATATAAAGCGAGTGAAAGCCCGCAAAGATGCAGCTTCCGCGAGGTCTAGCAAGGGAGTGGAGGAGTGGCTCCGTGGAACGACAAACTGTACGGTCATTCAGGGCCATGCCCGCTTTCAGTCGTCGAACACAGTGGTGGTCAACGGTGAAGTTCTGGAAGCCGACAAGATTTATGTCAACGTGGGGGCGCGCGCTTCTGTTCCCGAAATGCCGGGGATTCATGACGTCCCATTTCTCACCAACTCATCGCTGATGGACATCGATTTCTTGCCCGAGCATTTCATCATCGTCGGCGGAAGTTATGTTGGGCTGGAGTTCGCCCAGATCTATCGCCGCTTCGGGAGCGAAGTCACGATTTTGGAGATGGGACCGCGCCTGATTGGACGGGAAGACGAAGACGTTTCCCAATCTGTGCGCGAAATCCTGGAGGCGGAGGGCATACACGTCCGGCTGAATGCGAAATGCATCTCGCTGGCAAAACGCGAGGGCGGTTTGGCCGTCGGCATCACATGCGAAGAAGGTCCGCCAGAAGTAGTAGGCACTCACGTTCTTCTGGCCGTGGGACGTACTCCTAACACGAACGACTTGGGACTGGACCGGGCTGAGGTTGCCACCGACCACCGCGACTACATTATCGTCGATGATCAGCTGCAAACGAACGTGCCCGGCATCTGGGCACTGGGGGACTGCAACGGCCGCGGCGGCTTCACGCATACTTCCTATAACGACTACGAGATCGTTGCGGACAATCTCTTCAACGCTGACCATCGCCGGGTTTCCGATCGGATCCTAGCCTACGCGCTATATGTCGATCCGCCGCTAGGGCGATGCGGCATGACGGACGCTGAGATACGGAAATCCGGCCGTCGTGCCCTGGCTGCGAAATATCCGATGAGTAAAGTGAGCCGGGCCTACGAAAAAGGTGAGACACAAGGTTTCATCAAAATCTGCGTCGATGCAGAAACGAAACAGATTCTGGGGGCTGCGATTCTTGGAGTCGGAGGCGATGAAGTGATTCACGCTCTGCTGGACGTGATGTATGCGAAGGCGCCGTACACGGTCATCCAGCGCGCAATGCACATTCATCCGACGGTGGCGGAGTATCTGCCCACCATTCTCGCCAAACTGGAGCCGCTCACGTAACGGCTACCGGTTCTGGGGCCCTCCGTCGGTCGTCGATCTTTGCTACGACCTGCGCGCCGTGACCAGCGAAATTCGCCCAGACAGGGATCTGAGCAGCCCTGGCCTCCGCGAGGCATGGAATGTAGAGGACCTCCCGCCTTTCCCCAGGTGGAATAAGCGGGGCGGTGCGGAAGCGGCTTCGACCGCACGGAGGAAGTAGAGGCCTTTCTCGTTCCTTGCCGACTAATGACGCAGGAAAGCGACTATCCATTCGTGCTGCTGCCCGCAAAACAGATAACTGGGAGCTCCATGAGAATAGACGGTGGAGATATCGGAGGTATTTCGCCGAAATGGCTCGCCTAGTCTCAGTAAATGTCGGCCTTCCGCGTGACGTGACATGGAACGGCAAAACCGTCCGAACGGCGGTCTGGAAATCATCAGTTGCGGGGCGGCGCATGGTGCGCAAGCTCGATATCGATGGTGATGCGCAAGGTGATCTCGCCGGCCACGGAGGGGAGCACCGCGCCGTATTTGTCTACCAGATGGATTCCTACCATTACTGGGAGCGCTTTCTGGGCCGCAACGATTTTATCTTTGGCCAGTTCGGCGAAAACTTCACGGTTGAAGGGATTCCGGATGACGAGGTTTGCATCGGCGATCGATACCGCATTGGTGATGCAGTATTTGAGATAACGCAACCACGCGTGACCTGCTACCGCGTCGGCATCCGCATGAATGAACCTCGTATGGCGGCGCTACTCGTAGCACATCGAAGACCGGGATTTTACTTTCGCGTGCTGCAGGAGGGGGAAGTTGGTGCAGGCGATGACATTGTAAAAATTGCTGACGGTCCAGAGCGAATCACCGTGGCCGGGGTTGACGCCCTCCTATATTTGCCTGGACATTCCCGCGAGCAACTGCAACGCGCGCTGCGGATTCCTGCGCTTAGCAAGGGTTGGCAGAGTTCGTTCCAGAAGATGCTCCAACAAGATTCGAGCTCCAAAATTTTGGCAGGGAATCCGGGGCTCGCGAAGGAGGAGCAGGCTCCGGCGTGGCCCGGATTCAGACAAATGCGAGTCACGCAGATCCGTAAGGAGAGCGATAGCGTGACGTCCTTCGTTCTCGCGCCGATAGATGGGGCCCCTCTCCCTGTCTTCCAGGCGGGTCAATTCGTTGTCTTGCGGTTGCTGGTCGATCCGGCTCAGCCTCCGATTCTCCGCAGCTATTCGTTGTCCGATCTGCCAGTAACCGATCATTTTCGCATCTCCGTCAAAAGCGAATCGAATGGCGTTGGAAGCTTGTTTCTGAGGAGCCGCGTACGAGAAGCCGCTTTATTGGATGTGAGTGCACCGCGGGGAAGCTTTACTCTACATCCTGGCGAGAACCCTGTGGTTTTGCTGAGCGCCGGAGTCGGCGCAACGCCCGTGATGTCGATGCTGCACGCGCTCGCTGCCGAAAAGTCGGAAAGAGAGATCTGGTGGATCTATGGAGCGCGGAACAGCGTCGACCATCCTTTCGCGCGAGAATCACGTTCTCTACTGCAGCAGCTCTCTCGCGGACGAAGCTATGTCGTGTACAGCAGACCCGGAGCCACCGATCAACTTGGGTTGGACTTTGATGCTTCAGGTCACATCGACTCAGCTTTGCTCGAGAAGATTGGCGTACCATCCGATAGCGACTTCTATCTGTGTGGCCCATCTTCGTTCTTAGAGAATATGCGCGATGGGCTGCGAAATTGGGGTGTGCCCGCCGAGAATGTGCGCACGGAAATCTTCGGTGCGCTTGAGGGCATTACACCGGGCATGGAGCGGGTTGGTCACACGCCGCACCTGCCACAGGGCCCTCCGGGATCTGGCCCGTCAGTGTCATTTGCGCGCAGCGGGATCACGGCCGCGTGGGACTCCAAATATCAGAGTTTGTTGGAACTCGCGGAAGCGTGCGACGTTCCGGTCAGATGGTCATGCCGGACTGGAGTGTGCCACACCTGCATGACGGGTCTGATTGGCGGATCGATTATTTATAACCCTGAGCCGCTGGAGAGGCCGGCCTCGGGAAATGTGCTGGTGTGCTGCTCACAGCCGAACGCAAATGTAATTCTTGATCTTTGAGGACATGGAAATGCAGAGGAGAGATGTCGTCGCAGCAAGACGGCAGCACTCGCCAGGAGGCTTTCACGACGGAGATCACACTAAAGCACTGGGGAGCTGAAGTGATGCCTACTGCAAACATGGCGACTCGCCCGCCGGTTCCTGCGAGATTGCGATTCAAGGTGCGTCCTTGGCCCAGCGCCGGTCTCTCGAGAGCGAATCAACCGCGCACGCCAACGCCGGCTCTTGCGGGGTCGCTGCAGTTCCAGGCGTGTGCCAGAAGTTCCGAACCCACAAGGGCCAAAGTAATAACGAAATAGAAGGGCAATCGCAGCCTGGACGAATCATTGATGTCCGTCCTGGGATTGAAGTCTTGTCGCCGGCGGTTGATTCCTCAGCAGATTTCCGGTGGCGAATTCAAGCTTGACTGCCTCTAGAAACAATTCCGATCGCGCGAAGACGCCGGATAGTCGGGCTAGGGCTAGTTGCTTCTCCGCGGTAACGACATCGACCAGATTCTTGACTCCATATTTGTATGCATCGAGCGATGCCGAGTAAGAGGCGTTGGCGGACTCGAGAAGTGCCACAGCGGCGTCGTGCTTTCGTGAGGCCGTCCGGAATGCTATGTAAGCGGTCCAGACCTCGCGCGTCGTCTGATCATGTTCCGCCGTAAGTTCATCCTCTGCTTCCCGGCGTTTCGATTCGGCGATCAACAGTTCGTTTTTGCGCACGCCTCCGTCAAAGATCCGCCAATGGATACCGACTGCGACGGACCAGGTAGGCTCGCTGGCAGAACCGAGCTGGCCGTAATCTGCGGTGGGCCACACAGAGGTCTGCGCTGCCGAACCCGATAGAACAATCTGCGGTCTATACTCTGCCCTGGCTGCACGAATGCGAGCCTCGGAAGAGCGGATTCGCAGAGCTTGCGCCATGAGTTCGGGACGATCCTTCATCGCGCGATCGATCAGCGCCTCGATGGACATGGTGAGTCTCTCGGGCAACGGAGCACTCCTCTGACTGTCAATCACTATGTTGGGGGACGGATCAGCCCCAACTGCTTCAGTCAGCGTAACGCGTGCAAGTTTTTCGTCCCCGTCCGCGGATTCCTGGTCGAACACTGCCTGTGACGTTTCGGCCCGAGCATTGAGGACATCGGGAAGAGTTGCAAGCCCGTTGTTCAGTCGGTTTTCAGCCGCATCCTGCGTGGTTTGTGCAGTTCGCAACGTGTCCTGCGCAGCCTGCAATCTTTCCTGTGCAGTCATCAGCTGGTAATACGCACTGGCGACGCGAAACGCCAGCGCTAGATTTACCTGAATGACGTCTGCACCCGCGGCGAGCTTCTCCGCTTTCGTGGAGTCCACGCTCGCCTCGCGTTTACCAAAGTCAAAGATGAGATATTGGAGCGTGACTTCAGGCCGGACGATTGGCACCTCGACCATGACATAGCCGCGAGGAGCGAGCGGTTCCGGGAATGGATTTATCAACCTCTCGTCGCCGAAAACAGCTAGACCCTCTAACTCGGGATAATATGCGCTTTTTGCCAAACCGAGTTCGCGTGCTTTCTGCTTTGCGCGCTCCCAGATCGTGCGCGTGCTGGGATTGTGATGCTCGGCGACCTCGATCAGCTCAGCCAAGGTGTAGGGGCGAACTGGATCGAGAATCGCTGTTCCTTCGCGAGGGGTTTCGCGAGCGGCGCAGTCGGCGACAGCCGCTGGAGAAGACACCTTGCCGGCGCATTGCCCCAGAGCCCGCGTCGAGGAGAAGGCGAGAAGCAGCGACAAAAATAGAACATTCAATGATGGGTTGTATTCGAGCGATCGAAACTTCTTCCGGTTCATTCCCAGCAACCCGTCGGCGATCGCTTGCCACGCCCCTCCAATGTGGGCGCTGCCCTGGGAACTAGCCGCGCCTCGCCCAGGTCTTGCAATTCCTCGGATGTGTTTGCCGCTTGACTCTGGAACGAACAACTTACCACGTTGACAAACCCGCTTGGCCCGCGGCCGTGCAGCATCTTGCCCACCACGCCGAACTGGAAAGCGATGCTTTCCCGTTCAGCAGCTATTAAGGCAGAAGTGCCGAGGGGAGTCTATTGGACGAACGTATCGATAGCTGCGAAAGTGCCGGTGGACATCACCTTCATCGGCTGCACAGGCCCAGATTTCTCTTCAGAAGGTTCACGAAGCTCGGCATCTTTGCCCCGAGCGCAATCCGCGGACTTCAATCCCATGGATCTACCTTCAAAGTGCGTAGGCGCCAAGATGATCATCTGATGCGGAGGTATTGATCGATACCTTCGTCCAATAGATTCGCCCCTCAACTCTGTGGCTTAATCGAAACGCAAGAGTGAAGCTGTCCAGCGTCAGGAGATACCTTAAGCTGAACTGGCCAGAGCGCCACCTGTATGACGCAATGTTCAATACAGAGACGGGCGATTCTTTTGTCGCCGAAATGCTCGCTCACTGTGTCCAGCAGGTTACTAGACAGGCTTCCGTCATCCCCGGATTCACAGTGAGGGGCCAACCGTGATGTAGGAACCTCCACTTTCAGAACGGTTAAGTGGAGATATGTCTGGTGCACTGGTGGGTGAACAGTGTAGATGCGCGCGACTGAGGGACATTCCGGACGCGCGGTTAGTCGCTCGATTGGAATGGCAATGACGGAGTCAATACGCTTAGCTAACCAAGCCGGCGCGGCAGTAGGTCTCGTGGTACTAACGCTCTGGCTTCAGTGTGCCGGAATGAGCGTCCTCATTCACTGGACAAGGAACTCTATTGAGCGACGAACAAAGAAACTGAGTCCGTGGCATGCCGCGGTGCTTATGGTTCGGTTCGCAGCGGTAATGACTGTTCTTCAGATCTTGGAGACTCTGGTGTGGGCCAGCTTTTATCGCTGGAAATGCTTTTCGGCGTGGGGGGCTTCGTTCTATGTTTCAGCCGCCAGCTACTCGACGGTTGGCTACGGGGACGTTCTTCTCCCGCATTTTTGGCGATTCCTAGGACCGGTCGAGAGCCTTACTGGAATGCTGATGTGTGGAATGTCCGTGAGCGGACTGTACGCCATCCTGACCCGAGTTTTGGCAGCTGAAGCCAGGTCGTCAGTGGGGGCCACTACCGAACCTGCTTGAAGGAGTCTCCGGTTGCGAGGAAAAAGTGATGTCCGCCCGAGCCTACGGCGTGAGCATCCGGCTGGTGGCCATTGCCACGATAGCCTACGGGAGGTGCCTTTAAGCAGGAGTTAATGTTCGACCTGTTGCCATCACCGCCGCCGGCGATCCTGGCAGCAGGAACGGATTAGATTTTGGTGCCAAATGGTGCTAAACCATCGTCTGAGGATACGGGGAGGGTCTGGAAGTGGTTGCAAAGATAAAGCAAGGTTGGTTGCGGGGTGGATTTGAACCGCCGCCCCTCGGGCTATGAGGGAAATGGAGGTCGATATGCCATCCTAAAGGGAGCAACTAAATCCAACTAAATCCGCAAGGCACCGCTGCATTTTAGGTTGCTTTTGGCAGATCTCGGATGGCTTTCACTGGCAAAAGGCGGACGCTCGCGCGCCTGCTTCCGCCTCTTCGCCAAATGAGGTTGTCATGCGTGGTCTGCTCTTAGGTTTCTTCATCCATCGGGCCAGAATACGCCATCGTGCCGGGTTCATGCACAGAGTCCGCGGGCAGAGTTGTCGGAATTTCTGAGTGTTAAGCAGCTACCAATGGCGCACGCGCCCGACGTCGACGTGCACGAAGTCCGAGCTATGATAGTACCCCACTCCTCCCCGATGCAGGCGCAGGGCCGCATCGCGCAACTCCAACGTCGGAATCCCACGTAGGCGAATGTCGATCGCTTCGGCCTGCATATGCAGGCTGTGCTGCGCCACGCCGGTGTGCGGGTTGCGCGTGCGCAGGAATTCGTTGCTCCAGGGCGTACGATAGCCGCAGATCACATCGATTTCACCACCGGAATCGCCAAGCGACGCCGTCAGGTCGTAGAGCAGGTCGAAGAGGCGAGGATCGAAATGACGCACATCTCCGGTACGGTGGTCGCGAAGATAATGGTCGAGCTCGTCTAGCGCTTCGGGGAGGTAATGATCACCGCGACGATAGACGACATCCAGCCGCTCGCCCGTGTGAGTGTGGTAGAAGCGCAGCCGGTATTCGTGTGGGGATGAAACCGTCGATTCTGTGGTATGCCCCAGCGGCACCAGCAGCAAAAAAAGAATGAACGAGAAACAGAACTTTAAATTCACTCCGCGCAAGGCCGCCGAAAATGCCTGGCGTCCTTGCAGGAGGTTCACTTCACTGAACTCGAAGAGGCGCACCCCAGTTAGATGCGGTTCAAACCAGACGCGGTGCATCGATGCCGATCAAAGAACCACCATGCCTAGGGATGTTCTGTGGCCAACGCTTTATCGAGTTCTGCGTCATAACCGTAGACATCGTCGAAAAACCGAATCTGATTTTCCTCGTTCACCGCAGCCGTGCCGTAGACAATCAGAACCGGAATTCGCGTGGCGAGGTTCACCTGAAGATTGTTTTTCTCGCCGTTCATCGTGGCCTTCACCCGCTCCAGGTCCCAGCCAGGATTGTTTCGCAATACCCAAGCAACGAGGTCCTCCGGCTTCTCTACCCGAATGCATCCGTGGCTGAAGTCGCGGACGTCCTGCGAGAACAGTTCCGGAGCATCCGTGCCATGCAGGTACACGTTGTCCGGATTGGGGAAGATGATCTTCACCAGGCCCAGAGAATTCGTTTCGCCGGGCTTTTGCCGAACCATCACGTGAAGCGATCTTATGCCTTCCAAAACCTCCGCGCTCACTTGATTGTCGGTTACGACTTCACCTTTCGGAGTGACCACTTCAAAATTATGCTTGGCGATGTAGTTCGGGTCCTTCTGGATGTGCGGCACGATTTCGTTCCGCTGAATGCTGGGAGTCACGTCCCAGTAGGGTCGGAAGACCACGTATTGGATCTCTTTCTCAAAGATCGGAGACTTGTGGCCATAGGCTTTTCCAATAATAACGTCTTTGTAGAAGGCGACGGTGCCATCCGGGTTCATCGCGCGGACGCGATACTCAGGAAGATTCACAACCACGGGCGGTTGTGGAAAGGAATGCGGAAGCCAGCGCCACCGCTCGAGCGTCAACTTGATCTGGCGAATGCGGACCTCCGGAGGCGTATTGAGTTCATTAATCGTGCGCACATCGAGATTGCCTGTGGGAGTTTCCCCATGTCTGTCCTGGTAATGCTTCACGCCCTCGACGAGTGCACCGTCATAGATGGTTGCATTCGGATTCAGTTGTGCGCCTGCAGGGATGTCGCCGATGATTTGAAGAAACCAGCCCAAGCGGACCACGCCAGGGTAGGCTTGGCCGGGCCGCACAGTCTTGGTGATGGTTGGGAGCTTCTGTCCGTCATCATGCTTTGCGTATCCCTCATAAACCGGCAAAAGCGCGAGCAGCTTCCGGTAGCCCAAGAAGGGCGGTTCCTGCTTCTGGATCTCGGCGGCTGGATCGCCTGCATTTAAGACATGGGTCTGAACAAATTCTGCCAAGGGCAACTGGAGCCCCTCCACATCGAGCTGAAATTTGAATTCCTTGGGGTTCACGCGGCCACAGTGGATGGCACGGATGTAGCGCATCGCCGAGACCGTAAGCGTGGTATCGAACGAGACCAAATCTTGCTCAGACGGGTTTTGCCCCAGCTTGAGGAGGCGGCCCTGCCATCGCGAGCCGTCGTAATCTTCGGGGTCGAGTCCTTTAGCGTCCGCATTTTGTAAGAGTTCGATCATGGCCAGCCCCTGGGGGCGGACGCGGCCGTTCTGAACCCAAACCAAAGAATAACCGTTCGTCTCGTAAAGTTTGGCGACCTGTGTTTTGTAGGGAGTAAAGTCGGACCAGCGAAGATCGGCATTACGACCTGAATCCACAATACCGTGAAGCGCGGGAACACCCGAGGCGGACAACGCCTGGCCGGCAAGAGCAGGGTGCCGCTCCGCGAAGAGCGCAGGGAATGTCTCGCCGCTCGCAATAGACATTCCGACAGCGACTAGGCTCGTTAGAACCATCATCCACTGCGGCCGATAAACAGGATTCCTCATAGCAAACCTCCGCTCGACGTTCTATTTAAGTATCGAAAGCAATTCCAGGTTCCCCTTAGTTGGAAGCGATTTCTTGCGCCGGCGTCGTCGCGATCGAACGCTTGAGCCTTAGAGGTCGAGTAACCGGTGTGTCGTCACTTCATGGTTCAAGCTGCATCCGAATCCCCGCACTGCTCCGGACATGGCCAGACGAGCTTTTATGAATCAGCAGGTTGATCCCGTCCTCGCGAACAGACTAGGTATGGGCGTTCCTTTGCTGGATTGCCAGAATAAGCTGTTGCTGTTCATTCCCCGACTTCTGGACTCAATCTTGAGGGATGACTGCAGACGAACCCAGCGCATTGTTCACCATCTCCTGGGCTTCGGTCACAATAACATTCAGATGCGTGTGACTCTTGAAGCTCTCGGCGTAGATCTTATAGATGTTCTCGGTGCCGGAGGGCCGAACGCCAAGCCAGCCGCTCTCTGCCTCGACTTTCAGACCGCCGTGCGAAGAAATTCGCTGCTCCAGGGCGTGCAGTATCCGCAGATCGCCTCAATTTCTCCGCCGGAGCCGTTGAGAGATGCGGCCAGGATCGTGGAGAAGGTTGAACGGGCTAGGATCGAAACGATGTACGTCTCCCGTACGATGGTCCCGCAGACAATGGTCGAGTTCATCCAATGCTTCCCGTACATGGGTATCGCCGCGCCGATAAACAGTGTCCTGTCGGTCCCACCTCCCGTGTACTAGAGGAACCAGCACTGACTGATGTCAGTAGATTAATTCGCCAGCGTACTTCGCCGCCTAGAATCCTGTGATGCGGCGGGCTTACCACAAGAGTTAAACAACAACTGCTCTTTTTAATGTTCTTGTCTCATTTAGCATTCGCGACGAGCACAATACAGGCGCCGTCCCAAGAGCCTTTTCCGGAAGAGGGGGGCGCGGTGGCATTTAATGGCATCACTCCAATGTTCTTAGGGCTGAGATGGAATCGCTTCTCCAGGTAGTGGACGACTATCAGAGAGCGAGACCTAGACGTAACCATCTCGTTGGCAGCTGAAGCCTGGTTAGAATAGCCTTCCACGATGATCGGTTGGTCAATTACTGAATCCTTGGTTGTACCAATGATCTGATCGATTTCCTGCTCGCCCGCGGCAGACAGGACCTCATTGCCATTCGAGTCTTTCCCGAAAGCATCTGCCGCATTGAGCCATGTGCGCCGATTGTTCTGGCTGTTGAAGTAGGAGTTGCTGCGATACTGATCGGGGGTTAGATCTTTTAAGCTGTAGTAGCCTCTCTTCTTGAAAAATCCCCGAAAGAAGAACTCATGTTTGAGGGCTTCCGTATCTTCTGCCATATTCGCGGTCGCCAGATTTACGTTCGAAAGGGTCTCCCTGATGTTCTGCCCTGCGTTCTCACCCGACCGGTCAGGACCCAGTGCGTCGGTCAGGGTAAGACGGATTTGTTCCGAGGTTTGGGACAGTTGTCGGGACGCGTCCTTGGCATTGTTGAGCGTAGCCTCGGCCTTTCCGAAGAGGTCCCGCGACTGAAGGTCGGCCATCACCTGCTTGGCATGAACCGTCACCTGATTCAGATTGGCCGCTGCCTGCTGCACATTGCCCACGGCGTTTTTCGCGGCGGTCGCCGTCTGCTGATCATTGAGCAACATGCCAACCATGCCCTTGCCACTTCGGATGCCGGTCATGATTCCGTTTGCGTTGTTGACCGTTGTGGTGATGGCATCGAGCGTGTTATCAGCTTTAGTTGTAATATCTCCGATCGCGACGCTCGCCCGGTCCATGACTCCTGTCATTTTTTCGATAACGGCGGCAAGTTCGATCGGTTCTTTGGCTGGCAGAGTAGCTCCACTAGCTGCCTCCTGCGCTTGATCGCTGCCTTCGTGAATCAGCAGGAATTTGTCTCCCACCAGACCATCGGATTCCACCGTCACAAGTGAATCGTCACGAATGAGACGATGAAGTTTGCTATCGACATGCAATTTGAGCCTAAATTTTCCTGATGGCCGGTCCGGTAATTCAATACCGGTGACTTGACCTGCTTCGAAGCCGGACACACGGACTTTAGAACCTGGCGAGATTCCGTTCACATCATTCAGGTAAGTAAAGAAATCCACATGATGAACAAAGGCTTTCTGGCGATTCCCGATCAGGAACAAGCCAACGCTGAACAACAACACAGCAGAAAGGACGAATACTCCCACGACGGCATAGTTGATTTTCATTCAGGACTCCGATACCAGTCGTCGCACGATCTCGTGATCGCTTTTGTCCAATTCGGTTGCTGTGCCAAAGCCAATCAGGCGGCCTTGGTCCAGTACGGCAATGCGGTCACCGACTCTTCGTGCACCCCGCACGTCGTGGGTAACGATTACAAGCGTCGCACGATACTCCTTCTTAACTTGGAGGAGGAGATCGTCGATTTCCGAGGCGGTGATCCTGTCGAGTCCGCTGCTGGGCTCGTCGACCAGTAATAGCTTAGGATGGAGGACGAGGGCTCTAGCCAGACCTGCACGCTTGCGCATCCCTCCGGAAAGCTCGGAGGGCATTTTGGCTACGTCCAGATCAAGACCCACACGTTCGAGTGTCTCGTCCACAGCGCGCTTGATCTCTGACGGAGATTTCGACTTGTCCAGGCGGCGGAGCGGTAGAGCCAGATTGTCTCCCAGGGTGAAGGAATCGAGCAGGGCGGCGCTTTGAAAAAGGAAGCCAATATGGCGCCGAACCCGCGACAGATCTTTCTCGCTCGAATGAACGATATCCTCCGACCCAATGCAAACTCTGCCGCTGTCTGGTTTAAGCAAGCCGATCATCAGTCTCAGACTGGTGCTCTTGCCAGTACCACTGCGACCCATGATGCAAAGGGCCTCCCCCTCACTTATCTTGAACGACACATCGTCGAGAACTTTTCTATTTCCAAAGGTCTTAAATACATGCTCGAACTCAACCGTGGCCGGCTCGTTCATACGGCGTTCCTTGGAAAGAGGAAGAAGATAGCTTTCACCAGAACGACATCCGCCAAGATGATCAGAAGTGAAGACAGAACCACGCTGTTGGTAGCCGCGCGCTGCACTCCATCGGACCCCTCGTCCGTGGTATAGCCAAAAAACCCTGACACGGTACCGATGATGAAACCGAAAACGCTGGTTTTTAGCGTAGGCGGAATGAAGTTGGCCCATTCCACCGTCTTGAAGGCACGATCGAGATAGAGCTGCAGAGAGATATGGGAGGCGAGGTATTCGGCGAGAAACCCGCCGGCAATGCTGGCGAAGTCCATGAAAAGGGTCAACATCGGCAAAATAAGAACGCAGGCGACAATCCGCGTCACTACAAGCATTTTGAAAGAGTCGACCGACAAAGACTCAATTGCGTCGATCTGCTCGGTCACGCGCATATTGGCTATCCCGGCGCCGATGCCCGCACCTACCCTGCCTGCCACCAGCAGTGCAGTAATGAGGGGTCCCAATTCATTGAAAAATGAGGCAGATTGCAGGCTCGGAATCAGTGCTTCTGCGCCGAACTGTACCAGTGTGCCTCGCGTATGCATGGACAGCACGACTCCCAGAGCGAAGCCCGCGGACAAGATCAGTGGGAGCGATCGCCACCCAATCTCCTCGATCTGAGTCACGAAAAATTCCCATTCAAACGGTGGCCAAAATGCGTCCACCAATGCTTTGAGCCCAAACGAGCTCACCTCCCCGATAAACGTGAAAAACCTCCCCATGATCGACGTTCCTTATGACTCCCACCTTCCACGATGCATCATCTCGCAAACGTGGCAGAGACGCACCGCTGGTACTGCACTTGTATTTCCACAGCGTAGCCCGTGGTAACGGAATCCTTGGCGGGAGGCGAAGATATCGAATTTAAAAGCTTTAGTTCAGGTGCGGATGCGAATGGTACGAGGCGGCACAGGATCCTGCTGATCCCACCCCCCGTGTTCTGGAGAAACCAACACTGACTGATGCCAGTAATTTGACATTTTTGCCAAAAAACGTGCCCGCGAGCGCAGTTCGTGCAACGCCCCTAGGCGCAGCGTCCACTCTAAACGTTAACCAGGTTAAGGTTGTCGCAAGGTCTGTACCGACGCAGCGATGCCTGACCGTCTCCGTCTGACTCTGTTGTGGGCCTGACCGGCATATGTCCGAGAGTTGCATGGGGTCCATTTTGAGGGTGATGATTTTCATGGACCACTTGGTGAACACCTCCGTCGGCAAGCAGCCGACCGCAGAAGTGAGCGACCTGGTCCCGTCGCGGGTGCACGGCGGGAACCAATATTAGGACGCTGAGATCAGACAGCCGTTACGCTCAGGCAGGCAACAGTCTCACCTGCGAGTGAGAGCCACACGTGACGCCAGTCCATCTGACACTTGCCGTGTCATTTGAACTCTTTACCGCGACCTCCCATTCTCCCTCCACACTCCCGCCACACCCAATTCCGAATGCCGGGAACCGCTTCTGCAGTGGCTTTGAATGATCTCAATCTGATAAACGCCATAGGCGCTCCCTCAGGATGCCAAGTTCCAGCGCAGGACACACTCGCTCGTGGCCGCTGACACAACTTGAACTGGCACTTCTGATTGCATTTCCACTTCCAACATTCGAGAGAATGAAAATCAACTCAAGGGATGGAAACTGACTGGCTAGGGCGAAGCCGGGCTAGGTGTGTCACCGATACGAAGGTATAGACGATACCATCGTCCAATTGTTCGCCTCCCAGACTTCTGGTGTGATCACTCACGTCGCCTGACTCAATCGGAGTCCGCACAACGCAACAAAGGAGAAAGAACGTGAAAGTATTGCTGGTGCTCGACCCATGGTGATATGGCCTCAGATTGAGTTTGCAGACTCATTGGAACTTCGCGTGCGTTTGTTCTCGTGACAGGAGGGATACAGATATGCAAGACGCAACTGCATACATCGGAAGGGGCGGGCGTCTCGATACTACCTTGGAGCTGCCAGTGAAATTGAATGCCGACCTTGCCGATCGGGGGTTCAAGGACGAACCAAGTTCATGGGATCAGATTAGCGAAGTTTGCGCCAGAGCTAATGTGGGAACGTACGAGAGATTGTGGAACGGTAATCAGGCTTTCTGTGATCAAAGACCCGAGCAGGTCGTAGGCAGCAGTCGTGCCCTGGAAGCGGTGCTCGAACAGGCTGAAATGGTAGCGCCAACCGATTCCACTGTGTTGATCCAGGGAGAAACCGGCACCGGCAAGGAGCTGATCGCGCGAGCGATTCACAACCTCAGCTCGCGGCGTGGAGGCCCTTTCGTAAAGCTGAATTGCGCTGCCATTCCATTGGACCTTTTGGAAAGCGAGCTTTTCGGCCACGAGAGGGGCGCGTTCACTGGAGCGACAGCGCAAAGGATTGGTCGTTTCGAGCTAGCCGACAAGGGCACGCTATTCCTCGACGAGGTTGGTGATATTCCGGCGGCACTCCAGCCGAAACTGTTGCGCGTGTTACAGGAACAGGAGTTCGAGCGCTTGGGTAGCTCCAAGACCAAGAAGGTGGACGCCCGGCTGGTGGCCGCGACGAATCGTGATCTGAGTGTGATGGTGAATCTGGGCCAGTTTCGCATCGACCTCTATTACCGTCTCAATGTATTTCCGGTCCTGCTGCCGCCCTTGCGCGAGCGCCGCGAGGACATTCCAGCCCTGGTACGCCATTACGTCGACAAATACGCCAGGAAAATGAACCGGCACATCGAAACTATTCCATTGCACGCGATGGAGGCCTTGGCAAATTATCCGTGGCCAGGCAATGTTCGCGAGCTGCAGAATTTTATTGAGCGGACAGTAATTCTGTCGCCCGGGAGTATCCTCCAGCCTCCTCTCGCCGAGCTAAAACACGCAACGGTTCAGACCCCCAGTTCGAAGCTGAGTACGCTCAAAGAGGTCGAACGCGAACACGTCCTTCGGGCGATCCGGGAATCCAACTGGGTCATCGGGGGACCCAACGGCGCGGCGGCACGACTCGGGATAAAACGGACGACCTTGATGTATCGGATACAAAGGCTGGGAATCCAAGTCGTGCGCCGTGATGTTTCCGATGGCCAAGAAAAACCGATGGGAATTGAGTCAAGCTTGATTCGTCATGGTGCCTCATGAACAATGCGAACGTCATTCTTAGCCCCAACCTCTCACATGGACAAGGAAGGGTCGCAGGAATTGCTGACTACTGTGTCCAGCCGCCTACCATCGCTTTACAGAAGCGCTTACCGGCTTCTAGGCAACGCAGCCGATGCCGAAGACGCGGTTCAGGACGCTCTTCTCGCCGCCTACAGGCATTTGGACCAGTTCGAAGGTCGATCAAAAATGTCCACTTGGCTGAACGCCATCGTGCGCAATTCTGTCCGGATGCGGCTCCGAACGCGGCTACGCCATATGCATGTTTCGTTAAACGAGCCGATTGGAGATGATCCGGAGCATTCATTGTCAGATCGATTGCCGGATGACGAACCTACGCCCGAAGATGAGTGTCGAAATTCTGAATTAAATAAGCAGTTGCGGAATTTCTCGAACCAGCTTTCCCCTGCCTTGCTCAGGACCTTTCAGCTTCGGGCCATAGAAGGTTTGTCGATCCGTGAAACCGCAAAGATTCTGGGATTACCAAACGGAACCGTCAAGGCCCGATTGTCGCGTGCGCGTAAAAAGCTAAAGCAGCTGATGCGCCATACGCTCAGGCCTCGATCTCGTGATCTGACTGACGCTTACGTGCAGGGTGGCGTGGCATAGGGGACAAACATGCGATGGGGGAAATGGATCTCGGCTTACTTGTTTGATTGCTTGCATCGTCACACTACCTGGCCGCACTGCGACAGTGCAGGACTCGACTACGTCTGCTGTCTCGATTGCGGAAAGGAATTACCCTATTCGACGCGACGGATGAGCATCGTGAGCGCAGAAGAACGACTGAAAGATCGAAACGTGGTGGTGTGCAAGGGACTGAAAAATGTCGCATGCAAAACGATTGCCGGCTTTGACCGAGAAGAACGCCGGGCGTTTTAGCGCAACGTCTTTCAGTTCACACGAAGCGCCGCATTGAGGGCCTCGAGCAGAACGGTGTCGCTGAAAGGCTTGAATAGGCACTCCACCGCACCCTGTTCGATCAGCCGCTGGCGAACCATCGGATCTCTGTCAGCGGTAATGAAGATAGTCGGAATCGCTTGTCGGCGCCGCATCAGTTCCCGTTGAAGGTCTGGCCCGGTCATCCCAGGCATAGCGACGTCGAGGATCAGGCATCTGGTGTGGTCGACACAATCGGACGCGAGGAACTCTTCCGCCGACGAAAACGCGCGGGCTGTAAAGCCGAACTGCTTCAACAAGTCAGGTAGCGACTCACGGACAGATCTGTCGTCGTCGACTAGGGACACAAGTACGGGTTCGATGGGCGTCCCTTCATGGCGGAACTGCATCCCCCTAGAATGCTCCACCTCTGGGAGGGGCGTCCATCATCCTTTGGTATTGGTTTGTCGCACAATCGAAGACTAGCCTACCCTTCACACCGTATGAGTACCGGGTACGGCGGGCAGCTGAGCGTTACGGATACCATCGGCGCGCGCCAAACACTCGGCCGCTCGAGGAATGGAGAACGAAAACTCGGCTCCCGGACCCTCATTTAGAGTCGCCCACAGACGGCCATGATGACTCTCGATAATCGAGCGACTAACCGATAACCCGATTCCCATTCCAGTCCCCTTACTGGGATAGAGCGCATCGAAAACTGAGGGTCGAACCCGACTCCCGCATCTTGCACCGTCAGACGCACCCGGTCACCCTCGTCTCACCCGAACGTGGAATGTTATGAACCCGATCTCTGGATCGATGAATTCCAATTTCTCAGCCGGCCCGAACAAGCCGAGACTCAATGCAACCTGTTCTACGAATATCGAACCAATGTGGACGGTTATCCGAAATGGCAGGCATGGATGCGCGAGAAGCAGCCACGCCTGCTCGTGATCTGGGGAAAAGCGATCCATCGTTTGACCTAGGCGAGCCCGAACGCTACCGCAAGGACGCGCCTAACGCTCAAGTCCACATTCGTGAGACCGGTTATTTCGCGTTGGACACGGCTGCCGATGAGATCGCTGTGCTGGTGGGGGACTTTGTCAGCTTTCAAGTTGGAGACCTGCGGGCGCGCTCCGCTGGCTTATGACGCTGTAATTACACTGGATGCTTGATCTCTGAAAACTAGCAACATGCCACGGATCCAAGGGGGCGAGGATTTCGAATGCGATCTGACATTATTTCAGGAGCTATCTTCCCCGGCTACGAGCTTTCCGATCACAGCGCCAAACGCCGGAAGCTCTCCGAGTTGCAAGGACAGCATCCCATGGGGCTTGTCCTCAGCCCCGGAGGCTCTTGCCCCAAAGACCGTCGCAGGCCGAATTGCTGGTTCAGTTGCATCGTGAGCTCGAAGTTGCCTATTGCCGACTGGTTACGATCAGCACCGATAACATTTCCGAGACGAATGAATATCGCGGCGGAGTAGGTGCCCACTGGCCTCTTTTTTCCGATTCGGGGGCGTACCGTGTAAAAGGATCTCGACATAGCGAGTACACCGATCCTGTTCACAACCCCGTGATTCCGCACGTGATTGTGCTTCAGCCCGGCCTTGTTGTTTATAAGGTCTACAACAGCTACTAATTTTTCGGTCGTCCCACGATGGAGGACCTCCGCCGGGACCTGCGGGCCGGGCTGAAGAATTGCCGGCCGGACTGGGATATTACGACACCTGAACTTAGAGCGGCGTGGCAGGAGGGGCGTAAGGAACTCTTCTACCCGTACGGAAAGACGTTCGTTCAAACGCTCGGGGAGCAGGATTAGCAGTCGGCAGGACACGTTCCAGTCTCACAGCGGACAATAGCGTGCAATTTGAAATTGCCTTTGCCTTAATGTCGAACCTGCTTCGGGTGCCGGAACGTAGCTACTGCGCCGGAGGTGAGATACCAAACTTCTTCATCTTGTATGCGAGTCCCGTTCTTTTCAGGCGAAGCCGGGCCGCTGCTCCCCGAGCTCCTCCGACCACCCAATTGCTTTCGCGCAGCGCTCTCAGAATCAACTCCCGCTCCACTCTCTCCAGGGCACTGCCGTCGCTGGCGCCACCGAGATCGACGACATTAGAAATGTCCGTCAACGGCACACGCAGCGATGGGCCGGGAGAGAGCAGCACGGCTCGCTCCATAAGGTTCTGCAACTCACGGATATTGCCCGGCCAGGTGTGCCGGCACAGGGCTTCCATCGTTCTCCTCGAGATCTTCTCAATTTGCTTCTCCATACGCTGGGCGTATTTGCTGGCGAAGTGGCGGACCAGGCGAGGAATATCATCACGGCGGTCCCGCAGAGGTGGGAGCCCAATTGGAAAAACGTTCAGGCGATAGTAAAGATCGCTGCGGAATCTCTTTTCGGCCACCATCGGAGCCAGGTCGGCATTCGTAGCTGCCACTACCCGAACATCAACTCGTTGAGTGCGGGTGCTGCCCAGACGCTCGAACTCCTGCTCCTGCAAGACGCGGAGAAGCTTTGGTTGTAATTCGAGCGGGATGTCTCCAATTTCGTCGAGGAAGAGAGTGCCCTTGTTTGCCAGTTCGAATCTTCCGATTTGTTGAGCTATCGCTCCCGTGAAGGCGCCTCTTTCGTGGCCAAACAATTCGCTCTCAAGAAGTCCCGAGGGAATCGCAGCACAGTTCACCTTCACGAACGCATGGTTCCTGCGAGGACTGAGGTCGTGAATGGCACGGGCGATCAGTTCCTTGCCAGTACCCGTCTCACCGAGGATAAGCGCGGTTGAGTCGGCGGGGGCCACAATTTGAACGTCTTCAAGCACGGCTTTCAGTCGCGCATTGCTCCCGACGATGCCTTCGAAGGTGTTCTCCTCGATCGTGTCGTCGAGGGAGATGTACTGTTCAGCCAAGTCGTCCGTGAGCAGGCCGCCTCTCTCGTATCCGGAATGTTTTCTTAACGGAAAAACAATCGGATTGGCTCTTTCTTCAAGACCGCCCTCGTGCGGACTAGTAGGCCATGTCGCGTGTGAGGCTACATTTCGGAATATTGCGTTTTCCATGACTCACTCCTGTTGTCTTTAAGTTCAGAGCTATTTCAACCCGCGCGCTGATCTCTTGAGCGCTCGGGCGCTACTACCACCGGCCGGCATGAGCACCACCGTCGACGCGAAGAATTTCTCCAGTGACCTGATTGGCTTCTGCGAGGAATAGAACGGCGTCCACAATGTCTTTTACTTCCACGATCTTTCCCATCGGCTGGAACGTGCTAAGCAAGTCCTTGGGTTCATTGTTATGCAATGGGGAGTCCACCACGCCCGGCGCCACAGCATTAAAGCGAATGCCGTCTTTCGCGTACTCGATTGCGAGACTCCGGATCACCGCGTTCAAGCCTCCCTTGGTGATCATTGAAACCGACGCATTCACGCCGGCGACGGGCTGATCGACGAGCGCGGCAGAGATGTTTACAACATTCCCAGACCTTTGTTTCAACATTTGCTTCACCGTGAGCTGAGTGATGTACAGAAATCCGAGCAAGTTGGTCGAAATCAAAGCATTGAAGTCATCGGTAGTAAATTCTGTGAAAGGCTTGGTGCGGAAGATCCCGGCATTGTTTACCAGGACATCGATCGTTCCGAAGTGCGTTGTGGCTGCTTCGACAGCGCGGGCGGCTGTTTCCTGACTGCCGATATCGCCGTCCACGAGAACCAGGCTGTTTGAGGCAGTCATCGAGTGGGTGACGTTGCGCGACGTTGCCACAACGTTATACCCCTCATTCAGGAAGCCCTCGACCAAACCTGCGCCGATGCCCTGGTGCGCTCCCGTCACGATTGCTGTTTTGCTGTCTGGCATACAAAACCTTCAGTCGAAAGCCCCCGATCCAATTCACACTAGCGATTAAGCCAGAAGCGTTTCGAGTCGTCCATTGGACGATGGTATCGATCGATACCATAGCATCGGTCGATCTCGAGCTCAGATCGAGGTTTCCATTGAGATGGATTGCGTTTGACATGTCGCGCATTCAGGCCGTGATCGAGTTCGCCTGGGCAACGTCACGTAGCACTGATGTTTTTCGCTGCGCTTGCCCCTTGAAGATCTGGTACGGAGTTTTGAGGTATTCCTTGCTTGCGGACCACGCTGATTTCAGAATTATTGTCAATTTGAATCGTCATGTATCGAGAGCACGGGGAACACAACCAGAAATATTCATGGATGCAGGACTTGCCTGCATATTTCGATCCCGCCCGCGCTCCATGCCGGACCGGGGCTGGCTGGGAGTCGATCAGGTAGAGCTTGCCTTCGCTGAGATAGCGAAACGCAGTGGAACAGGTTGGATTCGCGCATTTAGAAAGCATGGAATGGTCGATTGATCAGTTCACATGGAAGTAGAGGTGCGTCAAAGCGAAAGCGCTTCATAGCTCTTATGTTGATCGGCGATCTCTCAGACAATTAGGCCTGACGCGCGAAGGGGGAAGCTATTGGACGATGGTATCGATCGGTACTTTCGTATCAGCGTGAGGACAACGATGACATCGCAACACTCGGAGGGTCTGGGGATAACCAGCAGTCGATGCCAGAGCCCTGACGGACGATCTCTCAACGGGTAGTGATCCCCGGTTGGTGAGCCTCCTTGCCCACAAGCAATAGGATCGTGATCGAAGCACCACGTTTGCTGGATTGGCGAGGAATCTCCGCCGCTTGGAATGCCCCGCACAGGCAATTAAGAAAGCGGGTGGTTCGGAAGATGCAATGGAAGCAAAGTGTACGAATCCATCGTGAAGCGCTGTAGAGTTTTCCATGGAAAAAACCCATGCAGAGCCGAGTATTGATGAATATTTGCGCCAGCGGCTGATCAAAAAGTCGTAACGAAAAATTCACGGGGAGGTCGCTTTTTGTTCGCCTCCTCGGCCTTGACAAACGGTACTGGCCGTTGGGCAGCATTATGAAACTCACCCTATGCGATATGGATCTTTGCGCGGAACATGCCTCCGCCGCTGTCTGTCTTGTTTCGTTTGGGGAAGCTCTCTGCGCTCACTACTAAATGCCTCCCTCAGTGGTTGCGCAACCTATCTTCCCTGAGCTCCGATCGTCGAAGCCAAAGTCACAGCAATTGGTGCTGGTACGAATTTCCGCTAAAATACGCTGGCGTGACGTTCACAAAAAATGACCAGTGAAACACAAGGTGCAAAAGAAACAACCGATCCGCTAGATCTTCGGAATCTTATCGAATCGATGCCGGCATTGGTAGTGTGTGCGTTGCCCGACGGCTCGGTTGAGTTGGTGAACCGCGCGTGGCAGGAATATACGGGTTGTTCATTCCAACAATTGAGCGGATGGTTCTGGCAAACCACGATTCACCCAGATGAAGTTACCAAGTTCATCGACGAATGGACCGTGGCTTTGGCCGACGGGAAACCTTTCCAGACTGAGGCCCGTATCCGGCGGACGGATGGCGAGTACCGCTGGTTCTTGATGAGGAAGGCTCTGGCGGTTAACCCAAACCGCGGCCGCGAATCATCCTTGCGTACGTTGATCGCTTGCGAGGACATTCATGAACGTAAACAAGCCGAGGCCAAGCTGCAACAGGGCGAGGGCCTGCCGCAGGCGTTCTTTGAAAACAGTCCAAACCTGATTTCTGTGAAAGATCGGCAGAGCCGGTACCTCTATGCCAACAAGCAGTTCCAGAAAGCCTTTCATATCTCCGGCGAAATTAAAGGCAAGACTGATGATGAGCTATTTTCGGCAGAACAAGCTGCTGCCTTTCAGGCGGTTGATCGACAGGTGCTGCAAACGGGCTTGCTGATGAAATTCGAAGATGTGGCTCTCTATGAAGATGGACTCCACACCAGGATCGTCCAGAAGTTTCCGTTGTTCAACGCAGAAGGCGAAATCTACGCCATCGGCGGGGCTATTACCGATATTACCGACCGTAAACGGGAGGAGTCCGCCCTCCGCTACAGCGAACAGAACTATCGTCTCGTGGTCGAAACGGCCCCTGATGCCGTGATCAGCATTGACGAGAGCGGTGCAATTCTGTTTGCCAATCCGGCCACTGTGAGAATCTTTGGTTATGATCCGACGGAGTTGATCGGGAGGCCGTTGACCGTCCTAATGCCGGAATTGCTGAGGAAGTTGCACGAGAAAGGGTTCAGCCGCTATTTGGCTACCGGCCAGCGGCACATCAACTGGCAAGGCACGGAGCTGACCGCACTGCGCAAGAATGGCCAAGAATTCCCCGTGGAAATCTCATTTGGAGAACTATCTAGAGATGGGCATAAGGTATTTACCGGCTTTATCCGCGATATCAGCGAAAGAAAGCAGGCAGAGGAAATGCGAGCAGCGCACGCCCGCCAAAGCGCTGTCCGCGCTGACGTGAGCATGGCTTTCGGTAAGGAAGAAAGTTTGAAAACGATCTTGGGTGAGTGCAGCGAAGCCATTGTGCGCCATCTTGATGCAGCATTTGCGAGGATTTGGACCCTGAGTGACGATGGAAAGATGT
>Ga0210398_10000935_pt1 | contig 31584 bp, 33 predicted proteins | sample IncBWC4OmetaG_FD_161047 | JGI IMG/M metagenome (GOLD analysis project Ga0210398, IMG submission 161047) | Forest soil microbial communities from Barre Woods Harvard Forest LTER site, Petersham, Massachusetts, United States - Inc-BW-C-4-O | ecosystem: Environmental > Terrestrial > Soil >... | reverse complement strand
CTTTTTCCTGATCCTGCTGGCCTTCGCCGCCGGCGAATATCGGTTCCTGCCTCCGCTGCCGATCCTGCTCGGCACCCGCGTCCTGGTCAGCATGGCGTACCTCATCGTCGCGGCCTCGATCATCGCGTACACCTCCTACGTCTGGCTCATCGCACACGACTCGCCCACCCATGTTGCCAGTTATGCCTATGTCAATCCGGTGATCGCGCTCCTGCTGGGAGTCACCATCGCGGGCGAGTCCATCTCGCGCCGCCAGGGGCTCGGAGCCGCGCTGGTCATCGTCGGCGTCTTCGCCACATTGATGGGCAAACGAACGCCGCGCACCAAAGATGAAGACCCCAGACCGCGGCCGAAGATTTCGACTGCGGGGTTGAGCTGAGACTGGCTAAAAGCGGTTAGCTACCGGCTACGGGACTGGGTCACGCGTAGATCCCCCGCTGCTTGATCGTGTACGCCACCCGGTCGATCGCCAGCATGTACGCTGCAATCCGGTTGTTCACGTCATGCGCCTCCGCGTACCGCGTCACATCGCCGAAGGCCTCCTCCAGAATGCTCCCCAGCCGTTCGTTCACTTCCGACTCTTTCCAGAAGTAGCCCTGCCGGTCCTGCACCCATTCGAAGTACGACGCCGTCACCCCGCCCGCATTGGCCAGAATGTCCGGAATGATGAACACCTTCTTGTCGGCGAGAATCTCATCCGCCACCGCGGTGGTCGGACCGTTCGCGCCCTCGCACACAATGCGCGCCCGGATCCTCTCCGCATTGCGGCTGGTGATCACGTTCTCGGTCGCCGCCGGAATCAGAATCTCGCAGTCGCTGGTCAGCAGCTCCGCCGTCGGCACCGGCTCCGCGCCGCGGAAGCCCAGCACCGTGCCATTCCGCTGCCGGTGCTCCTCCAGCGCGCAAACGTCAATCCCATTGGGATTGAACAGCCCGCCATCGTACTCCCCGATCCCGATAATCTTGTAGCCGCGCTCCTGCATCAGCCGCGCCGCGTTCGATCCCACGTTCCCGAATCCCTGAATGATGACTCTGCACCCATCGCGCTGGATGCCCAGATACTTCAGCGCTTCTTCGCAGACCACCATGATGCCGCGGCCCGTCGCCTCGCGACGCCCGCGCGATCCGCCAATCGTCAGCGGCTTGCCCGTCACCACCGCCGTCACCGTCTGCCGCATGTGCATGGAGTAGGTGTCCATGATCCACGCCATGGTCTGCTCATTGGTATTCACGTCAGGCGCCGGCACGTCCTTTTCCGGCCCCAGGAACTCGATAATCTCCGCCGTATAGCGCCGCGTCATCCGCTCCAGCTCGCCCTGCGACATATTCTTTGGGTCGCAGATCACGCCACCCTTCGCGCCGCCGAAGGGAATATTCACCACCGCGCACTTCCACGTCATCCAGCTGGCCAGTGCCCGCACCTCGTCCAGCGTCACGTCCGGGGCATATCGTATTCCGCCCTTGCCCGGACCTCGCGCCTGCGAGTGCTGCACCCGATAGCCGGTGAACACCTCGATCTTTCCGTTATCCATCGAAACCGGAAAATGCACGATGATTTCCCGCGACGGATACCGTAGCACCCGCCACAATCCCTCATCCAGATTCAGTTTCCGCGCCGCAAAATCGAACCGTGCCGCCTGGGCTTCCCAGGGGTTAATCTCCTGCTCCAGTGTTACCGTTGCCATCGGGAAATCTCCACCACAAATCCTGACCAGCCCTGCGGAAAAACGTTAAAATCCGGTTCACTCCGGAATCAATCCGCCTCCGGGCCAAACGGTCCGAGTATAGGCCTCCGCCCTACACCCCCGCAACCCTCCACGCCCCTCCGGGATAACCCTTGTGGGCCATCCGCAAATGCCCCGGTCTGTCTTCCAGCCTGCTCAAAATAGCGCGGGGACCGCTGACCTTCGCGATCCCCGCTTCCACCCGGTAATCTGCGCCCGGCCCTCTACGCCGCCTTCTTCACCGGCACCTGAATCTCCGTCACATACGACTCATCGTCCTGCCGCACTGGCTTGGTGCAGTGCAGATACACCTCCCGCACCGGACCCGCCACCTGATAGCCGCTCTCCGCCACCCACTTCAGCAGCGAGTCGTAGGCCTCCTGCAGCCGCCGATACGCCCCGTTGTGCACCGTGCACGCCGCTGTCACCTCCGGCAACTCATGCACCGTCACCCCACCGGCCCCCGCCACATCCTGCTTCAGATAAAACCCCGCCTCCGCATCCACATCCTTCTCTTTGAACTCTGGATCATGCCACAGCGCTACCGGCAAACCTGCGCTGGCCATCGCCGGCCCCAGCCCGCTCGCCACCTTTCCGTACAGCGGACTCACCTGGTTGTACGCACCGATCACCTCGCGCACCGAAGCAATCTTCTGCTTCGGCAGACTCTTCAGCACCACGTCGTACGACATAGCGTTCTCCTTTTCGATCAGCCGAATCCGGCTGTTGAGTCTGCTGAGACGATCGCCTTCCTCCTCGACCCGCTTCGTCTGCTCCGCCTGCTGCAGCACGAGCATGCCGCGCATCTGCTCCGCCGTCACGCCCTCCCGCAGCAGCGTTGCAATCTCCTCCAGCGAAAACCCGAAGTCTCTGAGCGCCAGAATCCGATGCAGCCGCGCCATCTGCCGCGCCGCATAGTACCGGTACCCACTCTCCGGATCCACCCACTCCGGTGCCAACAGCCCCGCTTCGTCGTAGTGCCGCAGCGTCCTGATCGATACCTGCGCCAGTGTCGAGAAATCGCCGATCTTCAGCATGAGAACGTTGTCCACCCTCCCCCGACGGGAGAGTCAAGGGTCTTTTCAAAGATTCTTATCTCAGCAAGAACGCGCGTTTGCGCCATGAGGAACCGGGTGGCGCGAAGCGTTCCGCCCGAACGCCCAGGTCCCCGCCTGAACGGCTAGTTCACCCCACACAGGGTCTTCGCCTTCTCCAACTGCTCCGGCGTGTACTTCTTCGGAATCTTCACGTACTTCAGGTGATTCTGCATCGACAAAGCCTGCAGCGCATCCAGATCCTCCTTCGTCTCGCCGTACTTCTTTTTTGGCAGGGTCGCCTGGATCGAATCGAGCACTTCCAGTTGCTTCACGGTCTGCGTCGTGAATCCGCCGCCCGCGGCCATCTCCGAAGTCGTCTCCTCCGACTCCCTGAAGATCACGCACCCGGTATTCCCTGACTGCGCGCCCCACGCCACGGGATCCTGATTCGCCGTCTTGTCCTTCGCAAAACCCGCTGCGCCCATCGCTGCCGCTATCGTCAACGCCACCATCGCAAACGCCGTACCCTTCACAACCGTCCTCCTCTTCCCGTCAAATTTCTCCAGAGTGTAACAACGTCCCCGGCCGCACCACCAAATCCACCGCCCAAACCCCGATAATCAAAACTGTCCGTCCATGACCAAGACCTCCGCCGGAATCCTCCTTTACCGCCGCTCTCCCTCGGGCCCCGAAGTCTTCCTCATCCATCCCGGCGGCCCTTTCTGGGCCAAAAAAGACGCCTGGTCCATCCCCAAAGGCGAATACCACGATGGCGAGCCTGCTCTCGAAGCCGCCCGCCGCGAGTTTCAGGAGGAGACCGGTTCGCCCCTCACCCTGGATCTTCCCGACAAAAAATTCACCCCCCTCGGCGTGATCACCCAGCCTGCCGGCAAGCAGGTTACCGCCTGGGCCGTCGAAGGCGACTTCGACCCCGCGACCCTGGTCTCGAACACCTGCCTGGTCGAATGGCCCCCGCGCTCCGGCCGCCAGATCGAAATTCCCGAAGCCGACCGTGGCGCCTGGTTCGATCTCGCCACCGCACGCAGGAAAATCTTTCGCGGCCAGGAATCCTTCCTCGAACGCCTCGAAGCCCACCTCGAAGCTGTCCCGAATCGCTGAGGCTTCAGGGTTTTCTGCAGGCTGACCACTGAACGCCGGCTTTCTCCGAATCCAACCCGCACTCCCCGGAATCAAAACCTCTCCGAGGATCAACCATGGGGCGCCGCTTCGCCGAACTCACCTTCACTCCCAGTGTCAAGGAACAGCAAATCCTGCACGGCAGCCGCTCCCAATACCTGCGCGTCGAAACCTCCGGCAATCCCGGCGCAGCCCTCGGCCCCGCCGAGCAGGCCTTCGTCCGTGCCCGCGACGGCTTCTACATGGCCTCCACCAGCGAAACAGGCTGGCCTTACATCCAGTTTCGCGGCGGCCCCAAAGGCTTCCTGCAGGTCCTCGACGACCGCACCCTTGCCTTCGCCGACCTCCGCGGCAACATGCAATACATCTCAACCGGCAATCTCCTCCACGACGACCGCGTCGCCCTCTTCCTCATGGACTACGCGCGCCAAACCCGTCTCAAAATCCTCGGCCACGCTGAGATTCTCGAAAACACGCCGGAGGCCAAAGACTTAATCGACCGTCTCTACCTTCCCGAGACGGATGCGCGCCCCGAGCGCGCCGTCCTCATCCACGTCGAGGCGTACGACTGGAATTGCCCCCAGCACATCACCCCCCGCTACACCCAGGAAGAACTCGCCGCGGCGCTCGATCCCATGCGCCGCCGCCTCGCTCAGCTTGAAGCGGAAAACGCCCGCCTGCGGCAGCAGAGTGAAGCGAACGGCGCCACATCGGAAAAAGCCTGAGCGGTGGTCTTGCCTGTCCCTGGACGTGCAACGGCGGATGCTCCCGCGCATCCACGTCTTCCGTGGTCCCGTTCCCCGGCATTTCGATCCGGGTGAAGTCCACCTCCGAGCGGAATCCGCTGCCTCGCGTCTACCCTATTGCAACCCGTTGTCTGGCCCCAGCGGAGCCCGCTCATGATCGCTGCCCGTCCCTCCGTCATCGTTCTCGCTCTGGTCTTCACCGCCGCACTCCAGGCGCAGCTCACCGTTCCCGACAAAGGCGAAACCGTCCTCACCTTTGAAGTCGCCACTGTCAGGCCATCGAGCAAAGACATCGGCCGCTCCTTCCACAGCAGCATCTGGTGGAACAACAGCAGCTACCGTACCGAAAATTTGACCCTCCGCAGCCTCATCCGCAGCGCATTCAATGCGGACTCCGCCCCCCAGCTCACCGGCGGCCCGGACGCCCTGCTCGACGCCCGCTGGGACATCAACGCCAAAATCAGCGACGACGATTACGCCCGCCTGCAAAAGCTTTCCCGTGACGAACGCATGCGCATGCTCCATCTCATGGTCCAGGCGCTGCTCGCCGACCGCTTCGGCCTCAAAGTCCACATCGAAACCCGCGAGTTGCCCGTCTTCGACCTGGTGGTCGATAAAGGTGGCCCGAAACTCCAGCCTGCATCGCCTCCGCCTGCTGTACCTTCGAATCCATCCACCGACCCGCCTGCAGCTTCCTCCGCTTCGCCGGCCAAACCGCATGAAGGCTCCTCAACCAACATCAGCCGCGATCACGCGACCATGAATGCGACCAGCCAGCCCATCGCCACCCTGGCCGCCATGCTCGGCCGTCAGTCCGAACTCGACGGCCGCATCGCTATCGATAAGACCGGCCTCACGGGTAAATATGACTGGACCCTCGACTGGCACCCCCTGAACATGAACGCAGCCGAGACCGATGCCGATCCCACCGGCCCCTCCCTCTTCAGCGCGCTCAAGTCGCAACTCGGCCTCCGGCTCGAATCCTCCAAAGGCCCGGTCCAGATCGTCGTCATCGACGCGGTCTCGACACCTACCCCAAACTGAAACCTCACCTTTGCAGTCTCCCTTGACCTCGTCTCCTGTTTCCGCCGCCCTGTTTCCGGTGCCCGCTGCGCTCCTATACGCTCTCCGCTGAACGCTATACGCTAAAAACCATGCGCCCTTCGCTGCCCGATCGCGCCCACTTCCTCCGCCTCGCCCGCTCCCACTCTCTCGTCCCGCTCTACCGCACCCTCACCGCCGATCTCGAAACCCCCGTCTCCGCCTTCCTCCGCCTCACCACCTCAGCGCGCCAACGCGCCGGGAGCGCGGCCGAACCCGAGTGCTTCCTCCTCGAATCCGTCGAAGGGGGCGAGCACCTCGGCCGCTACACCTACATCGGCATCCGCCCCAGCCGCCGCATCGTCTCCCACGGCAACCAAATCGAGATCACCGAGCACGGCCGCACCCGCCAGGCCACCGGCGACGTCTTCGCGCTGCTTCGCGATGCGCTCCAGGGCCACACGCCCGCGCGCATTCCCGGCCTTCCGCCCTTCACCGCCGGAGCCGTCGGCTTCTTCTCCTACGATGTCGTCCGCCAAATCGAGCGCCTCCCCGAGGACACCGAGGACGACCTCCAGCTTCCCGACGCCTGCCTTATGTTCTTCGATGAGGTGCTGGCCTTCGATCACGTGAAGAAGGAAATCCTCCTCATCGTCACCGCCGATCTCCGCCGCCACAAGCCCCAGGCCGCTTACGCTGACGCGCTCCGCCGGCTCGATCGCTTCGAGAAACACCTGGCGCAGCCCCTGCCCAAACTCCGCGCCAGAAAACCCTCGGGCAAGTTGCGCCTGACCTCGCGCACCAGGAAACCGGCCTTCGTCCGCGCCGTCACTCGCGCCAGGGAATACATCGCTGCAGGAGACATCTTCCAGGTCGTACTTTCGCAGCGCCTCGATCTCGAACCCGGCGTCGATCCCTTCTCGGTCTACCGCGCCCTCCGCATCGTCAACCCTTCGCCGTATATGTATTTCCTGCGGTTTGGCAGGAAGAACCCCGGCGCAAAATTGCAAAAGGTTGAAACCACCCACATCGTCGGCTCCTCGCCCGAACTCCTCGTCCGCGTCGAAGGCCGCCGCATCGAGTACCGCCCCATCGCCGGAACCCGCCCGCGCGGCGCGAACGAAGCTGCTGACCTCGAAGCCGAGCGCGAGATGCTCACCGACGAGAAGGAACGCGCCGAGCACGTCATGCTCGTCGATCTTGGCCGCAACGACGTCGGCCGCGTCAGCGAATATGGCACCGTGACCGTGTCAAATCTCATGCACGTGGAACGCTACTCCCACGTCATGCACCTGGTCAGCAACATCGAAGGCAAACTGAAGCCCGAACTCTCCGCCGTCGACGCCCTCCGCTCCTGCTTCCCTGCCGGAACGCTCTCGGGCGCACCCAAAATCCGCGCCATGGAAATCATCGAAGAGCTCGAACCCACGCGCCGCGGCATCTATGGCGGGACCGTTCTCTACGCCGATTATTCCGGCAACCTTACGTCGTGCATCGCGATCCGCACTCTGCTCGTCGAAGGGAAGAAAGGATACATCCAGGCGGGCGCCGGCATCGTCGCCGACTCCATCCCCGAAAACGAGTACGAGGAAAGCCTCAACAAAGCGAAGGCCGTAGTCCGCGCCGTCGAGCGCGCGCGAAGCAGCCAGCCATGACACCAGCCCGGCCGGTGAAAAAACTGTCACGCTCCAGCAGTTTTTTTTCGAAAAGTGCTTCGTGGCCGCTGAATTCCGCCTGCAGCCACGATCGCGCGAACGTCCAGTCCCGCATCACCGCCCCGGCCAGGCGCGCCAGGTGCTACTTTGCCTCGACTCGCTCTGCGTTCCCTTTCACATTCAGGCTGCAGTTGCTCCTGCCCGCCGCCACCCAGAAGCTGCCGTCGGCAAAGGTCACCTGATCGAGTGTCACCCGCGTCACGCCATACGCATACATCTTCTCCGGCAACCGGATCTCCCGCAGCTGCTCGGCCGCCTTGTCCGCCGCATCCACGCCGGAAAACGTCAGCTGCAGATCGAAAGCATTCGCATCGAGCTGATAGATGTTCTGCTTGCCCAGAAACCGCGCCGTGATCGTCGCCGACCGGATCGCCTTCCCACTTGAGTTTTGGAAACCAAGCGCCAGATTCGGCTCCGTTACCCTCTCGGCACTCGTCACTGGCAGATAACTTGCCGCCCAGTTCAGATGCGCGCTCGTCAGCACGACTGGACAAGCAGCCTGCGACGGAGGGGACAGGTTCAGCAACGGTGGACTCATCTCCGCCTGCGATTGCATCCACAACTTCTCCATGTTTTGCGGAGAAGCCAGCACGCCAGGCTGGATTCCGGTCACGGTGGCCGTGCCCGCACCCTGATTCTGCGCAAATCCCGCCGCAGCGGTGGCTAACAGAAGAACGGAGACGACGAGCTTCATACGCGAGCACCTCCGATGCCCCACAGCATAGCACTGCAAACGGCGAAACGTCGGCGAATCGTGCGCCCAGCGTGCTCAATCAAATTCCGTTGGGAGCTACACTGAACACGATGGTCTTCGTTTTAGACAACTACGATTCCTTCACCTTCAACCTCGTTCAGTACATGGGCGAGCTCGGCGCCGACGTCGTCGTCCGCCGCAACGATGAGCTCACGCCCGAACAGGTCGAGGCGCTGCATCCCGATCGCATCGTTCTCTCCCCCGGCCCCTGCACCCCGCAGGAAGCCGGCATCTCCATCGGCCTCATCCGCCACATGGCCGGCAAAGTTCCCATCCTCGGCGTCTGTCTCGGCCACCAGGCCATCGGCGCAGCCTTCGGCGGCAACGTCATCCGCGCGCCCAAGCTGATGCACGGCAAAACCAGCGCCGTCCAGCACGATGGGCGCACCCTCTTCGCCGGGCTCGACTCGCCTATGACCTGCACCCGCTACCACTCCCTTATCGTCGAAGAAAAAAGCCTGCCGCGCGACCTCGAGATCTCCGCGCGCACCGCGGACGGCACCATCATGGGTCTGCGTCATCGCAAATACCCGGTCGAAGGCGTGCAGTTCCACCCTGAATCCGTCCTTACCTCCGACGGCAAGCGCCTCATCCAGAATTTCCTGATCCTCGCATAAAGGCTCGTTTCCTTACCCTGCACCTGTGCGTTGAGGTCCTCCCCAACCCCTGAGATAAAATCAGAACTGCCGGAGTATGCACCTGTGGACCTGTCAGGCCCGCCACCCGCGGCCTTCTCGCCGCCACATTCCGGGGTCCCCAGCCAACAAGTTGGCTGGGTGGCACATTCCGCAGATATTTTCAGTTAGGAGCCTTACCCCATGGCGATTCCCGCCACCCAAATGCGCCCAGGCATGATCATCAAGCACAACAACGACCTCCACCTCGTCTTCTCTGTGGAGCACCGCACGCCCGGCAACCTGCGCGCCTTCATCCAGGCCAAGCTGCGCAACGTCCGTACCGGCGCGATGTTCGTGGAGCGCTTCCGCTCTCCTGATCCCATCGAGCGCGTCATCGTCGACGAAATCCCCATGGACTTCCTCTACAACGACGGCGACGACTACTACTTCATGAATACCGAGAACTACGAGCAGACCCACCTCAAACGCGACACGCTGGGCGATGCTGTCGAATACCTCATTCCCAACCTGCAGATCAAAGTCTCGTTCCACGACGGAAAAGCGGTCGGAATCGAGTTGCCCCAGACCGTCGAGCTCACCGTCGTCGAAACCGAGCCCGGCCTCAAATCCGCCACGGCATCCTCGGTCACCAAGCCGGCGAAGACCGAAACCGGCCTCGTGGTTTATGTGCCGCCGTTTATTAATGAAGGCGAGAAGATCCGCGTCGACACCGCCGAAGGCGCCTACCTCAGCCGCGCCTGAGCCCTGGCTCCGATCAAATCCACACGGCGCAGCCACTCTGCGCCGTTTCCCTTTCTACCCCTACTTGATCATCATGATCCCGACAATCTGCCCGTCCACCGTCTTGTCGGCGGTCGCAAAATACTCCACCTCCGCCTTCATCCCCTCCAGATCCTCGCAGGGATGCACGTCCCCCTCCGGCGTGAAGTTCGCCGCGCTGTATTCCACCTTGTAATAGTTGTTGTTGTAGAGAGACAGCTTCTTCGACCCAGTTTCCACACGCAGTTCCATCGTAGCTGGATACCCGCAGGTCACTCCGCGAATCACGCCGCGCACCACGCGCATCGGCCCATGCGGCTTCTCCGTCGGATGCTTCGGCGGAGGTGCTGGCTGTTCGTTGCCCTCCGCTCCGCTCCCCGACTCGGCCGCCCCCTGCGTGATCACCGTGGTGTGCACCTGCGCCTCCGCCTGCTGCTGCTTCAGCTGCTCCATCTGCGCTTTGGTCTGCTCCACCTGCTTCATCACGCGCCGCACCACATCCACCTCCAGCGGAGTCCTCGCTACCTCCTCGGCCGCCTTCAGCACCCGCAGCGCATCGTCGTATCTCTGCTGCTCGGTCAGGATGTTCGCCACATTCAGCCGGTAATTCACATTCGCCGGCTCCAGCTGCATTGCCTGCAGTTCCAGCATGTGCGCCTCGTCCAGCTTCTCGCGCCGCCGCCCATAGAGAGTCGCCAGGCCGTCGTACGCCGGCGCAAACCGCGGATTCAGCTTGATCGCCGTCCTCAGGCTCGCTTCCACCTCATCGCCCGTGTCGCCGCTCGTCTCCTCCACTGAGCCCAGATGGAACTGCGCCAGGTAGCTCTCGGGATCCATCGCCACCGCCTCGCCGTACCACTTCTTCGCCTCGTCCCGATGCCCCGCCCGCAGCTCGATGAACCCCATCGTCTCGTGCGCCGGCTCGTTGTTCGGATCGGCCTTCAGCACCGTATCCAGCAGCGCCCGCGCGTCATCGCTGCGCCCGCTGTACGCCAGAAAATCCGCCCGCACCGCATCCGCCTCCGGCTCGGTCAGCGGCGTCACCTGCAACGTATTCGGATCGATCGGCGCCGCCGCGCTGTTCATGTGAAAAAACATGTAGCGCTGATTGCCGATGTAAGACGCCAGATCCGTCTGCAGCTTCTTCAGGTCCCCGAACGCCTCCGCCGCCGCCCGCACCGGATCCTCATTCTGATTCACCAGCCCGACGTACGTCCCGATCTGGTTCGCGTGCTGTTTGAAATCGAGAAACTCCAGATAGTGCGTCAGCGCCCACGATTCGGCGTAGAACACTGACCCCTTCTGCTCTTCGTGGTAGTACGGCGAATTCGCGTCCACCTGGAACAGCACCGGCAAAGGGATCAGCTGGTTTTGCCGCAGATAAAGAATGTTGTCCGCACTCGGTTCCCCCACCAGCACATCCTTGTCGCGAATCTCCGTGTTCTGGAAAAACTCCGCCAGCCCTTCGTTCAGCCACAGCGGCATCCCTTCCGTCCCCAGCTCCAGGTGGGTGTATTCGTGATAGACCGAGGCGAACGGATGCTCCTGCTCCGCATCGACGCGCACCAAAATGTAGTTCTTGTCCGTGTTCCGCAAAAACAGCCCCGCCAGCTTCACCTGTCCCTTCGCCCGATACGCCTCGGGCTCCAGCGGCTGCATTCCTGCCTGGTTCCGCACCGCGATCACGGTAATTGGCGCGATCGGATCGACGTTGGCCTTCGGAAACAGTGTCTGAAACACCCACCGCATTCGCTCGAACTGATCCGCAATGTGGCGCCCCTGCTTCTCGCCTGCATCCGTCACCACCCTGAAATGAGGGCTCCGCACCTCCACCCACGGCGACCCGCTGTCGCGCGCCCAGCCGGACCCGGAAACCAACAGCCACACAAGAACCAGTCTTCGCAGCATGATGTGCGTCGGCATCCTAACATCCTTTGAATCGGATTCGAAAACCGAGCCTGGCTAAGTCACATCCAGAAGCCTGATGGGCAAATGCTTTCCATAACGGACGAAATCCTGATCGACCGTGAGGATCTGCCAATCGCGCCGGTGCGCAACCGCGCAAATCAGCAAATCCACCGGGCTGGTCGCAACGTTTGCCGTGCGGCACAAATTTCCAAAACGTGCCGCCTCTTCGTAATCCTCGATCGAGAGATCGACATCGGGAAACGCGCGCAGCAGGTTGCGCAGACGCTGGAATTGCCGCTCCTCCCGAATCCCACTGAGTAGTTCCTGGCGAATCGCCCCGAGCAATGCGACCCGTCCTTCTGCGATCAGATTCTCCAGAACTTCTCGCAGCCCGCGCTGGCGTTCGTGCAGGTCACCGCGTCTCCGGCGAAACGCAATCGACCATACCGGCGTATCCACCAGAACCATCATCCGCGTCTCGCTCTCCTCTCGACTTTGTAGTCATACTTCGGGTCGTAATCGATCGTCCCAAACAGGCGAATGACCTCGGTCTGCTTATGCCGGCGGATATATTCGTCCAGCGCGGCCGTTACCGCTGCCTTTTTGGACTTATGCCCCCCGAGCTTGCGTGCTTCTTCGATCAGGTTGTCATCGAGTGCAAGATTCGTCGCCATGGCTGCCCCTTTTATTGTGTAGAACTCCACACATTATACTGTGTGAAACAGGGCAGGGGGTCTCCGTTAGACTGAATCTGTAGACAACATGACCCTCCTCAAAGCTGTGCGCGGCACCCGCGACCTCCTGCCGCCCGAAACCGACCTCTGGAACCGCGTCGAAGCCACGACCCGCCGCGTCTTCGCCTGCTACAACTTCGGCGAAATCCGCACCCCGATTTTCGAAGACACCTCGCTCTTCGCCCGCGGCGTCGGCGAAGAAACCGACATCGTCTCCAAAGAGATGTACACGTGGGAGGATCGGGCGCGGGCGCAGTCGGAGAAAGCGCAGTCCCTGACCCTGCGCCCGGAAAACACCGCAGGCGTCGTCCGCGCGTACATCGAACACAAGCTCGGCGAGTCGGGCCTGCTGCAGAAGCTCTACTACATCGGCCCGCAGTTCCGTCGCGAGCGCCCGCAGAAAGGGCGTTATCGGCAATTTTGGCAAATCGGCGCCGAAGTGATCGGACCACCGAGTGCGGGCTCGGAGTCGCCGTTGCGCGATGCCGAAGTCCTCGAGATGCTGGCCAGCTTTCTTGATGAGCTTGGCATCACTGGCTGGACGCTGGTGCTCAATTCCGTCGGTTCGTCGACGGATCGGCCAAAATACATCGCCGCTCTGCGCGAAGCGCTTGCGCCCGTGAAGGACCAGATGTCCCCTGACAACCAGCGCCGGGCGGAAACCAATCCGCTGCGCGTCCTCGACTCGAAGGATCCCGCCGACGAAGCCATCATCGCCACCCTGCCCAAAATTGCCGACTACCTCGATGACGCATCGAAGGCGCACTTCGCAGCGGTCCTGGCCGCCCTCGACGCCTGCGGTGTGCAGTACGAAATCAATCCACGGCTCGTCCGCGGCCTCGACTACTACACCCGGACCACGTTTGAGTTCACCCACGGTGGACTCGGTGCGCAGAACGCTCTGCTCGGCGGCGGCCGCTACGACGGCCTCTCGGAAATGCTCGGCGGACCGAAGGCTCCGGGCATCGGCTTCGCCATGGGCCTCGACCGGCTGATCCTCACGTTGCAGGCGCAGGCGGAATCCGCTCCGGAAAAATCAGCGCCTGCGTTCGCCGACGCCTTCATCGCGCCGCTCGGCGAAGCGCTCAACGCGCCGGCCCTCACCCTCGCCCGCGAACTCCGCCGCGCCGGTCTCCGCATCGAGCTCGGCGACGGTGCCTTCCGCATCAAAAAATCCTTCGAAATCGGCAACAAGCTCGCCCGCGCCATCGTCCTCTACGGCGAAGACGAGCACACCTCCGGTATTCTGACAGTGAAGAACTTCGCCACCGGCGAGCAGACCAAAATCCCGCGCGACCAACTTGTGCGAGCGCTGCGTTAGACCTCTGCCCATTTTATGAGCGAGCACCAACATCGTCAGGTTTGTGAGGCATGTCTCGAGAAAGAATACGAGGCCTATGCGCATGCCCGCGTTCACGAGTCAATGAAGCGAAACGATGGCTGGGTTGAAGGATTTATGATCAATGATTGGCCGCGCTGGGATTACGACCACGAAGGAAGCCGCCTGGTCTTTTCTGATCAAAGTTGCGCGAAGATCATCGTAGATGTAGTCGTTGTTGGGACGGTCGACAAAAACGGGACTCGATGGGAATGGGCCTGGGGTAATCCAAATTTTCCCGCATACTCGCGCGAGCAAATGAGCATTGTGCGTGCGTTTGGAGAGGAAAAGGAATGGCCGAAACTGACGACCCTCTTCCTCGAAAACGACGAACATCTCGGCTGGGAGTTGTCGTCTATCTCCGCTCACCTGCTGAATGCTGAGGGCACTTACCGATGTCCCGACAGCGATGAACCAGGTAATTTCATCTATGTTCTGGCCTTCAATACAAGATGCGTTATCTAAGCCCTATGGCGGAAAACGTACGTGATTCAGTGACTCTCGACTTTTTAGGCACACGCCAACGCACCAACACCTGCGGCGAGCTCCGCGCCGCCGATGCCGGCAAGACCGTCACCCTTATGGGCTGGGTCAATCGCCGCCGCGATCACGGCAACCTCATCTTCCTCGACCTGCGCGACCGTTACGGCATCACGCAGATCGTTTTGGATAAGGAAATCTCGCCCGAGGGTCATCCCAAAGCCGAGCACGTGCGCCCCGAGTACGTTGTTGCCGCCATCGGCAAGGTTCGCCTCCGCGGCGCCGACGTCATCAATCCCAAAATGGAGACCGGCGCAATCGAAGTCGCTGCCACCGACCTCCTCGTACTCAACGACTCCAAAGTCCCGCCTTTCTCGCCCGCTGAAGACGCGATTCAGAACGAGGAAGTCCGCCTCAAATACCGCTACCTCGATCTGCGCCGCCCCGAGATGCAACACAATCTCGAAATCCGGCACAAGGTCGCGCTCGCCGTCCGCGAATACCTCAACGCGCAGGGCTTCTACGAAATCGAAACGCCGTTCCTCACCGGCTCGACGCCCGAAGGCGCGCGCGACTACCTCGTTCCCAGCCGCGTCAACCCCGGCACCTTCTACGCGCTGCCGCAGTCGCCGCAGCTCTTCAAACAGATCCTCATGATCAGCGGCCTCGACAAGTATTTCCAGATCGTCCGCTGCTTCCGCGACGAAGACCTGCGCGCCGATCGCCAGCCCGAATTCACCCAGATCGACCTGGAAATGACTTTCCCCCAGCAGGACACCGTCTTCCAGGTCGTCGAAGGATTCCTGAAGTCCGCGTTCGCAGTCGCTGGCGAGAAAATCAACATACCTTTCCCGCGCATGACCTATGACGAGGCGATTCGGCTCTACGGCATCGACAAGCCGGACCTTCGCCTGCCGCCCATGACCGACGTCCGCGAAGTCTTCAGCGCGGAAGAAATCGCGTCGCTCAAGATCGAGCCCGGCTTGCCCATCGTCGCCATCGTCATCCCTGCGAAGCAGGCGATGAGCAACACGCAGAAGAAGGCCTTCGCGCAGGAAATCAACGCTGCCGTCGCCCCCGACCTCGCCTTCCTCGACGTCGAACGCCTCGGCGCCGCCCCGCAGTATGCGGCGCTCGCCCAGCGTATCGATGCCGCCGCAGCGAAAAACTGCGGGCTCGCCCGCGTCGAGCCCGAAAACCGGCTCATCGTCCTCTCCGCGCGCATCGGCGTCACACCTCCCGCAAAAGACCGTCTCTGGCTCTATAAAAAGGCCGGTCAGCTCCGCCTCGACCTCGCCAGGCGTTTCCAGGACGAGCACAAAGCCTTCGAGAAAAAAGGTACCGGCGACGATTACAAATTCCTCTGGGTCACCGATTTCCCCTTCTTCGAGTGGGACGAGCACACGAAGACCTGGACCTTCGCCCACCACCCCTTTACCTCGCCCCACGAAGACGATCTGCTCGCCGGCCGCATGGAATCCGATCCGGAAGCTGTGCGCGCACTCGCTTACGACATCGTGCTCAACGGCATGGAGCTCGGCTCAGGCTCCATCCGTATCCACCGCCAGGACGTCCAGTCGCAAATCTTCCGCGCTCTTGGCATGTCCGACGAAGAAGCCAAAAAACGCTTCGGATTTTTCCTCGAAGCGCTGCAGTACGGCACGCCTCCGCACGGCGGCATCGCCCTCGGCCTCGATCGCATCATCATGATCCTCGCCGGTGCCGGCAGCCTGCGCGAGGTCATCGCCTTCCCCAAAACCGCCAAAGCCATCGACCTGATGGTCGACGCGCCCAGCACCGTCAGCGAAGCGCAGCTCAAAGAGCTCCACATCCGCCCCATCGTCCGCAGCTAAATGTCCCTGGGGAATCCACTGCAATCCCGACCGCCAGCTACCAGGATCCACAGCGCAGAGTCCAACTCTCGAAGGGCGCTCGGGACTGGCGGGACGACGTCGTGTGCTATGCCCTATGCAGAGCGCAGAGTTCAGGACCAGAGGGGCGAAGCCGTCCGCCCCCGCCGGCATGGCGGTGTTAGTCTTGAATCTTGCCATCCCTTTGTTTGAGGTTTCGGATCGCGTGAAAGCCGTGATGTTTCGTCTTCTGGCCCTGGCCGCCCTTGGGGCTTGTTTTGTTTCCCCGCCCCGCCTGCTCGCCCAGGTCACCGCCACGGCTCCCGAAGCCGAAGCCCCCCAATATGGCCAGCGCTGGGACTTCTACGGCGGTGCCCAGTACGCCCACTTCAATCCCAGCCAGGGCCGCGGCGTCGCCGCCATCAACCTGCTCGGCTGGAACGGCAGCGCCACCGTCTGGTTCCGCTCCATCTGGGGCATCGAAGGCACAGCCCGCGGCGTCTATGGCAATCTCGTCGTTCCTTCCAACGACGAGGGCATCCCGCCCAATCCGCCCATGAGCGAGCACCTTTTCATGTTCGGTCCCAACTTCCGCATCCTGCGCCACCCGCGCTACACCTTCGGGATGCACGCCCTCATCGGCGGTGCCTACGGCAAATTCAGTTCAGGATTTCCCCCCGGCACCATGCCCCAGGACGTCGGCATTTACAACGACAAGCTCGCCGTCGGCCTCGCCATCGGACCCTGGGTCGATTACAACCTCAGTCCCCGGCTCTCCGTGCGCATCATCTCCGACTGGCAACCGACCCACTACGGCTTCTCCGCTCAGAATGAGTTCGCCGGCTCAGTCGGCATCGTCTACAAATTCGGCTCGCGTCCGGTCAAATAGCGGCTGCGTGCCCTTCGTCAGGCCGCTTTCTTCCGTCTCGCTGCCGTTCTCCCCTTGGCCGGCCGAGCCTCGGCCAGACTCCGGCGCAGCGCATCCATGATGTTCACCACGTTCGGCCTGGCCGGTTCCGGTGCGGCCTCGGGAAGCTTCTTCCCTTTTCTCTTCGCGTTCACCAGCTTCCTCACCGCCGCTTCGTAGTCGTCCTTGTAGGCGGAGAGGTCGAACTTTGAAGTGCTCGCGTCGATAATCTGCTTCGCGAGCGCAAACTCCTGCGCGCTGACCGCTGGCTCCTTCACTCCCGACAAAACAGACTTCGCATCGCGCAGCTCTTCCTCATAGCGCAAGCTGTAAAGCATCAGACCTTTCTGCTTCGGATCGGGCGGCGCGCCCAGCGCGACCAGGTGCTCGCGCCCGCTGAACGCGATCTCGCCGATCCCCACCCTGTCCGTCTCGGCCAGTGCCTTGCGCATGATGGCCAACGCTTTGGCCTGGACCTCGTCTTTGGGAACCACGAACCACGGCCGCTCGAACAGCAGCAGCGGCACCTCTTCCGCTTTCACGAACTGCTGGATCTGCATCGTCGTCGCGGTAGGAATGCGCAGCGACTTCAATTCCTCCGGGTCGATCTCGATGTATTGGTCCCGCGCATATTCGAAGCCCTTCACGATATCGCCCTTTTCCACCTCGCCGCTCTCATCGACGTTCCGGTGATGCACGCGGTGGTGCGTCTTGCGGTCGATCTGATGAAACTCGACCTGGCGGCCGGTATTGCTGGCGGGATAGATTTTCACGGCGATCGAAACCAGGGAGATTTGAATGGATCCGGTCCAGGTGGGTCGTGCGGGCATAAGCGCTCCTTTTCGAAAACTATGCAGTACGATGCGGCCGAACCCCGATCGACGCTGCCCGCCGCGAAGAGACGACGCGTTTGCCGGCTGCGTGGCGAAAAAACCGTAAGCCGGCGCCCCTAGCCCTTGCTCTCTTCCGCTTTCTTCGCCGCTTCCAGATCGGCTTTGTGCGCCAGCCGCAGCGCATGGCGCGTGGCGGAATACTGCGCACCGGCCAGCAGCAAAAGTCCCGTCAGGAACGCCCAGATCATCAGGCTGACGGAAACCTCGAAGGGACCGTACACGGAATGCAGATCCATGTGCGGCAGCACCAGAATGTAGAGCACCCGCCCCAGATCCCACAGCAGTCCAACGATCACCGCCGTCGGCAGCACCGCCCGCAGCGGCAGCCGCCGGTTCGGCAGGATCCAGTACACGACCAGGAACATCCCCACGCTCAGAAACGCGACCGCGATCTGCAAAAAAATCTCGTGGATGAAGCCGTAAGCCGCATTCTGCGTGTGCCCGAAGAACACAAACGTCAGGATCCGGGTTTGCGCCGTCGCCGCCGACACCGCCATCAGCGCCAGCAAGCCAATCAGAAACGCCAGGCCCAGCGACACCAGCTGGTTCATCACATACGACCGGTTCTTCTTCACCCCCCACACCCGGTTCAGCGCCACTTCCAGCGGCAGGAACACACCGGTCGACGAGATCAGCAGCATGATGACCGAGGCCACCTGGACGCTCCCGCGCGGGTGCACCAGCAGGCTCATGTTCCGGACCACGAAATCCTGGTTCGACGGCAGCACGTCCCGCAGCATTCCCCCGATTTCCTTCACCATGTTGGGCGAATGGAAGACCTGCTGGGCCACCGTAAACAGCATCACGATGAAAGGAAAAATCGAGAGAATCGTGTTCGCTGCGACGCTGAAGGCGTACGTATGCACTTCAGTTTGTGAGAGATAACGCGCCAGAGCCACCACGATCGGCCACAACCCGCGTCCCCGCGGCCGAGCCGGCGGCTTCGGCGCATCCAGGGACGTCGCGGTCTTTGCCTCGGCGGCCGCCGAAGCCTCGATCTCTAAACCCTCTGCCATGGGGGATTCTCTGGGGAAAATCGTAACAGACCATTTCCCGGTACCTTTTCCGCTCTCTGCACCACGCCGCCCACGCACCAAAGTTGCGCGTACTTCCGTAACCTGCTGAAAAATGCCCCTCTTCCCTACAAATTTTTTCTTGATTTCAATCCGGTTTCCTGCCATAACAGGTACACGATTTTCATCCCCAGGAAGGAAATCGGATTCATAAGGCCAGTTCCTGATGTACCTGCATAGCTGTCACCGTGACTGCCCGGTAGTTCCCTGAGCTGCCCCCAACCGCCGATCACGGGCGGAGGAAGGCAGCTTTTGGTGTCTCTGAGTTTGTTACCGCCGTAACGAATTCCGGGAGCCGGACGGAGCAGTGACAACAACGTAGACGCAAACGATGAAGGAGTCCCAGGTGAAAGAGCATGGAGTGGTGAAGTGGTTCAACGGTGCTAAAGGTTACGGTTTCATCCAGCGGTCGAGCGGCGAAGACGTCTTCGTCCACTTCTCCGCCATCCAGGATTCGGGTTACAGAACGCTGAATGAGGGCGAAGCCGTCGAGTTCGAGTGCCAGCAGGGCCCCAAAGGCCTGAGCGCTGCGAACGTCGTCCGCAATTCCGCCTGATTCGGTTCCGCCTTGCGCGGCTTCACCCCCCGCGACGCCGCGCAGCGCAACCCACCCCAGGAATGCTGTAGGGGCCAAACTGCCTTAGCAACGTTCGCAGTGACGATCAGAGTCGTTCCCCCGAGCTCTTACCCCGTCGCAGATTCCTCAGCGCCCACTCGGCCGCCTCGGCCAGGACCGGATCGGTGTCTCTCGACCACTCCTGCAGCTGCGGCAGGTAGCGTGGCTGCCCGCTGTTGCCCATCGCAATCGCGAGATTGCGCCGGAAGCCCAGGAACTTCGCCCGCCGCACCGGTGAGCCGTTGAACCGGCGGCCAAATTCCGGCGCGTCCATCTCCGCCAGCCATTCCAGCGCGGGATTCACCAGCTCTCTCCGCGGTCTCAGTTCCGGGTCGGCCGCAACCGGCGCACGCCGGTTCCACGGACAGACATCCTGGCAAATGTCACAGCCAAACACCTGCCTCCCCACGCCCGCACGCAGTTCCTCGGGCATCGCCCCGCGGTTCTCGATGGTGAGGTAGGCAATACAGCGGCTCGCGTCCATCTCCCGCGGAGCGGTCAGCGCGCCCGTCGGGCAAGCGTCGATGCAGCGGGTGCACGAGCCGCAGCAGTCCGCCGCCAGTTGCACTTTCTGCTCCGCCTCAACCTCCAGCGAAGTCACGATGACCCCAAGAAACAGCCACGACCCAAGCCTCTGATTCAGAAGGCAGGTGTTTTTCCCCGTCCAGCCCACACCCGCATACCGCGCGTACACGCGCTCCACCACCGGTCCCGTATCGACAAAGCAGCGTGACTCGAAGGGCCCCGCTTCCTCTTTCAGCCGATCTCGCATCGCCTCCAGCCTGCGCAACAGCACCTTGTGGTAGTCCGTCGGCCGATCGCCATTCCCGGTCCACGCATACCGCGCGATCCAGCCCGCCCCCTCCGGCGCTGGATCCGTCGAACGCGGCTCCGCCGAGTGATAGTTCGCCGCGCACACAATGACCGACCGCGCCCACGGCAGCGCCACCCGCACCGATGATCGGACCAGGCGGCCCGCCTCGTCGCGCCGCTTCAAATACTCCATCGTGCCGGCGCGTCCCTCCTCCACCCAGCCCGCAAACCGCGCCCGCTCCTCCTCATCCTCCGCCGACCCTGGCTCGGGAACCGCGGCGATCCCCGCCGCGGCAAATCCCGCCTCCCGGGCCAGCTCTTCGATTCTTGTCGAACTCAATACCATGATTTTTCTGAGCGTCGATCGCTGAGCGCTCGGCTCATCCCAGATTACCTGCGCGGACCAGACGCGCTTTTCTGCGGTTGCCCCCCGCCCGCTTCCCCCGTATACTGCACCCAACGAGGGGCCCATTTCGGGTCTTTCCGAATCGAGGTGTGTCTTCAGTCAGAGCCTTTCCCTGACGAACACCCCAGTGAACCCCGTTCACCGGGGAAACCACGAGCCCACAATACCGCCATCGGACCTCTCAGCATGGCGCGCCGTGGTTCGCGTCCTTCGAAGTACCACGACCGGGACCCTCGACAGCCTCGCCTCCGTCATTTTCCCCGCTGACTGCCTCGTCTGCGGCCTGCCTCTTGCCGGTTTCACCCTCCTGCCCGTCTGTTCCTCCTGCTGGAACGATCTCCCCGCACAAAATGGCCTGCTCTGCACCTGCTGCGGCGAGGCCCTCGAGGCCGATCCCTCCAGCGCCGGCGAGACGGTATGCCGCCCCTGCCGGGCCATCCCCCCCGACTTCGCCAGGGCCGTCGCCCACGGCATCTATCAGGGCAAGCTGCGGACCCTGCTGCACCTGCTGAAATATGACGGCATGGAGCCGCTGGCGAAGCCGCTCGGCGCACTGCTGGCCGATCAGGTCCTCGCCATTCCGGACCTGCCCCATGACCTGCTCGCCGTCCCGGTCCCGCTCCACGGCAGAAAACGGCGCAGCCGCGGATTCAACCAGTCGGAGTTGCTCGCCCGCGGCCTCATCGCCGCTCTGCGCCCGCGCCTCCCCGAGACCCACATCAAACTTGCCGCGGCGCTGCTGGTCAGGCAGCGTGCTACCGAAAGTCAGGCGGGCCTCAGCCCGCACAAGCGCCGGGTGAATGTCCGCGGCGCTTTTTTTGTCCCGCATCCGGCGACCATCGCCGGCCGCAACGTGCTGCTCATCGACGACATTTACACCACCGGCGCCACCGCCCGTGCCTGCTCCACCGCGCTCCGCCGCGCCGGAGCCGCGTCGATTTGGGTCGCCACCGTCGCTCGCGCGCAAAGGGAACACGCCCCGCAGCCTGAAGATCTGCATTTACGGGAGCCCGCAGCAGCGGAGCTTCCCATGGAACAGGATTTTGCATTTTGGGAGGAAGAAGGCCGTCCGGTTTCGACCGGCGGCGACGCACGTTAGCTCCCCAGGCTGGCAACCTGGGTCACCGACACGGAGGAATTATGTCGTTGGGGAAAGCCGGTATTCACGCTCGCAGACAGACCCTGGGAAAACCTCAGGCCATCGCCCTCGCGAAATCGGAAAGCCACGGCCACGATGGACTGCGCGTCGTCACCACCACCCAGGCGCTGCAGACGCCGGTGCTGGTCCTCAACGCCTCCTATGAGCCCATCAATATTTGCGGAGCTCGCCGCGCCCTCGTCCTGGTGCTGAAAGGCGTCGCGCGCACCGAAGAAGAGCAGAACACCGAGTTGCACTCCGCCCGCGTGCGCATGGCCATGCCCTCCGTCATCCGCCTGCTCGAATACCGCCGCATCCCCCACCAGACCCGCGCCCTCTCGCGCAAGAACATCCTGCTGCGCGACCGCAACACCTGCCAGTACTGCGGCGTCCTTCTGCCCTCCGCCGAGCTCACCCTCGACCACGTCATCCCCCGCTCGCGCGGCGGCCTCTCCACCTGGGAAAACCTGGTTGCCGCCTGCCACGCCTGCAATCGCCGCAAGGGCAATCACCTGCTCCACGAGCTGGAGCACATGAAGCTGCAGCGTGAGCCGCGCCCCTTCACCCTCCACACCAGCCGCCACATTATGCGCATGATCGGCCACTCCGATCAGAAGTGGCGCAAGTATTTGTACTACTGATCCGCGCTGATCCGGATGCTCAGCAGTTCCGGCTGGTGAGCGCGTGCCCAAACGGGCACATCCCACTTGGGCGACTGCAGATCCGGCATCGGCTTGGCCTGGAACAGCTTCTTGCATTGCCGCGCTGTCCAGCGCGCCCATCGCTTTGACTTCTTCCGCCGCGCGCTGTCGCTCGAAATGCCCGTCCCCGCGTACATCTGCCGGTACAGCTTCGACAAAAAGATAAACGCGATGCGCGATGTGATGTCGGGGCAGCACGCCGATCGCTCCCAGATTGCCGGCCAGTTGTAGAACCGGTCCCATACCTTCTGCGTGCGCTCGCGAATTTCATCCGAGCTCATCGAAGGATGCGGCGTAAACATCTTCGGCCGAACTTCGCTCGGGATCAGCCAGTAGCGCGTGATCGGCACATCGCCCACCATCGTCGGCGCCACCGACTGCTCCTTTTCCCAGCGAATGAAATCCACCGTTCCCGGAAACGGCGTCATCATCACGAACTGCGCGAAGGTCACTCCCGCCTTCATCGCCATCTCCACCGTCGCGTCGAACGTCGCCGGTTTGTCCGTCGGCAGCCCGAAGATGAATGAGCCCAGCACGTGAACCCCGTGCGCCTTGAACGTCTGCAACTGTTTCGCCAGCGCCTCACCGGAGTAGTTCCAGTCCTTGTACACCGCCTTCAGTCCCTCCGGCGTCACCGCTTCCACGCCCACCAGCGCGCCCTTGATGTTGGCCTTGCGCATAGCGTCCAGATACTCGCCGTCTTCGCCCGCCTCCATCGTGATCTGCGTGAAGAACACCATGTCCCCGGGCAGCTTCGCCAGCTCCTCCATCAACTGGAAGCGCTCTTCGCGAATCTCCGTCAGCTCATCGACTTTTGCCTGATTGTGCTGCTCCCGCGCCAGCCGCAGGTCCGTCAGCGTCACCGGGTAGAAGTTGTCGTCGGCCAGCGCCACAAACTTGAACCCCAAACGCCGCAGGTTCACGATCTCGTCGATCACGCTTTGATACCGGCGCTGCCGCGGCTTCTGCCCATCCGTCCGCCATACGCTGCAGAACGAACAGTGCTTCGGACAGCCGCGCACCGTCTGCACCGAGGCCCACATATACTTCTCCGGCTGCATCAAATCCCAGCGCGCTGCCAGAAATTCGCTGCCCCCGATGCGCCCGCCTTCATACACCGGTTCCGGATGTCCGTCCAGACAGTCCTTCACGACTTTGGCCCAGATCACGTCGCCATCGCCCTTGACCACGGCATGCGCCCGCCCGCGCTCCAGCGCCTCCTCAGGAAACAGCGTCGCGTGGATGCCCCCGTACACCACCCACGCTCCGCGCTCGCGCGCCATCCTTCCTACCTGGTATCCGCGCAGCGCGTTGCCGGTGTGCACGCTCACCCCCACAATGTCTCCGGGCTGAATGCGCTCGGGCACGATCGGCTCCAGCGACTCGTCCACCAGGATGGGATCGCCCGCCGACGCCGGTGTTGCCGCTGCCAGTACAAACAGCCATCGCGGTGTGATCACCGCCGTGCCAAAGGAATTGTCGCTGGGATTCACCAGAAAAACACTCATCCGGTCCTGCCTTTCGTCGTGCTTCTGCAGGGGCCTGAGAGAGCGTCTTTGCAGGTTGTAGGAATCTGCCGGATCAGGGACCCGGGGTCCGGCGGATTCTGGTTCCCGCCAAAGTAGTCCCGATCATAGTCGCCAAGATGCGCCACTGGCCATTGGGAAGGGTAAAAATTCTGCAATCTTCGGGGAACGAGGGGTAAGATTGCGCGCTACCGCTTGGGCGTTTTCACTCCGGCCAGCCGCTGCAGGCACTTCTCGATCCGGTGTGCCCGCGTCTCCGGCTTTTTTGCCTGTGCGATCCAGTCGACATATTCCTTCTGGTGCGAATAGCTTAGCGCTCCAAAAACCTTGTCCTGGCCAGCCTTTTGGAGCGCCCTTTTCAGCCAGGCCGGAACTTCCACCGTCCGCTTCGCCGTATCCGGCTCCATCACCACTTCCACCATGTCACCCACGCTGGCTCCGGCAGCGGCGCGGATCGTCTGGTTGACCGCCATGGAATGGGTCCCATCGCCGCGCGGCAGAATCGAATTGCGATAGGCAACGCCGTTGATCGTGCCTCTCACCGCAACGCGTGCCTTCGACCCGAACACCTTCTCCACGTTGAACGGCACCGGCAGATGCGCCCACGCACCGCCCGGACCGCGCCCCACCAGGCGAATCGAGAACGCCTGCTTCACTGCGGCTCCTCTGCCGTCGTCCGGGCCGGCGGAGTCGTCCAGCTCGTGTCGCAGTAGACGCTCCACTTCTTCACTTTGCCGCCTTCCACCTCAGCAAGCCATGCCGCCGTCACACTCCAGCTCTCCGGCAGTACCTTATCCTCCACCTTCCACTTTCCGCCCGCCTCGCCGAACAGGGCCACGCGCGCGCCATCCACAAACGCGGCGGTCACCCGGATCCAGTACCGCGGATACGCGTCAAAGAACTGTTTCCAGCCGGCGATCATTTTCTCCGCACCGGAAAATCTTCTCCCCTGCGCATCGGTGAAGGTGTGATCTTCGGTCATGACCGCGCGCATCGCCGTCAGGTCCTCCCGGTTGATGGCCTTGACAAACGCGCCTGCCACATCGAGCGGTGAATCGGACATGAACGTGGCTCCCCCTCGGATGAGCCGCAGCTTACCATCACTCAATTTCTTTTCAATGTGAAATCAGGGGAATTGACGAGGGTCAGAATTTCACACCGCTACCCGTCGTGTCGTTATTCCCAGCGCCGAAAGATCAGCGACCCATTCGTCCCGCCGAACCCAAACGAGTTCGACAGCGCAATATGGATCGGCCCCTTCTGCGGCGTGTTCGGCACATAATTCAGCACGCACTCCGGATCCGGATGATCCAGATTCGCCGTCGGCGGTGCTGTCTGGTTGATCAGTGCCAGAATCGTAATCCCTGCTTCCAGTCCTCCCGCGCCCCCCAGCAAATGCCCCGTCATCGACTTCGTCGAGCTGATCTTCAGCTTGTGACTGGTCGCGTGCTCAGCGAAGATCCGCTGCATCGCTTTCGACTCCACCACGTCGCCCAGCGTCGTCGAGGTCGCGTGTGCGTTCACGTAGTCCACCTGATGCGGCTCGAGCTTCGCCGACTGCAGCGCGTTCGCCATCGCGCGGTAGCATCCATCCCCATCCTCCGGCATCCCGGTGATGTGATAGGCGTCCGCGCTCATCCCGTACCCGATAATCTCCGCCAGTATCTTCGCGCCGCGCGCCTTTGCGTGCTCCAGCTCTTCAAGGATCAGGATCCCCGACCCCTCGCCGCACACGAACCCGTCGCGATCCTTATCGAAGGGCCGGCACGCATGCGCCGGATCGTCATTCCGCGTCGAGAGCGCCCGCATCGCCGCGAATCCCCCAATGCCCATCGGCGTAATCGCCGCCTCCGAGCCGCCTGCGATCATCACATCCGCGTCGCCCCGCTCAATAATCCGATACGCATCGCCAATCGAGTGCGCGCTCGTCGTGCAGGCCGTCGCCGTCGCTTCGTTCGGGCCTTTCGCCCCATAGCGAATGCTCACCTGCCCCGCCGCCAGATTGATGATGGCCGCCGGAATAAAAAATGGCGAAATCTTGCGCGGCCCGCCCTGCAGATAATTGCTGTGCTCGCGCTCGATCACATCGAACCCGCCGATCCCCGAGCCAATGAATACCCCCACCCGCTCCGCGTTCTCCGCCGTGATCTTCAAACCGCAGCTTTCCATCGCCTCGTGCGTCGCCGCCAGAGCCAGATGAATGAAACGCCCCATCTTGCGCGCTTCCTTCTTATCCACAAATGCGAGAGGGTCGAAGTTCTTCACTTCGGCGGCGAAGGTGACCGGAAAGCCGGTGGTGTCGAAGCTCGTGATCGTCGCGATCCCGCTCTTCGCGGCCAGCAGGTTGTTCCAGACCTCGGATGCTGTCTTGCCGACGGCAGATATCAGCCCGAGCCCCGTGACAACGACACGTCGTTGCAAGTTTACTTGCCGCCTTTCGCGTTCTTATCGATGTACTCGATCGCGTCCTTCACTGTCTTGATCTTCTCGGCGTCCTCGTCCGGAATCTCGAGGTCAAACGCTTCCTCAAACTGCATTACAAGCTCAACCACGTCGAGCGAGTCCGCGCCCAGGTCTTCCTGGAATGACGCGGTGGGTGTGACCTCAGCCTCGTCCACCTGCAGCTGCTCGACAATGATCTGCTTAACCTTATCTTCCACACCTGATGCCATGCGTCTCTCCTGTGTACTCCGTTCCTGTTGATGCTGAAATTGGGAGGGGGGGATGTGAAGAAGCCTCCGCGCGCAGACGCCAAGGGTCAACGCAGGCGCACCGCCCCTCAGCTCCGAAATTCCAAGTCTACTGAGGCCCCCGGGTAGTGTAAAGCAGAGCAAAGAAAAGAACCGCGCTTCGAAATCCTCCCCCTTTCGATGAGCCTCGCACCCCAGCGGTCGCTCCCCGCCCCCCACTCACCAATCTGCTACCCTCGAAGCGCCTCGGTACCCCGCACCCAACGGAGAACTGCCCCATGAGATTCCGCTCCGGCCTGGTTTCCTTTCTCGCGATCGCCACCGCCGTCTCGCCCGCCGCGCCCGCATCGGGTCAGGATCGCTCGTACGGCCGCTCCGTCGTCTCTACCCCCTATGGCATCGTCGCCAGCAGCTGGGTCCAGGCCTCGCAGGCCGGAGCGCGCATCCTCGAGCAGGGCGGCTCCGCCATCGACGCCGCCATCGCCACCAACGCCGTCCTCAATACCTCTGAGCCCATGATGAACGGCCTGGGCGGCGACCTCTTCGCCATCTACTGGGACGCCAAAAGCGGCAAGCTCTACGGCCTGAACGCCAGCGGCTGGGCCCCGCAGGCTCTCACCCTCTCGCACCTCACGGCAAAAGGCGTCACCTCGATGCCGCAAATCGGCATCGACTCCGTCACCGTTCCCGGCATGGTCGATGGCTGGACCAAACTCCACGACCGCTTCGGCAAGCTTCCCTGGCACGACCTCTTCGAGCCCGCCATCTTCTATGCCGACCACGGCGTTCCCGTCCCGGAGATGGTCCACGATTACTGGGTCGAGGCCGTTGATCGGCTGCAGCACAACCCTGAAAGCCAGCGCGTCTTTCTTCCCAACGGCCAGGTCCCCGCGACCGGACAGATCTTCCGCGATCCAGACCTCGCCAACACCCTGCGCCTCATCGCCGACCGCGGCGAAGAGGCCTTCTACCAGGGCGCCATCGCTCAGGCCATTCTGAAAACCTCCGCCGAGCAGGGTGGCACTATGACCGCCGATGACCTCGCGCACTACTCCGCTGAATGGGTCGAGCCCATCTCCACCACCTACCGCGACTGGAACGTCTACGAGCTCCCCCCCAACGGCGACGGCATCGCCGCGCTCGAAATGCTCAACATCATGGAGCAGTTTCCGCCCGACCCCGCCGGTGCGCACAGTCCCGGCGAGCTGCACACGCGCATCGAGGCCATGAAGCTGGCCTACGCCGACGTCAAAGCCTACGACGGCGATCCGCGCTTCTCGAAAATCCCCGTCGACCGGCTCCTCTCCAAATCCTTTGCCGCCCAGCGCGCCAAAAACATCGATCCCACCCACGCCAACTGCAGCGTCGCGCCCGGCTCCCTCGGCGGCAGTGACACCACGTACCTCTCCGTCGTCGACCACAACGGCAACATCGTCTCCTTCATCCAGAGCAACTACTCGGCCTTTGGTTCCGGCATCACCGTCGACGGTATGGGCTTCGTCCTGCAAAATCGCGGCGGCCTTTTCCGCCTCGATCCCCAGTCGCCCGACGCACTTGCCGGCCACAAGCGCCCCCTGCACACCATCATTCCCGGCTTCATGCAGCGCGGCGACGAGCACATCGGCTTCGGCATCATGGGCGGCTGGAACCAGCCCCTGGCCCACGCGCAGTTCGTCTCCAATATCGTCGACTACCACATGAACATCCAGGCCGCGATGGAAGAGCCGCGTTTCACCGTCAACAACAAGCTCGGCTGCAACATCGTCATCGAATCGCGCGTCACCCCGGCCTCCATCGACCAGCTCACGAAGATGGGCCACGTCCTCGAAGTTCACAAGGAATACACCACCGCCATGGGCCGCGGTCAGGCTGTGCTCCACAACAGCGCGACCGATATGAACTATGGAGCCTCGGACCCGCGCGCCGACGGCGCCGCCGTCCCCGAATCACCCAAATTCCCCCAATCCGCCCCGGAACGGCTGGCCAGCTCCATTCCCGAATAGTCCATTCCCTAATAGTCGTAGGAATCAACACAGTCAACCCCCGAAAAGCTTCTCCCTGACTGCCTTGCCGCAGCGGTAGACTCAAGCATGCTCCTCCCCTTATTGGCCCTTGCCGCAGGTCTGGCCCTGGGTGCGCTGATTGCCTGGCTGATTGCCGGCAACCGCGCCGCCGCCGACCGCCTCCGCGCCGAGTCCCTCGAGGCTGAGCTCGGCTACCGCACCCGAGCCCTCGATGCGGAGCGCGTTCGTACCTCTACCCTGGAAAAAGATGTCGCCCGCCTCGAAGAGCGCGTCAACGCGGAAAAGCAGGCGCTCGAACAGGCGCGCAACTCCCTCAAAGAAACCTTTGACTCGCTCGCCTCCAGGGCTCTCCAGGACAACAACAAAAATTTCCTCGCCATCGCACAGCTCGAGCTGGGCAAACAGCAGTCCTTTGCCACCCAGGCGCTCGAGACCAAAGAGAAGGCCATCGAAACCCTGCTCAAACCCGTCGGCCTGGCACTCGAAAAACTCCAGTCCACCACCCAGGACCTCGAGGTCAAGCGCGAAGGCGCCTATCAGTCGGTCATCGGCGCGGTCAAAGCGGTCGCCGAGGTCAGCGATCGTCTCGGCTCCAACGCCCAAAAACTCACCGAAGCCCTTCGCCGCCCGCAGGTGCGCGGCAACTGGGGCCAGGAGCAACTGCAGCGCTGCATCGAATTCGCCGGCATGGTCGAGCACGTCTCCTTCGACAAGGAAGTCGTAACCGCCGAAGGCATGCGCCCCGACTGCATCGTGCATCTGCCCAACGACCGCATGATCGTCATCGACGTCAAGACGCCGCTGGAAGCGCTGCTGAGCGCGAGCAATTGCGCGGATGAGGCCGAGCGGGAGATTTTTCTCGCAGCCCACGCCCGTAACGTGCGCGACCACCTCAAGAGCCTCTCGCTCAAAGCCTATTCAAAACAATTCCGCGATTCCCCCGATTTCATTGTGTGCTTTCTGCCCAGTGAGGCTTCGTTCAGCGCGGCCCTCCAGCAGGACGCCGATCTGATCGAGTACGCCAGCAATCGCAACGTCATCCTCGCCACGCCCACCACGCTCATCGCGCTGCTCAAAGCCGTCGCCTATGGATGGCAGCAGATGGAAGTCACCCGCAACGCGATTGCCATCCAGGACGCCGCGAAGAAACTCTATGAAAAGCTGACCACTGCGCGCAATTACTTCGATCGCCTGGGCAATTCGCTGAAGAACTCGATGAACCACTACAACAGCCTCGTCGGCTGTGTGGAAGGCCGCGACAGCATCTTCGATCAGGCCCGCAGGATGCACGACCTGGGCATCGGCCATGAGGAGATTCCCGAGACGACACCCATCCTCGAGCCCACCGCGCGCGAGCTGAAAGCCGACGACTGGCGTCCAGATCCGCAGATCGAGCTCGAGCTGGCCGCTGCCGATGACTCCGGCAAGCAACCCTAAGCGGTCCTTCTTCGATCAGCCCTTCTTCGGGTCCTTCTTCTCCGTGCCACCGGTAAACGAGCCGGTCGCGTGCTGTCCGGCTGTCGTCTCCGGATGCTGTTGTGCGTGGCCACCCTCGCCAACATTCAAGCCCAGTACCCGCCGCTGCCGCGCGTGTCCGGCGCCCGTCGTCTTTGGATCCTCCGGCTCAACCGGATGCACACTGGTCTCCGGCTTCTGCGCCGAAGCTTTCTCTTCCACTGACCTCGAATGAACCTGAGCGGCGGATGAACGCGGCATGGCTGCACCTCCTGGCGAGAACCCTCAACTCCGGTTGGATGCTCAAAGTCAGCACGTCATCACGACGTCGCACAGGCAGATTCAGCGAGCGGCCCCATCCGGCGCATCAACCCCAAACGCCTTCCGCATCCGCTCCCACGTCACGAAAAAATCCTCCGGCAAAATCCGCGTCTCGCCCACCACCGTCAGGAAGTTCGTGTCGCCGGTCCAGCGCGGCAGCGCGTGCAGGTGCACGTGTCCCGCCACGCCGGCCCCAGCCGACTTGCCCAGGTTCAGCCCGAAATTGAATCCGTCCGGACGGTAGACCTCTGTCTGCGCCCGCTCCGCCCGCTGCGCCAGATCCATCATCTCCCGCGCTGTCTCCTGCGGCAGCGCCGCCAGCGACGCCTGATGCTCATACGGCACCACCATGATGTGTCCCGACGTGTAAGGAAACCGGTTCACGCAGATGAAATTGCTCTTCGCCCGCAGCACGATCCCCGCGGCCCGCTCCGCCGCGCGCCGATCCATCCCGTGTTCCACCGCATAGTCCGCGGCGGCGATCATGTTGCAAAACACGCAGCCCTTGTCGCCCGGCCACGCGCTCAGCTCCTCGGGAATCCCCGCCCGCTTCTTCTTGTCGCCTTCCGTCACATAGGTGTAGCGCCATGGTGTCCACAGGTAGTCCACCGGCGCAGTATATCGTCACGGCATGTCGCAGCCGTTAGCGCGGCTGCGGTACTTTCGCGGGCAGTGCCTGCACTTTGCTGTGCTTCGTCGAGTAGGTGAAGTAGATTACCAGCCCGATCACCAGCCAGATCCCCACCACTTCCCAGGTCAGCAGCGGCAAATTGACCATCAGATAAAATGCGCTGATCACCCCGAGGATCGGGACCAACGGCACCAGCGGTGTCTTAAACGGCCGCTCCAGATTCGGCATGCGCACGCGCAGAATCCAGACGCCCGCCGAGACGATCGCAAACGCCAGCAGCGTGCCCATGTTCACCAGTTCGCTCAGTTTGTCGATGGGCAGAAACGCCGGCAGAAACGCCACGATCGTGCCCACCACGATGTTTGAGATCCACGGCGTCCGGAATTTCGGATGAATGTCGCTCGCCCACTTCCACAGCAGTCCATCGCGCGACATCGAGAAGAACACCCGGCTCTGCCCCAGCAGCATCACCAGCATCACCGTGCCCAG
>Ga0210398_10000934_pt1 | contig 31598 bp, 46 predicted proteins | sample IncBWC4OmetaG_FD_161047 | JGI IMG/M metagenome (GOLD analysis project Ga0210398, IMG submission 161047) | Forest soil microbial communities from Barre Woods Harvard Forest LTER site, Petersham, Massachusetts, United States - Inc-BW-C-4-O | ecosystem: Environmental > Terrestrial > Soil >... | reverse complement strand
AGCAGATACATCGCTCTTATAAGCGAACCATTGTTTTACCCAATCCTTAAACTCTTGTTGGGTTGTTGTTACCGACAATTCCCCCATCCCATACCCTAAGATGAATACTAATATCGTAAACACTGCGGCAACCATACCTGCTAACATATCATGTACAATATGCACATTACTCTTTCCGGGGATTTACCCCTTGGGAACCTGTGTTCCCTGCTTAGGGACACAAGTACCTTGTTTAATTAAATTCTCAAGTCGAGCGTAGATACGCATACCTTGCGCGATATGCTCATCCAGCTCGTTTAAGGTTCGACTGATTTCGTCCCGGTCAACTTCAATCTTGTAAACCTTGCCGGGCTGCATTACTACTCTATTAGTCATTCGACTTCTAGCCATCCGATTTCCCTTTCCGACGCGCCTTAGCTTTTGCAAGGTGCTTTTCTAGCTTCTTTGCTTTCCGAGCCTTGTTAGCGTCGGTACGGAAAAACTGTCTAGTGTATTTGTTTTTGCGTTCTTTATTGGCTACTGTTTTTTTCATACTTCTTGATTGCTTTCTCTAGGGTCTTTTTAATTGCCTCGTAGTTGAGTGGTGGAAGGTTCGTATTCTGGCTCATGGCTTTCAGCTTCTTGTACCGCTCCGGGAAGGTCGCCTTAAACCATTCTGTCGCCTCTATTGGGTTCTTGTGCCACCAGTAGATATGACAACCAACGCAGAGCGTCTTTAAGTTATCCAGCTCGTACTGCATACGAGGATAGCGGCCTTTAGGATAGACGTGTGAAGGTGATAGAGCTGTTTGTTTGCCGCACCTGACGCAACGGTGATTGTCCCGCGCAAATATCGCCTGAGCTAAGAGAGACCTAAGCGTTTTGTGTTGGCTCGTTGTCAATCATTTCCTTTCCACCCAAGAGAATTTGCATTTTATGTAGTGCGTCAAGATTGTCTACTGCCCGAACGCTGACCTGAATACTTCCAGTTAGAGCTTGCCCGAAAGCCGTTTCCGATTGTTCTATAAGCGTATAGAGCTTTCCGTTCATAAGCGATATCCTAAGCCTAGAATCAGTAAAACGATTCCGGCTATTACGGTTACTGTCTTGTTTCCTAGAGCTAGAACTAGCAGCATTACGCCGCCTACAAACATTGGGTTATTCATTTTGTTTTGTTTAATAAATCTCTAATGTCTAAAAGGACTTCCAGAATAGCACCAAGCGCATTTGTTCCGTCTTCTGCCCTAGCCATTCCGTAGTAACTCTTTGCGTGCTTAATAATTTCTTCATACTATTTGGCACATTCTCACAAACTCCCGAACGGGAATTAGTGTTATATAATTGTCTGCTTGGTCACCGCCTATTACTGAGTGATATCTGCCGGAGCGGACTATCTCACGCATACGGCCAACGGGGATTAGTAGCAGCTCGCGTACACCCTTGAGCTTGTAGACTAGGAAGTCTGACTGCGTGTACCGGAGAACTTTTTCCTCAACGGCTACATTACCTGTATCTCTCCACTTCCGGTCGAGCTTTACTTCAAATCTTAACCCTCCTGCTACTACATCAAATTTTCTCTTGTCGTCAAGACTTACACCCGGGGTTGCGATAAGCACGTAAGCCCTGTCTTTCAAAGTGGGCTATCAGTTCATGCTCGGTCGCTACTCCTTCGTCTAAGTCTTTAAGCCAAGTGTTCATAAAATTATTGGCTGATACTCCAACCATTCTTTTACATATTCATTCCAGTAGTAATACGAATTACCAATTTGGACTTTCATTTTTGTTTCTATAATTCTTCACTAAACCGCACCGGCTAACCGCTTGATACAGTTATCACAGAGTATAGCTTGCGCCTTCTCTGCTTCGGTCATGACTGGCGGTACAGGGCTATGCCCCTCCGGCGCGATACAGGGAACAATTAAAACGTTGGAGGGCGGCAATCCCCATCTTTTCGCGTACGAATACCAGTAGAGCCTTTCTGCGTTTCAACGTTTTTTATTGAGGATGGTAAGGATTTGCCGAGAGGAAGATGTCAGCTCCTGATTTAATGACAGGTCTCTTTCTCGTATAGTCACCTTACATAAACTTGTATTGCATAGCTGTGGGCTTAACAAGTTTCTACCACAGTTGACGTTACCTATTCCGCCACCCTCTATTTAGAGCTTGACACAAATTGCCGTTTTGTGCAAATGGAAACCTGTGGATAACTTGCCGTTTGGCAATGGTACAAAATATGTTATGCTGAATTTGTAAAGAGTTTCTACCTGAAACAAAAAGCGTTGAGAAACGCAATAGACAAATCATACTAAGGAGATTTAGTCTGCACCTCCGAAATTCAAACGCAGACTGTTGGTGTTCTGACTTAATTCCCGCTCTGACTGCCCACTTGTCAACGGGGACTCCCATTAGCACATCAACACTTGGTTACAGAGGTGTGAGGTATAATAGAAAATCCCCGGCTGCTCCCATATGGGAGGAACAAAAGTGGGAGTATGTCTACAAACCTTTTAGCAGCTCCCAAGGTTCCAGTTTCAAAGCGGCGGCAATTTTCACAATCGTTTCCAGAGTGAGGTTGACTTCGCCCCTTTCAACCTTGCCCATATAAGTCCGGTGCAGTTTGGCATGGTCAGCAAAGGCTTCCTGAGAGAATCCGGCTTCTGTCCGAAGCGTCCGTATGGCTCGTCCGAGCCGATGGTGAATATCCATCCCCTATCCTGTCAGGGGGCAGCCTGTGAGGCTACAGCCGACTTGGGCACAGCCTTTGTGGGCGCATCTTGCGTGGTGCCAGCCTTCTAGGATACCTTTGAGCTTCACCCCGACCCTAACGGGTCGTTCTCTAACCGTTTCCCTCGTGAGGCTCTATGAAACTCGCTGTTCTCGCTCTCCTAGTTTTTCCCTCTATAGCGGTCGCCCAGACTGCACAAACCCCGAACCCCGATTACAAGGAACCGGCTTCTGCTAGGATGTACAGCTACTTCGTTCCGGGGGGTGGACAGATATATACCGGCAAGACAGTAAAGGGTGCGGCTCTCGCTGTCGTTGCTTATGGCAGCTTCATTGGCGCAGCGCCTACTAATCCTTATGTGGGATTGCTAGGCTATATCGCTGTTGATGTTTACAGTATCTATACCGCTGGTGGAGACGCGAAGGACTACAACGAAGAACACCACCTGACCCGTTTTACATCTGCTCCTGTAATCTCTCCTGTTATCCAGTTCGCCTCAGTGGGTACAAAGCGAACGACTAACATAGGTCTATCTATTCACCTGTGAGAACCTTGAACCGCAGAGCGTATTTCAAGTACCGCGCGGAAGTTCAAGGTGTAACAATGGGACAGGCAGCACGGTCGTTTAAGATTTCCTATAACCACCTAATCCTAGTGCTAAGAGGCGATAGAATTGGTAGCGAGAGATTAAAGGAAGCCATCGCTCTGTTCATGGACTTACCCTACAAACGAGTGTGGGGAAATAAGCCTGTGGATATCTGACAAGCATAAAATTGAATCAGCGAGAAACCCCTGCAAATACGCGGGGGTTTTTTGTTTGACAAGCAATTTCTTTTCGTGTTACGCTGTAAGTATGAAATTTGAAATTGGTAATAGAATAAGGGTAAGAAATACAGCTTGGGAGGGTAACATTATTAGCAGAGATAATAGTTTCTCTCCAGTGGTGTGGCTCATCAAATTCGACAATGGGGTAACGTCTTCATATTATGAAGATTCTTTAGAATTAATAAGTAACAAAACACAAATGAACCTAAAAGAACAGTTTGCAAGTGTGTTCAAAGCTGAACCGCAAAAGTCGTTCAACAAAGCTGGCCTCACTGATAGCAGTGACGTTCTCACATCAGACGGACAAGCAATCTTCTTGTCGTGGCTTTTGAAGACAAATGGGGACACCTTCAAAACCGAAGTCGTTGACCCGATTTTAGCAGAACAAACTAAATAAGAAAGGACATATGGAAGACACACAAATCCCGGAAACCCCGGAACAAGCTCCAGTAGAAACCGAAACACCGGCTGAACAAGCCGAAGAGTTAGTGCCAGAAGAAGCGCAAGTTTAACTTGCGTTCTCTCTCTTTGTCGAAAGACAAGGAAACAATTATATATCCGACCCAGATTGCTAGTCTGCTTATGGTCGACTCCAAAGCTCTTGCTAAGGAGAGAGAATTAAAATAGAAAGCGTACAACGCTATGAGTGAGATACTCAACAAAATCATTACAGTTAGTTCGGTGGAGACATCGGATAAGAAAACTGTAATCAAAGACCAAGACGGAAAGAAATTCAACGTTTGGCATACAAAGAAAGACGGAACTCCGTCTAAAGCTTCGGTTACAATGCAACAATACGGAGTCAAAGCGGGTTCTACAGTCGAAATCTCTTACACAGAAGAGGACTTTGTAGCAGACGGCAAGCAGTTAAAGAGCAAGAGAGTGATGAGCTTCGCTCCTACAACGGGAAATCCCGCTCCTAAAAACATTGTTGGAGATACGGGTCATTTACCGCAACCTGATACGCACGGTGAAATCCTTGGAACATCAGGAATCCTACAAGCTATGCTTGCTGGCGGTGTAATCCAAGAAGTAGATGAACCCGCTATTAGGAAAGCGTTAGCTGCTACTCGGTTAGTCCGGCTAATCGTAAGCGGTCAAGAAACTAGCTTTGCCAATTCTCTTAGACCAGCTCCACAACAACAGAGTGAAGAAGAAATCAATGTAGAAGATATACCTTTTAGATAGGAGCTGCACCCTCCTTAAACTGCTATGAAGAAGTGTTTCAAATGCGGTAAGCGAAAACCAATAGAGCAATTCTATAAACACTCGCAAATGGATGATGGACACCTTGGAAAATGTATAGAGTGTGCCAAACAAGATGCTAAAACTAGATATCACGACCCTAAAAACAGGGAAAAGATTCAAGCATACGAACGTTCTCGATTCAATACTCCACACAGAAAAAAGAAATACTTAGAGTATCAAAGGACTCGTAGAGCCAAGTGGCCGGAGAAAACCAAAGCACGGGAATTGGTTCGTAAGGCTTTACTTTCTGGTCAATTAGTAAAAGAGCCTTGTCGAATCTGTGGTGATGTGAATGTACAAGCTCACCATACTGATTACTCGAAACCTTTAGATGTACAATGGCTATGCTTTACTCATCATAGAGATGCGGATATGCAAATGATGGGCTTACAGCGAGCAGCCTAATACCGTTCTAGTCAGTAGGGGAAGTTATTCCCCTCTCTGCTTCCTCCTTGAGCGAAAACAAAAAATCCCTTCTTTCGAGAGGGGAGCAGAGAAATTAAAACAAAACTATGGACTTAGATGAAGTTGGTGTAGGAGCGGGAATCTTCCTGCTATTCCTCGGAATCTTTCTTTATTGCATTGCCCCTCTAGCCTTAATCGGTGCTGTTATTTGGGCACTAGTGAGGTTTGTACACTAATGAATGATTTACTAGAACTCCGAAACCAATTCGGACAACAACTTACCACTGAACAACAGGAACATATCGAAGGTATTATTACTCGTTTTGCTATTCGAGCCTATAAGAAGTACGCTGATGGAGAACACGAACACGGCGGCGATTTATGGAAGAAGGCCATCATTCTTCCAGAGCTTATCAATGAAACAATAGACCAAGTTGTTTACGCTGATACTCTTGAACAACAGATAAGGGAGTCTGGTGTCCAGCTCGGCAACCCGGAGCTTGCGGACTAATGAGATTTTGCGATTGCGGCAAAGTTATAATCGGCAAATCTGCTTTCTGTGGTTCTGTCAAGTATAAATACGGTTGTTCTTTTGAACGCTATAAAACACACACTACAAGCCATACGGTTAAAGGAAGTATGTACCATGAAGCCCTGGCTAAAGCTTATGGAAACCAATTCTCTCAAAAATTAGAACGCTCCAAGAGAGAAGGTACAGACTTTATAAACTCTCCTAAATACCTGAAAACTGTATACGGGCTTTGATACTGCTCCTTCATTGAAAGATGGAGTTCTGCGCATACCTCTTAACGCCTTGCGTTGAGGGGGCAGTACCCAAACCCACAATCCCCAGGAGGGATTATGCCAAAGCCCCACAAGGAAGTTTTCTTCATTACCCAAAGCGGTGAAAAGAGTTTTTTCAATCGCTGCGGCGTGGCGTTCGAGAACAAAGACGGTTCACTAAACGTCATTCTCAACGCTTTCCCGACCGACGGAAAGCTCCACATACGCGACCCCAAAGAAAGGGAGCAAGGAGAAGAAGGTTAAATGCTCCGATTAGTGCGTGACGCGCCGGAAACTAAAAGCGATATCCAGTTAGTAACTGTCGGAAGTGTTTATCAGCTAATGAAACCGATAGTTGACCAAGCAGTTGTAGAGTACTTCTGGGTACTCCCACTGGACGGAAGAAACCACTTGATTGAAAGTCCGGTAATCGTTTCACAAGGAAGCGTAAACCGAGCGATAATCTACCCTAGAGAAGTTTTTAGAGTAGCAATAGTTGCCGGAGCCGTGTCTATCGTTCTGGTACATAACCACCCGTCAGGAATCGTTGAACCGTCTCCAAATGACCGGGAGATAACCCGCCAGCTCGTAGCCGCTGGAAAGCTCCTAGATATCCCGGTCTTAGACCATATCATCATCGGGAATACCGTATTCAGCTTCGCGGATAGTGGAGAGCTGTAACATACTGTAACATAGGTATAACATTAACCCCCAATCGGAAATTCGTTTTCTTGATTGGGGGTTTTATGATATGATATAGAGAGAAAGGAAACACACATATAGCACGACCCTTACTAACCCATACTACTTGCAAACATTGTTCAAGGTATTTACCAAGAAATCAATTTAGGATAAGAAAGAATGGACGATTGAATGAAAGATGTTGTAAAGAATGTCATAATAAAGAGCTTTTAGAAGTAAGATTAAAATTTGGAAGCAGAAGGAAAAAGGCTCACTCTTATCGAAAATACAAACGAAAGAAATGTTCGTTCTGTGGCTTTACTGGACATAGATGTCAGTTAGATGTTCACCACGTAGACGGAAACCATAAGAACAATAACCCTGACAATTTAGCTACTCTCTGTGCGAACTGTCATAGACTGATTACTTACCAACTTAGACAAATGAAAAAGGAGCCCGGTTAAAGGCTCCTTTTAATATGCCCTGTAAGCTCGTATAATCGTTCAGGACGGGTTTTTCTTGGGTCTGCCACCTTTGTTCTTAGGGGCGTTCGGGTCGCGGGGTTTCCGGGGCTTCCCCTCATAACCCATTTCTTTAAGTTGGGCGTTAATCTCGTCCCGCTTTGCTAATAGTTCTTCAATAGCTTCTCCCCTAATCTTCTGGAGCTTTGCAACTTCGGCAAGGTAAATGTGTGCCTTGCTGGAAAGGTTTTGTTTTTCGTCAGTCATTTGTGTTGGTTTTGAGGTTTCCTGAATATAGAAAACTCCCATTAAAAAAACACCCCTTTCGAGGTGTCTTTTTGAGTATGGTTGTACTCTCAGTTTTCAGTATATCACATTACGGACATTTGTAAAAATGAGCGAATGGAGTTTGCAATCTCATTCCGCATTTTTGGCATCTAGCCGGGGTTGAATGTTCCTGGTCTATGTGTTCTCCCAGTCGGAAGTAAGACATTTTTGCTCCGCAATAGGGGCATTTAACTTTGGGCTTGGGCATCACCTAATACTTTGTCTTCAAGAGAAGCAATAGCCAGTCTCAAGGTTCCTACTGTGCCGAATCCTTCAACCGTCAATAGAACGTTTTCAACGTTCGTATCAATGTAGTTAAAGTGTCTAGCAATTAAGGTTAGGACACCGGCTCCGATAAGGATATAAGTTTTATATCCATTAAAGAAGTTTTTCATATTTTTTCTTCAAAGCCCAAGATTAGACCGTCATTAGTTTCTTGAATGACAAGCCTGAAACCTTCGAGCTTCTTAATTATTATTTGTGTTGGGGTTGTTGTTACTTGCGGCATAGGATTCGAGTAAAGTTTTAACGTTTTTAACAGTCGTTTCCCAGCCGGGACAAACATTACCCGGATATGCGCGGTTAACGCAGTAGAAACCCCGGAATGATTCAAGCATGTCCCTTCCCTGACTAACCTGCTTTTCAAGGTAGGTAGAGATAGCAGAAATACCTTCTTCTGCGCTAGAGAAGCGTTGAAGCCCTCCACCAGCTTTCATCAGTCCCCAATAGTTCCAATCTGGAGCGCGAGAACAACCGTATTGCTCAACGGAGCATATACCAATGATAACACTCCAGTATGGGGACTCTAGAATTTGCGCTGAGTACGGAGCAAGAGGGGAATTTTTTGATTCAAGATATTGGGTAAGTATTTCAGGTGAAATAGTTACAGGAGCTTTTAAAGGTGTGTAACTGGGAGGCTCCTTACGTTCTTTATAAATCGGTAAGGGAGCAAGCTGGACTTGGCTTGCTAAAATCACCGGATTGTACTGACTAGCAGTTGTTGAAGTTGTTGGAGTTGGTGGAGGTGTGGCAACGGCTTGAAACGGAATTAGGAGAAGTAATAGACATAGGATTAATAATTTCACATATCATCCTGCTACGGGTAGGGTTGCTGATACTGAGTGCTCTCCTTTTTCGTAGTTAGTGGTGGGGGCTTTTTTAAGTGCGCCCCGCGTACACTTGCTAGTTGTCGGAGAAGAAATCTCCTAGTCTAGCTGTCGCTTTGAATTGTGGTACTGGCTCCAGCTCTTTGAACGCGCTTGTGAACGAATTTGTTAAGCTCCACATAGTCCGGGGCAAGAATTCGTCATACTTCGGGTTGAAGTAGTGTTCGTGTACCACCCTGTCTAGGTGTCTCGGAGCTTCGAGCTGTCCTTCCGTGAACGCCTTGTAGATTATTAGTTTGGCTAGTGTGTCAGGGATAATGTCACCCTTCCACCTTTCTACTTGGGTTTGCATTGGTTGGAAGTTCCGTTGCATCGCGTCTATCCCTATTGCTAGGGCGTCGAGCAGACGGAAATTCTTTGTATGCTTTGCCATCACCGGCTGAAAGTCGCCGTGGAAAGCCATGTTGGAACATACAAAGACCCTGTATCCGACAGTCAGCGCAAGTCTCATGGACTTGTCGTGAGCGTTGCGGATTCCAAGTGAGAACCTACATCCTTCAAAACCTAAATCTAGGTCAAGGATTCCAAACATTTTCATCCCGTCTTCGGACACAGCATAGTCATCAGATACCACACTGATATGACGGTAGCTTAGAGCTTCAATCACTGCTTTAACTAAGTCAATGTGCGGAATGACTTGATGTGTTCTTGTTGATTCAGGTGTTTCAAGGACAGTTAAATCTCCACGGCTAAATCGTCGCGTTCCTGTACCTGCAATCAGCGTACTTTCCATAAACCCTCCTATAGGTTTGAGCTACATATTCAGCATAGCATAAAATGAGGATTCAAAGAAATAGGAGTGTATAACCTGGGGATAACTACTGTACTGTAATATCAGCCGGGATTGAGCCGTCTGGATTTGATTCTACATTTGCATCGAATACTGCGTTAAACGCTGGTAATTCGGATTTGTCAGCTACACCTACTGCGTAGTAGATAGTGCCTTTGTAGTTGATGATTTTTACTCTTGAGTTCATGTTTTTTGGAGTTAATTGTATAGATGATTGCCAGCCGATTTTTGCGCCTTCGTAGTTAAGCGGTTTGATTGGGGCACCAGTTTCTGAGTCGAAATACTGTGTCTCGTTTATCTGAGCCACCATGTGCAGCGGCCCCGGAATAGAAGCGTTTGGATTGAAAATAAGCTCTGTCCAAAGTGGGGACTTATCTAAGTCAGCCGAGATAAGTGAGATATCGTAATGGTCTGCTTGAGCTAAGACTTCGGCTGGTATATCAGCGTAGTAACTCTCCCATGTGAAAGAGTCTGGTGTAGGCCACAACTCGTAAGGGATAAACCCATAGTGGTTAGCTGTCTTGATTGCTTCCTCTACACTTGAGCCATTGGGTGTTACTTGCGTAAGATAGGCGAGTGCGCGAGGTGAGTATCGTTTGCCAGTCATCATGTAGACAATGTGGCAGAGTGATTCTTCCACACAGTCCTGCATATCGCTATGTGTTGTCGCGCTATACTGACTATCGTATGGTGGAACTTCGTTTGTGTAATCCATATTATTTATTGTTATTAGCGTCTATACTTTTCTCTCTTACTACTTGGTTATCAAGGATTTCAGTTTGATGGAGATTTGCAAAATGAATGTCTTTCATAAAATCCCTGATTTCCCCAAGGATTTTTTCCAAGTCTGGATTTCGATTCGCTAGAATGACATTTAAGCTATCAATCTGCGAATTCTTCTCTTTGAGCTGGCCTTCCATTTTCGCAATTCGTTCAATGAAATCTTTTTCCATTGTCCGCATCGCGTTTTTTATCTCTGCAATATCCTTTTCGTAATTAGATATCTGCTGGGTTTTTTGTTCATCAAGAGCCTTGTAGTTAGCCAAGACTTCAGAATTGACTTGTCTTGCACCAGTACTGAATTGGGTATAAAAAATTGCAGCAGCAAGTCCCAGTAAGCCAAGACTATTTAGATAAGGAAGAATTGATGTAATGTTCATGGTTCTTTCAGATATCCACAGAGATACCTTGACACTTTCTACCATAGGCGTATGCTCACAGTGAAAGGATTTTATGATAATTGTTTATGGGTTTGTAATTCTGGTGGTATGGAAAGGCATATCTTCAGTTGTAGATGAACTGTGGCCTTAGATATGTTTGACAATATCTCCGAACACTCCTAGCCCAAGTGCTTTAAGTAGAAGTTTCCCGGCTGCTTTAGCTGCTGGATGTTGTAATTTGCTGACTGCTTGTGTCGCTTTAACTTTGTCGGTTAAGTCGATACCGCTGATATTCTTGAAGTCATCGAGCGTATTCTTTAGAATTACTCTACCGTTCGGTGTTGAACTTAGATTTGCAATTTTATCCATCCCTGCCTGAATGTCAGAAGACGTTAGGTTGGGATTTTTTATATTGAAGATGTCTCGTAGGGTACTGATACCGTTTACTTGGTTTGAAAAACTGGAATAAATATCATCAAAAGGTTGACCGAATGTTTCTCTTGCGGATTGTCTGATAGCGTCAGTAACATCCGATACAGCCGGGACTTTCCACTGACGATTTAATTCAGTAAGTAAATCCTGAGTCTGAGAAGGGTTAAGCTGCGGAATCGGTCTGCCGTCTGCGGTGGTTGGAATAACGTCTTCGAGGTTCAATCCGTATTCGTTCGCTACGTTAATCAATTTGCCCATTTGTGGGGTGATGTCGATTGTCTTATCTGGTAGAGCCTGGGTCAATGCTTCTGCTGCATCAGAAAATTGCTGTCCAATAGCCTTACGATAAGTTGAAACGCTACTAAAAGCGTCTTTGTAAGCAGCTACGGCGTTTTCTGGTGCGCTACCCGTACTAGCTGCTGCGGTTTCTGTGCCTCTTGTAAGGAGAGGAGCTTTTTCTGCAATAGTTGAATAGAGATTACCAAGTCCTCCTTTTATCGCGTTTGTTACGGGGGCTAGGACTTCATCAGCAAGAGGGCCAGCAGCTCCGGCAATAGCACCTGAAACCGGACTCTTACCTTGGACTTCATTTATTGTAGCGTCTGCAATTCCTCCTGCGCCTATGCTGCCAGCAAGCCCTAAGTCTGCGGGGATAGAAGCTGGAGCTGCGATTGCACCAGCCACTAACGGAACTGATTCACCGATTCCCTTACCGATTTTTTCTGCTGTGTCAGTTGGGTCGAGAGCGTTTAGGTGTGTTGGCTGCGTGTCATTACCAAGGATTGCATTTGAAAGAGGGCGAAGTGTTGCGTTAGATACATCTTCTCCGACCTGTCCAATCCCTTTAACCAAGCCCTTACCAGTATCAAGTAAATCGTTTAAGAATCCGCCCTTTTGTGGTGGGGCTGGCGGTATTGGTATTCCCTCTTGCTGTCGAAATACGTTTGCTGCTTGGATGTTTGGGAAAGAATAATTAACCCCATCCTTACCAGTAACGATTAAGGTTGGGTCAACCTGTGGGGTTTGCGGCTGTGTTGGTTGTGCCTGTTGTCCAGGTTGTTGAGCTGATTGAGCTGACGGGGCTTGTGGAACTACAGTAGGGTTAGCTCCCTGAGCCTGAGCTTGTTGAGCGTTCGGCTGCGAGAGCTGCATAGCCATATTTAAGAACTTGTACCTGTTCGGGTTTCCGATAGGGTGTGATTGCGCGATGTTGTAAAGAGCTTGGGCGTTATCGGATAATCCCTGAATCGGGGTTGGAGTTGTTGCGCCCTGTGCAGCTCCTTGTGCGGCTCCTTGAAGCATTGCACCCGGACTAAGAACGCCTCCCTGTGGGGTTGCCCCGCCTTGTAATGGATTCATTAGACACCTCCCTGAATTACCGGCGTACCTCCAAGTTGAGCTGCGTTCATTTGTGAAGAAGAAGGAGCATTTTTACCGAGAATAGAATCCTCCATTGCATTCAACGAGTTAGTTGTCGAATTAATAAAGGCTTGGGCGGTAGCTTGAGTAGTGGTTGATGCGTGAGGTAAATTTGAACCCAAGATGTCGAAGGAAGCTCCGGTGGCTCTGCTTAAATCGTTGATAGTTTTGAATGTTTCTCCAGCAGTGTTCAAGTTGTCTTCCCATTGTGATAAAGCTGGGCCGTTTGCGCCGGGGCCACCATTAGTACCAAGGAATTTATTTATAGCTGGATTTAGACCAAAAGCACTCTGTAATTTGCTTGTTGGAAGGACACTAATACTGTTTTGAAGTGTGGAAAGGTTGGTACGGGCAGTTTGGATATTCTGTAATAGAGTCGCTTCATCGTGGGAAACTGGTAATACACCATTTGCAGCGGCATAAACTTGTAATCCTTGCGCTTGTGGTGTACCTGAGAACAAAGAAGTATCAATATATTTTGCACCGCTTAAAGTATGTTGAGTAGCATTGCCATAGACTGAACCGCTTGACCCGAGTAGGGAGTCCATTGACTGACCGGATTGACTAGACTGAGATATTTGTCTCTTAGAGAGGTTTTCAGCGAGAGCGTTTACGCCATTCTGCCAGCTACCGAGGTTGCTACTTCTGGTTCCGGTTTCATTTCCAACATTACCCGGATTAAATGTGCTAACCGCCATTCCTGCTGTGCCTAGAGATGATTCTTTTTGAGCGACAGCTAAAATCATTCCTGGGTCAACGCCGTACTGTTGAGCGGCCGACATTACCATTTGGCCGGTAATAGGAGAATTAGGGACTACTGACGAGATATACTGCTGCGCGGATTGGGCGTCAGAGATTTGAGGGATGTTCTGGTAGATAGAAGCAACGTCTTGGCCGTATGTTCCCTGTGAGCTACTAGTTCCCGCATAGGATGTCAGGTCGTAACCCGCAACAACCGCGGCTGGGTTTGGATTAGAGCTAACCAGTGAATCAGTTGAAGAACCTGAATCAGTTGAACTAGGAGCAGATGTACCAGAATTTCCTAAAGCACCATTATATGCTTGGATTGTTGAAGCAATTTCCTGGTCGAGCAATGGGCTATCACCTTGTGTATTCCTGATATTTATTAAGTTGCCCAAGACATTACTAAATGCGCTCGCGCTTTGTGCTTTTTGTTGTTGGTCGTTGTATGTCTGTGAAGCACCTACTTTAGCTACAACCGATGGAGGAATCTGGCCGTTTTGTAGAGCTTGGGTTTCTTGTGGTGTAAGTTGTGAGGCAATTCCGGGGATATTCTCAACGAGTGAAAGGAACATCTGCCGTCCTGCGGCCTGATTGTTCTGTGTCTCTTGTTGGACTTGGTTGAGGATAGACACGCCGTTGGCTAAATCCTGTTGATTAAGGCCGAGTTGGGTAGAGATTTCGCTTATCTGATGGGTCTGTTGGTCAGAAGCAGCTCCTGCGAACGTCTTAAAGGCGTCCATTTGGGTATTGAGCTGATTCTGGTAACCCTGTAGGGTGATAGAAGCGGCGAGTTCTTGTACCGCCATTGTTCGCTGGTCGCGGCTGTCTAGGTTCTGCGCGAAACCTTCGGTCCCTCCGCCCTGATACTGGTCTTCCCGGCTAAAGAGATTGGTTTGTTCTTGTCCCTTAATCGTCTCGTAAGCAGATTGGGCGTCATTGATTTTTTGCTGTAAGTCAGCAATTCCTAAAGTGTTGTAGTAGTTCTGGTCTTGAGTCCTTAAATCGTTGGCTCCAGTTGTTGCGTCACTCAGGTCTTGGGTTAAAGTCGTCTGGTTCGTCTGAGCGTTGTTAATTAACTGGTTTGCGAGCTGTTGTTGCTGGTCTATCCCGGAAGTTGGATTGCCAGAAAGGCCGTCAAAGGCTTGCTGCTGGGCGTCATTAAGAGAGGCGTTCGTAGCTTCGGTAGGGTTCCAGTTATTATCGAAAAGAAGGCCATTAAATGAATTTGTCCCAGAGGCTTGAAAGAATTGCTGGGGATTCGAGTATGCTTGGCCTGTTTGTTTATTGTAAATCGTCCCATTGACGTTCGCGTAAGTGCCGGAGATATCCTTCGTCTGCGGAGCGACGGACTGAACGTTGTTCAGTGCAGTTGTAAGGGGTTGATTAACCGGGTCTGGTGGCCCCTGAACAGGAGCTTGCGGCACACTTAAAGACTGTGTAGACGCTGGTGCTACGCTTAATGTCGGTTGGCTAGTCGCGGCTCCTACACTTAATGAAGGCTGACTGGTCGCTGGAGTGACGTTTAGTGAACCTGTTTGTGGTGCTGATGTGACGGTTAAACCCATATTTTATCGTAAATTATCTGCTATATACTGAACCTCGACATTGCAAGTTCTACTCGCGCTGTCTGCTTTTAAATAAATGTTGGTGGAGTCTGCGGCTGTGCTTTGCCAAATCGTTCCTGCTGATGTCATCTGGACGGTTAATACGTTTGGTGTCCTAGCTAGTCCGTGAGGGACTGCTACCTGAGTCGTCCCGATAGTCTGGGAACCGAGAGCCTTAGAAAGAGGCTTGCGTTTTAAACGAGTATAGAAAAGTGTTGAGTTAAGCAATTCTAAGAAGCGGGGATTTGCGAAATACCTCTCAACGATTTGGTCAACGTCTTGGTTATTTTGGGGCTGGGCCATAATTGACTTCAATTCTTGTTATTTGCGTAGCATCTGCACCGTTTGAGCCTAAGTCGCCTCCAATAGCTACGGAATCTGCCAGCGCACCGATGCCTAAGAATGTTTTCGATTTACCGTTTGCATCGAGCTGTGATGGGTCAAAGGTAAAAGTTTGTGTAGCTGTGGTTGAGTAGTCAGTATAAAGCCGAATAGTACAAGTCGGCCCCGAATTCGGTACTAGAGAAGGAAGAACGTAGACACGGATACTTTCAATAGAGCTGTCATTTGGAAGGGGAACAAAGTTTGATTTGAAAGAAGGCGTGCTTGATGTCGTGAAGGTAATCGTGTTACCAGGAACATCGACATACGGATAGGAGTAGAAGTAGAAATTTCCCGATACACTACTGGATGTCCAAACCTGTTCGTTTATTACATACAAACTACCAAGCGTCGTGCCTTGTGTTTGGAGTGGGGAGTTAAGGACAGAAGGAAATATTTGAGAAGTGTCGTCTCTATACGAGTATTGAGGATATGGAGTGCCATACGTCCAGATTTTACCGCTGTTCTTGTCCCCTAGAATCAACATTCCGTTTCCAACAGCTACGGTATTTGCGTCAAATGAAATTGGGGTAGAGAAATTAGGAGGTAGAACGTGCGCGACTGCTGGATAGCCATAGAAATTTTTTTGCCGGATGGCTACGCTTGGAGTCCTGCCTGATGTTAGGAGGTGAGGAAAACCTTCAACAACTTCTCCTGCGCCGATTTTCTTTTCGTTGATATAGGTAATATCTGTTGGTAGGGTGGCTACACCGTCCCATGTAATAACAGCGGACTTACCCATTCCAGAGGTGTAGACTTCTAAGACACCGCTAACTATTTGGATATCATAAGCAGTAAACCCGTATGGGAGCTGGAGCTTGGTTGTATTAAGAGTGCCAGTTGAGCCAACTGTCCCATCTAAATAACCAACGTAATTTCCATTAGTGAAGTAGAGAACAGAATTGAATTCGACTGCCCGATGAATAAAGGCATTGAGTTTTGCGAAATTAGCGGGGCCACCAGAGCTTGAACACCACGGGTCAACGATAGAGATATAGTCATATCTGATTATATCGTCATCGGTAAAAGCGAAAGTATAGGTAGTTCCATTAACTACGTAGGTTACAACTGAATGTCCGCCAATGTTGTTGCTTGTTCCACCTGAAAGGGTGTGCGGCCAAACACCGCTATTGAGAATTGTCCCTCCAGTACCAACTCTATAAAGTTTGGTAGAGGACATTGCATAGAAAAAATTGCTTGGGTCAAGTCCACCCATGACAGTAGCTAGGAAGTTAGGAACCGCGCCGGTAATCTCAAATCGGGCTTGGACAAGGGAGTCTGTACCTGGAGCAAGGACACCTGGTTTCCGGTAAACGTCAATCGCGGTTTGCTGGCTGAAAAAGCCTCCGAGTATTCCCTGAGTTCCCTGTATAGGTGAAAGTCCTGCTGTGAATTCTTTTTGTCCGAATGAAAGAGTTGGCACTACTGGTTTTTAATCTGTTTAATATTGGTCTAATTGTAAGGTCGCATATGATATGAGGATTCTAGGCTGGTCGAGTGCGGTGTTACTGTTTGAAGAAGCGAAAGTAAAGAAATTTTCGTCAACAAAAGGAAGATGAGTTGTATGTGTCGCTACGAGAGTACCGTCAACATAGTATTCAATCTTAGAGCCGGAAGTCATCACGGCACGATAGACGTGTGCGGTTAATCCGTTACCGGCGATAAAAGTAGATGTTTCTCCGGTTCCATCGCTGCAAGTCGCTGAAATATTGTAATCGCTTGAGCCATTGGCTATAAACTTGAATCCGAAGTGCTGAGAAACACCGAAGGCCAGAATATTACTCAGTTCTCCAATTTCACCACAGCCCATATATACTGTACCCAATCCTGCTGTTGCTGGATTGCTACAAAATGCCTGGGCAATAAAGGTTGGGTTTTTTGAAAATATCAGTTGAGAAGAAGACGGATTCCCCATCGACATAATCACATAACTACCAGCCGTTCCATTACAGTACAGGTCTAATCCGTTGGTAGTCGCTCCTGTGTTTGGAAGGTGATTCTCTAGGACTCCGAATGGAGTAACTGACTCGAAAATGGTACTAATTTGATAGCGATTGGAGCTGCCTCCACCGCTAGGCACTGAATAATTCCCAGTTCCGTTAAGATATTTAGTCGCATCATTCGGGGCTTTAGGAGCAAAGCCGTGTTTAGTAGTTGAGACGTTATCTGTCGTAACATCAGAGAGGACAATCCCTGCTTCTGTATGTGTATGGGAGATAGGGGCAAATGTAGCCGGTAAGTCGGTATTGATGACCTTAGCGGTAAGTCCCGCGATAAGAAGATATGTTTTATTAGCCGTGTTCTTTGTAGAAGCGGCTGTGCCTTCCTGCGCTCTAGTTATAGTCAGCGTATCAGTTGAGATAGCTGTAACCCTTACTATTTCTACGTTCGGGTCGTCAGAAGGGTCGGGATAATCTGATGCGTTCCACCAAGTTGCGTTAAAAGGAGCGGAAGGAAGATTTGCTCCACCACCAGAAATTAAAACGATTGATGTATCTGAGGCTCCGTAGCCTGTTGAAACGCTAACTTTCGAAAAATTCTTTGCTGCGTCCATTTAATTAGTTACTTAATTTTCATTAGTCCAATTAGTTGAGTGTTTTGCCTCGTTTGTATAGGCTGTCGAGTGTATAGATTCGTTAGTCCAGGCAGAAGTAGGTTTGGATTCATCAGTCCAAGGGGATATCGGGATAAAATTCAGCATACCAAGAGGCGAGAATCCGTATCCCAAAGCTCCATAAGTCAGATAGCGTTGTACGACAGGGACTTGGTAAGGGCTATCGAAATAATAGAGCGGGAAATCAAGTTCTTCTAACGGAACTGAGAGATTTGATAATGGAGAGTGCGCCCACATTATGAGAGATTTAATGCTCGGAAACGTTCAACCCATTTTGTACCGTTCCAGATAAATTCATATTGGTCGATGGCATTAGCTCCCGTGGAAAGTGCGATAGCCCCGCCAACACAGATAGCGTTGCTCGGTTTGGTCATTGTGCGGCTGCCTGTGGCATCCTGAGTAAGAAGGAGGCAAAGGCGGTCGCCTTTTACCTGTCCGGCCGCGAATGTGGTTGTAAGATTGCCAGTAAGAGTGGCTGTGATAACATCACCATTAGTTCGGTCAAATGTGGTAGCTCCTGTGACACTTCCTTGGACGTATAAGGCGTTTGGGTTCAGTCCCTTAATATCTTTGAAGGTGACATAGCTACCGATTGCCGCGCCGTCTTGGAGCGTGAAAGGAGTTCCGCTATTAGCAGTATCCGGGCTTAAACGAGTATTGATGAAGCTGATATCGTCCCAAGTAAACGCTCCGTCAAAAGAGACAGGATATCGTTGAGTCTTGGTAGCTTGGTCATCGTAGATATTTCCACCAATGACACGGAGATTTAAGCTGCCTCCAATGCCTGAGAAGTAGATTCCGGGATGGATGGTGTAGAAGTTCGCCTGTGGGTTACAGTCTCGGATATTTGGATTGATGATAACCCCGTTCGTAGCGGGAGCATTAGCAGTATTGTTTCCCTTAAACAGGTTGATTCCGATTTGGTATTTTTCGATACTTGGCGAATCGACTACGAAATCATCTAATGCGCCGAGCTGGATAGCGGTTGAAGTTACAGAATTAGCCCCGCCAATAGCGACGGGCTGGAGAATTTTTAAGTTACGAGCCTGAGTGAGTCCGAACGCACCGTTGTCAGAGACATTAGCTCCCTGAATCAATGTGCCGCAGTTAATAGCATAGGGGCGGACAATCCAAGTACCCTCACAGGTAATCGAGTAGTAGATACAGCTTCCCAGACAATCCTTAAAGTCGGGGTCGATAATTTTGGTATTGTAAGTCTTCTGCCAAAGGCCGAGCATTGGGCCAGTAGTAGTCTTATTGCGGAATTTTGGACGGATAACCTGAGTGTTACGGCAGTTGAATAGGAGCAACATTTCAAGAGTTCCAGCGTGACCGTCAAATACGCAGTCGATAAACTTGTTATCCTCGTTGAGGATTCCATCGGTGGCGCTGTTGGTAACACCTAGTTTCAAATGCCAGCCACCGGAAGCGACGTTCTTAAAATAGACGCGCTTAAACACACAGTTAGTAGCTGAGTATAATCGAGCACAAGAAGCGCGAGTTGCGTTCTGGCAGTCGATAGTTACATCTCTGAGCTGGAAATTATCAACCGCAGAGGTATTAAGTATTGTATAGTCAGAAGGGTTGCCACCCTGAAAAATCGTATTCCCCATTCCATCACCGATAACGGTGACATTGGGTAAAGGAATAATTCGTCCCGGAGTATTATAGACACCCTTAGCTACCCGAATAATTCCACCTCCAAGACCATTTACATAGGTAATGGCTTGATTGATAACGGTATAATCGTTTGTGCCGGTTGCGACGAAATCCGCATCCGCTGAAAGCGAGACGGTTACGACTGTCTTTTGTAGGAGAGCTGCTAAGAGTAACTGGAAATTGTTATCAATATCGGCAATAATATCCGGTACTGTGGTACTGAAAAACCTCTTAGTCGCCTCTCGAATTGAAGGAATACTCAACATTCAGATATTGTTTACTGCTTAAAGCACTAGAGTTGCACCGACAGAATAGGTTACAGAGTTGGCATTATTAGCTGTTACTACGACGCGCCATGTTCTAGGAAGAATGTCGTTTGCAACCGCATTAGCCGAAGCGGTTAAGCCGGGATATACTCTATAGATATTTGTTGAATTGCTTGTAACTGCTGCGCCTGTCAAGAGTGGATAGTATTTACCGCTTACAGGGTCTTTACCGTCGATTTCTACAGTTACTGAACCAGTACCGGCATTAGTTACATCCAAAATTACATCTAATCCTCTTGCGTTGACATTGGTTTGGTCGGCTCCAGTTTGAGTAGTAGTACGAGCACCAGAAGTCAGTATTGAAACTTCTGTGTTTCCTCTTGCGAGGTCTTCTGTCGTACCATTATATAATTTGCCAATCGACTGTACTTTGAAAGCATTGCTTAAATTGCCTGCGTCTGCTGCTGAAGCAACAGTTGAGAGGTTTATCCCATTACCGTCAACTAATTGAACGTATAAAGCACCACGTGTACCAACCTGTAAATCACCGCGCTGTTGGTCTGCTAAGGTTGGTAAAGTAGCATTGACTTTCCCGCCAACTTTAACCGGATTGCCAGAGTCAGCACTTCCCGAAGCGATATTTCCCTGTACTTGGTCAGCGGTAGCTCCTGAGCCACCTGATACAGTTTTTAGATTACCGGAAGAATCAGCTTGTAATGAAACGAGCTGGCCATTGGCTGGTGTTGGTGGAGCGGTGTTATAGGTTGCTCCGGCTTCAGTAGCGGAGGCTGGGGCTGCGGCTCCGGTTGTTCCAACAGAAGGGTTTGAAGCTGTGATAGAACCGGAAACAAGTAAGTTACCGTTCGCGTCTATTTGTAAAGCTCCTTCTTCTAAATCGGCATAGGTTGGTGGGGTTGCATTGTGTACTGCTGGATTTCCATATCCAGCCGTTTTCTTTGACATATTTTATTCTTTAATATTGCAAACTTGTGTCATCCGGCAGGTTAGAGGTTGTTGTTGAAAGTTTCCTAAATGCTGCTGGGACTAATTCATCTAGGATATGTTGGTTTAGGTCTTGGACATCGAGCTGGGTGAACTCACCCTTCTTGTACTTGATTTGGTTGACTACGATATCCCCAATAAGCTCATGGAACGTGTTACCGATTCCAGTAAGGGTTTCAATGTCTGTTGAGCCGGACAAGTCGGGTAAATCTGTGCGTCTAAGGACGTACCAGAGGCGCATAAAGGCCGTACCAGAGGTTGTAGCAGTCGGGATAGGGTAGATAAAGAGCTGAGTATCATCAAACCTGTAGAGGGGGCTTGTAATAGACTGATAGGTCGCGTACCAGTCCTCGCCCATCGGCTGTAGCTGGTCGAGTGTGGTTTCCAGCGCCGGATTATAGGAACCGGGGTTCGTGTCGGTATAGGAGATGTCTAACCGCTTGAGAATCAGGAGATTTGCGGGCTTCTGGTAGTCTTGCTGTCCTGAAATAGTATTAGCGTCTGAAACAGTCCCGAAGTAATTGGGGTTTACCCGGACGATTGCCTGAGCAATGTTGTCTTTTGCGATATTGACTAGGGGTAGGAGTGAGGCGTCATCCCAAGGTATTGCAGTCGAGACATTTCCCTTCCACCTTAAATAGTTTGCTATCTGTTGATTGGTCATTTTGTTGACTAATGGACTAATGAAACCCTCCCCGAAGGGAAGGAATCATCAGGACACTAGGCTTATAAGGCCGTAGCACCTGTTTCTAAGCGAACCATAGCGTTTTCCTGCAAGCGGACGACACCGAAAGCGCATTTTGCTGCAACTTTTCTGCGTTGTGCTGCTGGGTCAGAATCGCTAGGAACCATGTCGGTAATGAACACCTGTGGGCGTTGTCTCCATCCCAAACCGTAAGCACTTTTACCGAAAACCAAAGTCGGATAGACTGTGACAGTCGAAGCAAAAGTATTGATGTGAGAAGAAACCATTATACGGACATTGTAGAGCGCACCGATTTCACCTTTGAAGATTTTATCGGGTTGGCTATACTTTGCAACATCTACCCAAGAACCTGCGGCTGTAGACGCTCTCAGGTCATACAAACAGAATGGGTGGATAACTGCATAGTAGAAACCATCAAAATCAGGAGCGTCAAAGGAACGTAACTTAGCAGATGCCTTGTTTAACAAGGTGACTGTAAGAACATCAGTTGCGCTTAAACCTGCGCGGGTGGTTTGCGTACCACCGTAGTAGACGTTAGAACCAGCCATGATTGTAGTCTGGATAACTGAGTCTACGTTTAACGCCATTACATAACCGACACGTTCTGCGGTCTTCTGTAGTAATGGGAGTGGGTTATCGGACAAAAGTAAGTCCGACAGGTTACAGACAATTCTATACTGAACCGGGGTTGTAGTAACTGAGGTAACTGCGATTGATGTATCAGTCGGAGTAACACCATCAGTTGAAGTTGTGCCTACGGTTACTGAGGATTCAGAAATCGCGGTAAACTTAGCCCAGCGTAGAGTGTCGTAACCATCCGGGAAGTCTGGAGCTTCGGCCATATCTGCGAAATACAGATTGGCATTGAAGTTTGGTAAGAATATGCGTTGTAGCCATTCTTGTAACGCACCACTTCCCGAAAAGTCATTTCGATTATTTGCTGCCATTGTTGTGAATTAGAGAAATCAATCTCCTGGCAGCCTAGCACTAAATATTTTCACCTCGTTTTACGGCGGCTTCGAGCTGTGCTCGTAGTTCGTCAGTAGTCATTGAGGTAACATCTTTAGTATCTTGGCGGGCAGAAGGGTTTGATGAACCGCCAGTACGGGAAAGTTCAGCTTCCTCATCAGCTCTCTTAGCCTCCGCGAGTAGTTGGTCTACAGGGGTAAAGACTTTGAAGACTTCGGATTTGTTCATACCGGGATTTTTGCTCCAGTACGCTGTCATGTCTTCAACTTTATCTTTCAGGTAAGAAGGGACTGAGATTTCAAGCTCAACTTTCTTTTTCCAGTCTTCATCAGGACTGGTCTTATTTTCAGCAGGAGAATTAGGTGAATGAAACGCCTCAAGTTCTTTAACTTTATCGACGAGTTCACGAATCCTATCTTGGGCAGTTCTGCCGGTCTTCGGAGTTATTACGCTTTCACTAGCGGGCGGAGTGTTGTTGTTTCCTGAATTATCAGCAGGGGTTACAGTTTCCCCATTCCCTTGCGGGTTTGTCTTTGTGTCTTCCACAAATACGCCTTTCTTTAACGCCATCGGGATTGCGCGACTAATCTTTTGGCGAGGTATTTAATAAACTAGATTAAGCTACAGCTAATGAGCGAGCTGCTTCATTGAGGTTTGCAGAACCGTCATAAACCATTTCAATTACATCAGTAGCACTGGCTGTAGTCGTAAGAGTAAGAGCGCCACCGGCTTTCTTGAAGTTAGAAGGCCATGTTGCAGTCCTAGAACCTATAGCGTCTTGTGTGATAATCAAAATGTATCTATCACCGGCTGTTGCGTTAGCATCTGGTGTAAGGGTAAAAGTTGTGTTACCTGTTAAGGTAACTGTGTAAACTTGGTTAGTATTGGAAAGAGTAATGGTCTTTGAACCAGTAAAATTTCCTAATGCGATTGCTGCTGGCGTAAGAGAACCGCTGTTGTTGCGTCCGCCTTGCTGGTCGCCTTTATATTGGGTTGGCATATTATTCTTTAGGGTTTAGTTGTTCTGATTGATTGTATGCGTCAAAGTTTTTCGTCTTCGGCGCTTCGAGAGTTAAGTCTTGGATAAGTCGGTCAACGATGTTGAGAGTCCTTCCATAGACTTTGAATTCGGCCTGTAGCTGGTACATCTTCGGGTCGCTAGGCAACGTATCGGCCATATCTGACGCTGCTTGCGCTCTCCAAATTTCCAGATTCCGTAGGATGTGTTGGAAAGCTGAATTTTGTTTAAGTGATAGGAGCTGAGTTGTTAGCTCGTCCCTTTCGTTAAGCGTTTCCATGAACACACTCCACGCCTGTTCCGCAATGCTCACACACACCGCCGATTATGCGGGGCTTCGGAACTAATGAGGGTTCTGGAGCTGCCGGTTCCTGTGGTGCATCCGGCGTTTCTTCTTTAGGGAGCGCTTCTGGAGCTGCCGGGGTAGGTGTTTCTTGTGAAACCTTTTCGTCCTGCTCTAACTGAGCGTTTTGCTCTGCTTGAGCGTCTACGTGTTCGTCAGGGCTTGGTAACGACTCACCTTCTTGATTTCCTTTAGTGTTTCTTGCCATTCGTCTTCGTTTAATAATTCTTTTAGGTACTTTGATACAACCGCTACGTGGAACATCTTGTATGGAACTGGCGGCTCGCCCTTCATCGAAGTAAAAGGCAATTCCCAAGGCTTGCTCCATAGGATGTAGTTTCGTACTTCTGCGGGAGCGGAAGCGATGCCACGTCTGGAGGTCTCAAGTCCCCAAGCCTCCTGTCCCTGAGAGAGCAGGGTTTGAATTACAAGCCCAGCTCCGGGGCCGATGTATAAGAAGCGGTAGATAGTTTCCCGAACTACGCCGTCATCAATGTTTGGTATCGGCCACTTGCTCTGAGCGATACCGAGCATTTTGAGTGCGATACCCTCTGGATTTTTATGGATGTGTGCGAGGTAATCCTTGGGAGTATTATTCGCTACATCTTCAAGCGGCCTGAACATAGCGGTCATTGCCATTTAGACTGTGAAATCCTCAAACTGAATGTCTGTCAGTTTTTGTTTGTTCAAAGCTTCATTCATTTTCAGGTTGATAATTTGGATGATTGCCTGAATGTCTCTCTGTGCGTCAGGTGTCTCTTTAACAGCTTCGATAATACTATTCATTACGACCTGTGCTTTAGCTAAATCTGAAACGCGAGCTACCATAGCTGCGGCTGAAACAATTTGCTGAGACTCAAAAACGTCGATATCGTTTGCCTGTAGGACAGAAATAATGTCATTGACAAGTTTTCTGTGAGCTAAAGGGATACGATTCGGGTCATTAGGAGCCATAGGAGTTAAGTCTTCCTCTGGTTCTGGAGTTTCGACTGGTACTTCCGGTGTTTCTACTGGAGTTGAGTCTACTGGAACTGTGGCTTCGGTAGGTGTTGGTTCTGTGGACTCTGTTGAGTCTGTTGGAGCTGGTGTAGCTTCCGTTGGTGTTGGCGCATTAACTGCGTCGATTTCATTACTCATATTTTATGTTTAATTATTTATTAAAGTATATCCATCTTCAAATGCTTTTGCCGGTGAATAAGATTCATAACCGTCTACGTAAACAACAAAGTAACCACCAACTTCAGGACTGTGCTTACGCATATAATCTCCGCTTATTTCAAATGGAGAATAACGGCTATCCTCTGGTGTAATTACTGCGCTGCCATCGCTCTCACGAGCTGAAATGTTTGGATTAACAGTAATCTTGGCAATTTTTAAAGCGTGAACTTCTTTATAGCACTTATATTTTGGCATTTCTGCCCCTGTAAATGATTCCATATTGTCTTTTTATTATTGTTGAACGTTAAATGGGGTAGGAGCTTGGGTTGCCGGAGCTGAACCCTGTCCTTGTTGGTTCGGGGTTGTTGCCGTACTTAGGGGCTGCGCTCCTGGTTGCGTCTGCGGCTGCCCTTGGGCTTGGGACGCTTGTTGTTGCTGTTGTCTCTGGAGCATTATTGCTCTCTTATGCGCTTCGATGTGAACGATTGCAGCTTTCGTATCATCTGCCTTAGCGTGGATAAGTAAGTGGGCGTTGTGGTCGTCATTGATGTCGATTTTGACAAGTTTGTTTTTGTCGAGCGAGTAATTTTCCTGCTCTGCCTTCATTTCGTCTGGTGTTTCAGGGAATATGCGATTGACTTCTGACGGGTCAAACCCGCCAATGACTTTTGCGTTCTTTTTATTGAGATAGCGGCGATTTACAGTCTGGTCTTGGGCGACTAAAGAGTTAAAGGCCGTAAGCCTCTGAGCTGCATCCTGATTTGCTGCGTCAGAGAGGATTTTAGATTCGATATAGATGTCCGGGTCTTCTTCAAAGTCGAAACTATCCCCGGTTATCTTGATGAACTTCGGACCGAATGGGCCTTCGATTCGGATAAACTTCGAGTTGGCTGAAACGAAGAATCGCTTGTACTGCTTGAGCCATTTCTTCCAGAAGCCACGTTCTGACCAAGCAAAGATTTTAACGCCGGTCGAAATTCTGTCCTGAGCCTGATTAAAGACTCGAACACTCTCATTAGCGGAGCGAGGGGTAGGGTTGGTGACTCCCTGTTGCATTGCGGTAGCTGCGGTTGCCCTCTGAGCTGCTTGGTCGATAGTATCCATGATATAGGACACCAGTTGACCGATAGGTTGCTTAGGAAGGGGTTGTACGGCTGCGGTTACCGGGCCATCCGACGGAATCCATTTATTAAATGCGAAACTCAAGTCAGTAGTCGGGGAAATAGAATTCCGGTCATAGACGTACATCGGATACAAGTCCGCTTTCGCGTGCATGAGTCCGAGGTTCGTAAGGATAGACTTAGCCCGTTGTTTGTCCTCAACTAGGTCTGGAATTGAAACGCCGAATGGGTCTCCTGGGATTGGAAATAGTTTTCTGTGTTCAAGCGGCCATTCGTCCTGGTCTTGGGCTTTCATCGCCCTTACAATGACTTGAAATGTCAGGTCAGTAGTAAACAGCCATTTCTCGTTGCCTACGATTGTCCACCATTCAAGCAGGGGAATGTTTTCGTTTTCCCCGTAAATCATATCAGCGGATTGGCCGAGATTTTGTGCGCTGCGCCGCTGTTGCTTGTCTAGGTACTGTAAGCTCGAAGCGTCTTCACCCTTTTTTAGGTTGTCGATGTTTTCAAACTTGCGCTTTCTCATTTGGGCTTTGGTGAAGGTGATTTCCCTTCCCCAGTATCGCGCAGCTCCGAATCCTCTTGCGTCCCCGTTTATAAGGGTGCAGTCCGGGTCAATCAGGAAGGTGGCATTGTCGATTACCGAGGGAGCCATCAGCTTTTTCTTGGAGTTCCATTCTGAGGTATCTAGGAAACCAGCACCCCAAAATGCGGTGTACCAGTCCCAATCGTATTCGACTTGCTCCATATCCATTTTATCGAAGTCGTATTTGGCTACGTCTCCGAGGACATCAACTTTGTCGGTGTCGTCGGGGTGTCCCGGTTCAAAGGTTACGGATAACCTGTCTTCATATAATTGGGAAAGGACAGTTTGAAATACGGTAAAGAGGGTTGTATCCCCTACCAGCTCCTTATCCCGTCGTTGGTTGGAGAAAAGGCGTAAGCGGTCAAGTACCTGTATCCTGCGCGGGTTCATGTACTGGTAAGCGTAGTTGTACTCCAGTTTTATCTGGGTTTTGATATCACTCTCTGACTTTGGAAGGGTCATTTATGTTAGGAAAATGGGTCTAAATTTGGAGGTGGTGAGTAACGGGTTTGGGTTGAGTACAGCTCGGTTTCGAGAACGTCTTTGAGTCCCCAAACAGCAAGGCCGAGGGACATTACTTCATCATCGTGCATACCCGTTGGAGCTGAGTAGCGGATTTTCCCGCTTTGTAGAATCTCGTAACTAAACTGTTCGATTTCTTTAGCTAGGTTCTCTATCTGGTCGATAGGAGGGAGGGTCAGCTTCTTCTCAGAGAAGAACACTGACATTTTTCTAACCAGTCTGTCTTTCGTGGTGTTGGAGAACTTGAAGTCTTCGCACCTTACACCACGCTTGGCGAGTAATTCAGCGATAGGGTCGCCTACTCCGGTTGAGTCTATCGTGAGTTTGGCTTTGTTGTATCGCTTATAGAGCTGGATAATCTTTTCGAGTGTTACGCTCCAGTCTGCTTGCCATCTCTCTTGATAAACGAGATTGTTTGTATTCCGGTCAATAATCGAAACCGCGGTATAGTCAACGGATTTCGCAAGGTCTACCCCCATTGAGTAGTAATGGTTCGTAGGAGCTTCGAGCTTTCCACCCATCAAGTCCCGGATAGAGGGAAATACGTTAGAGACACCTGACATTGGGACACAACCGTATTCCTGATTGAACTGCGCTTCTGGCATTGTCTCTTTTGCAGCCCGTATCTGTTCTTCTGTGAAGTAGGGGTTAGTGTAATAAGGGAGGTAAAAGGTTTTGTAGTCCTGGTTTTCGATACTCTGGCCGGTTGTCCAATCGTAGTATTTGGAAAACAGCTCGTAGAAGTGGTTCTTGCCTTTAAAAGTGCCAATGAATATCACCCAACCGCCGGACTGGTTAATCGCAGGGAATAGAACTTCAGTCCATATCTCCGGTTTTATCTGGGCGTATTCGTCAATGATTATCCCCTTGGGTTTAAGTCCTCTTAACCTGTCAAGGTTATCAGCTCCTTCGATATAGAACACGGAGCCGGGGACGTTGGGAATCGTCTTCTTGAAGTAGATGGTAAGCTCTACTTCGTTCTTCTTCCTGACTATCTCTGGAGGTAGGTAGTGAAAAATCCCGCCTACAGGGTCTTTCCAGATGATGTTTTTGGCTTGGGACTTCTCCGGGCCGATGTAGAGATAGGTAGCTGGTTCTAGTATTGCCCTTTTAATCAGCTCATTGATTGCAAACGTCGTCTTACCAGCTTGACGGTGGAATACAACGATTTTGAAGCGGTGCGGGTCGTTATGTATTGCCTTCTGATATTCACGAGGCTTGTAATCAATTTCGAGTTCTATATGGGTGATTCATTAATAGCTGGAGTCAAGCGTTAATTATCTACGCTTGATATCAAATTGTTGGTCTAACTTAGAATTCTGTTTCCAGATACTATCGTAAGTTTCCCAAGCTTCTTGCTTAACTAAACTTTTCAGGGCTTCAATCTGTGGACTTGGCGCACAGGAGGCATCTATCATCGTTAGGATACGGCCTAGCATAGTGCTAGTGATTGCTTCCATTACATAACTATTGAGCTGTTGTATGAATGAGTTGAATTCTTCATCAATTTCAAATGGAATTGGGGATTTATTGTTGGGCATGACTTTACTTTCTTGACTTGACTCCAGTTGTTAAAGAACTACTTGACTTAATAGCTTTAGTATGTCCTAGTGATAGGAGTTCGGACTTGAAAATTGGGTGTAGTAAGTGAGTGCCTGTTGAATCATATCAGCCACAACTCGGAACCAAAGGCTACCTACCCCACTATCCACATGGTCTTGTCAAGGTGGCCATTCGTACACCTCACCCTCCCTTGTTCTGCGCTAGGGCTGGAGCTGTGTTGTAGAGCTGTATAACGCTCTATGCTGCACGTTTACCTATCTGGTGCTGTCTTATTACCTCTTTGCTGCTTACGTGGCTTATAGCGCATTTTAAACCGCGTCTGCTAATGTGCGTTATCAGACTCTAGCAGCTTCAATAGCTCGAAGTCCAGATATTCTATACAATCGCTTATCTTAGCCATTTGTTGAGGTGTCATACTTGACAAGGTGAAGGATTTACCGGAGTGAATATGTTGTAATGCAGTTTAGTCTTTCCACTTGATAGACAGTTTGCCGTCTTCAATATCAAGCTGGGTGCCGGATTTAGGGTATAAATCAGCAATAGAGCCAAGGTTTTCAAGTGCGCGGGCTTTAGCCATATCTACGCGAGATTTCTCAGCTAATTGCTTGAAACCGTTCAGCACATAACTCTCATCAATATCCAACGCTGCTAACGCTCTCTCCACTCTTTCCCTAACGTTTGGCTTCGCAAGGTTCTCTGTAGCCATTGATTTAGCTACTTCTGGCGTTGTGTGGTATCCAGCGTCTATGATAGCTCTGCTTCCGTTACCGTCTTTTACATACTCTTGTACAAAGCGTTTCTGTTTGATTGTGAGTTCTCTTTTCTTTTCATTCATAAGGGACTTTTAAGTAAGGAACAGACGGGAATTTTCGCTAATCCGTTTCCGTTCTGAATCCTATCGCTGTTGTTTCTAATTTGTCGTCTAAGTAGACATCATCAACACTCTGGTTCCGCTCATGCTTAATAGCGTCTGTGATTGACGCAGCCATGATGTACTTACGGATTACATAACGCTTTAGAACCTTGGGATGCTGATGTTTTGGCATTGTGTGTAAGTAGTTAGTAACGAATGTTGACCGTATGGCTATCGGCCTTTTCGCTACCAACTATTTATCCACAAGAACACAGCTATTTGTTATTGACTGCCTGCTGCATTGTATGATACAGTGGATATGTAAGGTTAATCAATTAAGAACAACTATATGGATTACGACCAAGAAATTGAGAGGATGTATCACCCTGAGAACTTTGAGCCGTTCGATGAAGAAACAGCAGAGGCTATTGAAGCCTTAGAAGAAAGACAGGCTCAGGAAATGGTAATAAACAGCTATGACGCCGGTAAAACATTGGCTCAAGCTAACAAGGAAATAGCGGTCTTAGCTCGGACGCAGATTGAGCGTCTTGTCAACGCTGACCTGTGCCAGCCGGGAAGCTTCGGGGAAATGTGCAGGAAGTACGCTACTATCGAAGATATGGAGGCTCTATGCGCTTAGAGGAACAAGTCTGCTCGTTAGAGCTGGCAAAACGATTAAAGGAGCTAGGAGTTAAACAGGAGAGTATTTATACCTGGGGAGAACTTTCTCACAATCCTTACAACATTGACATTGAAATTCCAAAGGACAAACGAACCGTAGAATTATTTAGCTCAGACTATAAAGGATTCGGAGAAGGAGCTACACGATTTGCTTCCGCCTTCACAGTCGCAGAGCTTGGGGAAATGTTGCCAGATAGCATTACAGTAAAAGGAGAACTGTATTTTCTCAAAATTGAAAAGTCGGATGACGAAATTCCGTATTGGTGGGTGATGTATGCCTACAACGGACTCATAATAAACCACGCGACAGTAGAGGACAAAAATGAAGCGGACGCTAGAGCAAAGCTACTCGTCTACTTACTAGAAAAGAAATTTATTGAAAGGAACGTATGACAGTAAATCGAATACAGAAGGAACGCCGCCATACCTGGGATGATGAGACACAGAAGCTAATGAAGTTTATCGCTTCACACTACGGATTCGGGTCGGTATCCGCATACATCAGACATCATGCGAGAGCAGAGGCAGACAAAATTAACAGTAAATAGTATGTATAAACGAAACTGGAGAGATTTAAAACCTAAATTTGATTGGACACCAATCCTACTATTAGCGGGACTTGCAATAATCGTGTTTATATGGTGGAGTGCGTTTCATTATATAACCACCTACAATCCTTGCCAGTACCAAGACCCACAATTCCAATGTCAGTAGAAACAAAATTCATAATTGACTGGATTGGGAGAATGTCTACTAAGTACGGTGGAGCTGTCCGTGATAAAGAGCTATGTAAACGATTGGATTGGGGACAGGCTCTAGCTCGCGGACAATACGGAGAAGATTGGAACAACCTTGTAGACGAACCAAATCAGGAAACAGTAGAAATAGCAAAGAGCTGGGAGGATAAACTACCAGACTGGATTGGATTAGAGTAACGCGCGTAACTCAAGGGAGCCTAGCCGAAGCTATTCAGTGAGTACAATACTCCCTTATACCATTAGTTTAGCATATCTGATTCTCTGTCGTCCGAGATATGGAGCTGCGACAGCTTGAATAGGATATACAGTTTGTCATTAAGTGCTTTGTCTCGGTCGAGTCGAGTGTAACCAAATTCATCGCGTAAGGGACGGAGCCATTCTTTGAAAGTCATGTGTGTATTTATTAAATAAAGCCGAGAGGCCGGAAGGAACTATGTGAAATTAGAAATTAAGAATTGGTTTAATGGAGGTGTGCTGTTCTCATTCGAGACAGACAGTATCAAGGTCGCGCTCGAAGCAGCAGTTAAACAAGGGGCGTACCTCGAAGGGGCGTACCTCGAAGGGGCGTACCTCAAAGGGGCGTACCTCGAAGGGGCGAACCTCAAAGGGGCGAACCTCGAAGGGGCGAACCTCGAAGGGGCGTGCGTCG
>Ga0210398_10000933_pt1 | contig 31621 bp, 32 predicted proteins | sample IncBWC4OmetaG_FD_161047 | JGI IMG/M metagenome (GOLD analysis project Ga0210398, IMG submission 161047) | Forest soil microbial communities from Barre Woods Harvard Forest LTER site, Petersham, Massachusetts, United States - Inc-BW-C-4-O | ecosystem: Environmental > Terrestrial > Soil >... | reverse complement strand
GGAGAGCCCGACGAATCGCCAACGCCATCGTTTTCCTTTGCTCCGACAAGGCGTCCTACGCCATCGGCTTGGTGCTTTCGGTCGATGGCGGGATGTCGGCGGGGTAAACTCGGCACCCGTCACCACAAACCAGCGAGGTGAAGCCATGGAACCGAACACCGCAACCGCAGCAAAGCCCGTCAAAATCCCCGGACCCGATCATCCGATCGCGGTCGAACGCAACCCCGCTCGCATCGTGATCTCGCTGGCCGGCCGGGTCGTCGCCGACACGCGCGAAGCGTTGACCCTGCGCGAAGCGGCCTACCCGGCGGTGCAATACATCCCGCGCAAGGATGTCGATATGGCGCTGCTCGCCCGTACCGATCACGCCACCTACTGCCCATACAAGGGCGACTGCAGCTATTTCAGCATTCCGCTCGGCGGCGAGCGTTCGACGAATGCGGTATGGAGCTACGAGGCTCCCTACGCGGCCGTCGCGGCGATCAAGGATTATCTCGCCTTTTACCCCAACCGCGTCGACGCGATCGAGGAACGGTCGGAGGCCTGAGCACCCTTTCCTTTAGCGTTTCCGGGAAGCCGCTGTTAGCCGGCGGCTCCCGAACCTGGTCAACGACGTGTCGTGCACCCGCGTGCACGCGCGTTCGTGACCGCTCCGAGGGACCGTCCGATGACTGACCTTGCCCACCCGAAATTATTCACGCCGGTGCAGATCGGACTGGCCGCCCTGAAGCACCGCGTCGTAATGGCCCCCGTCGATCGTCGAGAAGGGTGACGCCGATCTGGTTACGTTTGGGCGCTATTTCGTCTCGAATCCCCACCCTGCCCGAACGCATTAGGCGGGGATTGCGGCTCAACGATTACAACCGCGACACGTTCTATACCTTCGATGCTCACGGTATACGGGGTCAAGGCGGCGGAATTTCCTCGGTCACGACGGTAAAGCCGACGAGCGTATTGGCGCCAAACGTCGTGCTGATCGCGACGTCGGCGGCGTCGCGGCCGCGCGCGATCAGGACGCGGCCGATGCGCGGGATGTTGTGGCGGGCGTCGAAGGTGTACCAGCTGGCGCCGAGGTAAACCTCGAACCAGGCCGAGAAATCCATCGGCGCCGGGTCGGCCGGCACGCCGATGTCTCCCAGATAGCCGGTGCAGTAGCGCGCCGGGATGTTCATGCAGCGGCAAAATGTGATCGCGAGATGGGCAAAGTCGCGGCACACGCCGAGGCGCTCATGGTGGGCCTCAAGGGCGGTGCGGGTCGCGCGCGCGTGCTCGTAGCCGAAGCGCAAATGCCGATGAACATAATCGCAGATCGCCTGGACGCGGGGCCAGCCCGGCGTGGTCTGGCCGAACAGCGGCCATGCCGTGTCGGAGAGATGGTCGGTCTCGCAATAGCGGCTTGCCAGCAGAAACACCAAGGCGTCGTCGGGCAGTTCCTCGACCGGATGCTGAGGTGCTTCGGGGGCGATGGCATCGGGCTTGCCGCTGTCGCGGACGACCGCCTCGGCGGACAGCCGGATCCGCCCGCTTGGCGCCAAAATTCGGCTGCACTCGTTGCCAAAGGCGTCGCGGTACCGGCGGACCCCGATTCTGGGTGCGGTCGCAATGCGGTCGGGGACGACCAGGTCCGGAATGCGGCTCGGATGGACATTCAACACCAACAGCATCGGCGCCGGTTGCGGGCAATCGTAGACGAGGTCGTAGCCGATGCGGATGTGCATGTGATCCCCCCGCGCGTGGTCGCCGATGATCGGATCAACATCGCCAATGCAAGAACCATCCCAGCGGCTCCGCCGGCTGCGGCGGGCGCCAGGGGAGGCGGACGGCCGCGGTCAGGTCGGCCTCGCCTTCTTAGCGCGACGAGGACGCCCGGATGGCGACTTTGCGGCGGTAAGGCGGCTGCGGTTGGCGCGCATCTTTCGACGGTAGAGAGCCACCGTCCGCGACGGAATCTGCGCGGCGTTGCCGGTCAGCGCCGCGGTGGCGGCGATGCGCTGGGCCTCGAGTGCCGCCGCCATCTTTTCCGATACCATGCGGTTCATCTCGGCCGTGGCCGCGATGCCGCCGCCCGCTAGCATGGCCAGACGCAACGCGATCACCTGCTGCGCCTCGAAGCTCGCCCGCCAGACGTCAAACGACAGGCGCAGCCAAGAGTAGTGCTTTTGCGACACCTCAAAACCCCTCGACTTCGCTGTGTACTCTTACGGCCAGATACCGCTCCGACGACAGCGGGCGTTGCGGCGGGTTCCGAAGGCTGGCACGGGCGAATGCGACAACGACCCGGTACGACCTGAACGGCCCTCGGGCCCCGCGGTTCCCATGCTCTGATTAATAATAATATTTGTGGATGTACTTAATAGTGATCGAAATCACTACAGTATTTGATCAACAATGCAAGCGATATCGGGTTTGGTGTGAAGTATTTCACAGGCGGTGGTCCCAGCCTCCGGGTATGACGGCGGCGCGGGTACGACCATCCGCGTATAGGAGGTTCAATTGGCACTCACTCTGATGCTGGAGCGCACCACGCTGAACAATGTCGACGACGCTGCCGGACGGTGGCAGTACGAAGGCGGCACGGTCTTCGAAGAAAAACGCCAGGTTGGCTATTACGCCAGTACCAAGCGGGTGATTTTCGGGGCGACGGACGCCCAAAACACCGCGATGCTGACGCTCGAAGTGTTCTTCACCCCGCAGATGCCGCCGCAGAACATCGTCGTGCAGGGCTCGCACGATTTCAATTCGGGCGGCGAGATCGGCAGCGTCAGCGCTGCTTCGACGGCATTTGCGACCTATTTGGGCAAGGAGTTTCATCGCACCGGCAGCGTCCTGACCATCGCGTAACCGACGCTTGGTGCGGCGGGCTCCCGCGCGGACCCGCCGCACCGCTCAGGTGGCGAATTGTTCTTTGAACACGCGCTCTTCCAAATTGGCCTCGCGGTCGAAGAGCAGGGTCATCGCGATGTCGCGGTTTTCGTGGATGTCGACGCTGACGACATCGCGCGCCTCGGTGAAGTCGGCGTCGGCGCTGACCGGGCGTTTGTCGGTTTCGAGCGCCTCGATCCTGACCTGCGCCTCGTGCCGCAACAGCGCGCCGCGCCAGCGCCGCGGGCGAAACGCGCTGATCGGGGTCAGCGCCAGAACCCCGGCGCCGAGCGGGATGATCGGCCCGTGCGCCGATAGGTTGTAGGCCGTGCTGCCGACCGGCGTCGCGAGGAGAATCCCGTCGGCCATCAGTTCGTCGATGCGGACGACACCGTCGACGATGATCCTGAGCTTGGCCGCCTGGCGGCTTTCGCGCAGCAGCGAGACCTCGTTGAACGCGAGCGCGCGGCGGCGGCGGCCGTCCACGTCGCGCGCCACCATTTCGAGCGGGTGCAGCACGACCGGCTGCGCCTCGGCCAGCCGCTCGAAGAGGCGGTTTGGCTGATAGGGGTTCATCAGAAAGCCGACACTGCCGCGATGCATGCCGTAAATCGGCACCCCCTGCGGCAGAAAGCGGTGCAACGTCTCGAGCATGAAGCCGTCGCCGCCCAATGACACGACGATTTCGGCCCGCTCCGGCGCGACGCAGGGATAGAGGCGGGAAAGTTCGGTCAGCGCCTGCTGGGCGGCCTCGGTTTCGGCCGCGACAACCGCGATCGGCGGCGCGCCGGCCGGGGCGGCCGCGGTCACCCGCCGGTGACGCTCATGTGCCGACTGACAGCCGGGCGGTTGTGGCGGCGGTCGATGATGAAATCATGGCCCTTTGGCTTGCGGCCGATCGCCTCGGCAATCGCGGCGACCAGCGCCTCGTCGCCCTCCGACTGGCGCAAGGGGGTGCGCAAATCGGCGGCGTCCTCCTGGCCGAGGCACATATAGAGGGTCCCGGTGCAGGTCAGCCGGACGCGATTGCAACTCTCGCAGAAATTGTGGGTCAGGGGCGTGATAAAGCCGAGCCGACCGCCGGTCTCGCGCACCGTGGCATAGCGCGCCGGGCCGCCGGTGCGGTAGTCGGTGTCGTCGAGCGTCCAGCGCCGCTCGAGCTTGGCGCGCACCAGCGACAACGGCAAGTATTGTTCAAGGCGGTTCTCGCCGCCGATGTCGCCCATCGGCATGACTTCGATAAAGACGAGATCAAAACCCTGGTCGCCGCACCAGCCGACGAGGTCGTCGAACTCGTCGTCGTTGACGCCGCGCAACGCCACCGTGTTGATCTTGACCGCGAGCCCGGCCGCCTTCGCCGCGCGCAACCCGTCGAGCACGATTTCAAGCTGGCCGCGGCGGGTAATCTCGGTGAACTTGGCCGAATCCAGCGTGTCGAGCGAGACATTGACGCGCCGCACCCCGCAATCGCGCAGCTCGCCGGCGTAGCGCGCGAGCTGGCTGCCATTGGTCGTCAGGGTCAATTCGTCGAGCGCGCCGGTGCCGATGTGGCGGCCGAGTGAACGGAACAGGGTCATAATGCCGCGCCGCACCAATGGCTCGCCGCCGGTCAGCCGCAGCTTTCTGACGCCCAGCCCCACAAAGGCGCTGCAGACGCGGTCGAGTTCCTCGAGAGTCAGAAGGTCGGCCTTGGGCAAAAAAGTCATCTCTTCCGCCATGCAATAGACGCAGCGGAAATCGCATCGATCGGTGACCGAGACGCGCAGATAGGTGATTTTTCGTCCAAACGGATCAATCATGCTGTGCTCACTTGCGGCGTCGCCCGCCTCTCATTGAACATAGGGACGCGTGCCGCAAATGTCGCCCCCGATCGCCTCACGTCAGCCCGCGCGCGGTGGCGCCTCGATCGGCTCGGGCGGAAACCAGTCGCCAAGGATTTGCTCGTCTGTGTAGGAGGCGCCTCGCACCCGCGCCGCTGTCGCGGCGTCGATCTCGCCGTGCTGCTCCAAATCCCGGAGAGCAAGCTTGGCCGAGTGTTTCGTCTGCCTTTCAATCTCGCGAGCGACTTCCCGCCTAAGACTGGGGCTGCGTTCCAGCAGATCCTCCATCTCGATCCTGGCGTCCGCGATCGAACCCCCCCGCCCCCGTCGCGGCTCGCTCGCACGGGAGTACTCCAGCTTCAGCAAATGTCGAATAATACGCCGAATCTGGCTCCCCAAGCCGATCTTTGCGAGATCCCCAAACCCTCGATCTCCTCCGCGAGGTTCTGCCAATCGACTACTTGGTTCGAGCCGCCGCGTGCAGCCGTGCGCAGCGCCTCGGCCTGCTGCTCGGTCCACCCCACGAAGTCCAGGTCGTAAATCGATGTCACGTCCGTCCTACCCATAGCCGATTTGTCAGGAGAGGTCCGATCCCATCTTCGTCGTTCCTGCCCCTCGATCCTGCACTTCCTCGGGAACCAGTCGCTGAGGATTTGTGTCTCGGTGTACTGCGCGCGCCTCAAAACCTGTGCATCGACGTCGTCGATCTCGCCGTGCTCTTCCAGGTCGGCGATCGCGTACTCGATCCCCCGCCGTGTCTCTCCCTCGATAAGGCTGCCGAGTTCGGGTTTCAAACTGGGGTTATCTTCGACCCGCTTCTGCACCTGCAGTCTCGCTAGTCGAATTGTACGCCGCCAGCCGCTTCGCGGCTCGGCCGGCGGGGAATACTCCAGCTTCACGAGATGCTGGATGATCCGCATCAGATAACTGCCAACGGCCGACCGTTGCGACGCCCCCAAATCCTCGATCTCCTCGTCGAGGTTCTCCCAATCGAGCAGCTGATGCGCGCAATGCCTCGGCCTGCTGTCTCGACCAAGCTAGCAAATCCCGCTGGTAAAGCGTCTTCGGTTCGGCCATCGCAGCTCCCGTTTCGGGTGCGTAGAGCGGAATCCAGTGCGCGGTTCTACCCGACATTCTTGCTCCATTGGCCCACACCGGCGGAGGCCGGTGCCCATGGTGGGGTGACTCCGGGACCGGGTTCACACCCCCACAGCCGCCGCCCCAAGACCGCGCTCTTGGGTTCAAATGACGAGAGATTCGGGCGAGCTGGTTTTACCCTTCCAGAGAGCAGTGCTCAAAATCGGAGGCTTGGGTAAAGGTCGAGCCACTGGGGTTATCCCGTTCGAGGAGATTGATTTTCCAGTCGCGTTTCCATTCCTTGATCTGTTTCTCGCGTTGAAGCGCGGCGGCCGGGGATTCGTGAACCTCAAACCACACGAGTCGTTCCACATCGTACCGCTTGGTGAAGCCGGGAACGAGCCTGTCCTTGTGCTCCCAAACTCGCCGCACGAGATCGGAGGTTGTGCCTATGTATAGGGTTCCATAGGGCTTGCTGGCGAGGAGATAGACGTAAAACATCGACTTTGCAAATAAAATGGGCCCCGACCTTCGTCGGGATGGTAATACTAAGCCGAGCCGTTTCACCGTAGAAGGTATCGTGTCGAAATCGGCAATGGGGAGGGGTTGCCATGGATTTTGCCGACAGCCCCGAACTGCCGCTTTTCGCGCCGCGTTCCGCCACTGGCTCGAAACCAATCTGCCGCCCGAAATTTGCGTTGACGACGCCGCCGACCAGCGCGTGGCGCCGGACCGTGAGACCTTGGAAAAACGCGTCGCCTGGCAGAAGAAAATGCACCCTGCCGGCTGGGTCGGGATTTCCTGGCCCACGGAATATAGCGGGGCGGGGGGCGCGGCGCCAATTTCAGGCAGCAGGGCGGCCATTTCGTCGTCAACGGCCAGAAGGTGTGGACCTCGGGTGCGCATTTCGCCGATTGGTGCTTTTTGCTGGTCCGCACCGATCCCGAGGCGCCCAAGCATCACGGCATCAGCTATCTCTTGGTCGATATGAAGACGCCGGGCATCACCGCGCGCCCGCTCGTCCTGTTGAACGGCCACCGCCATTTCAACGACGTCTTTTTCGAAGATGTGGGGGTGCCGAAGGAGAACCTGGTCGCCGCCTGGGCGGTTGATCAGGGCGACAGCGAGGCGCCGTTCGCGGTGGCGATGGCCAAGGCCGCGGCGTCCGACATGGCGCGCGAGGTCGCCGGAACCAGCATCCAGTTGCATGGCGGCATCGGCATGACCTGGGAGCACGATCTGCAGCTCTATTTCAAGCGCGCCAAGCTTCCGAGGTGGCGTTCGGCGACGCCAGTTGGCACCGCGAGCGCGTCGCCCGGCTGCTCAACCCGTAAACCCGCTCGCGCAGGATTAGTGTACCCGCTACAAGCGATCCAATGAACACGCTGCTCAGTTTCGCGCCCTACATCGCGTTTTACGTCGCGATCAGCGTCGTCACAGTCGAGACGGCCTTATGGATCGCGGCGGCCGTCGCGCTGCTGATCGCTTGTTGGAACTGGGCGCGCAGCCGCTCGCCCGAGGTCCTCGAAATCGGCAGCGTCGTCGTGTTCGCCGCACTCGCCGCCTTTACCGCCGCGTTTCATTGGCCGTGGGCGCTGATCGCGGTGCGGCTCGCGGTCGATAGCGGGTTGCTCGCGGTCGTCCTGTTCTCGTTGGCCATCGATCGGCCGTTCAGCCTGCAATATGCACGTAAGCGGGCGCCGCCGGAGGTGTGGAACACGCCATTGTTCATGTCGGTCAACCGCCGCATCACCTGGGTGTGGGCGGCGGCCTTCGCGGCGATGGCGGCGGCGCATGCCGCGGTCGTCTTTGTGCCCGGAACCCCGTCCTGGATCGGCACCGCGGTCACGATCGCCGCCTTGTTCTGCGCGTTCCGATTCACGGCCCGCTACCCGGACGCGGCCCGCCGGAGCGCGGCAGCTGCTGCCGGCGCCTGAATTGCCGACCCTGCGCGGACGGCAAAACAATTTCGACGCGCTGCGCCTTGTCGCCGCCGTATCGGTGATGTTTTCGCATGCGTTCCTGATCGCCGACGGCACGCAAAGGAACGAATGGCTGATCCGGCTGACCGGCAACCAATCGATCCTCGGCCTCACCGGCGTCTTTGTCTTCTTTGCAATTAGCGGCTTTCTGGTGACGCAGAGCTTTGAGCACACCGGGCACCCGCTGCGGTTTATGACGAAGCGCGCGCTGCGTATCTTCCCCGGTCTGTTTGTCGCGGCCTTGCTGTCGGCATTTGTTCTGGCGCCGCTCGTGACGACCTTGGAGCCGGGCGCCTATTTCGGCCAGCCGACACCTTATCGCTATGTGATTGGCAATACTCTCCTGAGCCCGACAGTCCATGAATTGCCCGGGGTCATGTTCGTCAACAACCCGGTCGGGCTCGAAATCAACGGTTCGATGTGGACCTTGCGCTTTGAATTCATGATGTACGTCCTGGTGTTGGTGCTCGGCGTGCTGCGGCTTCTGACCCTGCCGGTCCTGATCGCGCTGCTGGTACTCGGCATCGCCTGCTTGCAATTCGACGAGGCGCTCGCTTTTCTCGGCGGCTGGGGCTGGCTGCTCGCTTTCTTCGCCATCGGCATGATCCTCTACAAGCTGCGCGCGACGCGCATCTTCGACGGCCGCGTCGCGGTGCTCGCCCTCACCGGCCTTGTTCTCAGCGTGCCGTTGCATGAGTTCATTCCGCTGTTCCCGCTGTTCGGCTGCTATCTGGCGCTGTGGCTGGCGCTCAATCCACGGCTGCCGGCGATCCGCGCGGCACGGTTCGGCGACCTGTCCTATGGCCTTTACATTTACGGCTGGCCGGTCGAGGAGGGGACGATCCGGCTTCTTGGCGGCAGCGCGCCGTGGTGGCACGTCTTTGCGCTCGCCCTGCCGGCGACGGCGGCTCTTGCCTTTCTGTCGTGGCATCTGGTCGAGCGCCCGGTACTGCAGCTAAAGCCCGGCGCCCGGCGGTCCAGCGCTCTCGCCTCGCCGTCGACCGCGGCAGCGCAAGGCGCCTGAGCGTTTCAACCGGCTTCGAAGGGCTGGCGCCGTGGCTCGCACCGCCGTTAGTATGCGCGCCACCAGGCAATTGCGAGGGGAGGAGTGCTGTGCGAGTCCACAATCTCTATGCCGATGCGAACGGCCAGTCGCATTGGCGCGACGTCGAGGTCGAATGGGTCGAGGAGACGCCCGGAGGCAAGCTGTCAAAGCGGCTGCCGGCCACCGGCATCATCTTTCGCGAGGTCCCGCCGACCTACGATCTCGACTGGCACCCCGCGCCGCGTCGCCAGTACATCATCAATCTCGACGCGGGCGTGCAGATTACCGCGAGCGACGGCGAAGCCCGCAAGATCGGCGCCGGCGAGGTGGTCTTGGTCGAGGACACCACCGGCAAGGGCCACTTGTCGAAGGCGCTCGACGGCAAGATCCGCAACTGCATCTTTGTACCCGTGGAATAACGGAGGCTCACATGAAGCTGGTGTATTTCGACGACTGGAAGCTCGGCGTGGTGAAAGGCGACCGCGTCGTCGACGTGTCGGCGGCCGTGCGCGACATCCGGCACACCGGGCCGGGCGACCTGATGAACGGTCTGATCGGCAATTTCGCGCAGTACAAAGGCAAGCTCGAAGACGCCGCGGCGAGCGGCCAGGGCGTGCCGCTGGCCTCGGTCAAGCTCCGGCCGCCCCTGCCCAAGCCGGACAACATCGACTGCATGGCCGTCAATTACATGGAAGACGGCACCCGCAGCGCGCCGGCACCGATCAACGCCTTCCAAAAAACGGCGAACGCCATCTGCGGACCGGGCGACACGATGGTATTGCCCGACGCACCGGCGACGATCTTTGAGGGCGAAGCCGAACTGGCGCTCGTGATCGGCAAGAAGGCGAGCCACGTCAAGGCCGCCGATGCGATGGACTATATCTTTGGCTACACCTGCTTTATCGACGGCTCGGCGCGCGGTCTGCCGGCACCCGGCTTTTTCGCGATGAAGTCGCGCGACACCTTTGCGCCGATCGGGCCGTGGATCGTCACCAAGGACGAAATCCCGGATCCACAAAAGTTGCAGATCCGGCTGTCAAACAACGGCACCTTGATGCAAGATTTCAACACTAGCGACATGGCTCACAAGATCCCGCGCTGCATCGAGTGGTTGAGCTCGATCCACGCCCTGGAACCGGGGGACATCGTCGCCACCGGCACCAATCACCGCGGCCTCAATCCGTTCATGGATGGCGACAAGATCGATCTCGACATCGAGGGTGTCGGCAAGCTCTCCGTCACCGTCAAGGACGAGCTGAACCGCAAATGGGAACGGGTGACGCGGCTGCAGATGCACGAGCGGGCGGCGCAGAAGACGCCGGGTGCCTATCCCGACATTACGCCGCAAACCTCGGGCAAGCACGCCCCCGCGCGCTAAGCTCAGGCTGAGACCAGCAATCCCCCGTGGCCGGGCTCGACCCGGCCACCCACGCCTTCAACGAGCAAAGGCGCGGATGCCCGGATCAAGTCCGGGCAAGCGGCCCTTGTGACTTGGTAACGAGGAAAACGCCATGGCCGCCGACGGATTTGCGTACACCCATCTGTTCGCCAAGGATCTGCCGGCGCCGGCGCCGCGCTGGACCGGCTTTCCGAAATACAATTTTATCGGCGGCCACAACGACCCGGAGCATGTGCCGGCGGCGGAATTGGCGGCGGCGGCCGAGGCGGTGCTTCGCCGCGACGGCGCCGCTTTGGCGCTCTATAACCCGCACGGCCCGCAGGGCTTCCGCGGCATCCGCGATTTTGTCGTAAACAAGGTCGCGGCCCGCGGCATCCGCTGCACGTCCGACGACGTGCTGATCACCTCCGGTTCGGGGCAAGGGCTCGACCTCGTCAACCGGACACTGCTCAATCGCGGCGACACGGTGATCCTCGAGGAGTTCACCTATGGCGGCGCCTTGACCAAATTGCAGCGGCTCGGGGTCAACGTCGCCGGCGCGCCGCTCGACGATGACGGGCTGAAGATCGACGCACTCGAGCAGATCCTCGACGATCTCAAGCGAAAAGGGATCGTGCCCAAATTTATCTACACGATCCCGACCGTGCAGAACCCGACCGGCTCGATCCTGCCGGTCGAACGCCGCCAGGCATTGCTCGCTCTCGCCAAAAAGCACGGTGTCGCGATCTTCGAGGACGAATGCTATGCCGATTTGACCTGGAGTGCCGACGCGCCGGCGGCAATCTACTCGATGGATCCGAGCCAGGTGATCCATGTCGGATCGTTCTCGAAGACCCTGTCGCCGGCCCTGCGGCTCGGGTACGTCGTTGCCGATTGGGCGGTGATGAGCCGGCTCGTCGGCTTGAAGCGCGAGACCGACAGTGGCACCGGCGCCCTCGAGCAGATGGTCGTCGCCGAGTATTTCTCGCGCAAGTTCAGCGAGCATGTCGGCGAACTGACCGGCGTGTTGAAAGAAAAGCTCGACACGATGATCGACGCGCTCGAACGCGAGTTCGGCACCACGGTCGAAAAGATGTGGCGGCCAAAGGGCGGCATCTTTTTGTGGATCAAACTGCCCGACAAGGTCGACGTGACCAAGCTCGTCGCCCCGGCCGCCAAGGAAGGGCTCGTCTTCAACCCGGGCCCTGAATGGTCGTGCAACCCGGCCGAGACCAAGTCGCATCTGCGGCTGTGCTTTGCGCTGCCGTCAAAAGATGTGATCCGCAGCGGTGTGGCGACCTTGGCGCGCGTCTGCTACGAGGAAACCGGCCTCCCCGAACAAAGCGCTAACATCCGCCGCGCCTCGATTTGAGGAGGTCCCGTCCGAGCCCCCCACCCAACCCGGCCGGAGCGCTGCGGTCATCACTTATCGGCCGGCCTTCAGTGCGTCGGCAGGCGGATGGGCTAGCCAGCTCTCGACGCTAAACGCAGGTGCGGACTGACCGCACCGAGGTCTATCCCGCAGCGAGCGACGCTTCGACATTGCGCGGCGGGATGAGCAATTTTGACCAGACAAGCCGTCCGACGGGCAAGCAGTATCCTTTCGGAATCGGCAAGCTGCCCGCTCCACGCGGCGGGGGAGAGAAACCAACAGCAGATAGGCGGAAAAAAGATGGCCGGCGAGGACAACGCGGCAGTGGTCGACGCTGGCGATCCGGGTGAGCGGGGGGCGGTCATGCCGTCGATCAGTCTCGATGATGTCCTAATCACATCGGAGCTGCGCAAGCGCGGCCAGCGCCGATCGCACCTGCACCGGGCGGCGTCAGCCTTGCATGAGCTCGCCCAACAGGTTGAAAAGCGTCCCTCGGACGTGCTGCCCCGCCTTGTCGAACTGGCGAGGGAGCATTGCGGGGCGGGTTCCGCCGGGATCAGCGTTTACGAGCCGCGGCCCGACAGCGCCGGTATTTTTCGGTGGAATTCGCTGACCGGCAAGGCCGCGCCCTTCAGCGGGGAAACGACGCCGCGAGACTTCAGCCCCTGCGGCATGTGTCTCGATTTAGCCGAAACGATCCTGATGGATCGGCCGGGCCGCTACTACGATTGGTTCAATCTCCCGGACTTGCCGGTTGTCGAGGCTCTTCTGGTGCCATTGTTCGTCGCCGGCGGCAAACCGTTCGGAACGCTGTGGCTGATGTCGCACGACGACAAGCGGTTCGACCGGGGCGACGCTCTGCTGCTGAGCCAACTGGCGACCTTGCTTGGCATTGCCCTGAACATGATTACCGACGCGGCGGACAAGGACGCCGCGCTCGGCCAAGCCGAGGCGGCGTTGCATCAATCGTTCAAACTGGCCGCCTTGGGGCACCGCGCCGCGGAGATAGCGCACGACTTTAATAATCTCCTCACCGTGGTCGGCGGCCAACTCGAACTGATCAGAGAGCGAACCCAAGACGATCAGATCAAGCAGCTGGCCGATCGCGGTCTCAACACGGCGTTTCGCGGTGAGAGGCTGGTTCAGCAGATTCTGTCTTTTGCCCGGCGGCAGCCCCTCCGTCTCGATTTGATCGACGTTGAGAAAGTCGCGGACAACATCGTCGATATGTTGCGTCAGATGGCCGGTTCGCTGAGCGTGAAGAGACAGATCGCCGATGATTTGTGGCCGCTGCGCGCCGATCAGGATCAATTGGGGCTGGCGATCCTCAACATTGCCCTCAACGCTAGAGATGCGATGCCGAAAGGCGGCGTCCTGACGATCGATGTGCGCAACGCGGTTTTGCGGAACGCCCCCGACGATGACGGACTCAACGGCGACTTTGTCGCGATCGCGATTTCCGATACCGGCGGCGGGATGTCCGCCGAAACCCTGGCGCGCGCATTCGAGCCGTTCTTTACGACAAAGCAGGACGGTCTCGGGACGGGCCTCGGCCTCAGCATGGTTGCCGGCTTTGCCAAGCAGTCGGGCGGGACTGCGCGCATAAGCAGCGAGGTCGGGCGCGGCACCTCGGTGACCATCTATCTTCCTAGTGGTGCTAACCTGACAAATGACTGCGATCGCCTCCTATCCGTCGCCCCCGCGCAGGCGGGGGTCCAGGGCAAGCGCCCGGTGCCCACCGCCCAGGGTTCCCGCTTTCGCGGGAATGACGAGGAGGTCAGGGATGGGTGCTAAACGTCAGAACGGATCCGCTAGAGCGGCGGCAGACATTTCGAATTAGCGCCGTCGAGTTGGTTTGCGGCGCTCGCGGACGACTTTCGGGTCTGGTATGGTGCCGCAACGGCCGGCTGTGCTGATCGCCCGTCACCCGGGCCGCTGACTTCAACCAAACGAGCGGCCTCTCGGAGAACACCCTTCGACGTGATCGACGCGTGCGCGGAGGTAGATATGCAATCCGTTAACACTGCGGGGTTCGATCCCGAGGCATTCTTAGCTAAAGCCGGCCGCGGCCACAGTATCACCGAATACGGCGATGCGGAGGTGGTGTTTGGCCAGGGAGACCCTGCCGACGCAGTGTTCTTTGTTCGGCAAGGAAAAGTGAAGATCGCAGTGATCTCGCGACGCGGCAAAGAAGCTGTGGTGGGGATCCTGGAGGCTGGTAATTTCTTTGGAGAAGCCGTGCTGACCGGCCAGCAGGTGCGGACGTCGATCGCCACGGCAATGGGCAAGTGCCTGATCGTCCGGCTCTCCGCAACAGAAATGACCCGCGTGCTCAACGAGGAGCCGAGCTTCTCCGGGTTTTTTATCACCCATCTGCTGTCGCGCAACCTGCGGATCGAGGAGGATCTCGTCGATCAACTGTTCAATTCCAGCGAAAAGCGGTTGGCACGGATGCTCTTGCTGCTATCCAACTACGGCAAGGAGGGCAAACCCATACCGGTCATCCCGGATATCACACAGGAAATGCTGGCCGAGATGATCGGGACAACTCGTTCGCGGTTCAGCTTCTTTATGAACAAATTCCGCAAGTTGGGTTTCATCTCCTACAACGGAACCCTGGAGGTGCACTCTTCTCTGCTCAACGTAGTGCTCTACGATTAGCTAGAGCAGTTTCCGGCCGAGTTACACGCGGTCATTGCGAGGAGCGGAGCGACGAAGCAATCCCGAGCAGACGACGGACAGCGGTCCCGAGATTGCTTCGCTGCGCTCGCAATGACCGAGTACGAGACTGGCGATCCGACCTGATCGGGAACTGCTCCAGACCAGCTCCCCGAACAAAGCGCCAACTCGCCCTTATCTCGGCCGGCGTGTATCTGGCAAGCGGAGGGCCATTGCCGCGCTGCAAACAACGAGACAACCATCCATAGCTGTTCGGAACCCAGCAAATTCGCCAGACGCCAGGTTCTTGTTAACGGAGGATTCGATGGCTCTCGATCAAGCCGGTAGAGCGGCGGCAATTCGAGCCTTGCATCGGCGGCGCCATCGGTTTGCGATCCCGATGTCGGGGCGGTGCGCCGCGACTATACCGACACCGCCGCCCGGTTCCCGACGAATACAGCTTCCGCACAGGCCCGCCAAAGGCGATGGGTTGGGCTGGGCTCAACCCATCTTAGGTGACTGCGCCCGGTTCAGTTGATCGAGGCGAGTTCCTCGATCCGCAGACCAGCGCGAACGCGATCGACCAGCTCCTCGGGTTCATAGACGATGCCGACCGGATTTTTGTCATTGATCGATCGGCTCTGCATATAGGCCCGGCCTTCGGCCGCGGTCGCAAAATTGTCGACCAATAGCTCAACCTGGTTATGGTCGGGATCGTGGTAATACATCGAGGTCGTGACCCCGTGGTTGACGCAGCGATGCGGGTGGATGCCGATCTGCTGCAGCCGCTGATAATTGTCGATCAGATCGTCGAGCCCGCCAAAGGTGAAGGCGACATGATGCAGCCCGGCTTCTTTCCCGGCTCTTGGCCCGTCCGGTTCGCGCTCAGCGAGCGGGCCGGGGTCGAGAAAGGCGACCCGGTGATGCTCGTCGTCATAGCTGACGAACGAAATGTGCTCGGCCTCGTAAAGGATTTCCGCTCCGAGCACGGTGCAGTACCAATCGATCATCTCGCGCCGGCGATTGGTCTGCAGCACGATATGCGACAGCTTCTTTGGTGACGCCATGAACTCCTCCCTGGCAAGATGGTGCCTGTCCCGCGGATCGGTGCACGAGAGGAGCACAAGAGTCAACCGTGAGCCGTAGCCGCGCGGCCATCGCCGCTTAAGCGAATCGCGACCCGCTTCCAGCGCCCTTCGAACTCCCGGCCCGCCGGCCGCTCCGGAAACACCCTCGCCGGCCGCCGGGCCGGCGTCGCTGTTGAGGGTGGGTCAGGCGGCGTTCGAGTCCTTGGGGCGGATATAGGCAAGTGCGGCGTGCTCGGCGCAATAGGGCTTGCCGGGCGCCGGCCGGGCGCCGCAAAAATGAAAGTTCGGATCGTTCGGATGGCCATAGGGCCACAGGCAGCTCGGGCCGCTGAATTCGAAGACGTTGCGCCGCGGCGGCAGTTTTGGCGACGTGTCGCGCCGCGTCATCGCGCTGCGATAAAGCCGCCCGATGACGGCATTTTTGGTCAGGCCGAGGCGGCGGCCGATCTCGGCGGTCGGCAAGCCCTCCTCGAATAACTGCGTCAGCCGCTCGACCCGCTCCTCGGTCCAGGTGATTTCCATCGGTTCCCCCGCATTCTGTGGATCATCGATCCAGCCCCACAAAATAGAGTACCAGGCTAGTGGCCATGCCGCAACCGGTATCTATTAGTAGTGGCTGACGGGGCGAGACCTCGACCTTTCGCACCCCCATGCGATCCGGCGACCGGGAGCCCCGTCAGCGACGGATCATCGCTTACACCAAATAGCGGCGAAAAATTGGCAGTGTTGCCCGCAGCTTACCGCGGCGATTAGCCGTTTAATCCGGACGCGCCCCGCCCCGAATCTCAGATGGCGGCGATTCTCCAAAACATCGATTATCGCGCGCGCGGGCTGATGCGATTTTCGGCGTTCCTTGATGCGATGACGGGGTTCGCGAGATGCGTCCTGTGGACGCTCCTCAGCATGAGGGTCGATTCTTGATGGCACTGAGGAAAATGCCTCATCCCGAGATGCCTCGCGAAACAGGGCCGCGAAGAGCCTGCCCTCCCGAAGGCGGGGGACGCACGGCATTCTTCCGGTCCTACGGCAGTTCTGCCCAGTCTCCTTGCTCAACCCGTCCTACGGGTCAAGGCGCAGTTCGCCGTCGCCGAGCGGGGCGAAATAGGCTTCGACCGTCGCGTCGTCGATTTCGGCGAGCGCGGCCGGTTGCCAATGCGGGTTTTGGTCCTTGTCGATCAAGACCGCGCGCACGCCCTCGTAAAAATCGTGCGCCATCACGAAATGCTGGGTCAGCCGGTATTCGAGTGCCAATGCCTGTTCGACGTCGAAACCGCGACCGAGGATCAGCTGGCGCAGCGTGACCTTGAGGCTGGTCGGCGATTTGGTCAGGAGGCCGGCTCGGGTTTGCGCCGCCCATCCAGCGTCGGCGGCGCCCGCATATGCCTCGGCCGCGAGCGCATCGAGGACCGCCTCGATCGTATCGCCCGCAAATGAGCGGTCGATCGCCGGCCGCACCGCCGCGAGCGGTGCGGTGCCGGGATCGCCGGCTAATTCGGCGAGGACCGCATCGACCTGCGCGAACTCGCCGCCTGTCTTCCACGCGACCCCGGCGAGCGCCGCCAGCAATGCTTCGATCCGCTCCTGCGCCATAAAATGCGTCGCAAAGCCACAATAAAGCGCATCGGCCGCCTGCAACCGCGCGCCGGCGAGGCCGAGATAATGGCCGATCCGCCCCGGGCAGCGATTCAGAAACCGGGTCGCGCCGACATCGGGAAAGAGGCCGATCGCGGTCTCCGGCATCGCGAACAAGGTGCGCTCAGTCGCGACCCTGTAGGCGCCGTTGACCGAGATCCCGGCGCCGCCGCCCATCGTGATGCCGTCGATGATCGCGATATAGGGTTTGGGAAAACGGTGGATGCCGCAGATCAGCCGGTATTCCTCGGCAAAGAAGACGCTGGTCAGCTCGTGTGCGGCGCCAGTTCCGCGCCCGGCCTCGTAGACCGCACGCACGTCGCCGCCGGCGCAAAAGGCGCGTCCGCCGGCGCCGCGTACCACGACCGCATGCACCGCCGGGTCCGCTGCCCAGGCGGCGAGCGCCGGGGCGATATGCCGGTAATTCGCCAAGGTCAGCGCGTTCAACGCCTGCGGCCGGTTGATTGTCAGGGTCGCGACCCCGCCCGCGCGGCCGAGCAGGATTTCGCAAGTGTCAGACATATTGATAAGAGTTTCTTGATAAGAGTTTCCCTTCCCCGTTTTGGCCGGGCCGAGCCCGGCCACGAACGTAGAATGGCACGCTGTCCGCGATTTCCTCGCCGGTCATTGGGCGAAGGCGGATTGGAGCAATGCCCGGTGGTTCGGCTCGGCCGCGGTCACGCATTCGACGGGCCGAGCAGGCGCCGGGCGATGATCACCCGCATGATCTCGTTGGTGCCCTCGAGGATCTGGTGGACGCGCACGTCGCGCAGATAGCGCTCGATAGGGAAGTCCTTCAGGTAGCCGTAGCCGCCGAACAGCTGCAACGCCTCGTTGCAGACATGAAACCCGGCATCGGTCGCCAGCCGTTTGGCCATCGCGCAATGGGTGACCGCCTGCGGATCGGCATTGTCGAGGCTGGCGGCCCCGCGCCATACCAAAAGCCGCGCCGCGTCGAGCTCCGTCGCCATGTCGGCGAGCTTGAATTGCAATGCCTGGAAATCGGCGAGCGGATGGCCGAACTGGCGCCGTTCGAGCAGATATGCCCGCGCCGCCTCGAGGCAGGCCCGCGCCCCGCCCAATGAACACGCTGCGATGTTGAGCCTGCCGCCGTCGAGCCCCATCATCGCGATCTTAAAGCCGTCGCCCTCGGCGCCGAGGCGGTTGGCGACCGGCACCCGGCAATCCTCGAACATCACCATCGCCGTCGGCTGGCTGTTCCAGCCGAGCTTTTTTTCCTTTTTGCCAAAGGACAGGCCGGGTGTGCCGTTTTCGACGACGAGGCAGGATATGCCGTGCGGGCCATCGGCTCCGGTTCGCACCATCGCGACATAGATGTCGCTGGCCCCACCGCCCGAGATGAACGCCTTGGCGCCGTTCAGCACATACTCGTCACCGTCGCGGCGGGCGCGGGTCGCCAACGCCGCCGCGTCCGAGCCGCTGCCGGGCTCGGTCAGGCAATAGCTGGCGAGATGGTCCATTGGGGTCAGCTTTGGCAGAAACCGGGCGCGCTGATCGCGATCGCCAAAGCGGTCGATCATCCACGACGCCATGTTGTGGATCGACATATAGGCGGCGGTCGAGACGCAGGCGGCGGCCAGCTCCTCGAAAATGATCGCGGCATCGACCCGGCCGAGCCCGCTGCCGCCGAATTCCTCGCCGACATAGATTCCGGCAAAACCCAGCGCCGCCGCCCGCCGCAATGCCGCGACCGGAAACTCCTGGCGCTCGTCCCAGCCCGGCGCCTGCGGCAGCCAGTCCTCGCGCGCAAAGGCGCGGGCCGTCTCCTGAAACGCCCGCTGCTCGGGCGAAAGAGTGAAATCCATGCGCCGGAATATAGCCGCCGCCGAGTGGTCCGCAACCGGACTGGTACGCGCGAGGCGATGCGGGGGTTGTCCGCGCCACCAGCAATTCCGTGGTAGTCTCGTGGACGGGTCGAGCTTCCAGGAGGAATCACGATGCTGAGCGGCGCCTATCGCTTTCCGCTGATGGAGAGCGTCGTTTTTGGGACGCCCTATGCCGACGCGCTGATGCAGGAGGTCGACCGGCTCGACGCCCGCGCCGTTTTTGTGCTGGCGAGCGGCACCTTGGCGCGCGAGACCGATCTCGTCGAGCAGCTGCGGCAGAGGCTCGGCAACCGCTTTGCCGGGCTTTGCGCCAAGATCGGCGCGCACACGCCGCGCACCGATGTCGTTGCCGCCGCCAACATGGCGCGCGAGGCCGGCGCCGATTTGATCGTAACCTTGGGTGGCGGCTCGGTCACCGATGCGGCGAAGATGGTGGGTCTCTGCCTCGGCAATGATGTGACCGCGCCCGGGCAGCTCGACGATTTCCGCGCCACGATCGCCCCCGACGGCACGAGCCGGCGCCCCGCGGTCAAGCCGCCCGGGGTGCGCATGATCGCGATCCCGACGACGTTGTCAGCGGGCGAGTTCTCGGCCGGCGCGGGCTGCACCGACACCCAGCGTCACGTCAAGGAGAGCTTCAGCCATCCGCAGATGGTCCCGCGCACGGTCATTCTCGACCCGGCGGCGAGCCGGCCGACGCCCGAATGGCTGTTTCTGTCGACCGGCATCCGCGCCGTCGATCATGCGGTCGAGGACATCTGCTCGGTCAACGGCCAACCCATTTCCGAAGGTGCGGCGTTTCACGCGCTGCGCCTGTTGGGGAAAGGGCTGCCGGCGGTCAAGGCCGACCCCGCCGATCTCGACGCGCGGCTCGATTGCCAGATCGGCGCCTGGATGTCGATGGTCGGCTCGCAGACCGGGGTCAGCAAAGGGGCGAGCCACGGCATCGGCCATGTGCTCGGGGGCACCGCCGATGTGCCGCACGGCTACACCTCGTGTATCATGCTGCCGCACGTATTGCGCTTTAACCATCAGGTGAACGCCGGCCAGCAGGCGCGGGTCAGCGAGGCGTTGGGCCGTCAGGGCGAGCCCGCCGCCGACGCCGTCTCAGCACTGATCTCAGGGCTCGGCTTGCCGACCCGATTGCGCGATGTCGGTGTCAAGGAGGACCAGCTCGACCTGATCGCCGAAAACTCGATGCACGACCGCTGGATCCACACCAACCCGCGCAAGATCGACGGCCCCGGGATCATCCGCAAATTGCTCGACGCCGCCTGGTAGCCGCCGCGAGATCGATCGCCAGGGCGAGGAGCAGGGCTGTGGCGCCGACCGCGAACAGCAGCGGATAAGACCCGGCGGTGCGGGCGAAGAGAGCGGAAAAGCCGTAGGCCGCGACCGCCTGGCCGAGCGCGAAGGCGATCGTGCACCACACCCAGGCGCGGCGCTGCAATTCGGCGTTGTGCGGGACCAGCTCATGCACCCGGCCCAGCGCCAGCGGGACGACGCCTGGTACGAAGGCGCCGACCACAATGCTGGACAGCGCCAACGACGCTGGGCCGGCGCTGACCGCGAGCATGCCGACCGCCACCGCCTGAACCAACAAGGCGAGCCGCATCGCCGCGCCAAAGGAAATCCGGTCACCGAGCCGGCCGGCGACCAGCGGCCCGGCCATGGCCCCGATCCCAAACAGCACCCAGCATTGCGCGCCGGCGGCGAGGCCGCGGCCGAGCCCGCGCGCAACAAAATCGACCAGCAGGATCATGTGCGGGACGAGGCCGACCGCGTTCAACCCATACACGATATAGAGTGCGTTCAGCCCAGGATGCGGCTCGCGGCCGCGCGCTGCTGCCCCGGTCGGCGGCCGGCCCGGCCACGCATTCCACGACAGCAGCGTCAGCCCCAGCGAGACGGCGCCGAGACCGAGCCAGGCCGTGACGAGACCGGCACGCATCAGGAGCGGCACCAGCGTGCCCGAGGCGGCGATGCCGAGCCCGACCCCGGTGAAGATCACGCCACCGGCCAGCCCGCGCCGGGCCGGCGGCACCTGCTTCAATACCGCCGGTGCCGCCAGCGCCATCAGCGCCCCGCCCGATATCCCGGCCGCGAACCGGCACGTGAAATACCAAGCGAACGACAAAGGTGCGGCACAGCCAAAGAAGGCGGCCGTCGCCGCAATCATCATGAGCCGCAGCGCCGCGGCGGTACCGATCCGCGCCGCGATCGGCCGGGCGAGCAGCGCGCCGCCGAGATACCCGGCCAAATTCGCCGCGGCGAGATAGACCGCGGCCGAGGGCGAGAACCAGTGCGCGGCGATCAGCGCCGGCAGCAGCGGGGTATAGGCGAAGCGTGCCAACCCCACCCCGACCAGGCTCGCGCACAAGCCGGCAAAGACCGCGCGCCAAACAGCAATATCCTCGCTTGGCATGGCGGCACCCACGATCGCCGGCTCCAAGTTTGTGTACTTAGCGAGGCTAGAGCGCCGCGGCTGGCTAGAATAGTCTCAATAGGCGAGCCTAGCCTTCGCTGTCGGCGAACCCAGGGTAGTGCGCGTGATCATCATGCGCTCCGACCTTAGCGGCGTCGCACTGACAGCGTTCTGTCAGCAGAGAGAGGCTCGGATGTGCGGTATCGCTGCGGCGTAGCGAAATCTAATAAATCGACCAGCCCCCGCTCTTCGCCTGCCTGATCTCTCGTTTGCTGAACATGCGGTCAGCGACCCGCGCGTCAGCGAGGCAGTCGCGGGGTCAACCGCCGCTGCCCAGGTCTTGAATTTCGACTCGGTTGGAGACCGTTGTAGCGCGTCGAATGGCTCCGAGACACCGGATCGGGCATTTTCACCGAGGCATTCATCGGCCTTGCGGCGCGCCAAGCCTACGACGCGGTCTGCCCCTGCTGAGGAAGGGCGAACTGAAAGACAGCGCCCTGAGGGAGGTTTGTCGTCGCCCAAAGGCGTCCGCCATGGGCCTCGATGATCGAACGGCAAATCGACAGTCCCATGCCCAGGCCGCCGGGTTTGGTCGTGTAGAATGCGTCGAAGAGCCGGTCTCGGTTCTCCGGCTTCAGGCCTGGGCCGGAATCCTGCACCGCGACGAGCACGCCGCCGGATCCATCTTGCCCGGTTCTGATCACCAGCTCCCGCGCCGCCGCGCTCGATCCGCTCATGGCTTCCAGAGCATTGAGGATCAGGTTCAGCATCACTTGTTGGAGCTGGATCCGATCCCCTAGTATGACCGGCAGACCGTCCGCCACCTGAGTCTGCAGCGAGGTCCGGTTGCTGCGCAGTTCGCTGCGCGTCAGCGCGATGACTTCGAGCATCGCCTCGTTGATGTCCACCTCTTCGTTCCGCGGCGGCGCTTTCCTGACGAGCGCGCGAATCCGGCCGATGATGTCGCTGGCTCGTCTGCCGTCCCTGATGATCCGGCCAAGAGCCTGCCTGACCTCCTCCAGATCGGGCGGCTCGGCGCCAAGCCAGCGCCACGCTGCATTGGCGTTGGTCAGCGCCGCGGCGATCGGCTGACTGACTTCATGGGCGATCGAAGCCGCGAGCTGGCCGGTAGCGGTCACGCGATTAGCGTGGGCGAGCTGCATCTGCGCATCGCGCAAGCGGGCCTCTCGCCGACGCAATTCTTCCTCGGTGCGCTTCAGGTCCTCGATGTCGGTGCTCGTTGCGTACCATTCGACGACGCTTCCCCGCTCGTCGCGCAGCGGCACAAAGCGCAACAGAAACCGGCGATATTCTCCGTCGGCCCGCCGCAGACGCGCTTCCCTCTCGAACGGCTCCCCAAGGGCGAGCGCCGCACGCCAGTCGTCCATTGCGCCGTCTTCGGGATGTAGTGCATTCATCCAGGCCCAGCCGCGACCCTCCTCCGCAGATAACCCGGCATAGTCGCGGAACCGTTTATTCAAAAAATTGGCCGCGCCGTCGGGCGAATGGCTCCACACCACCGCCGGAATCGTGTCGATGATGACTTGCAGCCGATCTTTCAACGCCGCCGCTTCTCCCAGCCTGCGCGCCCGCCTCACAAGACCGGTGATGACGAATGAGGTCGTCGCAAAGGCGGCCACCGCCATGGCATCCTCGGGGGCGTCGATCCGGATGCTGAAACGCGGCACAGTAAAAAAGTAATCGAGGCACACGGCCGCGATGATGGAGAGAGCGACCGCAGGAACAAGGCTGCCCCTGAGGCACAGCAGCACGACAACGATCACGTAGGCGAGGCTGGCTGTGGCGAGATTGAGGTCGAGCCAGAGGCCAACCAAGGTCAGGAACGCCAGAGCGGCGGCGCCGAGCAATATCTCCGCTGCTGGATGCCAGAATTTGGAAATCTGGTGACGGTTGATCGGCATACCAGGCGGCCCCACTGGCACAGGCGCCACACCCCCCGTGACCGGCGCTGGAGACGTCAACCCTTTAGCCGGATCGATCTCCTACCAGCAGCCGATTCTGCCACACCGCGGGGTACTCCCCAATCATATTCGCCGGGGGGAGCGACGTTAGACCCGTTCCAATACGGGGACTGGACGATCGGCTCGCCGCCGGTTGATCGAGCCGGCGACGGTCGTGAGCGCTTTCACTCCGGTCAATTGTTCAGCGACGAGCGGATACAAGCGAGCAGGTCGTTCTCGTCGAACGGCTTGCTCAGATAACAAACCACCCCATCCCCCAACGCGCGCTCCCGCACGCTGTCGTCAGGGTAAGCCGTAATCAAAATGGTCGGTATGGTATTTCCCGAAGCCACTAGGTGGCGATGCAGCTCGAGCCCCGTCATCCCGGGCATATGCACGTCCGCGATCAGGCAGGAGGTGCGGGGGGCCTGGCGGGAGGTCAAGAACTCTTCCGCAGACGCAAAGGCCTCGGCCGTATACCCCAACGACTTCATGAGCCCCCTCATTGCCTCGCGCATCGACTCATCATCGTCGATGACCGAGATCAGGGGCTTGGTTTTTGGCACGTCACCTCCTTCATGCGGGTTTCCGCGGGTATGAGCGCGCTGCGATCCAGGGCCATTTGGCGAGGATATTCGACAGCATTTTGAGAACATAAGACAAAACCAAACCGCCCGCGATTATACTTTGGTTTAAACAGAATTGCTGCGAGAGCGAATGAGGTCGAGCGTCCGCGAGTGGCGGCGAAGCTAAAAATCCTTTCTCCGCCACGCCCACGATTTTAGGATGTTTCTGCCGCGGGATTTGCCGCTGCCCAGAGCGTTACGGTGCGTCTTTCCAGATTCGCGAGCGATGACCACGCAGCCAACCATCATTATCGTCGATGACGACCCGGGGATTCGTGAGTCGCTCGAAGGCTTGCTCCGCTCCGTGGGCTTGCAAGTCAAGGCGTTAGCTTCGGTGCCCGAATTCGTCAACGAAGGGCGCCCGGAAGGACCCGCTTGCCTGGTGCTCGATGTCAGGTTGCCCGGCCGAAGCGGTCTTGATTTTCAGCGCGAGCTCTCGGCGGCGAACATTCACGTTCCGATCATTTTCATCACCGGATACGGCGACATCCCGATGTCCGTCCAGGCGATAAAGGGCGGAGCGATCGAATTCCTGACCAAGCCGTTCCGCGATCAAGACCTGCTGGACGCGATCCAGCTGGGCCTCGCGCGAGATCGCGCATGGCTGGAGAACGAAAAGGCGATCGGCGCGCTGCGGGCGCGCTTCGAGACTCTCACCCCCCGCGAGCGCGAGGTGATGGCCTTGGTGGTGACCGGCCGCCTCAACAAGCAGATCGCCTACGACATCGGCATCAGCGAGATTACCGTAAAAGTCCATCGCGGCCAGGTGATGCGAAAGATGCAGGCGGCTTCTCTGCCGGACCTGGCCCGGATGGCCGACAAGCTGAATTTCGCGGCAGACAGCTCTCAAAGCGGTTAGACCCGCGAAAAGGTCCGGCCCACCTGAAGCCCTCGCGCCCGAGGGCGTTCTTAGGGCCCTCTTAAACCAAAGTGTAATAGGGGTGATTCTCAAGCGGCATCCATTCACCCGCTGGTGTAATGGCACGCCCTGAAACGTCTGGTTAGCCTGAGCTCGATTGGGTCCTGACCCCAATTCACAAAGTCGAACCGCTTCCAAACGAACCGATAGAAGGGGTGGCGATTATGAGCAAACAGGGAATCCATGGCGAGCCTCGTCCCGGCAATTTATTGCCGTTCAAACACGCACACGAAAGCAACGGAACCGCCTGCGGACCGAATGATCCGCTTGCTCGTCATTGGGGTGTCTGCCTTCATAGGGCTCGCGCGCGGCCCGATGAAATGAGCGAGATTGGCGCCGACCAAGCCGCTTCTGCGACAGACGCGTATCTCTCGGGAAGAAGTCGGGCAGCATTCGACGCGGCGCTCGAGTTTGGCCGCTTCCGCGTGCTGCTGCGCCAGCGTCAATTGGTCGCCGATGGCGTCCCGATAGGGTTGGGGACGCGCGCCCTCGACCTTCTCCTGGTCCTGCTGGAGGCCGACGGATCGTTGGTCACCAAAGAACAGCTTTTAAGCCGCGTGTGGCCAGGCATCGTCGTCTCGGACGAGAACTTGAAGGTTCAGATTTGCGCGTTGCGCAGGGCTTTTGGCAAAGACCGCGACCTTATCCGCACCGAGTCCGGCCGCGGCTATCGGTTCACTGCCGCAGTCCGCTCGATCGTCGCTCGGGATGCGTGCGGGCCCGCGCCGTGGGGGCGGCGCCGATCAAGTCACAAGCTCATTCGCCAAGGCGTTTCTTGGTGACCAGCGCAATTGGTCCCGCCCCGAGGTCGCTCCGGCAGACGCATCGTTCTAGCTCGCGCCGAGGGCGTCGCGTACTGCCGGAACTGGTTTAGCTCAGCCCGTGCGAAAGGAGGCGAAACGTGACAATACAGTCTTTTCCGGCGATCCTTGATCGGCCCATTGGCCAACCGATCGCGCCAAAAAAGCCATTGTGGAAAGCCGTGGCTTTTGCCGCTGGGCTTGGCCTCAGCATTTTTTCCAGTCCCACCCATGCCGCGCCGGCGAGCGGCGCCGACACTGTGCAGGGCCTCTACAACGCGCTGCTCTTCACGATGAAAAACGGCCCGATACTGGGTCAAAGCGGTCGTTTTACGCAACTGGAGCCGGTCATTCTCCGAAGCTTTGACATTGCCTCGATGGCGCGGTTGGCGGTCGGCCCGTCCTGGGCTTCGCTCAGCGGGGCGCAACGCCAGCAGATGGCCGCAAGTTTCGGACGTTACATCTCGGCAATCTATGCCGACCGCTTCGACAGCTACGCCGGACAGAAGCTCGAGGTGACTGGTCAGCAGCCCGCCCCGTTCGGGGTCATGGTGCGCAGTCAAATCATCAAAGCCGATGGCGAGCCGGTCGAGGTAGACTATATGATGCGCAGCAGCGGCGACGGCTGGCTGATCTCCGACATTTATCTCGACGGTACAATCAGCGAAGTGGCGACCCGCCGCTCCGAGTTTGCCGCCATCCTCAAACAGGACGGCATCGACGGCCTGATCGCGGCGCTTAACCGCAAGGCCGATATCCTGACCGCGACCACGGCAAGATCCTCTTAGTGGTACGAACCTGATAGGTGACTCCCGCCGCCTCTCAATCCGTCGCCCCCGCGAAAGCGGGGGTCCAGGGGCAAGTTACTCGCGCTGCCGGCCCCCTGTTCCAGCCAGGGGCAAGCTCTGGATACCCGCTTTCGCGGGCATGACGAAGGAGGTGTGCCAAGCGTCAGAAATGTACCACCAGCTGTCACGCCGATTGGACATGGAAAGAGGACCGCATGCGGGTTAGCGGGCGAGGGCGTAGCTGCAGCAGTCGCGGGGGTCGGGGCCAAGGTTGGGGTGAACGAGCCAGCGGCGCAGGATGCCTTCGCGGACGAGGCCGGCTTTTTCCATGACCCGCGCCGAGGCGGCATTGTCGATGTCGCAGACGGCGCCGATCCGCCAGATGTCGCTCTGGTCCATCGCCCAGCGGGCGGCCTCGGCCAAGGCTTCGGTCATCAGTCCGCGGCCCCAAAACGGGCGGGCCAGCACATAGCCGCAATCGAGCCGGTGCGGCTCGGGCCGGCGCAGCTCGAAGGCGCCGAGAAGGCGGCCTTCGGCGCGGCCGACGAGCGCATAGGTGCGCGAGCGCGTTGCCGGCGCCGTCAGGCAGCGGTCGATGTAGGACTCGGTCTCGGCGAGCCGGCGATGCGGCCGCCAGCTCAGATAGCGCAGAACCTCGATGTCCTGGGCATAGCCGGCGAAGACCGCGAGCCCGTCGCCGCGCGCGATCGGCCGCAGGACCAGGCGCTCGGTCGCGAAGCGGTCGGGGAGCATGGCGCCATTCGCCGCGGCGGTTCGCGTGCCGGGGGTCAGATCTCGTAGTCGGGCAGGCTCTGGTCCATCTCCAGCGCAGGCACCGCACCGTGCGACCAAGCGACGATGCGCGCCGGCACCCCGGCGACCGTCGCCCGCGGCGGCACGTCGCTCAACACGACGCTGCCGGCGCCGACCTTGGCCTCGGGCCCGATCTCGACATTGCCCAGCACCTTGGCGCCGGCGCACAGCAATACCCCGTCGCGGACCTTTGGGTGGCGGTCGCCGCGCTCCTTGCCGGTGCCGCCCAAGGTCACCTCGTGCAGGATCGAGACGTCGTTGCCGATGACCGCGGTCTCGCCGACGACGAGTCCGGTGCCGTGGTCGATAAACACACCGCAGCCGACCGGCACGGCGGGATGGATATCGACCGCAAAAACCTCGGACACGCGGCTTTGCAGGAAATGGGCGAGGTCGCGCCGGCCGGCTTGCCACAGCCAGTGGCCGATGCGGTGCCATTGCAGCGCATAAAAGCCCTTGTAATAGAGAAACGGCGTCAGATAGCTCTCGGCGGCGGGGTCGCGGGCGCGGATCGCGTCGAGATCGGCCGCGGCCGCGGCGACGATCGTCTTGTCGCGCGCCATCGCCGAGTGCGCGAGATCGACAAGCCGCTCCACCCCGAGCGACCGGTCGGCGAGCTTATGGGCCAGCAGCTCGCCGAGCGCCGCAGCAAAGCTGCCCTGGCGCAGCACCGTTCGCTCGAGCAATCCGCGCAGCATTTCCTCGCGCATCGCCGCGCGCGCCGCCTCGGCGCGCAGCAGCGGCCACAACCGGCTTTCGGCGGGCGAGACGCTTTCGGGCCGCGATACGGCGGTTGCCGGCACAGCAAAGCCGATTTCGTTCATCGGTGGTCGCTCCTTTTGTGCGAGCCTAGCACGGCGTAGAGGACAGGCGACAGGCGGCGTGCGTAAGCCTCATTCTTGCCCCGGCGACCCTTCGCCCGTGGTTTGAGGCATCAGGAGGGAGAGTCGTGCAAATGAGGATGACCGACCGTTTCGAGCTCCCGGTGACCGCAGCCTCGGCCGAGGCGGTCGCCGATTACGTCGCGGCGGTCGATCTGCTGCTGTCGGCCACCCCCGGGGCCGATGCCCGGCTGGAGCGGGCGCTCGCCGCCGACCCCGATTTCGCGCTGGCGCAGATCGCGCGCGCCCGGCTCTTGCAATTGCAGGCGCGGATCGGGGAGGCGAGGGCGGCGGCTGAAAGCGCGACGGCGCTGGCGGTGCGGACTTCGACGCGCGAAATTCGTCATGTCGAGGCGATCGCCCGCGCGATCGCGGGCGACGCGCCGGGAGCGCTGGCGCTGGTCCAAGAGCATGCGGCGGAATACCCACGCGACGCGTTGCCATTGTCATTGGCGCTCGGTGTTTTCGGGCTGTTGGGATTTAGCGGCCGACGCGACCATCACGAGGCGCAATTGGCCTTGCTTGAAGGACTGGCGCCGCATTGGCCCGAAGACTGGTGGTTCTTGGGATATCTCGGGTGGGCAGAGATCGAGACCGGTGCCGTGGCGACGGGCACGCGACGCGTCGAACACTCGCTCGAACTCAATCCGCGCAACGCGCATGGCGCGCATCAGCGGGCGCACGGCTTTTTCGAAGCGGGCGATGCCGAGGGCGGCGCCCACTTTATCGCGGATTGGCTGCCGGGCTACGAGCGCGCCGGCCACCTGCACTGCCACCTGTCGTGGCATCTCGCATTGTTCGAATTGGCCCGCGGCGACAGCGACCGGGCGATGGCAGTCTATCGCGACGCGATCCGGCCGGCGGCGGCGCTGTCGGTTCCGATGTTGAGCCTCGCGGATTCGGCGTCGTTCCTGTGGCGCTGGCAGATTTACGGCACGAGGCCGGCGCTGGCCGACGAATGGAAGGAGGTCGCGGTGCATGCCCAGCGCCACTTTCCGCGGGCGAGCCTCGCTTTTGCCGATCTGCATGCCGCCTTGGCCGAAGCGGCGACCGGCGACGACGCGGCTGTAGAGAGCCGCATCGCCGGCCTGAACCAGCTGGCCGCCGTGGGCAAGCTGCCATCGGGCGAGGTGGCGCCCGCGCTGTGCGCCGCCGCAGCAGCGCTGGCCCGCGCCGATCCCGCCAAAGCCGCCGCAGTGCTTGAAGCAGCGCTCGCCGATCTGCCGCGGGTCGGCGGCAGCCACGCGCAACGCGAAGTATTCGAGGATGCGCTGATCATCGCCGATCTCAAATCGGGCAGGCCCGAAAACGCGGCGCGGTTGCTGCGCGCGCGCCTTGCGCGCCGGCCGTCGACCCGCGACGAGGACTGGCTGCGGCGGTGCTCTCGACCATAAAGAGCGAAAGAACCCGCTCGCCGGATCGCGATGGTGCGCTGGGCGCGCTTGAGCGCGCGCGGAGCATGGCACCAATGCTGCATGGCTGGTTTACCGGCGGATCAGCGGAGCCCTACGCTGCAAAATTCACCCGCCAGGACCAACGGAGTGCCAGCGATGCTACGGAGCCGAGCCGAGATCAGCCAGGACAAATATTTCGGGCCCCTGACCGACGCTATCTTGGAACGCGACCAGCCGCGCACCGCCGACCTGTTTTTCCAAATGGTGGCGAAGGACGGGCGCCCGGTCGGCGACGCGCTCGCCGTCGTGACCGCGGCCGAGGCGCCGTTTGTCCAGGTGCCGAGCCACATCAACATCAAGGACGGCCAAGTTTCGCTGATCAACAACGACCACACGATCTTGGGGCTGCGCGCCTCGGCCTGCCTGATGCCGTATCTGCCGGAGAAATACCGGCTGCTGCCGCTATTGCAGAGCGTGTGGTACATCCCCGCCGGGCTCGACATCTGGAACCAGCTGGCGGGCAAATATCCCGGCCGCTACGCGACGATGAAGGGTATCAACGTGCCGCCGCCCGATTACGGCCCGGTCGTGTGGCAGGACGACCACGAGCCGATCCACGAGGACGGTACGGTCGAGGAGCGGCTGCATTCGCATATGATCGCGACGGTTAGCGGCGATTCGCGGCGGTCCTACGGGCTGTTCCTCGGCATGGCCGAGGACGAGCAGTTGCGCCCGCTGCTGCGCGACCAGCTCGAATTTCTCGGTCTCATCGACTTGCAGGACACCGTCGTCGGGCGCAAGGCGCGCAACACCGGGCACAAGGCGATCCGGGCGCGCGCCATTGCCGACCTCGCCGATGTGATCGGCTGGGAGCAGGCGCACGGCGTCTATTACATGGGGGTGCCCGACATGGCGGTCGGGCCGCTCTATTACTCGCTTTACGACTCGGTCTGCGTGCGGCTTGCCGCCGAGTTCCCCGGCGACGCCGGCAAGAGCCTGGTGCACGCCAACACGGCGCCGCTAAGCTCGGTCGAGGTCGAGGCGATGGTCGAGACGCTGATGACCGCCGACAGCGACGCGGTCTGGGAGCTCTTGACCGGCCATCTCAAAAACGGCAAGTCGATCCGCAGCCTTGGCGACACGATCCAGTTGGGTGCGGCCGAACTGATCCTGCGCACGACGGTGCCGCGCCAGTTCACCAATGGCCAGCACCCGTTCGACTATTGCAATGTCGCGAACAACTGGATGCGGACACGCGATAACCCCTATCAGCCGCGCATCCTTTATCTGATGGCGAGCTTTATCAACGACGTGGCGCACGAGAACAAGCTCTACCATTCGGTCATCGAAGAGGAATGCGCCGGGTTGGACGCCGGCGGCCGCACGCCGCAGGCGCTGCTTGGCGAACTCGACGAGGCGATCATGGCATTGGACTGCCCGCGCGCCACCGCCGTCGCCAACGCCTATCTGAAATCGGGCGCCGACCGCCGGGCTTACCAGGAGACCGTGGCATTGTGCGCCTGCCGCTTCCAGGACGACCCGCACAACCAGAAGATCACAATCTCGACCTTTGAGGAATACGGGCTCAACTCGACCCATCTGCGCGACCGGCTGTTGCTGGCGACGCCGCGGCTGCTGGCCGGTTGGCTCAAGATGCCGGGCGAGCGCGATTGCCATGCGCGCTTTATGCGCGAGTGGATCGCCAACTGACCGAAATCCCCTCAACGAGCTCGCGGGCTGTCAGTCGGCCGAGTGCTGACGCCATTCCAGCCGGTCAACATCGTCCCGGCGCGCGAGTTCGTCGGCGAAGTCGGGCGTGTCGGAAGCTCGGCCGAAGTCGCGCCAACGCAGGTCATAGCGGACCTCGCAGCACTCTCCGTGGCGCGAAAGCGACCGCGATTGCCCGGCAACTTCGTAACCCGCGGCGGCGAGCGCGGCATATACCTGCTGCTCGACCGGGCTGCCCGTGGCGAACGCCACCGCGAGGCTCGCCCGCCGCGGAATTCCGATGCGATGCTCGGCCCATTTGAGGCACCACAGGATGAACGCACCGAGGGCCAGCGCCGCGAGGCCGAGTGCGAGTTGACCGCCGCCGAAACACAGCCCCATCACGGTCACATACCAGAGCGTCGCCGCGGTGGTGATCCCTTCGACCAGATCGCCGCGGCGGACGATGGCGCCGGCGCCGATAAAACCCATGCCCGACAGAATGCCGAGCGGCAGCCGCATCAAATCGAGCACGACAAAAGAGCC
>Ga0210398_10000932_pt1 | contig 31623 bp, 30 predicted proteins | sample IncBWC4OmetaG_FD_161047 | JGI IMG/M metagenome (GOLD analysis project Ga0210398, IMG submission 161047) | Forest soil microbial communities from Barre Woods Harvard Forest LTER site, Petersham, Massachusetts, United States - Inc-BW-C-4-O | ecosystem: Environmental > Terrestrial > Soil >... | reverse complement strand
AAGTCGACGCCAACGCTCGTCGCATCGCAAAGGTTATCAACTTCGGTATCATCTACGGCATGGGGCCGAGCCGCCTCGCCGCTGAACTTGGAATACCGCTGGCCGAAGCTTCGTCATACATCAAGCGCTACTTCGAACGGCTCGAGGGAGTGCGCGCGTTTATGGACGAAACTTTGGCGAAAGCGCGCGAGACCGGTTTCGTCACCACGATGTATGGCAGGCGACGATATTTGCCCGAGCTTCGGTCACCCGAAGGAGGTGCCAGGGCGCAGGCCGAACGGATCGCCGTCAATACGCCGATCCAAGGAACGGCTGCCGACTTGATCAAGGTTGCGATGATAAAGTTGGCCGCCGAGCTAAAACGCCGTAGTCTCAAAGCTCGCATGCTGCTCCAGGTGCACGACGAATTGCTGATCGAGGTCGAAGCTAAAGTCTTAGATGAAGTTAAACAGATAGCCAAGGTCGAAATGGAACAGGCCGCCGAGCTCTTGGTACCGCTCAAGGCCGATCTCAAATGGGGACCGAACTGGGCTCAACTTACCTCCTGAGGAAACCTGACAAACCTGATGAACCCGAAAAAGGCTGAATTTCTTGGCGTCCTCCCCGTCTAACCGATTGAGACCGAAAGTTCGCCAGGATGGCGACGAGGCCGAACTCATTGCCAAGGCGTGCGAAGGAGACCGAGATTCCTTCAGTGTCCTGGTACAGCGCTACGAGCGTCGAGTGGTCGGCGTCGCCTTGGCGGTGGTGCATAACCAGGACGATGCGCTGGAGCTGGCGCAGGAGACGTTTGTACGCGCCTTCCAGAATCTTAAGAATTTTGAATCGCGTTCGAGTTTCTCGACCTGGCTGTATCGGATCGCGGCCAACCTCTCGATCGACTTCTGGCGCCGCGAAGGTCGTTATAATGTCCTGCGAGGCGAAGACGCCGAAAATGAGATGCGGCGGTTGCCCAGTGGCGAGGGCGATTCGTATCGCGCGGCGAGCCAGACCGAACTGGGAGGCAGGTTGAAGGATGCATTGGAGGAGTTGACCCCCGAACATCGCGCCGTGGTACTTTTGCGCGAAGTAGAAGGGCTATCCTACGACGAGATCAGCGACGTGCTACAGTGTCCGCGGGGAACCGTAATGAGCCGGCTGCACTATGCAAGAAACAAGCTTCGAAGCATTTTGAAGGATTTTGCGTCAAATTAACAAATCTTATCGCGGCGATGTGAAAAGAAGCCTATGAGTGACTGCAACCAGATATCCCTACTACTCGGGCCCTTCGAAGACGGCGAACTCGATCCTCATGAGATGCAGGAGGTCGCGCGGCATCTGGCGACCTGCAATTCATGCGAAGCGCTCCTCGGCGATTACAACGCGCTCGGACGCGAACTGCGCGACGTCATCGCGATTCCGCCGTTGACCGGATTCGCCGCCGGCGTGGATAAGCGCATCGCGGAACTCAAAGCGCCGGTGGTGCCACTGCGCGAGCGTATCGGGGCCTTCTTCGAGAGCCTCAACGAGCGCTGGGCGGCCGCGTTCGCGATGGTATCGATGGCCGGTGCCGTCGCGGTCCTAACCGCCTTGGTGCTGACGCCGTATCTACGACGCAACATCGAACCCGGTATGCAAAATTCCCCGATGGCTAAGGTCGAAATGCCGAATGCCGCCAGTCTCGCATCGACCAGCACCGATCAGGAAAGCACTCGCGCGATGCTTCCCGACAGCGAGCCTCGGCAGATGGCTTCCGCTCCCAAAGCGAGCGCGGGAGATTCGCACGCCGTCATCGAAAAACTTGAATCGGAAATTCCGACGACCGCTGTGTGGAGCGAACCCGAAACCGGCACCACCGTAATTTGGCTGCCAACGGAAAAATAACCTTAAGCATGTTACACAAAAGATGGGGGATTCTAACCGTGGCCGGCGCCATGATACTGAGCGTCGGCGCGGTTGGACTTGTTTGGGCTGGCCCGCCGGCGAGCCCTCCGAAGATAGGCTTTCGAGTCGATTCAGTAGTCGCCTCAGATACCAACGAAGGCATGGATCCGCAACTGACTCCGATGGCGCCGCGGCTCCACTCGCTTTTCAACTACACCACCTTTCACCTGGTGAACCATCAGGAGCAGCAGACTCCGATGGGCGCGCTGATCCTGTTCAATCTTCCCGGCGGCCGCATCCTTCACGTGCAGCCGCGCGGAATCGACGGCGACATGATCGTGATGGAGATGACCCTGTTCCAGGGCGAGCAGCCGCTGATGACGACCGAGCTCAAGCTCCGCAATCACGGCGTCCTGATGGTCGGCGGTCCAAGATACGAAGAGGGCATGCTCATCCTGTCCATCAGCGCCGATTGCCGGTGCCCGCGTCCACCGACGACGAATGCGGGAGCAGCGCCAGTTGAAGCACCTTCCGCAGCCTCGCAGGCCGCAGCCCCAGAATAAGACATAGCCTTTTGACACTTGAAAGACTCAGGCTTTAGCTTGTGTCTTTCGAATGTGACGACTTCGGTGGATGGTGCCTCCCTCGGATTAGCGCGCTCGCTAAAAACCCCTACTTCAGCCGCTCTGCTACCAGGCGCAAGTCTTCAACAAAACGCTCCATCTCTCGACGGCGCGATTCTTCATCGGGCGCGCGCAGGATCGATGAAGGATGCACCGTCGCGGTCACCTCATGCGGATGCGGCGTCGGCGCATCGAAGAATTCACCATGATGCTGCGTGACCCGAAAAGTTTTGCCGAGCAGCGCCTGCACCGCCGTTGCTCCCATCAGCACGATGACCTTGGGGCGAATGGCGATGATCTGGGCGTCGAGCCACGGACGACAAGCCGCGACCTCCTTGCCGTTGGGCTTCTTATGAATGCGCACCTTGCCCCGCGCTTCCCACTTGAAATGTTTGACCGCGCCGGTGATGTAAACGCTTGCGCGATCGATGCCGGCTTCTAAAAGCGCCTTATCGAGCAGCTTCCCGGACGGACCCACGAATGGCTTTCCCGCGAGGTCTTCTTTGTCGCCGGGCTGTTCCGCCACCATCATAACCGCAGCTGTGTCCGGGCCTTCACCGAAGACTGCCTGAGTGGCGTTCTTCCAAAGATCGCAGGCGCGACAATCCTGCACCGCTTTGGCCAACAACTTCAGGCTGGCGCGCGGCGGGATGAGCGCCGTCGCGAGGCTCTCAAATTGGCTCATGAGACAAGTATGCGGTCGCAGGTCACGGAGTCCAATATCGCTAGCGCCAGAATATCGCCGACGCGCTAGAATTATCGTTGAGGTTCCTGCGATGGATTCTTACCTCTCGACCGACGCGATGACTCACTCCGCCGCTACTATCGATCTGGTCGATCGCGCCTTCATTGCGGCCGCGGTGCGCAAGCTCGAACGACCAGGACGCCTGGCCGAGTTCCTCAACACCATGGGCAAGCCGGCCGAAGCGATCATCAAGGCATTGCCGGCGTGGGCGAGTTCGCGCATCGAGCGCGCCTTGCAACGGGCGCTGCTCGATGCGGTTGGATGGGCCACTAAAACCCTCGACGGCTCGATTCACGCCGATGAAAAAAATCTCTCGACGCTTTCCAGCGTGGTGATCAAATCACGCGCCGCGATGCATGTTACTGCGGCCGCAATTCTCGGTGGATTCGGCGGCGCCTTTGGCATCGCGGCGTTGCCTTTCGAGCTGCCCGTCACCACGCTGGTGATTCTGCGCTCGATTGCGGCGATCGCGCGCGATTTCGACGCCGACCTGGACGATCCCGCCACCCGGCTCGAATGCGTATCGGTGCTGAGTCTCGGCGGCCCGGCACTCGGCGATGACACGATGGACTCATCGTACCTGTCCTCGCGCCTTGCACTCGCGTTTCTGGTTCGCGACGCGGGCCGCTTCATCACGGGCAAGACAACCTTACAGCTCAGCGAGGCGCTCGCGCGTGGCGCCGCGCCGGAAGTGACGCGTTTGATCGGCGCGATCGCCAACCGCTTCGGCTACCTCGCACTGGATATCGCCTACGCGGAGATGGTCCCGATTGCCGGAGCAGTAGGCGGCGCAGCGCTCAACGCCTACTTCACCAAGTTCTTCAACCAGATCGCGTACTATCACTTCGGGCTGCGCCGGCTGGAGCGGATTTATGGCGAGGAAGCAGTCCAGGCTATCTATCGCAAGGAACTTGGCAGCCTCGAGGCCTGAGCTGCTCCATTTCGCTCACTGGCAGTGGCAGGAGCTCGCGGGCGCCGGATGAGGCTGCAGCCAGTCGGTGCAATCCTGGTTGAGCAGTTCTTCCGCGCCGCCGAGATTGTCGCCGTGATGATAGGTATCAAGCAGGTAGTACCGGTCGGGCGTTTCCGAGCCCACCACCGCGATACTGTGCTCCTTCATGTTCTGGTCGTTCACCCCGGGAAAGCGCCGGATGACGTGGAAGGGGCTGTTCCTGCCGCCGAGACCGTTGACTTTCACCACTTCGAAAGTCTTGCATCCCGGTCCCAGGGCGACCTCGGTGGGATGCGCCGGCTGCGAACTTATTTCGCCTCTTTGATCTTTCTCCGCCAGGCATTGTTGCACTTCGGAGCGCACGCAGGAGATGTGGATGTGAAGCTGATCCTCCGTGCGTGCACACGCGGAGTTGATCGCGAGCGCGGTATGGGCCGGCGCCTGACCGGGGCATTCCCTTGCGACGTCCCATCCATATTCCCAGAAGTTAACGAATGGCTCCTCGAGGACCTCGGGGCTCTCGATTCCCTTCATCGGTTTGGTTGGGATGATCAGGTAGGCGCGATTCTTATTCCAGCGAAAGTCCTTAATGATGACGTACTGGTCGGCGGGGTTATATCTGCCGCAGGTTGAGTAACAACCTTTGTCTTTGCAATTCGCCGCGAGCAGCCACAAGGCGTTGATCGGATCCTTGGGATTGCACCGGGTCTTCGCGTAGAGAGCGGGCGCAAACCCCAGCCCGATCGCATACGCGAGGAGAAAGATCGCACCGGTCCCACGCCGCCACAGCCGCTGACCTCGCGCCAGTGCGCAAGTCGCAACCAACGGAGCCCTCATCGGGTCGTCCGAGCGGGAAGCATTGACTCCGGGACTGGCAAGCAGAGCTATACCAACCGCGCGCGCGCCTCATGACTGTCAGCGGCCGCTCGGAACGCGGCCGCCGCGCGCTCGAAGGTATCGAACACCACCAGTCCCCGCGCACGCGCCAATTCTTTTGCGCGCGCGACGATCGCCTCGACATTGGCAGGATGCAGTATCAGCGCGAATGTTTTGGGGGTGGCTTTCGCAAACTCCGCGAGCCGATCCAGCATTGTGGTCAGTTCATCTTCATGCGTCGCCCAGCGCGCGGCGCGAAATCCGGTTCCCACTTCCAGTACGATTGCATCGATGACCGCATCGCGATCGAGGATGCTTAGAATTTTGTCGAGGTTGCCCTGATGCACCCCGCCGCCGATGGTGCCGCCCGCATCGAGCGGATTGCGATAGCTGCCGCCGATGACGTTGAAGAACGCTTTCAGTTCGTCGTACGAGGAATCCGACAGGGTGGGAACTTCGAGCTGCGCGCTCGCGAAGGTATCGGTGATACCGACCGACTGACCGCCAGTCATCGCGACGAGGCCCATCCGGCGCCCCTTCACTTCGCGACCGCGCGCGATCAACTCGACCGCATCGAGCATCGCATCGAGGTTGTCGACCGATGCCGCCCCGCTCTGGCGCACCGCCGCGCTCCATACCGCGCCCGGCGTCGCCAGCGATCCGGTATGCGAGAAAGTCGCGCGCGCGCCCGCCTCGGTCACCCCGCCTTTCCAAATAACCACCGGGATTTTTTTCGCCGCACGCTTGACGCTTTCGAAGAAGCGGCGGCCATCGCGCATACCCTCGATGTACATGCCGAGCACGCGCGTCTTCGGGTCGGCCGCCATCAAGTCGATGTAGTCCGCAGCCTCCAGGATCAGCACGTTGCCGATCGACGCGGCCTTGTTCACCTTGATGCCGTGCGGAACCGCCTGCACCGCGAAGTTGATGGTGTGGGTGCCGCTCTGCGAGATGAAGCACACGTCGCCGGCCTCGCCCACGTGCTCATCGGGAAAGTTGCAGAGCCCGAACGCGGGGCTGTAGAGCCCCATGCAGTTGGGACCGACCAACGCAATATCGGAGTTGAGCGCAGTCTCGCGCAGTTGGCGCTCCAGTTGGATTCCCAGCTCCTCGGTGGTCTCGGAAAATCCCGAGGTGAAAAATCCGATCGATCCGACCTTGTTGTCGACGCAGTCTTTCAGGATGCGCGGGGCGACCTGGCGCGGGACGGCGCTCACCGCATAGTCGATGTGCTCGGTGATTTCGGCGAGGCTCTTGCGGTTCTCGATACCCATCGCCTCGATGGCGGGAATTTCGTTGGGATCGATTTGCACCGAGTAGAGCTTGCCGGTGAAGCGCTTGAGCGCGCGCAGCCACATGTAGCCGCCCATCTTTTTGTCGCCGATGACGACCGCGACCTTCGGCTCGAAGGCGCGCTTGAGATTCTCGAAGCGCTCGGCGCGGCGCGGATCGGCATGTACTGGCGCCGGCTTGGGACCAACCAGGATGCGCGCATCGAGCGTGATGATCCCGCTCGGGTACGCCACAATCGGATTGAGATCCATCTCCTTGATCTCGGGCGTCGCGGCGGCGAACTCCGACAGCTTCGCGATCGCATTCGCGACCGCATCGAGGTCGACCGCGGCAGCGCCGCGCACTCCATGTAGCATCGCCGCCCCACGCAGACTGAGCAGCATCGTGCGTGCTTCCTTTACATCGACGGGGGCCAGACGCAACGCGGTGTCCTTCAACAGCTCGACGAAGATGCCGCCGAGCCCGACCACGATCAGCGGACCGAACCGCTCATCGCGCACGATACCGGCGATGAGTTCGAGGCCGGGCTTCGCCATCGGCTGAACCGCCACGCCTTCGAAACGCGCGGCAGGCTGATGCTTCGCGAGCGCATCGCGGATGCGCCCGAAGGCGAGTCGAACTTCGTCTGCCGTGCGCAGGTTAAGCTCGACGCCGCCGACCTCGCTCTTGTGAGTGACCTCGGGCGACAATACTTTGAGCACCACCGGAAAGCCCATGCGGGCTGCGATCAGCGCGGCATCGTTGGCGCTGGTGGCATGCTCAGGAATCGCGGCGGGGATTCCGATCGCTTCGAGGATCTTTTTGGATTCGATTTCGGACAGCGCCGAGCGTCCGGCAGCGGTCGCCTCGGCAATTATTTGATTGGTAGTGCTTGGGTCCACATTCGAGGCGTATAGCAAACGCGGGGGGACATTTGAACCATGCGTCGTATGACCAAGTCGCGCCCGCAGGTTTTCGTGACGCGCGCGATTGCGCCTGAAGCCATCGCTAAGCTGCGCAAACAGGCGATCGTCGAGGTGTGGCCTCATGATACACCGCCGCCATATTCGGAACTGACGCGCCGCGCCCGCAATGTAGACGCGCTCCTCACGATGGTGACCGATCGCATCGATGCGCCGCTGATCGCGGCGGCGCCAAAGCTGCGCGTCATCAGCAATCTCGCCGTCGGCCTCGACAACATCGATATCGCGGCTGCCACCGCTGCGGGAATCGCGGTAGGACATACGCCGGGCGTCCTGACCGAGGCGACGGCGGACCTCGCCTTCGCACTTTTGATGGCGGCGGCCAGACGCATCGCGGAAGGCGATCGCGAGGTGCGTGCCGGCAAGTGGCAGACTTGGGGACCTGCGGTGCTGCTCGGACGCGATGTCTTCGGCGCCACCCTCGGCATCATCGGATGGGGAAAAATCGGTCGCGCGATGGGACGCCGCAGCCTCGGCTTCAACATGCGGGTGCTTTATACGACCCGCTCAGCGAAGGATGATCAGTCAATCGCCGGCGCGAAGCGCGTATCGATGAAGCAGCTGCTGCAGCAATCGGATTTCGTCTCGATTCATGTGCCGCTGACGGCCCAGACGAAGCATCTGATCGGGGCGAAGGAACTTGCATTGATGAAGCCGGGCGCGATCCTCATCAACACCGCGCGGGGCGCGGTCATCGATCAGCGCGCGCTCTATCGGTCGTTGAGGGCGGGCCATCTGGGCGGCGCCGGCCTGGACGTGAGCGATCCGGAGCCGATGGCATCCGCTGATCCACTGCTTAAACTTCCCGATCTGGTGATCACGCCGCACATCGGAAGCGCGACTCATACCACGCGTAACAAAATGGCGGATATTGCTACCGATAACATTATCGAGGTACTCGAGGGCCGGCGTCCGCGATTTTGCGCCAATCCGGAAGTGATGCTCAGGAACCCGGCTTGCGGTTAGCCCAGCGGATGGTGCCGAGGATGAACAGGATATCGCCGGTGCAGGTTATGGCGCCGAGCGGCGAGAAGTCATGGAGGATTACCAGCTCCTCGGCGGTGACCTGATGGCGCGCGAGTAGCTCGGTATCGCTGAAGAACCCGTTCCAGATGTCGCGCTGCGACTTGGGCTTGAAGCGAAGGATGGAACCGGCCATTCGCATGATGCCCATTCTGGTTTCGCGACCCCGAGGTCAGCCCTGCCGACTCGGGCGTTTGGCGTGATGGTCGTGGCTAGCGTAGCGATGGCGCCAATCGGCGTCGAATTTGGTCGCGAATGTAGTCGCCCCGATGTCCATCAACTTCCCCGGTCGCGGACGCCTTAGCATAACTGCAACATGAAAGGCTCGGTACAAATTTGAGTTTTGGAGTATCTAGAAATGATTTGTTGCTGTCAAGCATCATGTTGCAAAGTTGAATATGGTTTTTTAACTCTATGCATCTTATGGCAAGTAATTTGAGTTCGAGAATAAAGGGCTCCGGCACGTCATTTGGTGCATAAATCGTGATGATCCAAAAAAATGGCAGCATTCATAGGGGTTATTTGGCTTCGTTCGGTAATTCACGGGGGGCGGGCCTCGATCGGCAGCGGCTTCGATATCACTTCTAACCCACTCTGGGGTTATAGCAGCCGTGAAATCACAGGAGATTGTCGATGACTGAAACAGATGTCTCACAATTTGTAACCAGATTCGCCGCAGCATGGGACGCTAGAGATGGGCAGGCATTCCTCGAGCTCTGGCACCCCGAGGGCTTGTTGCACACCCCGCTCCTCGACACGCCGCTCAAGGGAAGCGACCTCGGGCATCTCAACGAGATGCAAAAGCAGCAGGCACCCGATCATGTCTGGCAGCTCCTCGATTGGGCGTGGCGCGGCACACTGAGAGGCGCGGTCGTGATCGTCGAGTGGCAGGCGACGCGCGTGACAGGTGGCAATCGCTTCGATTGGCGCGGGGTCGACAAATTTACCCTGATCGACGCCAAGATTATGGAGGAGCGCGTTTATCAGGACACCGCACCTCTGCGCGCGCGCCGCACCGGCGAGAAGCTCGAGCCGCTGATTCGGATATAGCTCACAACGCCATGCGCAGCATTAAGGATTTACCGATTCCTTAAGCGAGGGAAGCTGGCACTTGCGATCAGTTCGACGCGATGCCGGGGGCTGGGAACTTCCGGCACATCTCGCACACCTCACCGGCGATGCGTGCAAGAGCGGCGTCATCTTTCGCATGCGCAACCGCGTCGTCCATCCATTTGCCGATAAGACGCATCTCGCCCTCACCCATTCCGCGCGAGGTCACCGCGGGCGTGCCGAGGCGGATACCGCTGGGGCTGAACGGCTTGCGCGGGTCATAAGGGACCGTGTTCGAGTTGCATACGATTCCCGCCTTATCGAGCGCGGAGGCGGCCTGCTTCCCGGTGATCTTTTTGTTGGTCAGGTCGATGAGCAAAAGATGGTTGTCAGTGCCGCCGGACACGAGGCTGAAGCCGCGCGCGAGCAGCTCGTCGGCCAGCGCCTTGGCGTTGCGCACAATCTGCTGCGCATAGCTCTTAAACTCCGGCGTCGCGGCTTCCTTCAGCGCGACTGCGATGGCGGCTGTGGTCTGATTATGTGGACCGCCCTGGAGGCCGGGAAAGACCGCGCGATCGATATCGGCGGCGACCGCATCGGTGCACATAATCATCGCCCCGCGGGGACCGCGCAGCGTTTTGTGCGTGGTGGTGCTGATGACATCGGCGAAGGGCACCGGCGACGGATGTACGCCTCCCACGATAAGGCCGGCGATGTGCGCGATATCGGCGAGGAAGTACGCGCCGACCTCCTTGGCAATCTCGCCGAAGGCCTTGAAATCGATGATGCGCGGATACGCGGTCGCGCCCGCCACGATGATGCGGGGCTTTTCCTTACGCGCCAGGGTGCGCATCGCATCGTAATCAATGCGATGGGTTTCGCGATCGACGCTGTACGGTACCGACTTCCAGAATTTGCTGGTGACGCTGACATCCCATCCGTGAGTCAGATGACCGCCGTGCGGAAGCGCCATGCCCATAATCGTCTCGCCCGGCTTGAGCAGCCCGCAGTACACTGCGAGGTTGGCCGGCGATCCCGAGTAGGGCTGGACATTGGCGTGCTCGACGCCGAACAGTTTTTTCGCGCGCTCGATTGCGAGCGTCTCGATCTGATCGATGTAGCGTTGACCCTCGTAATAGCGCTTGCCGGGATAGCCCTCGGAGTATTTGTTCTGCAGGACGGAGCCACTTGCCTCGAGCACGGCTTTGGAGGCGTAGTTCTCCGACGGGATCAGGCGGACCGAATCGATCTCGTAGCGCTCTTCGCTTTTGATGAGATCAAAGATCTCGGGATCGGTGCGCTTCAGTTCATCCACGGAAATACTCCTGCCGAGCGGAAAATAGACGCCTGATTGTACCGAGGCACGCCGCGAAACTTAACAGCGGAGTTGGCGTTCCACCGCGCCTTGAGTCATGTGCACAAGTGGATACGATGTGCCACCAAGGATAGTAGCTACCGCCATGAAGAGGTTGAGCATTCGTGAAATCAGATCCGCTCTTCCGCACCTTGACGATCTGATTGCGGAAGCCGGTGAAGTTATCGTCACCCGACGCGGCCGTCCCTTGGCCAGAATTCTACCGATCCGTCCGCAAGGCGGGATGCCTTCGCGGGCCGCATTACGTGCATCGATGACCAAAATGAAGGTCCCGAGCGAAGTACTAATTCGCCAGGATAGGGATGCGCGCTGAGTGCGCCGGTCTACATCGACACCAGCGCCTTAGCCAAGCGCTACCTGTACGAAACGGGCTCATACGAATTCGAGCTCTTCACCACACGGACCAAATTCGCCTCGATTAGTCGATTGACGCTGGTAGAGTTGAATGGCTTGCTGGCGCGTCGCCGGCGTGGTCGTGACATCAATTCCGAAATAGAGAAGCGTGCGCTCGCTGACTTCGAGGATGACGTTCGTCAGGGGTTTTCTTGAGGTCCGTCCGCTGGAAGAGAAGCATGTGATCGATGCTCGCGATCTACTCGTGAAGCTGACGACGGTCCCGCTTCGCACCCTGGACGCCCTTCACCTTGCGATCGCGATCGATATCGCGGCGGATGGACTGGCCACCGCGGACAAGAATTGCGCCACCGCAGCGCGAATACTTGGCCTGCGGGTGGAATGATTCGGCGGAAAATGAATCCCGTTCGACTCTACTGCAAATCCGATGGGGTCACTTTCGCGATCCACTCCCGATAGTTGCCGTGGTAACCTACCGCCTGCTGGCGCGCGCGCACCCGCACGAGGATCGCATCAATCTGACCGCGTGAGACATCGGCGCGGGTTTCCATTACCGCGGCGATTTTTTCCGCCTCGATCTCGGCGTTGTAGCGCGCCACTTCCGCCAGCGGGACTTTCGCGTCGGTCAAGCCGAGATAACTCTCCGCGACGATGGTGCCAATCTCAGTGCCGCTTTCCAGCGAGTCCTTGATGTTGCCCTTGCCGGTGAGCACATTGCCCGCGGCAAATACCGCCGTAGGGCCGTCGAACAGCAGGCCGGTTTTGACGTCGCGATACTGATAGACCTCGCCCTTTTGCGGCACGCCCTGGATAGGCTCCGGGATGCTGCCGATCGAGCTGATAATCATTCCGCCGCGAACTTCTTCACCGGTATCGGGAACAGTGCGCACCTGGCCGCCGGCCACCTCGGTGCGGCTGAACTTGACGCCGACCATTTGGCCATTTTCTACGATGATGCCGGTGGGCACGCGAAGTTCCTGGAACTCGAAGAGAAATTTTCGCATCGCTTTTTCGAGGATCTTACCGCGCGCATTGCGCATCGCTTCCTGACGCTTCGGCGGCGCGTCGGGAGGAACATCGGACAGCGGCATGTCGATCACGCGGCGGCGGTAGAACAGCCTGCACGGCTTGATCGCGAGGTCCGCGTATTTCAGCCCATGCGACTGAACCACCGGCTCGACGCCCTCGCGCTCCAGCCGCACCATGTCCTCGGTGATGCCGCGGGCGGCAAGTTCCTTGAGCGTCATTTCAATTTGAAGGACTTTCACTACGTCGATAGAAGCGAGCCCGCCGCCAACGACAATCGCGCCCGGTATCAGCTCATAGCGGCGACCGTCGTAAGTTTTCTCGAGATAGTGGTTGAACCAGTAGATCAGCGGATTCTGATAGACCAGCCCGCGATCGATGAACTGGTCGGCGCCTTCGACCGGGAACGGACGATCACGCCATGCGCCATGCGTCAGGACGATGACGTTGAGGCCCCATTGCGTGCGGAGCTCCTCAAAATCGATGTCGCGTCCCAGCCTGCTGCCGGGAACAAACTCAATATTGGGATGTTCGAGGCGCTGGTTGATTTCCTCGTATTCGTCCTTGCGCTGTTTAACGTGCCATTTGGGCAGGCCGTCCTCGATCTTGCCGTAGGGCCGGAGGTTTTGCTCAAAAACGATGACGAGGGCGCCGCGTTGGGCCAGAATCCTGGCGATTTCCGATCCCGCGGTCGCCGCGCCGATCACCGCTACCACATGCCGCGCCTGATTGCTCGGTACCATAAAGAGGGAAGTATTAGTTATCGTTTGAAGCGAGCTTTTACAATCCTTGACGGAAGGGAACCTTTAGCAGGCTATCCTCTCGCGACACTTGCGCATCTGGAAAACGCGTGGTTTCCTTGATCCCGCGATGGCGGAGGGGATTTTTTCACGAGCTTTAAGGCTCACGACTATCGCCATCCTGGCCGGCGTCGCGCTCTTTCCGGCACTTTCAGGATGCTTCGGATTTTATACCCATTCCGACAATGACGTCGCGGTCGGCGAAGATCATCAGGTCGATCTGCCCCAGGATCAGGCCTATGTGATGACCCAGGATGTGCTGCGCGGCCAGGGTATTCTGTTCGATCGCGAGCCCTTTCAGACCAAACTCACTACGATGTGGAAACCCGCCGACAAGCCCGAAGGAACCATGTCGAATCTGATCGGCAACGTGGCGCAATATCGATATGAAATCGAAGTGGTGCCCGACGGCAGCCGGCGCAGCACGATTGTAGCGAATGTCCGCACCGAGAATATTCCGGCTGATGAGATCGACAATTACAAGGCGAGCAAGCGGCTGAATCTTTTTAGCGATTTCGATCAGCTTGCTTCCAGGCTACCGCCGCCCCCGCTGACACCGGGTAGCGGTGGAGTGAATTTCGCCATCCTGCCCGGCGAAAACCTCGCCGCGCTGGCGAAGCGGGTAACCGGCAACCCGGACAACTGGCCTCAAATCGCGAAGGACAACGGGCTCAAATCAGTCAACGACACCGCTGGATTGCAGAGCGTATGGATAGCTAATTCACTGCTTCCAAAAGCCAGACAGGCTCCGCCGCATGCTGCCGGTGGAACCTGAGCTTCGCACGCGATGCCGAGCTTGCGGTTGACGCGCGGTGGATTTGATCAGTCGGCGACGTTGGTGCCGCTGGCGTCGTACTCGGGACACAGCGCGCCCGGATTCACCGCCGCGACGACCGAGAGGAATTGCTCGAACGTCATATGAAGATTCAGGAATCCACCTTGGCAGAAAACCCATCCAAAGTATTCGAGAATTTCATCGGGAATCATGGTCGGCAGGCGTGGCGTCGTGGAAACCGAGGGGAACGGTCGCGCCGCTGCGGCGCGCAACGCCTCCATCGCCTCAATGGAGACGCCGCCGTCACCGTCGGCAACGACATTGCCTTCGCGTAGGGGTATCACCTTGCCTCTGCTGTTCTTGAACATGGGCCCTGGTCCTCCTGACCCCCCGTGAGCCTCCATATAACCAATACTAATTGTAAGGTACCACGGGCGTCCGTCAAGTACGGTGGAGAAGGCAAGTATGCCGTGAAAGGTGGCGAAAAGCGCCTAAGGAAGCTTAGAGATGCAACTGCGACATCGGGCATAAGCTGAGAAATTCAACATGATAACCGAATTACAGGCCCTTATCCTCGGCGCGATTCAGGGATTGACCGAATTTTTGCCCGTTTCCAGCTCCGCTCACCTGGTGCTCTTCCCGTGGCTCTTCGGATGGAACGATCCCGGACTCGCTTTTGACGTCGCGTTGCATCTCGGCAGTTTGCTCGCACTGCTGATTTATTATTGGCCCCAATGGGTCGCGATGGCGCTTTCGATAGTGCGCCCCGATCCAGCTTCGCGACGCTTGCTGATACTGCTGCTTGTCGCCTCGGTACCCGGCGCAGTGATCGGGCTTCTGCTCGAGAAGCAGGCCGAGACGATTTTCCGGTCGCCATTGCTTATCGCATGCACGCTGGGAGTGATGGGCATCGTGTTGTGGATTGCCGACGTGAGGGGACGCAATGTCAAAAAGCTCGACCGCCTTTATCTCGGCGACGCTATCTTGATCGGACTCAGTCAGGCATTGGCTATAGTCCCCGGTGTCTCGCGCTCCGGCGCAACCATCACCACCGGACGCCTGCTCGGGATCGAACGACAGGATGCGGCTAACTTTTCCTTTCTGATGGCAACCCCAATCATCGCGGGCGCCGGTTTGCATGAGATGCCGAAGATTGTGCATGGCGGCATTAACGCTATCGTCATCGGCGGGTTCGTTTCTTCGGCGATCTTCAGCCTGATCGCCATTGCCGCGCTGGTCAGCTTTGTGCGCACCCGCACCTACAAACCATTCGCATGGTACCGGATCGCGATCGCGATTTTCGTCGCGGTAGTCTACTTGAGTCGCCAAGGGTGACGCCTGCGCAGCAGTCGGCCGCATCGAAGCGGCATCATCGACACTCGCGCGCCTTTCAAATTGGATTCGCGCTGGCTATCGCGAACACCCTCATCGGTGCAACGCAACCGATTTTGACCCGCTATGCCGCGGTGCGCCTCGATCCGATCCTGTTTTGCGCGGCAGTCACCACTATCGCGGCCGTGTGCGCGCTTCCATTTCTCTACCATCGCGGCGAGCTGAAGATTCTCTTCGACCACCGCTACCTGCCCTGGCTGATCGCAATGTCGATGGCGGGCACCGTCATCACCACGCTCACGATGATTTACGGCATGCAGCACATCGATGCGATCGCCACCGTGATCCTGCTGCAAACCGAGCCGGTCTACTCGCTGATACTATCGGTGGTGGTGGTAGGCGAACGGCCCGCGCCCCGTCAGCTCCTCGCGACCGGCGCGATTCTGGCCGGTATCGGATCGGTTTTCTGGGCCGGCAACTCTTTCGCGCCGATGTTCGCCGCGATGCTCCTCTTCATCACGCCGTTCTTCTGGCAAACCTCGCACGTGCTGGGGCTGCGCGTGATGCCGCCGCTGACGCCGATCGGCGTGGCCGGCGCGCGTTTCATCTTTGCTGCCTGCGTCTTCATTCCAATGTTCCTGCTCCGTTCGAACGCCTCGCTCGCGCAACTGCGCGACCCGCATCTGCTGGTGGTCATCCTCGCGACCGGCTTCTTCGTCTACTTCATCTCGGCGCTGACCTGGTATGGCGCCATCAGCCGGCTCTCGCTGTCATGGACGACGGCGCTGGTGGTGCCCGGCGTGCCGCTGATCTCGATGCTGTTTGCGATGATGTTTCTTGGCGAGCATCCTACCTCGCATGAGGTCGTGGGCGTGCTAATCGCGATAGTCGGCGTGCTGGCGCTGGTGCTCGGCGCCGATCCGCATCGCAAGGCGGGCGGAATCGTCGAGGCCGCCGAAGCGATTCATCAACCGATCAACTGAACGGGTTGACGAACCCGCGCGCGGTAGTCTTTAGTGGCGCGAGAAGAAACTGCGGCGCATCGGCGCCGATCAGCAAGCGAGGAAAATCCCATGGCTCGAGTAGTTAAGCACGACGCACAGGCACCCTACGAAATTCCCGAGGGGACCGAACTGCCGATCTACATCTGCGGATGCGGACTGTCGAAGAACAAGCCGTATTGCGACGGCTCGCATAAGAAGACCCGCGCCGAAGCAGCCGGCGAAGTTTACGAATACGACGAGAACGGCGCCGCGCGCCTCGTCGCCAAGCACTAAAACGATCTGGACCGTCGGCTTCCCTCGCTCCGATGGACGGAAGCTTCGCCTGCCACCACCCGCGCCGGGCGATGGCGCGGGCGTAGTGCATGCGCACGGCTGTTCCAGATGACTGCCAGTCCGGCGTCGCTCGATCAGGTGCCTGGCCGGATGGTTAAAAAACTCACCCCGACATTGATCGCGATTGCGGCGTTAACCTGCGCCTCGATATCGTGGGCGCGTGGACCGGAACTCAGGCCCGGGCTGTGGAAGTTTTCCGAGACGACGCAAACCGTTGCGGGAGAACCTCCGCACACCTTTCAACACTGCCTCACGCCAACCGATGTCAAAGACTTCGGCGACAACATAATTGCGGGACAAGGGCAAAGGCTCACCGACAGGATCCACTGCCAGGTTACCTCCTTCAGCGAAACCCGCAGCGCAATTAACTGGACCTATCGATGCGCCGGGGAATCAAACCTGACCAGCGTCGGCGCGATCAACTTCGACAGCCCGAGTCATTACAGTGGCATCATCAAGACCAGCGGCACGATGAGTAGTTCCTTGCTCATCGAAGGCACGCGCCTCGGCGCCTGCCCCGCCGAATAGAGCATTGCGCGATGAGATTGCCCTTCAGATGATGTTGGAGCCGCATCAATTTGCTTGCTCTCCCTCGCGACTGGCAGCGTGTCTCACAAAGCTCATGAGCATGGGAGCAGCGCCCTTTGATTACCGCGTCGTCGTCGAATAGAGCGGCGAGGACGATGCCTTCGTCGCTCGCGTACCGCACTGCCCGGATGCGCGGCCTATGGTCGCAGCCCGGAATCGGCCACGCGCGAGGCCGTGATCGCTGCTCGCGGCATCATCGAAATATCGAGAACATCAAAGAAGTTAAACCGCGCTTTAATCGGTGGACCCCGCTCGAAGACGCCTGGCGCGGATATCTCAATGCCACTCGACGCCGCCGCAAATGTTGAGCGCCTGACCCGTCATGTAGTTGCCGTCATTCGAGGCGAGGAAGGCCACCACGTTCGCGACATCATCGCCGGTTTCCATCCGACCCATCGGCACCTGGCGCTCGAAGAATTTCCGCGCGCCCTCGCGATCGGTCCGCTGCGTCGTCCCTACCATTTGTAGCAATCCTTCGAAGAGCTGCGTCTCGACGAAACCGGGGCAGACCGCATTGACCGTGATGCCGAACTGACCGAGCTCGAGCGCGAGGCTGCGCGTCAGGCCGATGACGCCGTGCTTCGCCGCCGAGTAGGCCCCCATTCCGGGGCCGCCGCGCTTGCCCGCGATCGAGGCGGTATTGATGATGCGGCCGCCGCGTCCGCCCTGGATGATCTTCGGCGCCACATGCTTCGCGCATAGGAAGGTGCCGGTCAGGTTGATGGCGACGGTCTTGTTCCATGAGTCCAGCGTCTGCTGCACCACCGGGCCGCCGCCGACACCGCCGCCCGCGTTGTTGCACAGGATGTCGATGCGGCCGAACTCCTTCCACGCAGCCTCCGCCATCGCGGCGACTTCAGGTTCATCGGTGACATCGACTTTGACCGGGAGGCATTTCCTACCGAGCTGGCGGATCTCAGCCACGAGGCTTTCGAGCTCCTCCATCTGGCCGAACCTGGCGTCGGGATATTCCTTCATCGCGCGGCCGTACTCGCCGGCCACGATATGCGCGCCTTCCTTCGCGAGTCGGATCGCGATTGCTCTTCCGATTCCACGCTCGCGGCCGCATCCGGTCACGATCGCAACCCGGTCCTGAAGTTTCATTTGCCTGCTCCTTGGTTGCGCAAATGAGAGCGACTCATGCGAGGACGAAGCGGAACGAATCGTCCTTCTTTACGATTTTACCGCCCGAGGGCGACGCGAAGTGGGTTCCGATGACGAGTGTTTTGCCGTCCGCGTAGCGCTCGCAAAATTCCCTGCGGGTCTTTTTGGCGCGTGGGCCGTCGACATCGAAGACGTCATCCCATTCGGGGTACCGGCATTGGATCGGATGATGCATCAGGTCGCCGGTGATCACCGCATTCTCTCCCTTGGAGGAAATCCGAATCGCGAAATGACCCGGGGTGTGACCCGGAGTGGATTCGCTCCAGACCTCGTCGGTGATCTTGTACTTATCGTCGATCAGCTCGCTCATTCCCTCGGCCATGATCGGACGCACGGAATCGTCGACCGGATCCTTGAAGAAGGGATCTTCGGAGCGCGAGAAGAAATCCCATTCAGTTCCGCCGATGAGATATTTGGCATTGGGAAAAGTCGCCAACCATTTGTCGTTTTTCAGCATCGTGTTCCATCCCACGTGATCGATATGGAGATGGGTGCACACCACGCGATCGATTTTCTCGCGCGGGCTGCCGGCCTTCTCGAGGTCACTGAGAAACGGCAGCTTCAGTTTGTTCCATTCGGGATTGGAGCGGACTTTGTCGTTGCCGATACAAGTATCGACCAGAATCCGCTTGCCCTGGGACTCGATGATGAGCGCCTGGATGGTCAGCTTGATCTTGCCTTCCTCGTTGGAGAAGGGCGCGAGCCAATCGCGCTCCTTTTTGACATTTTCCGGAGTGGCGTCAGGGAGCAGCATCTTGCCGTCCCACACCGCTTCGGATTCGATGACGCGGGTAATTTTCACATCGCCAATTTTCCACTGATTCATGACTCACTCCGGGTAGCGCAGATTATTCCGTTCGATGAGAGCGGTATTAGCCTTGAAGCATTGCCCCTGGCAAGGGCACGAGCCAATGGCAGAGGCACTGTTTCCGTCGCGCATCGTCGGTATGTTAGTCGCAAGCGTTTCAACATTGGAAATGAGTGACACCGCAAAAATCGTGAATGAAGCAGGCACTGCGCCGTTGGAGCCGCCGGCCGAAACAACAACCCCTCGCGCGCCCGAGGAGCATCCGCCGGGATGGCTCGACACCCTCGCGAGGCCGGTCTTCGCGATTCCGGCGCTGGTAATTTTCAGCGCGCTGATTTTCCTCGTAAACCTCGGCGGGTACCCCTTCTATACCAAGGGCGAGCCGCGCGAGGCGGTCACGGTTCTCGCCATCGCCACCGGCGGTGGCGTCATCCTGCCGATGCGTGCCGGCATCGAGCTTCCGACCAAGCCGCTCCTGATGCATTGGATCGCGGCGCTGCTCGCGATGCTCTTCGGCGGCGTCAACGAATGGAGCGTGCGGATGCCGTCGGCGCTGTTCGGCCTTGCGGGCGTCCTCGCGTGTTACTACTACGTTCGCCGCTTGTTCGCGCCGCGCGCCGCGCTCATCTCGGCGTTGATGCTCGCCACTTCGATTCAATATTTGCAGTCCGCGACCGGCGCGCGCGTGGACATGACGCTGACCTTTTTCATGGAGGTGGCGTTCTTCGAATTCCTGCTGATCGGGGAAGGCCTGACGCGCGGGCGCACGCTGCAATACGTCGCAATCGCGCTTGCGGTGCTCGCCAAGGGCCCCGTCGGCCTGGTGCTTCCGGGCGCCGTCGCGCTGGTTTGGATCGCAATCCAATGGCGATGGAATCTCATTCGCGAATTGCGGATCGGACGCGGCGCGGCGATCGTCGCCATCCTCGCGGGATGGTGGTACGTGGCGGCCGCGATCATCGGCGGCAAAGCCTTCATTGAGAAGCAACTCATCGCCGAAAATTTCGTCAGGTTTGTCGGCGCCGCGGATTTTCACGAGGGCCACGCGCACGCCTTCTACTACCTCGAGGGCGCGCTCGGCGGCGGCTTCCTGCCGTGGACGCCAATCCTCGCGCTGGTGCTGTGGCGCTCACTGCGTGCGCCGCGCAAGGCCGACTCGCGCCTCATGTACCTGGTGATTTGGTTCGTGGTGGTGCTCGGGTTTTATAGTTTCTCGCACAGCAAACGCGGCGTTTATCTTTTGCCCTTGTACCCGGCGCTCGCGACGATCACCGCGCTCTACCTCATCGATGCGATCGATATGCCGGCGTCCACCGCGCGACTGGTCGCATTTCTCTCCTCGCTGTATGGAGCTGCGCTCGCGACAGCCGGAGCAGCCGCGCTCCTCGCACTCGCGATGCTGCGCGTCTGGCCGGCCGGACTCGCCGCGATATTTCGCCCCGCCGGCATCACCGAGAGCGCCTTTCTCGATGCGCTCCGTTCGGTCGCCTTCGCGCGACTGGCAGTGAGCATTGCGATTCCACTCGTCGCCCTCGCGCTGGGCGTTTACCTGATTCGAAGCGCCAGGGCCGCCCACAAAATGGTCCTCGCTGTAGCCGGAGGAATGGGGCTGCTCGCACTGGCGGCCAACCTCGTCATCGGCCCGGCGATCGCGAATACCCTGTCGCTGAAGGCTTTTACTGCTGACGCGATGAAAGCCGTCGACGATCATCCGGTCGGCTACGCGGTCGACATGGATTACGACGTGGCATTTTATGCGCGACGAACCATCCCCATCGTCCTTTTCAAAGATGCCGACAAGCTCGATTACCTGCTGTGCTGGGAAAATATCTGGGCGCAACAGCCGCCCGAGGTGCAGGCTCGATACCAGGTCATCACCACCAGCAATCCGACCGAGCTCGACGGTAGCGGGCGGATGCTGCTGCTCAAGAGCACCGGCGCGCCGGCAATTCCGAAAAGCTCCGACGTGAACGTCTGACGCTATCGCATCAGGTCGCCGACCACGCGCGTCGCTCGGCCGCGTAGGGATCGTGCGCGACCTGGCATTCGTTATCGAACAGCATGGTGGCGCGCTGCTCTGCCGAGTAGTGCGGCCATTTTGGAATGCCGCGATGATTCGGATCGCCGGTGCGCGCAAACTGCAGCCAGGTCTTGCTCATTTTTTCCGCGAGCGCGAACTTGGTCGGCGCGTCGCCGCTGAGCCGGTCGGTCGCGACGTTATCGAACACGAAGGGAATCTCCAGCGCGTGCGGCGATTTCAGTTTGCCGCCGAGAACCGGCGTCTCCCACGTGAACAGATACATGAACACCGGCGCCGCATGCTGCGCGGCCTGGCGCTCCGCGAGTGTGATCGATGCGATGCGCATAAAACGGTCGCTGGTGATCGCGACCGCGATGTCGGCCGCCGAATCGTTCGGCCGCGCGCGCCGATAAGCATCGACGATGCGCTGGTGCGAATCACCGAGGAACGCCTTCATCCTCGCCTGCATCGTCGGCTCGTCGAGGTCTGCGAGTTGCGGCGCGAACAAAAGGATCTCGTCTTTGTTGGTGCCGATGATGAGCGGAATGTTCGCGGAGATTTCCGGCGCGGCCGGTTCAAATGGATGATGCGGCAATGCGTGCCCATCAACCACCGGATTGAAACCTATCTTGCGCCGATTCGCCAACGCGGCGAGGCCCGAACCGACTTTCGCGAGTACGGCTGATTGCGCCCGGATGAGATCCTCGGCGGGAACTTTTTGCAGCTTATCGATCTTCTTCGCGTCGAGTCCCAGCTCCTGGAGCACCATCGTCGCGGTTTCCGTAGCGTCGCCGCGCTCCATCACCGTCACTGCCGGTCCGCTTTGAATGATCGCCTTATGAAAGAGACCGTGCGCGTCGGGCATCGCCATCAGCACGCTGACCTTGGCGCCACCGCCCGACTCGCCAAAAATCGTGACGTTGCCGGGATCGCCACCGAATGTGGCGATATTGTCGCGCACCCATTTCAGCGCCTCGACGATATCGAGCATTCCGACGTTGCCCGAGGCGCGGTACTCGTCGTCTGCAAGGTCGCCGAGATACAAAAATCCCGGCACGCCGAGGCGATGGTTGATGGTGACAACCACCACATCGCCATTGCGCGCGAGGTTGCTCCCGTCGTACCAGCCCGACGATCCCGAACCCGAGATGAACGCGCCGCCGTGGCACCAGAACATCACCGGGCGCTTGCGGTCGTCGAGCGCGGGCGTCCAGACGTTGAGCACGAGACAATTCTCGCCCATCGGCAACGGCTCGGCGTTGAAGAGCGCGAGCAGTTCGGGCATCAGCGCAAAAGCATTGTCGTTCTGGAAGGCGCGCGGGCCGAATTCGAGCACATCGCGCACGCCGCTCCATGGCGCGGCCTTGGTGGGAGGCTTGAATCGCGCGGCGCCCACGGCCGGTGCGCCATAAGGAATGCCTTTGAAAATGTGGACCCCGTCTTTTACGGTTCCACGAAGTTTGCCGGAGGCGATTTCTGCCAGGGTGTGATCAGCCACGACGGATCCTCCCGAGAGAAGCGATCCTCGCAACTGTACGAAAATTAGCCCTGCGCCTACAAACCGGCGCCGGGGCACCGGCGGCCTACTTTTCCGCGGCGGGCTCCTCGAAGTACAGGATGCGCTGACAGGCCGGGCAGTATTGGACCTGCAAGTGCTTCTGGATCTCGTTGTAAAGCTGCGGCGGCAACCGCCGCATGCATCCCTGGCAGGTGCCCGCTTTCGCAACCGCGACCGCTACGCCCTGGCGACGCTCGAAGATCACATTGTATCGGGACACCAGGGCCGGCTCGATTTCCTTGGCGATCTTGTCGCGCTCGCGCTGCTGCTGCGCGAGTTCCGCCTTGATTTGCTCGACCTGACCCGCGATCTCTTTCTCGCCCGCCGCGAGCTCGGTTCGCGCGGTCGCCAGGGTTTCGCTGAGCTCCTTGATTTTGGCCAGCCGGGGACCCGCGCTCTCCATCATCACCAGCAACTCGCCCTCGATGCGCTGGTTGCCTTCCTTGAGCGAATCGACCTCATGCGCGAGGGCCTGGAGCTCCTTGTCGTTGCGCACCAGGTTCTGGCGCATGCGCTTGTTGCGCAGCCGCGCCTCGCCTTCCGCCATCTCGCGCTCGAGCTTCTTGCGCGCGGCGGCGGCTTCCTGTTCTTCGGTCGAAAGCTTTTCGAGTTCCGTCTCTTGCTTGGAAGTCTGGTCGCGGAGCTGGTTGACACGGAGGGCGACGGTGGTCAGGGACTGCTCTAATTCCTTCAGCTTACGGTCCAACATCTGGAGGCCCATAAGCCGCCTTATTTCTTCGCGCAATTCAACTTCTCCCCGGCATCGGCCGACGTGCGCTCGACTCGCGTCGATGGCGCGTTTTCAATCGGACATGTTGATGCCGTCTTGATGATTCTATTGAAATGGGCCCACCAGGATTTGAACCTGGGACCAGCCGGTTATGAGCCGGCAGCTCTAAACCAAGCTGAGCTATGGGCCCCCTGGCAGGCATGCGGTACATTGCGTGAAACAATCCTAACAGCTTTGGGCAGTATAATTAAGGGCCACTAATCCGCCCTTTAGCTCGCGTTGCGCCTCTCTCGTTCATCGCGTCTCTTCAGGTCGATAACGGCCTGTACGTTAGCCACCGCATCGTCGTTGTTTCCGCCGGGGCCTGGAGACGCAGCGGTGGCGCGCTTGAGCTGATCGACCTCGCGCCGGGTCTGGCGACGATTCAAGGCTAAAATGTAGTCCTCCGCGAGTTTTCGCGCACTCGCCGGGTCGTCCACCAAGGGCCCGACCGCAAGCTCCGCGATGCGGCTTTGCTGCTCCTCGGAGAGGCGCTCGCCGGTAAACTCGTCGAAGCCCGCGGTGGCCTCGCCGAAGGCGCATGCCTCTTCGAAGACGGTCGCAAGCGCAGCATCGGCGAAAAGCTCGGACGAGCACAGCTCATGAATTTCCTTGCGCAGGGTGGGATGCAGCAATGCAATCGCCACCAGACCGAGCTCGCACTCCACCGCCGCATCGAGGCGCGCCGGTGCTTTCACCATTTCGATGCGGCGTTCGCCTCGCATCGTGCGCGAAATTCCTCGTGCGGCCTTGCGCAGGGTGTCCTCGCCGACTCCGAGCATCTCCGCAGCTTTGCGCGCGAGCAGATCTAACTCGAACGGATTGGCGACCAACTTCAGGAGATCCGCGACCTTCTCCGCGGCGCGCGCTCGCCCCGCCACCGAGCCCTTCGCCTCGCGCGCCTGCTCCTTGAGGAAATAGTCGACCAGCAGCTCGGACGCGCCGATCAACTCCTCGAGCGATGCCGCGCCGCGCTCGCGAACGAGGGTGTCCGGATCGAATCCGCTCGGCACGAAGATGCCGCGCCCGAGCAATCCCGCCTGCAGGAAAATCTCCAGTGCGCGCAGCGAGGCTTTGCGGCCCGCATCATCGCCGTCGAAGCAGGCGAAAACATTTTTGGTGTAGCGCGAGAGCAGCCGCAGTTGCTCCACGGTGAGCGAAGTCCCGCAGCTCGCGACCGTCTCGCGAAACCCCGCTTGCCACAACGCGATCACATCGAAATATCCTTCCACGATGATCACGCGATCCTGCGATGCGATCGCCTGGCGCGCCTCATGAAGCCCATAAAGCGTGCGCGTCTTCGAGTAAGCCGGCGATTCGGGCGAGTTGAGATACTTCGGCATCCGCGCATCGAGGACGCGGCCACCGAATGCGATCACTTTGCCTTGCGCGTCGCGAATCGGAAACATGACCCGCGCGCGAAACGCATCATGCAGCCCCATCGCGTCGCGTTTGACCACGCCCGCCTTGATGCCGGCCTCGGTCAGCCCGCGCTTCTCGAGCGCCTTGGCGAGCGAGGCGGGACGCGCCGGCGAGAAGCCGAGCAGGTACGCGCGCGCCGTCTCGACGGTGATGCCGCGCGCCTTGAGATATTCGCGCGCGAGTTCACCATCGTGCGTGTTCCACAGCACGTGCGCATAAAATTCCGCGGCCGTCTGATTGGCCGACGCGAGCGCGTCGCGCTCGGCCGCGCCGGGTCCGTCGTATTTCTGCTCGGGAAGCGAAACGCCATAGCGGGTGGCCAGCGAACGAATCGCCTCGGGAAACGACAGCCCCTCGATCTTCATCATGAAGTTGAAGACGGTGCCGCCCGCGCCGCATCCGAAACAGTGATAAAATCCACGTTCCGCGTTGACGGAAAACGAGGGGGTTTTTTCGTTATGGAAAGGGCACAAGCCGACGAAGTTGCGCCCGGTGCGCCGAAGCCTAACATGCGCGCCGATTATCTCGACGATATCCGCGCGTTGCCGCACTTCATCGATCGCATTGTCACCGTATCGCGCCATCACCGCCCCGCCATCACATCCCGCAACCGCGCCGGATAATTCGTCATTATACCATCGACGCCGGTCGCGATCAGAGTCCGCATCAGCTCGGGAACATCGACTGTCCACACCAGCACCTTGAGGCCGCGCGCGTGCGCTTCCTCGCAGAATGCGGCATCGGCCATGTCATAGCGCGGATTGACGGCGTACGCGCGCATTGCGGATGCGGCGTCAATCAACGCTTCCCGATGATCCTCGGCCAGGAGTCCGACACGGATTTCAGCGTCCAGTGCGCGCACCGTTTCCAGCGCCTTCCAGGCGAAGCTCGACACCATCGAGGTGCTCAGCGCGTCGTAGGAGCGCATCAGCTTGCACACCTGCCATTCGAGCCCGCCTTCCTTGATTTCGATATTGAGTCCGAGCTTTCCGCGCACAGCTTTCATCACTTGATCGAGGGTCGGGATGCGTTGACCGCGAAACGCTGCGCTGAACTTGATGCCCGCATCGAGCCGCTGAATTTCCTCGAGGGTCAGATCGGTAACCGCCCCGACGCCATCGGTGGTGCGATCGACGCTTTCGTCATGAAGCACAACCACCGCGCCATCGCGCGTCGCTTGCACGTCGAGCTCACACATGTCCGCGCCCTCTTCCGCCGCGGCGAGGAATGCCGAAATGGTATTTTCAGGATGGGTTCCGCTGGAACCACGATGCGCGATCTTGAGCGTACGCCACCTCCGCCACCATGCGAGCCACGGGCCGACTTCGTCTTATGCGGAATTTTACGTGCCCGCCGGCCAATGTGGCAATTGCGCGGCGCGCAGTCGTCCACATGTCATTCCATAGCCGCGGCGCTTCGGTAATTATCCAACCGATGCCCTCGAAGCCCGTCTACCTCAAAGCGACCTTCGAAACGCCCGCCGGACTGGCCGACGAAGCAGCCGCAATCCTGGTCGCCAATGGCGCGCTCGGATGCGCCGTCGAACGCGGCGGCCGCGCCGGTCCGAGGTCGCGCCGTCCGGTCAAGCTGGAGGCATACTTCACCAAACTCCGGCCCGAAAAACTGCGCGCGATTCGCCGCACCATGCGCGCCGCCGGAATGCTCACTACCTCGGACGTCGACGGCGCGCTCCAATCCATCACCGATCCGGGATGGGCAACGATGTGGCAGTCGCGCTTCGAGCCGTTGCCGATCGGCGAGCGCTTCCTGATCGTGCCGCCGTGGAATCGCGCCATCGAAGCCGGCCGCATCGCCATCACGGTGCTGCCCGGGCAGGCGTTCGGGACCGGCCATCATCCGACTACGAGTGGCGCGTTGCTCGCGATCGATGAGCTGGTTGCGCGCGGCGATATTTTGCGCGGTATCGACGTCGGGACGGGTTCGGGGATCCTCGCGATCGCGATGGCGATGCTCGGCGTCCCCAAAGTAATCGGTATCGACAATGATGATCTCGCACTCGACAACGCGCGCGAGAATGCCGAACTGAACGAGGTCAAAACACGCATCGCGTTTTCCACCACGCCGGTCGCACGCGTGCGAGGAAAATTCGATTTGGTCGTTGCCAACATTTTGAGCGAGACGCTGATTGCGATGGCGCCCGAGCTGAAACGCCTCGTCGCGAAAAATGGTCATCTGGTGCTGGGCGGGATTCTCGCGCGCGAGGCCCAGTCGGTCGCCGCGCGGTACCTGCCCGAGCTGCAACTGACCAACTCCACCACCTCGCGCGGATGGATCACGATGGTGTTCGCGCGCACGAGTACGCGATGAGCCGCCCTGCCCGCTTCACGCTGCGCCATCCCATCGTGGACGGGATGGCGATCATCGATGGCGCCGAGCTGCACCATCTGCGCGACGTCATGCGCCTGCGCGAGGGCGCGTCGATCGCGCTGCTGGAAGCGGGCAATCTCGAGCATCTCGCGCGCATCGAGAGATTCGACGAAGCTCGCGCGGTCTTGCGCATCGTGAGAACGCTTCCGGCCCACGAAACCGCGCGACTGATCCTCGCTACCGCGATCATCAAAGGTCCGCGGATGGATTTCATCGTGGAAAAAGCGGCCGAACTCGGCGTGACCGAATTGTGGCCGATGCTATGCGCGCGCAGCGTGGTACGCGCGCCGGGCGCCGAACGCATTGAGCGATGGCGCCGGCTTGCGACCGCGGCCGCCAAACAGAGCCTCGCGCCCGCCGCGATGGAGCTGCATCAACCGCTGAACTTCACGGACTTGATTGACAGCCTCGCAACGGACAGGCTCGCTGGTGGCGTCTCCGAGGCTTCGCCGCTCAAGATGATTTGCACGATGGGCGCGGAGCCGATCGCGTCGGCGGTTCGGCGTCTAAAGCCGCGTGCCATCGTCGTCGCATGCGGTCCCGAGGGCGATTTCACCGACGCGGAACTGGAGCTCGCGAAGCGCGCCGGCTTGGTCGCCGTCGGGCTCGGAAATAATCGGCTGCGCAGCGAGACCGCGGCGCTGGCGGCGGTGAGCGTCGCCGCCGCGATGCTGAACGAGCTTCGCACAGGAGATAAATCAGGTGGCGCATAGATACTTGTTCGTAATGGATCCGCTCTCGCAAGTGCTGGTGGACAAGGACACCACCTTTGCCTTCATGCTCGAGGCGGTCGCGCGCGGGCACGAGCTCTATTTCGCCGGCCTGCGCGATCTGGTCGCGCGTGGCCATCAGCCGTACGCGTTCGCGCGACGCTGCGAGGTGGCGCGCGCGACGCCGCATTACCAATTCCTCGATGAGGGCTCCGACTTCGCGCTGGAGCATTTCCACGCCATCTTCATGCGCAAGGATCCGCCGGTCGACACGCCCTTCCAGTACGCCGCGATGCTGCTGGCGCTGGCCGACACCCGGCGCACCTTCGTGATGAATCGGCCCGCGGCGTTGCTGACCGCCAATGAAAAACTTTACCAGCTCAATTTTCCCGAGGTGATTCCGCCCACCCTGGTGACCTACGACGCGGCGCGCCTGCGCAAATTCCTCGCCGAGCAAGGCGGCCAGATGATCGTCAAGCCGCTCGGCGGCCACGGTGGCGAAGGCGTTTTCCTGGTCAGCGTCGGCGATCGCAACCTCGGCGCGATTATCGAGACCGTCACCCGCTTCGAGACCCAGCCGATCATGGCGCAGCGCTATATTCCCGAGGTGCGCAACGGCGACAAGCGGCTCATCGTGCTCAACGGCGAACCGATCGGCGGCACTCTGCGAGTCCCGCGCGACGATGAGCATCGCGGCAATATCCACGTCGGCGGCAACACCATCCAGGCGCCGATCACGCCGCGCGATCGCGAGATTTGCCGCGTGCTGCGTCCCCGCCTCGAACACGACGGCCTGTACTTCGTCGGCCTCGACATCATCGGCGACTACGTGACCGAGGTTAACGTGACCAGCCCGACCGGGGTGCAGGAGATCGATCGCCTCGATGGGGTGAATCTCGAAGCGAAGGTGATTGATTTCGTCGAGTCGCGGGTCGCGACGTTGCAGCGATGAGCGGTTGCATGCGGCGTCGAGGATCGGTAGCAATGAAGGTTCTGCGCTGGCCGCAACGGTGGGCAGGTAGCTCAGTCGGTAGAGCAAAGGACTGAAAATCCTTGTGTCGGCGGTTCGATTCCACCCCTGCCCACCACCACTTTTTCCCATTTCAGAGAGCACTGGCAGCCGCGATTGACAGCCTACAGCTTAAGAATCGGCCGCTTTCCCGGCCTCGAGCGGGCTCCACAGCACCGGCCCAGCACCTGGCAAGTCCTCGAACAGTAGAGGCGTTTCGTCAGGTGTTCGAAGAGGTGGGGTGTTCGAAGCTGTTGCGCAAAGAATGCGGGCGCCCGACGTGTCATTGACTGGCTAGCGTCGTTGGCGCAAATGCCGCCTATCTGATACAGCGGTGGCGTCATTTCGCAGCGATTCGGAGCGCGGTGGAGGAGAGATGGTGCAGGGCCAACGACATACCTTGGGTGGGTCTCGATTGACGATTGCTATTCTGGCTATCGGGGCGACGCTATGGGGAATCGCAGCGACAGCGGGAACCCTTCGAAATGGCTTGACGACTTCGGCTCAAGTCAGCGGCGCTCTTCCAGGACCGATTCTCTGGACCTACTACGACACCTCAATAGCACCAGAAGTGACCACCTTCGCGTCTGCCGGTGCCGGCGACGACATCATCACCTTGATCAACCCCAATGGCAGCGCGAATTCCAATCTCGGACCCTCAGCCATCAACACCTGCGCAATGATCTATGTTTTCGACGACGACCAGGAGATGGGTGCGTGCTGCGGATGTCCGCTGACTCCGGCCGGCATCGAGACCTTTTCGGTTGAGAACGATTTCACCAGTAATTGGGGGATCTCGGGTGCAGAGGGTAACGGCAACAGCAGTGGTTCCATCGCGATCGTCGCCGTGGGTACGAATGTTTCAAGGGTTCTCGCGGGACCTCTCAGCAATGGCACCTTCTGTCCAAGTTCGCAAAGTGGGGCGTGTAATAGCGGATGCGATCCGACAAATCGTCCGGGGTATAGCGTCTCGAACGCGGCCAATCTTCTCGGCAGCATCGTGCACAACCAGAGCATCCGGACCGGAAGCGGCATAGTCGCTATCCAGACCGGACTTACCGAAACCGCACTATTTGATAACGGCGGTGGCGATCCAACCAACCTGGCCTATCTCCAGGCCCAATGCGGCGCCTTGGTCGGCAACGACACTGGCGGAGGCATTTGCAAGTGCCCGCGGCCCGATCCTGATGCGGCCCCTTCGCCGCATATCACTGCGATAGCCACTTCAACGGGAACTGCTACCGCCACTCCCACGGCGACCCCAACGCCAGCCGGGAAATTGGTGTTCGTGACGAGTTCCGGATTCTTCGGCAACCTGGGTGGAACCGCGGGAGGCGACACCGATTGCAATAACGCCGCGAGCGCCGCTGGCCTGCCCGGGACCTACAAAGCATGGCTGTCGACCGCCGCGGCGGGAGACAATCCCGCCAGTTCATTTACTCAAAGCACCATACCTTACGTGCTGGTCGACAACACGCAGGTGGCCGCCAACTGGACCGCACTGGTGTCAGGGACTCTCGACCACGCTATCGACGAGGATGAGCATGGGACGATGACGACGCAGTCGTCGGTATGGACCGGCACGAACGCCAACGGGACGGCCCCAACTTACCCCCAACAAGTTTTAGACTGCTTTGGTTGGTCGGACCAGACTGATTTAGCCTACGTGGGCTCGCCCACGGCTACCAACTCAACTTGGTCCATTCAAGAGGGCATCGTGTGCAACAACTTTGAGCCTCTGTACTGCTTCCAGCAATGACGTGAAGCGCTCGCCGTCGCGGGCCTCCGACCTTGGGGGCTGGTGGTCTCATTCCGCTGTTGTCGGAGGCGAAATCTGGCCAGCGCGAACCCTACCCTAAAACGCGATCGACGTGGCGCGCGCAGTCCCGTGGAATTCCGAGATTTTTCCATTTTCAAATCGGACTTTTCCCGCGAAATGGCCATTCGCTACCGTCGCGAGCGACTATAATTCGTCTCTCATCAGTGGCTGAACGGCTCCCCGAAACAGGGAACCTAAAGCACCAACACTGAATAGGGCAGCGGGCAAGTCGTTATAGAGCCGAACTCGCCCGTCCCTTGAATCGCGAGGGCATTTGACCTAGCCCTTCGGGAAAGCGCGAGGAAGATCGCCAATTCCCGCTAACAGGAGGATAACGTGGAGCAGGAAGAGATCCTTCGACGCGAATTGCTGACGGAGGTCGAGTCCATCGCGCCCATACTAGCCGAGCACGCGCCCCTCTCTGAAAAACTCGGCCGCGTCGATGACGCAAGCTTCGAGGCCATGCGCGGCACCCGACTGCCGCAATGCGTTTGCCCTCGCGCGCTTGGCGGGCTGGAGGCCGGCCCGGTTACTGGCATGGAAATCTATGAAGCGGTGGCGCGCATCGATGGTTCCGCGGGCTGGGTACTCGGGATCCTCGCAGGCTCCAGTGCGATTGTAGCCTCGATGCTGCCGGCCGCTTCCGCACGCCGGATCTGCGCCAATGGCATCCCTCCGATGGCCGGTGCGGTCGCACCCGCAGGGACCGCCGAACCAGTCGCCGGAGGCTATAAGGTCAAGTCGCGTTCGTCCTTTGGCAGTGGGATTCATCATGCGCAGTGGGTCTTCGCGACCGTACTTGTTGCGGGCCAACCGCCTCCGGCGGGGATGCGCGTGGTCGTCGTGCCGCGAAACCAGGTGGTAATCCACGACAACTGGCAGGTGGCTGGACTTCGGGGCTCGGGCAGTTGCGACTACAGCCTCGAAGATGTCGTCGTTCCCGAAGAGATGACTTTCTCTTTGCTGGATTTCATACTTGGAA